>Ga0209237_1000588_pt1 | contig 20864 bp, 20 predicted proteins | sample GraSoi013_1_40cm_2_FD_185820 | JGI IMG/M metagenome (GOLD analysis project Ga0209237, IMG submission 185820) | Grasslands soil microbial communities from the Angelo Coastal Reserve, California, USA - Sample 10_02_2013_1_40cm (SPAdes) (version 2) | ecosystem: Environmental > Terrestrial > Soil >... | reverse complement strand
GCGGACCTCACGATCCCCGGCCATCCGGACATCTTCGTGATCGGCGATCTCGCCACCGGTGCCGACGGCAAGCCGTTTCAGGGCGTGGCCCAGGTCGCGATGCAGCAAGGAACGTATGCGGGAAAGGTGATCGCGCGGCGGCTGCGCTGCAAGGAGCCTCTTCCGCCGTTCAAGTACTTCGACAAGGGAACCATGGCCGTGATCGGAAGGGCCGCCGCGGTCGCGAACGTGTTCGGGGTCCACCTGGCGGGGCTGCCGGCGTGGCTCATCTGGTCGCTCATCCACATCATGTACCTCGTCCAGTACCAGAGCCGCGTCGTCGTCTTCGTGAAATGGGCCATCCAGGACCTGACCTTCAACCGGGGCTCGAGACTGATCACGGGACGGGCGTCCTCGGATTTCAACTTCGATCGCGAGGTGGCCCGGGCGACGGCTGCGGCCCTCGCGCCTGCGCCGCAGGCCGAGACGAAAGCGCCGGCGTCGTCGGGCTCCAAGACCTAGTCGCTGGAAGCAGGGCGGCCGACGATGATGAACTTCCGCAAAGTGCCGAGGGCGATTTTCGCCGGGGTAGTCGTGATGGTCGCCGGCGCGACGCCTTGCAGGGCGGTGGACTACCAGCCTTTCGATTGGGTTCCGGCGCCTCGGGGCACGAGCGTCCTGATGGGATACTATCAATTCGCCACCCACGGCGAGCTGACCAACACCATCGCGGGCGCAGTGAAGGACAGCCATCTCGACAGCCACATCGGCATCGCGCGCTACCTCTACTACAACGAGGCGTTCGGCCTTCCTTTCGTGCTGGATCTGATCGTGCCGTTCGGCGCCCTCACCGACGGAAGGATCGGCGGCAATCCGGCCGGAACTGCTTCCGGGATTGCGGATCCGACCGTATCCGTGGGTGCCTGGCTCATCAACCAGCCTGAGCACGGACGCTACCTTTCCGCAGCGAGCTTCTTGTCCATCCCGATTGGGACCTACGACAGCCAGAGTGGCGTGAACCTGGGCCAGAACCGCTGGCAGCACGATCTCCAGGTGGATTTCACGCAGACTCTTCTGGAGAGCTTCACGATCGATGTTTCCGGCGTCTGGACGTACTACGGCGAGAACACCGATGCGGGACCGGCCCATCAAACCCTTCGCCAGGACTCGTCCTGGAACGCTTATGCGTGGCTGACATACGACGTCACGTCGGCGGTCCGGCGCGCGATGCCAACCGCGGGTCGGTCATCCCTCTCGGTCGGGTATGCGGGGACGTTCGGTGGCGCTGTGAGGCTCGACGGCGTCCTGAACGGATCCAAAACGGAAGAGCATCAGATCCGGCTCAGCTATTCGCAGTTCGTCGTGCCCACCTGGCAGGTATTGCTGTCGCTGAGCCGCGATGTGTCTGCGACGGGTCAGTTCAAGCAGGATTTTGGTCTGCTCCTGCGGATTGCAAAGGTTCTTTGAGAGGCCATCCATGATCCTCGTCACTGGCGGCACCGGCCTGATCGGGAGCGAGGTCCTACGGTCGCTCTCGCGCGTGGGCGTGTCTGCGCACGCGCTCGTCCGCAATCCCGGCCGGGCACAGGCACTGCCGGGCATCACCTGGGTCCAGGGAGATCTCGCGAAGCCAGAGACGCTGGCTTCCGTGTTCGCGGGTTGCACGAAACTGTTCCTGCTGACCGGCAACGTTGAAAACGCGTCCGATTTGCAACGACACGCGATTGCGGCAGCGCGCCAGGCCGGGGTTGCTCATGTCGTGAAGCTCTCCGCATTTGGCGCGTCGCAGCATTCGAATTCCGTGATCGGCCGGATGCATCATCAGATCGAGAAGGAGCTGCAGGGGTCCGGATTGGCGTGGACGATGCTCCGGCCGCACCATTTCATGCAGAACCTCCTCAGCCAGGCTGACAACATCATCAACGACGGTGTCGTCTATTCTTCTTCCGGCGATGGGAGGATTCCGTTCGTCGACACCCGTGACATCGCCGCGGTCGCCGCCGTCACACTGACCGAGCCAGGGCATACCGGGAAGAAGTACCTCATCACGGGGGGTGAGGCACTTTCGTACCGGCAAGCGACGGACATCCTTGGCGAGGCGATTGGCAGGCCACTGCGTTTCGTCGACGAACCCGTTGACGAGGCGCGCGCACGTCTCACGCGAGCCGGCCAGCCAGCGTGGCTGGTCGACAGCCTGCTCGCGATCGCCGCGTACCAGCGCGCGGGCGGTCCGACCGAGACGATCACCAGCGTTGTCGCCGATCTGACCGGCAAACCACCGCGCACCTTCGCGGCCTTCGCCCGCGACCATGCCGCCGCGTTTCTACCCGCTCGGGATTGATCGTGCTTCCGCGAACACCAGCGCATCGCTGCTACGGGAGCGTCGCGCGTTGCGAGGCGTTGCGCGCCGGCGCTTGCCCGGCTGGATGAAGCGTCTCGAGGAACGCGACGAGCGCGGTGTTCTCCGCAGGGCTCAGGTTCTTCCCGTACGCCGGCATGTTGCCGCCGCCCTGGACGACCTGTCGGATCAGCTGGTCGTGCGTCAGGTGGACGGCGACCTCGTCGAGAGGGGGCCGCGCTTTCCGCCCGTGTCTCCGAGCGCATGGCAATCCCGGCATTGCTTGAGCTGGAGCACGCGCGCCCCATGCCGTTCGATACGAGCGCGAGCTTGAGCGACGCGAGCGCGGAGATCTTTCCTCGCCGGCGGCGGCGTACTCCTGCAGCGGCAGCGCCACCTTTTCCGCCAGGTCATCGAGCTCCAGAGCGCGCGCCCTGGTAGAGCACTCCGAACCGTCGCAGGAGGCGCTCGCGGTCCGGCGGCGGCATCTGCCAGAAACCCGCGCTCGTGCCTTGGTAGAAAATGACGGAGAGCGGGCGGCGTCCCTCGTGCGCCGCCCGCCCGGTTGCCAGTCTACTTCCCGCCCTTCCCGTTGCTTTCTTTGTCCTTCTCCCCGGAACCGGCGGTAAACGCGAACACTTTGTTGTTCCCGATTCCGGGCGGGATGTTCCGATAACCGGAACCCCAGTAGACGAATCCGTCGAGAATCGACGGTGCATCGATGACCGAGCCGCCGCTGGGGAACGCCCAGAGGATTTCTCCGGTCTTCGTGTCGAGTGCATACATCTGCCCCGCATAGGAGCCTGCATACAGGACGCCGTTGGCGACGCTCACCGCGCCGGTGTCCATCGTGCCTGCCGTGGGATCCGCGGTCTGCCAGAGGATGTTCCCCGTCTTGACGTCGAGAGCGCTCCAGGATCCCCAGGTGATCGTTTGCCCGGAGGGCACGAGGGTATAGGGCAGATGGTCGTTGTTTCCGATGGCAACGTAGATGCGCTCACCGTCGGTTGCGGTGCCCCATTCGATCCCGCCCAGCGAGCCGCCCGGGCCGACCGCCGCGGTCCAGACGATCCTGCCGTCGTCGGGATCGAGCGCCCAGTAGATGCCGCTCTTCTGGCCGATGCCGACGATGTTCCCCACCAGATTCGGTCCTGACCCTCCGAAATCGAAATCCGGGCTGCCTGGGACGGGACAATTCGCCTTGGGTCCGGTCGGACGCAGACACGCCACCGTCCACACGTCGAAACCCTGCAGCCTCTTCGACCACTTGATCGCCCCGGTCTTCAGATCGAGCGCAAGCGCAGCGTCGAAGAAGTCGTCGGCCGCGGCGCAGTTCGCCGAGGGATCGGCGTTCTGACACGCTTCCACGTCGGCGGGCGCAGTGTAGTTGTTGCCCGTGCCGAGGAAGAGCGACCCGCGCTTCGGATCGATCGCCGGCGGCTCCCAGATCGCGCCACCGCTATATCCGCCCGGCACGCCGCCGTTCTCCGGCATGTCGAAGGTCTGCCAGAGGATCTCGCCGCTCTTCTCGTCGAGCGCCACCATGCTGCCGCGGAAGGTGCAACAGGGATAAGCCGGGTCGGTCGCCAGCGTTTCCTCGATCGAAGAGACGCCGACGTAGACGACGCCCTTGAACACGACCGGAGAGCCCGTGATCACCGCTGCGGGATGAGAATCCACCTGCGTGATCCACTGCAACTTCCCGTTCTTGCGGTGCACCGAGATCACGTTCGCGCCGTTGTGGACCTGATTCGAGCTGAGGATGTCGCCGATGATCACCTGGTCGCCGTCGAGCGCCGGGCTCACGCGAGAGACGGAGCCTGCGACGCCGTTGTACTCGGCGATCTTGTGAGACCAGATGAGACGGCCGCTCTTCTTCTCCACGGCGAAGAGGTTGCCGGCCCAATCGGGGAAGTAGACCGCGTTACCGTCGACGGTCGGAGTGGCCGAGACATCGCCGCCCGTCGTGAACGTCCACTGCGGACTCAGCGCCTTGACGTTGCCGGCGCCGATGAGGTGCTCCGCCGGCTGGTTGCGGCTGTTGCTCAAGTCCTGTCCGGCGACTCGCCACTGGCCGGATTTCGGGTCGGACGCGGTAGTCTCCGCGCTCGTTGCCGGCGCCATCATCAGCGCGCCGATCAGGAATGCGACATTTGTCAACTGTGTCTTGCGCTTCTGGATCCACTTCATCCGTACGTTCTCCTTTGTCCCCACGAAGTTCGTTCATCGCGTTGCAGGATGCGGACCAACGCCCGTCGCACGAGCGGTACCTCTGCGAACGCGCCGGGTCGGACGCCAGCGCCATCCGCGATGCCGACGCGAGCGTCGGTGATTCCGGCATTCTCCTTGTGGAGGTTCTTCGCCGCGTCGTCGCCACGAGCGGCTGTGGTGCGCTTCATGAAGCGGCCGGCAGCGCATGCATTGGCCCGTCTTTCGACGTGTTCGGCACGTTCCTTCCCGCCTGGATGTTGTGCGCGTTGATCGGCATCGCGGGGGCGATCGTCGCGTTCAAGCTGGTTTCCGCGCTCGACGTCCGTCTGATCGCCGGTGCGAACTGGAACGAGCTGATGAGCGGTACCAACGCGATCTGGACCGCGCTGTCCGTCGGCGGGCCCGTGTGCGTCCATGGTGGTGAGCACTTCTGCGCCGGCATCAAGCCATGGACCTGCTCGGCCACCGCGGTGCGCGATCCCGCTAACGGCGAACTGCTCGGCGTGCTGGACGTTTCGGGTCTGCGCGACAGCTTCAATCGCCATCTGCTGGAGCTGGCAGTCTCGTCGGCGACGCGCATCCAGGACCGGCTGTGGGCCCACGAATTGGAGCTGCAGCAGGGCCTGCTCGAGTGGGGACTGGGACACCTGTCCAGGACGCCGGATGGAGGTCTCCTGTTCTACGACCACGAGGGGCGCCTGGCCTCGAAACCGATGCGCGCACCCGCGCTTCGCTTGCCGCAATGGGGCTGAAAGCCGTTCTACACGACCAAACCGGACGGGATGGGCATCGGGCTCGCGATCTGCCGCTCGATCATCGAAGCCCATGGCGGGAAGCTGTGGGCGATAACAACTCGCCCCGCGGAGCGGTCTTCCTCCTCAGCCTGCCAGCGGCGTGAAGCGTCCATTGGCGGCCTCGCGGTTCAAGACCTGACCGCTCGGGAGCGACTCTCGCTCGGGCCTGGGTGACAGCAGCCGCAAGGTGACGGCGATCGCCGGGACCAGGTACGCGATCGTCACCCAGAACCACATCAGCGCGCCAGCGCACTGCTGGTCCTGCAGCGGCGTGAGGCCGAACGGCGCCGCCGGCGCATGATGACACCCGTACACGACGCGCCCGCAGAACGCGAGGAATGCCGACAACGCGTCGCAGGGGAACGTCGCGAGCAGCAGATAGACCGGGACCAGGGGCTCCATCGGACCGCGGGCCATCACCGGATGCCAGAAGAGAAGTCCGCCAGCCAGGAAGCTGACCTGCTGGAGGAGATGCCAGGAGGGCGAGCTCATGGTGAGCTGGTGCGCGGCGGGGACGTGCCACGCCAGGACGACCCCCGTACCCGCCAGCCAGCACGACACCGGATGCAGCAGCAGGCGCGCAGCTCTCGAGTGTTGGAGCTTCGCGGTTGCCGGAATCCCCGCCAGGATGAGAGGGGCCGCGATGGTCATCAGGACCAGATGCTGCACCATGTGGAACGTGAGCAGCTGGTGGTCGAGCGCCGATACCGGCGACGCGATCACGATGAGCGCCACCAGCAGTCCGGCCGCCAACGCCCAGCGCATTGGCTACGGGAGCGTCGCGCGTTGCGAGGCGTCGCGCGCCGGCGCTTGCCCGGCTGGATGAAGCGTCTCGAGGAACGCGACCAGCGCGGTTGTCTCCGCCGGGCTGAGGTTCTTCCCGTACGCCGGCATGTTGCCGCCACCCTGGACGACCTGCCTGATCAACTGATCCTGCGTCAGCCGCACGGCGACTCCGTCGAGAGGCGGGCCGCGCTTCCCACCCGTCTCGTCGAGCGCATGACAGTTCCGGCATTGCTTCGCCTGGAGGACGAGCGCGCCGTGCCGTTCGAGCGCGGTGCGTCCCTCGAGGTATTTCTGCGGAACCGGCTTGCCGCTCCACGCGTCCATCACGGGGCTCCAGGGCGTGTGCGCGCCGAGACCCGTCAGCGCCCCCCATGCCACCGCGACGAGAAGGATGGTGAGAACGGCGATCGGACGGCGTCTCCAGCTCTTCTCGCCTTCGCCGGCGAAGAACGGCAAGGCGATGAGAAACGCGATGCCGACTGCCGGCGCGATCAGCAGGAAAGGAGTTTCGGCCGCGGGCGGCAGATACGAGAGGACGGTGTAGAGCCACCAGAAGAAGAAGTCTGGTTTCGGCGCGGTCTGGATGATCGTGGGGTCCGGCTGACCTCCTGGACCGAAGGGGCCGAAGACCACGGCGCAGGCCGCAATCGACAGCAGCACCAGCCCGGCGAAGACCACGTCCTCCCAGATCGCCGCCGGAAAGTAGGGGATCCCGTCGCGCTTCAGGAGCTCGTGGTACTCGGCGACGTATGTCTCGCGCCGGACGATCCGCCCCGGCATCGGCCACTCGTTGATCCCGACCTTGATCACGAGCAGCAGGTGCAGGCTGACGAACGCGATGAGAAGGCCGGGAACGACCCAGACGTGGAGAGCGAAGAATCGCGACAGCGTCGCGCCGGCGATGATCGGTCCTCCCAGGAGCAGGTCGACGATGGCGTGGCCGATGAACGGGACGCGGCTCGAGATCGATGCGCCGATGCCCAGTCCCCAGTACGCGTCCTGGTCGAACCGGAGCACCTGCCCGGTGAACGCCATGCCGAGCGTCAGGAGCAGGAGCAGGACGCCGGCGATCCAGGTCAGCTCGCGCGGATACTTGTACGCGCCGAAGAGGAAGACCTGGACCATGTGGATGAGCACGATGGCGACCATGAAGTTCGATCCCCAGCCGTGCAGCGCCCGGATGAACCAGCCCGCCGACACGTGCTGATTCAAGGTGTGCAGGGTGTTCCACGCTTCTCCCGCCGACGGAACGTAGATGAGCGCGAGGAGGATGCCGGTGATGATCTGAAGTACGAAGACGAGGAGCGCCGCGCTTCCGAAGACGTAGAACCAACTCGCCGTCCGGTGCGGCACGGGGTGCGCCATGACTGCCTTCGCCGTGCTCGCGAGTTGAACTCGCGCGTCGAACCACCGGCCGACTCGTTCGATCAGGCGCACGACGACCTCCGGACCGACAGGGTCGCCAGGGCACCACCGGGCGTCGGCATTGCGCCTGCCTCTATGAACAGGGTATCGCCCTCGACCTTGTACCGATATTCGAACAGGCCCCGCTCGGGAGGACCGGAAGCGCGGGCACCGTCGGCATAGTACGCGCCGCCGTGGCAGGGGCACATGAAGAGGTTGGACTGGGGGAACCAGCGGACGGGGCAACCGAGGTGCGCGCAATTGATCGCGAAGATCTGGAACTGCCGGCCGTCGATGTTGCGCACCCAGCAGGAGACCTTCGCGGTCTCGCCGTCGGAGGGCGCCACGACCGGGTGGCGAAAGGTCGCAAAGCGCGTCTCGCCGGTCGGGAAGCTGGACACCGGACCGAGCGGGACCCAGGAGTCGTATCCGGGCCGCTGCTCGCGGATCTTCGGGGAGAAGAGATAGCGCAGGACGGGAATGCCGATGGCGAGCGTGGCGGCGGCATTGAGGATCGCTCCGATCGTGATGAAGATCCCCCGTCTCGTCGGTCGTTCGGTCGAGCTCATTGTCCTCCTCCTTCATTCCCGGCCTGGGCGGCGGCCGGATATGGCTGCCCCGCAACCTGCGTCCGCTGCGCCGACAGCCAGGCCACCACGTCCGAGACTTCGTCCGACGACATGGCGCGTCCCGGCAGGTTGCCGCGGAAGTCGGGCACCCCCAGATCCGGACGGCCCACGATGACCATGGTTCGCAACGACTGGTTGCTGACCAAGGCGAGGAACGACCCGTCGACGATGGAGCCGGCCTTCTCGCCTCCGCGGCCGCCCGCCCCATGGCACGAGGCGCAGTAAGTCTGGTACACGGCTGCGCCGCGCTTCCGGTCGCCTTCTCCCGGCGCGGAATAGGGTGGCGTGAGGACGTCGCCGACGGCCTCTGGCCTTGCCCACCGCTCGTGCATTCCGGCGACGATCGCATCGACCTGCTGTTGCGTCAGCATTCCGCCGGCTTCTCGAGCGAACGCGGGCATCGCCGTGCCCGGGACGCCGCTCTTCACCACCCGGCGAATCGTCGCGTCGTCCGCGATGGCGAGATACAGCGGATCCGCGAGCGCGGCCGCCGCCCCGCCGCGGCCGTTCTCCCCATGGCATCCGGCGCAGTTTGCTCGATACAGCGGCTCGAAGGCGGTGACCGCGTCGGGACGAACCGCCTCGGAATCCGCCGGGGGTCGCCCGGGGAAGCGCGTGCATGCGGCGGCGACCAGCAACGTGAGCGGAAGGAACCGGTTCATCGCTGCGTTCCCCCTCCCGGCTCGCGGTCGAGCCCGGTCGCTTCGACACCTGCGCGAAGGACGAGCGGGGCGCCTTGCCACGTTTTCACCCGCTCGCGTCTCGAGACGACCAGTCCGGCGACGACGCCGAATCCGATCTGGCAGACGACGAACCAGGGCCAGGCGACGTGCTGCTTGAACACTGGATTGACCACTCCGATGATGCCATAGAAGAGCGCCGACCAGACCAGGGGCACCACGAGTCCGCCGAGCAGGATCGGCCGCCGCGGCAACATCGGCAGCATCGCGCCGTAGAGGAGGCCGACGCAGAGCGAGCCGATGAGGTGGATCGCCACTGCGATGAGCGTCGAGCCGGCGTGGAAGCGGGCGAGCTCCGCCTCCGCGACCGCACCGGGAAAGACCGCCGAAAGCAGATTGACGGGGTACCAGATACCCCGGCCACTCACCGCGCCGTAGAGCAGGGCGAGGATCGCCATCACGAGTCCGCCGGCGAGACCGCCGCGGATTCCCGCGGAGACGGGATAGATCTCCACCGGGAGCCATGCCCGGCGGGAGCCGCCGACGATCTGCAGGTGCACGACGTCGCGTCGCGTGGTGAGCGGCGGGGCAGGCGCCGGCTCGGCCCTCACCTTCTCCTGCGCCTCGCGCGGCAGGACCTGGCGGAACCAGCCGACCACTCCGGCGATGGCGGCGACGGCGCCGAGCGCGCTCACGGCCGCGCTCGTCGCCAGGCCCCCGAACAGGAGCATCACTCCGAACGCGAGGACCAGCGGCCAGGGGGTCGACGCCGGGACGTCGACGACGTCGGGCGAGCTTTCCTGGAGCGGCAGACGGGATTCCACGGACACGCTTCGTTCCTCCTCAGCGACCGACGACGTAGACGACCAGGAAGACCGCGATCCACACGACGTCGACGAAATGCCAGTACAGACCCAAGAGGTCGACGCGCGCGGCATGCTCTCGTTTGACGTGGCCGCCGGCAGTCAGCAGCGCGACCGTGGCGAGCGCAATCAGGCCGACCGTCACATGGAACGCGTGCAGCCCGACGAGGGAGTAGTAAGTCGTTCCGAACAGGTTCGTACGGATCGTCAGCCCTTCGTCGTGAATCAGGTGTCTCCATTCGAGCGCCGTGCCGCCGAGGAAGACCGCCCCGAGGACGATGGTGGCGACCCAGAATCCCGCGAACGAACCGACCTCGCCCCGGCGCAGCCCGGCGACGGCGCGATGGATCGTCCAGCTGCTCGAGAGAAGGCAGACCGTCAGGAGCACGGGAAGGTGCAACACGCTGGCGGTCGGACCGCTGACGCTCTTGCCGGCGTAGAAGAGGTACGCGACGATGAAGATGACGAAGATCGCCGACTCGCTCGCGAAGAGCGAGAACATTCCGACCCGTCCACGGTCCGGCAGGACCCAATCCGGATTTGCGCTCGCTGTGCTCATTCGTATTTCCAGTCGGGATCCTCGGGATGCTTGAGGTCCCACAGCGGGCGGCGGCTCTTCACCACCGGCACCGACGCGTAGTTGTACTCGGGAGGGGGCGAAGTCGTGGACCACTCGAGAGTCCACGCGTCCCAGGGGTCGCTGCCGGCGGGTCGTCCGCGCACATATGACCGGACCAGGTTGAAAACGAACGCCAGCACGCCCGCGGCCTGGAAGGCCACGCCGATGGTGGTGACCAGGTGCCATGTGTCCCAGCCCCGTCCCGGCTCGTACGTGTAGATGCGCCGGGGCATCCCGAGCAGACCGGGCACGTGCATGGAGTCGAATGTCAGGTGGAAGCCGATGACGAACAGCCAGAAGTGCGCTTTCGCGAGCGTCTCGCTGTACATGCGGCCGGTGACCTTCGGGTACCAGTAATAGAAAGCCGCGAAGATGCAGAACAGGATTCCCCCGACGATCACGTAATGGAAGTGAGCGACCACGAAGTAAGAGTTGCCGAGCTGCCAGTCGAATGGCGCGGAGGACATCATCACTCCCGTCAGGCCCGCGACGAGGAACTGGAAGAGGAAGGCGATGCAAAACAGCATCGGCGCCTTGAAATAGATCTTTCCGCCCCACATCGTGGCGAGCCAGTTGAAGATCTTGATCCCGGTCGGCACCGCGATCGCCATCGTAGTCAAGACGAAGAAGGTGTTCCCCGCCGCCGTCATTCCCACGGTGAACATGTGGTGCGCCCACACGCTCATGCTGATGAACCCGATTGCGACCGTCGCGGCGACCATCACCGGGTAGCCGAACATGGCCTTGCGCGAGAAGACCGGGATGATCTCGGAGGCGAAGGCGAAAGCCGGGAGGACGAGCACGTAGACCTCGGGATGGCCGAACACCCAGAAGAAGTGCATCCAGAGGACGGCGGAGCCACCGGCCTGGGTGTCGAAGAAGTGTCCGCCCAGATACCGGTCGACGAGCAGCATGATCTGGGCGGCCGTGAGCGGGCTGACCGCCAGGATGACGAGCCCGGCCATGACCAGGTTCAACCAGACGAGGAGAGGCATCTTGCCGAGCGTCATTCCGGGGCAGCGCATGGAGAGGATGGTGGCGATGATGTTGATCGCGGTGCCGATGCTGCCGAACCCCGAAACGAGGAGCGCGAGCGTCCAGTAGTCGGTGCTGTGCCCCGGCGAGAACGTCTTCGCGGTCAGAGGCGCGTAGGCGAACCAGCCGACGTCCGGAGCCGTCCCTGCGCCGTAGAGGCCAAAGCCACCGACGAAGCTGAAATAGAGGAACAGCCCGCTGAACGCGGTCAGCCAGAAGCTGAAAGCGTTCAGGCGCGGGAACGCCATGTCCCGCGCGCCGATCATGAGCGGGACGAGATAGTTCGCGAACCCGAACACGATCGGCATGGCGACGAAGAAGATCATCGTCGTGCCGTGCATCGTGAACATCTGGTTGAACACCTGCGGCGAGACGAAGCCGTTGTGCGGCCGCACCAACTGGAGCCGCAGGATGGTCGCCTCGATTCCGCCGATGACCAGGAACAGAAGCCCGTACCCGACGTAGAGGAGACCGAGTCGCTTGTGATCGACCGTCGTCACCCATTCGTGGAGGCGGTCGACGAGCGGCCGTGGCCTGGTGCCAGCATCGATCCATCCCACGTCAGTCGTCGCCAAGTCGGTTCTCCTCGTCGATCATTGCAGGGTCGACAGATACGCAGTGACGGCGTCCAGTTGCGATTCGCTCAGCCCCATCGGCGGCATGAGCGACCCTGGCTTGAAGTCGTCGGGGCGTCGGATCCACGCGCGCAGGTTCTCGGGAGTGTTGCTCGCCACACCGGCGCCGAGGGTCCCGCGCGACATGAGGTGCGTGAGGTCGGGTCCGAACCTGCCGTTCGCCGCCGTTCCCGACACGGTATGGCAGTTGATGCAGGCCGTTTGCTCGAACATCCTCCGGCCCTCCGCGACGCGTCCATCATCCCGCGCCGCCGCGGCTTGCTGGCGAGCCCAACGATCGAAGTCCTCGCGTGAATCGACGTACACGCGCAGCAGCATCTTCGCGTGCTGTGTTCCGCAATACTGCGCGCACTGGCCGAGGTACAGCCCGGTCTCCTGGGGCTCGATCCACATCCGGTTCGGGTGGTTCGGGATCAGGTCGGTCTTCCCGGCGAGTCGCGGCACCCAGAAGCTGTGATCCGTGTCGGCGGAGAGCAGGTTGAGAAACGTCCGCATACCCACGGGGACGTGGAGCTCGTTCGCGGTGACGACCTTCAGGCCCGGATATCGATACTCCCACCAGAACTGGTGACCGACGACGGTCACCTCCAGCGAGTCCTTCGTGCGCGGCGCGTCCTGGACGGCGAAGACGACCCGCGCGGAGGCAAGGAAAAGGACCAGGACGATGATCACCGGAGTGATGGTCCAGGCCAGCTCCACCTGGAGGCTTCCGTAGACCTGCGCGGGCTCGCGTCCGTCGTCGTTGCGCTTCCTGCGGAACTTCACCAGCGAGTACACGAGGAGCGCCGCCACGACCACGAAGATGGCGGCGGCGATCGCGAGCACGAGGATGGAGAGCTCGAAGATTGACTCCGCGGGCGTGGAGAGCGGGGCGAAGATGCTCGTCGGGCTCATCGTGAATGGTCCAGGTTGGCGCGCATGCCGTGTGCTTCCGTTTGCACAGCCTGTGCCGGGCAGCATTCGCCGTCATTTCGCGAGTCAACCTCGGGTCGGAAGCTCGCCCCAGCCGGGCGGAGCCCGCCGTGTTGCAAACCAGCGCCATCCGGGATCCCGGCGCGAGTGTCGCCATTCCGGCAGCCGTGGAAGTCAGGGCGCCTTCGCAGTCTGCGTCGTCGCGACCACGCTGTCCGCCATCTGCTGGCCGAACCGGACGAGCACCTTCTGCATCGCGGCGACGAGCGCGTCATAGCCGGCGCCGTCGATCTTCTCCGTCACGGTGGCTTCCCTGACGCCCAGCGACTCGCCGCCCTGGCCGATCAGCTCCCATCGACCCTGCAGGACGACGGACTGTCCGGGGATCCCGTCGAAGCGAGAGACGCTGACCGCAGCGCGGTAGCTGGGCCCGACGCCGGAAAGGATCGCCGACCTCCAGGGCGCGACCGCGATCTGCTGCGAGGCGAGGCGATCGCGCACGTTCGCGCCGGTGCGGGTCACGATCTGTGGCCGGTCGATGGACTCCGGGATCTCGACGGGACCGATCGCCAGCGTCGCCTCGGGTGGCGTCCCGCCCTGGCCGTTCCTGATCTGAAGGGGCGCCAGCGTGTAGAACCGGGACGGGCGCGAGCTCCCCAGACAGCCCGCCAGCGCCAGGGACATCGCGCAGGCGAACAGCGGCGGCAAATGGACATGGGTCATGCCGGTCACCTCTTTCCCTTCAGCACGGCCTCCGGGTGCAGCTCGAGATACTGGGCCAGCGAACGCACGGAGCGCGCGGCGGCATCGAGATCCGCGAGCGTTCTCGTCAGGTCGTATCCGACGTTGGCGTTCTGCACGGCCACCTTCTGGTAGGACCCGAGCGTCGAACGCATCTGGTCGAGGGAAGCGCCAGCCTTGGTCATGGCATCGATGAAGCTCGCCGCCATCTCCGCCGGCGGTCCTTCCTCCATGGAGAGGGTCTTCTCGGCTTGCACGAAGGTGCGCCGGGCAGCGTTCGACGTCGCGGTCAGGCTCGCCATCAGAGGTGTGACCTCGGTGGCGATTCCACGGATGAGCCCGTCGAGATCGCGCAGGCTCTCCTGCGCCGCGGGAGAATTGACCAGCCGTTCGATCCCGTCGGTTACGTTCATGATCTTCTCGGGGAGCTTCTGCAGCGTCTGCACGATCTGGTCCTGCAGGGAGAGGATGGTGGGAATCTCCGGATACCGAGGGTCGAGCCCGAGAAGCCTGGTGGGACGGTCGGGATAGAAATCCATGTTGATGTAGAGTTGCCGGGTGATGAAGCTCTCGATGTCGAGCTGCGCCTTGAGCCCCTTCTCCAGGAGCGGTTCGTAGAGAGTGTGCGCGGAGAACACGCTCGCCGCATCCTCGCTGCCCGAGACGACCAGGCTCTTCGGGTCGATCTCGACGTAGACCGGGATGGTGATGGTCAGCTTTCCCGGATCGAACACCGCGGCGATCTTCGTGACCTGTCCAACCCGGACGCCCCTGAACTCGACGGACGAGCCAACCGACAGGCCCGTGATCGAGCCGGAGAAGAACATCACGAACGTGAATCGCTTCTGGAAGAACCTGCCGGAACCGAAGACGGTGATGCCGGCCGCCGCCAGCGCCACCGCGCCCACCACGAAAGCCCCGATCAGCGTCTTCCTCGCTTGCCTACCCACGGCTGGTCTCCTCCCCGCGGGTCAAGAAGGCCCGCACCCGGGGATCCTTCGATCCGGCCAGGAGCTCCTTCGGGTTGCCCGAGGCGATCATCGTCTTGCTCTCGCCGTCGAGGAACACCGAGTTGTCGGCGATGGCGAAGATGCTCTGGAGCTCGTGCGTCACCACCACGATGGTGGCGCCGAGGCTGTCCCGCAGATCGAGGATCAGGTCGTCGAGCCGCCGCGCGCTCAGCGGGTCGAGGCCCGCCGAGGGCTCGTCGAAGAAGAGGATGTCCGGATCGAGCGCCATCGCGCGCGCCAGGCCGGCGCGCTTCGTCATGCCGCCGCTGATCTCCGAAGGGTAGTACTCCTCGAAGCCGGCGAGACCCACGAGCGCGAGTTTCAGCGAGGACACCGCTGAGATCTCTTCCGCCCCGGCCTGAACGTATTCCTGCAGCGGGAGGGCCACGTTCTCCGCCAGGGTCATCGAGCTCCAGAGCGCTCCGCCCTGGTAGAGCACTCCGAAGCGTCGCAGGAGGCGCTCGCGTTCCGGCGGCGGCATTTCCCAGAAACCAGCGCTGGTGCCTTGGTAGAAGATTGTCCCCCGGGCATGCTCGTGCAGTCCGACGAGGTGCCGGAGCAGCGTGCTCTTCCCGCTGCCGCTCCCTCCCATGATGACGAAGATGTCGCGCTCGTTCACGGTGAAGCTCAGGTCTCGCATCACGACCGATTCGCCGTACGCCATGGTGAGGCCGCTCACGGTGATCTTGGGGCGCGCCGCCTCGATGGTCGCGCCGCCGCGCTGTTCAGATGCCGAGGACATAGGAGATGGCCGTGATGATCGCGGTCGCCACCACGATGCTGACGATGCCGGTGACGACCGCGGAGGTGGTGGCCTCGCCGACGGCGGAGGCGCTGCGCCCGCTGCGGATGCCGCGCAGGCATCCGGTGATCGCCACCAGCACGCCGAAGACGGCGCTCATGAAGAGGCCGAGGAACAGGTCGTTGAGGCGGACGGCGTGCTTCGTCTCAAGGAGGTACTGGGTCGGGCTGAGGTCGAGCATCGAGCCTGCCACCACCATCCCGCCGAAGATCCCTGCTAGATCGGCGTAGAGGCAGAGCAAAGGCATCATCAGGCAGAGCGCGAGCAAGCGGGGAAGGACGAGGAAGTCCATGGGCGGAATTCCCAGCGTCCGCAGGGCGTCGATCTCCCCGTTTGCCTCCATGGTGCCGAGCTGCGCCGCGAAGGAAGCGCCGGTGCGGCCGGTGACGATGATGCCGGTCATGATGGGCGCGATGTCCCGGAGCATCCCGATGCCCACCAGGTCCGCGACGTAGATCTGCGCCCCGAACCTCCGGAGCTGGATGGCGCCGACGAACGCCAGGATGAGTCCGACCAGAAGATTGATGAGCGCGACGATGGAGAGCGACCGCGCGCCGCAATCCTGGACGGCGAGCAGGAGGTCGGACCGCCGGAACCGGGCCTTTCCCGCGAAGAGGCGGAGCAGCGAAAGGCACGCCTCACCGATGAAGCCGAGCGTCTCGCCAAATCCGGTCCCCCAGGCGATGGCAGCGCCGCCGACGCGCGCGAAGATGGCCTCCGGCTCCGGGATGCGGCGGCCGGATCTCGAGGGCACCGCGGTGGCCAGCGCGAGGAGCCGCCTCACGCCCTCGGGCAGCCCCTGCCGATCGACCTCGACGCCGAGTTGCGTGCACCGCGACAGCACCGAGGAAAGAAACGTGAGCAGTCCGCTATCCCAGCTGGCAAGGACGCCCGTTTCGAAAATCACCTTTCTTGGAAGAGGTGATTTTCCCATCTCTTCGATGATGCCCTGAGGCGCCGGGATCCCGCGCCCGAGCTTCCATTCGCCGGCCAGCGCGACGTGCAGCGTGCCGTCGGGTTTTCTCGCGTACTCTAGATCGAGCTGCTTCATGGCTCCGGATCCCGGCGTCCTCAGCTGCACGAACCGTGCCTCGCGCGGCGCGCCGCATGGAGGACCGCGCCGGGTCGGACGGCACCACCATACGCGTTCCCGGCGTGAGCGTCCGCGATCCCGGCATTCGAAATTGCCGAGTACCTGTCATCACTCGGTCAGCGGCTTTGGCATGCTTTCTGTAGTCGACGGCAGCGCATGCATTGCCCGTCGTTCAACGTCTTCGGCACGTTCTTCCCGAGCTGGATGCTGTGCGCCTTGGTCGGCATCGCGGGCGCGATCGTGGTCTTCAAGCTGATTTCCGCGCTCCACGCGAACGGGCTCGTGCGCGTGCCTCTGGTCTTCTATCCGTGCGTCGCGCTCGCGATCACCTCGCTGGTCTGGCTCGGCTGGTACGGACACTAGATGGGCTCCGGCGCCGCGCAAAAGGGGAAGGCGGCGATGCAGGCACTGCTGCCCCTGTCTGTGCTCGCGGCCGCCGTTCTCGCGGTCCTCGCCCTGCGTCGTCTCGACGTGCGGCCGCGCACGACGGACGCGATCGTCACCGCCAACACGATCCAGGTGGTCCCGGAAGTCGCCGGCCTGATCGCTACCCTCAACGTGAAGGACGACGCCGTGGTTCGCAAAGGCGACGTGCTCTTCACCATCGATCAGGAGCGCTACCTGCTCGCGCTTGCCCAGGCAAAAGCGCAGGTCCGCGCGCTCGAGGCGCAGATCGATCTCACCAACCGGACCGTCTCCTCGCAGGTGACCGGCGTCTCGGTCGCGCACGCGAATGCGGAGGCGGCAAGAGCGCGTCTCAAGCAAGCGAGCGACACGCTCGTCCGCATGGAGCCGCTCCTACCCGACGGCTATGTCACGCACGAACAGGTCGATCTGGCGCGGACCGCGCGCGACACGGCTGCGAGCGAGCTGATCGGTGCGCTGAACTCGACGAGACAGGTGCGACAGGCGGTCGGCGATTCCAACGCGCTGGTCGCGCAACTCGAGGGAGCGCGCGCGCTGGTCGGGCTCGCCGAGCGGGATCTGCGGAACACGGTCGTTCGCGCGCCCTTCGACGGCCGGATCGTGGGGGTGACGACTTCCGTCGGTCAGATGGTCGGCCCGGTCAAGGCGCTGTTCACGCTGATCGACACGTCGCAATGGTTCATCGTCGCCGACTTCCGCGAGACGGAACTCCGGACGATCCGCCCCGGGGATCGCGTGACCGGCTATGTCATGAGCGCGCCCGGGGTGCATCTCGGCGGGTCCGTGGAGAGCATCGGATCCGCGGTGGCTGAGCTGGACAACCTCAGTATCGCCGGCGTGCCGCCCATCCAGCGCGACCTCAACTGGATCCGCATCGCGCAGCGGTTTCCCGTCCGGATCGCTCTCACCAATCCTCCCGAGGAGCTGATGCGCATCGGCGCCTCGGCCGTCGTGGTCGTGCAACATGATGGAAGCTAGCGCGGTCGCGCAGGTCGAACCCGCGGACGGTCGCTCGGTCCGCGCGGTGATGCGACTCCTGCGCGACGAGCTGACGCTGACGCCGGATCGCTGGGCCCGCATGCTGCGGATGACGGCGCTCGTCACGGTCGTGGTCGTCGTTTCGAATGCGCTGCGCGTTCCGAATCTCGCGCTCTCCGCGTACATGATCTTCTTCTTCTCGAAGTCGGACGTGGTGGCCACCGTCCGGACAGGGATCGCGGGCGTCGTCGGCCTCACGCTCGTGCTCACGCTGGCGTTCGGCGTGTACTCGATGACGTTCGGCGAGCCCGCCCTGAGGCTGCTCGCGATGAGCTGCGCCATCTTCGCGGGCTTCTATCTGGTGCGCTCTTCGCCGCCGCTGGGGCCGCTCGGCCTCCTGATCGGCCTCGCGATCGGCTATGCCCTTGCGCTCGTCGATTCCGATGCCTCTCCGGAGAAGCTGACCCGGGGGGTGTTGCTGTGGCTCTGGGTCGTCATCTCGTATCCGGTCGCGCTGCTGGTCGTGTCAGATCTCGCACTGGGGCGGAGGCCGGAGGATCTGTTTCGTCAAGGCATCTCCGCCCGCTTGACGGCAGCGGGAGCGTTTCTTGCGGGCGCTCCCGGCGACGGCGGTGCGGCCCGTCGAGCGTTCGAACGGCTCGAACGCATGGGGACGGGAGACATCTCCTCCTACACCCAGGCTGGTCCCGCGGCGGCCGCGGGTACGCGGACCCGATTGCTGGCGCAGGTCGATCTCCTGTTCCTGCTTCTGCGCGAGCTTCCACCCGACGCCAAGAACGTCTCTGCGCTGGCGCAAGCCCTGGTCGCGGTCGGGGAGGCCTGTCGCGCTGCCAGCGACGCGCTGCTCGCGGATGGGCCCGTTTTGCAGGGCGGCTTGACGACTTGGGAGCGCGAGCTGGCGGGCCGGGCCGATCTGCCCGCGGGTGTGCTCGCGGTGGTCCTGCCGCTTCTGTCCTGCGTGGGAGACATCGGTTCGTGCCTGCTGGAGTTGCGCGATTCGCCTTCCGGAGCGAGCAGTCCAAAGCCAGGTGCCGAAGCGGCGAAGGCGGCACCGCCGAACCGGACCGAAGCCGTCCAGTTCGCGCTCAAGGTGACGCTCGCCTCGATGGCGGCGTACATCCTGTACACGAGCCTCGATTGGTCGGGCATCCACACGGCGATGCTCACCTGCTTCCTGGTCGCCCTGGACAGCGCCGGTGCGACGATCCACAAGCTCACGCTGCGGATCGCCGGCGCCCTCATCGGCGCGGCCCTCGGCATCGCATCGATCGTCTTCGTACTGCCCCAGCTCGAGACGGTGGGCGGCCTTGCGCTCCTCGTGGCGGCGGTGACGCTGTTCGCAGCGTGGATCGGGACGGCCCGCGAAACGATCTCCTACGCAGGCTGGCAGATCGCCTTCGCCTTCTATCTCACCGTCCTGCAAGGCTTCTCGCGAACTACCAAGATGGTCGTCGGGCGGGATCGAGTGATCGGGATCCTGCTGGGCAACCTGATCATGTCGCTCGTGTTCACGACGCTATGGCCGGTCTGGAGCGGGACGGCCATCAGACGAGCGCTCGGACGCGCCGTGCAATCGCTCGCCGACGCGCTCCGGCTCGAACCCAGGCGCGCGGTGGAAGCGGAGCTCGCCTTTCGCTCCGAGATCCAGAAACTGAAGCGATCCGAGCTCGTCGAAACCTTCGAGCGCCGTGACGTCAGCCCTCTGCCCTCCGTCCGCGCGATCGAATCGCTCTTCGTTCCGATTCATGCGTTGATCCATCGACCGCTCGACTCGAGCAGGGTCTCCCAGGCCGATGGCGCCGCACTTCGCGAGGCCGGCGAGACAGCTGCGAGGTGGCTTTCGGATGCCGCTGCCGCGATCCCGGCGCTCAGGCCCATTCCGCCATTCCACGCGCCCGCCAGCCTGCCCGGCGTCGAAAGCGAGCCCGAGGCGCGGCTCCGGGCGAGGTGGTTGGAGCTTCTCGACGATCGAATCGCGCGTGCGGCCGCGCAAAGCCGCACCGCGGCGGACGCGGAGGCGACGTCGTGACCCGTCGCGCCGCTGGAGCTTGCGCTCTGCTGTCATTCGCCTGCGCCACGTCGTACCTCAGCCGCGCGCCGCCTTCACCCGATTCGCCGTTGCGATCTCCGTCCGGCGACGCGCACGACTTCTCGCTCGCACCGCACCCATCGCTCCCTGTCCAGACCGAAGCAGCCACGATCGACGCGGAGCGCGTCTACCGCCTGCCGGATCTCATCGACGTCGCGGAATCGAGCAATCCCGACACACGCATCGAGTGGGAGAAAGCCCGCCAGGCCGCCCTCGGCGTCGGGCTTGCCCGCTCCGAATATCTACCGACCATCTCGGCACTGGCGCTGGGCGGATACCACCGCACCTGGTTCCAGGTTCCGGCGGCCGGCAGCTCGGCGGTCACGATCAGTCCGTCCGAGTTCCTGCCAGGCGTCGCCTTCCCGTTGCCCGCGTTCACCGGCTCGAAACACGTCGGCGTCGACTGGTTCGACCTCTTGCCATTCGTCGCCATCCGCTGGCAGGTCCTCGACTTCGGGAGAGGCGCCGGCGTGGAAGCGGCCGAGCACGCCTCGGACGCCGCGAACGTGTCCTTCACCGCGGCCCACCAAAAGGTCGTCTTCGAGGTCACCCGGGCATATCTCCGCCTGAGCGCCGCGCGCGCGCAGACCGCGGTCGCGCGCGACGCGCTCGAGCGGACCCGCGCGATCGCGAGAGCCGCCGAAGCTCGCCGAGGGCGCGGCCTGGCCACCACGGTCGAAGTCGTCGAGGCGCGCCGGGAAGTCGCGCAAGGCGAATACAGCCAGGCGCAGGCGCAGGCCGGCGAGGTGGCCGTCTACACCGCGCTGCTCGCGACGCTAGGGCTGGATCCACTCACGAAGTTGAACGTCGCCACCGCCT
>Ga0209237_1000587_pt1 | contig 20874 bp, 21 predicted proteins | sample GraSoi013_1_40cm_2_FD_185820 | JGI IMG/M metagenome (GOLD analysis project Ga0209237, IMG submission 185820) | Grasslands soil microbial communities from the Angelo Coastal Reserve, California, USA - Sample 10_02_2013_1_40cm (SPAdes) (version 2) | ecosystem: Environmental > Terrestrial > Soil >... | reverse complement strand
CCGGCCTGTCCCGCAACCAGTGCCGCCAACAACCGGTCGGCGAGCGAGCCACGACTGCGCTCAAACGTCTCCGCCATGTTCCGGACCGTCGCGTCGGAAACCATGATGTTTGCCTGCGCGGCGTAGCCATGGCCCGTGATCAACTGCCCTTTGCCGCCGACGGCACCGCCGCCGGCCCGTCCGCCCGCCCAATCGAACGTCGAGTCGCCGGTCCAGCTGGCCGCGTTGCCGTGCGCGTCGACCATGCCAACCTGCCGCTGCGACGGCCGCGTGTCGCCGCGCATGATGATGCGCATCGCTTCCGGGGCCGTCGCGCCTCGCGCGATCAGCTCCAGCCCCTTCTCGCCGTAATCGGTGTTGCTGAGCGACTGCGTCGCGACGGCGCCGACCCCAGCCTTCGCCCATGGGACAAGACCACCGACGTTCGGGAACTTCGACTGCACGGCGATGCCGAGATCCCCCGTCGCCGAATCGTAGGCGACGATGCTGTAGGTGTGGGCGCGCTTGAGAAGGTCGGGAGGGGCAGAAGGGACAGGCTGCTGAGCGAGGATGGCGAGGGTGCAGAGAAGCAAGGGCTATTCCTTTCTCATTTTCTTCTTGAGCTCTTCGAGCTGACGCGCCGCGGCCGCTTCCCGCGCCGCGCGGTCCAGGTCCGATTTCAGCAATTCGTCCTGAAGATCCATTCCGGGACGCGCGCCGCCTCCGCTCTGCACATCTCGCCATGCCGTTTCCGAGCTGCGCTCGCCTTCCATCGCCGGCCGGTCGCGCTCGGCGCTACGCAGCTGTGCCTGCATGTCCGTCAGCTCGCGCTCGGCGAGCGCCAGCTCTTCGCGCTGCGCCGCCAGCTTGCGCTCGAGCACGCCGACCCGCTCGCGATGCTTGGCGGCGAAGCGCTCCGCGACAGTCATCGTCTCCTGATCCTGGATCTCTCCGGCCAGACGTCCGCGCCGCTCTGCATCCGCGAGCCGCTGGCGCTCGGCACCGAGCTCGCGTTCGGTGCGCGTGACCGCATCCTGAATCTCCGCCACGGCAACCTTGGCTTCCACGACCGCCTCGCGCATCTGGCGCGCCAGCACGCGCAAGTCGGCCGGACCTGACGCAGCATCGAGGGCGGCGCGAAACGCGTCCCGCAGACGCTCAAACAGGCGGTCGCTCGCTCAGCTCTTGCGGACGGTCTTCGCGAAGAAGTCGGAGAAGACGGGCTCCACGGCCCGGGACTCACACGCGGGACACACCGGACCCGAGCTCGCGGCATGCTCCGCCATCGATTCCGTCCGTGAGAAGCGTGTATCGCAGGCCGTACAGCGGTACTCGTAGAGGGGCATAGTAAGATGAAACGTTATTCCCGCGGAAAACCTCGGTCAAGTTGACGCATTCCCGGTCGGCCGCAAATTGCTGGAATGCTCCGGGCCGTGTTCCGGGTTGGCGCCGTGGCGGTGTTGATAGCCGGCTGGGCGACGGCATGCGACGGCGGGCTCGCACCCGAACCGATCTGCGCCCGCGGCCTGGTCGGGGTATGCGGAACGATCCACTTTCGCGGCAGCGTTCCCGACAGCACCGACAACGTCTTCGTCGCCGCGTACCTGACCTTCCCGCAGACCTGCAATGACCTGATCAACAACCGTCGACCTGTCATCCCCGGGTCGGTCCCCTACACCGATTCGGCAGCCGCCTACAGCATGACGCTCGATCCGGGCACCTACCATTGGGTGGTGGCGGTCTGGAAAAAAGTGGGGATGCTGCACCTTTCGCCGGCGGACGCAATCCCGCCGACACGTCCCAGCCCGGTGTCGTCACCGTACCGACAGGCGCCGCCGCGGGCGACGTCAACTTCGTCGCCAATCTCGATAGCCTCCGCCCGGCAACGGATTTCGTAACGTGCACCGCACAATAGCGCTGTTTCCCGCGCTCGCGCTGTCGGCGGCAACACTCGGGGCGCAAGGTCTCGTGGCGCTGCACGGCACCGTTCATGACGACCAAGGCGCGCCCATCGGCCACGCGCAGGTCGGTCTCCGCGGAACGACGCTCTTCACGCGCTCGGACGCGAGCGGCCGCTATCGCCTCGCACAAGTGCCCACCGGGACGGTCCACGTCCGTGTGGATGCGGTCGGGTACGCGGGCCTCGATACCGTCGTCGCGATATCCGCGGATTCGGCGAGTGTCGACTTCCAGCTCCGATTCTCGCCGCTCACCCTGGCGCCCGTTTCCACGGTCATCGAGAAGCTGCCGCATTTTGGCGAGCGCCCCGCCACCAGCGTCGCGCAGGTCAGCGAACGGGATCTCGATCGCCGCGCGGTGAACACGGTGGATGAAGCAGTCGATCATGTGCCCGGCATTCAGTTCGTGAACGGCCAGATCAACATTCGTGGCTCGACCGGATACATCCAGGGGCTGAACTCGCGCGTGTTGCTGACCGTCGACGGTGTCCCAATGAACCAAGGCGATCGCGGTGGGATCGATTGGGACCTGCTCGCGGTCAACGAGATCGAAAGCGTGGACATCCTGAAGGGCGCCGGTTCGTCGCTGTACGGATCGGCGGCGCTGGGTGGTGTGGTGAATGTGACGACGCGCGATGTGCCGAACGGCTTGCATAGTCGCTTGCGACTCACGGGCGGTGCATACGCCGATCCGCCCTACGCGATCTGGCAGTTTCGCAGCAGCCCGGGACTGCAAGGCGGCGCCGATCTATCGGCGTCGTACGGCAACGACGTGGCCGGCGGAAGCATCGCGGTGGGAGATCGCCACTCCGACGGCTATCGCCAACAGGACAGCGAAGATCATTTCCACATGGCCGGAAAGACGCGCTGGGAGCCGTCGCAAGGCGTGCGCGTCGATATCTCGGGCGCGTGGGCGGTGAATCGGTATGACGTGCCGCTGAGCTGGTGCAACCGCGGCAAATGCGATGACCGCGGCCAGGTGTTTCAGCCCTTTATGATCGATACGACGGAACGGGGCGCACGCACCGACTCCCGCAAAGCCTACCTCGCGGCGCAAATCCGCAGCACCGTTTCTCCAGGGTTCGCCTGGCAAGCCCGCGCCTCCTTGCTGCGAACACATTTCATCGACGTGCGCCGCAGCGCCAACGAGTACGGCATCGGCGACCGCTTTGGAACCGAAGCGCGCATCGAGTCGCATCCGGACACGAACCGCTCGGTGCTGGTCGGCGGTGAGGTCACATTCTCGCGCGTCTCGAGCGACATCTTCGGCAGCCACACCCAGGCTGAGCTCGCGGCGTACGGCCAAAGCGAGCAACAGATCGGCAGCGCGCGCTTCAGCGGCGGAGCCCGGCTCGACTTTCTCGCCGTCGACGGCGGTTCGCTCACCGCGGTCGCGAGCCCGCGGATTGGAATTACGATTCCGACCGATCGGCGGGAGCAGGATGGGGGAATTCTGCGGGCCTCGATCGGCCGTGGATTTCGCGCGCCGACCATGGCCGAACGATTCGTGCACACCTTCGCGCTCGGCTTCGAAGTAATCCCCAATCCAAACCTGCATCCCGAGACGGCGTGGTCGTTTGAAATCGGACATACGACCGCTCCCGTGCTCGGTACATTCCGCGTGGACGCCGCGCTCTTCTGGACGGAAGCGCACGATCTGATCGAGCCGCAGGCAGTACTCGTTCCGCCGGACACGATCAAGATCCAATTACAAAATGTGGTGCGCGCCCGGCTCGCCGGTGTCGATGCCACCATCATCGGCGCGCCGATTCCGAACCGCCTGATTACGACGCTCGGCTACACCTATCTCTCGACGCGTCGCCGCTTGGCCGGCGATTCCACCACGGGACCGCTCGCGTTTCGCCCCCGGCATCTGCTCACGCTCGGCGCCGATTATACCGTCGGCAGTCTGGACGTCGGTGCAGACTTCCGTTTCGCCAGCCGGCCCGAGCGCATCGAGCTGGAGGGGTTCGTCGATCCTCGGCGTGTGCCCGTGAAGGTGCTGGATTTGCGGGCCGGTTGGTCCCGGGGACCAGTCGCATTCCGGCTGCTCGTCGCAAACGCGCTGAATTACATCTACAATCTGGTCCCGGAGACACTTGCACCCGTGCGTACGGTTACCCTTACGGTTGTCTGGGCACATTAGCGTTACATTGGAGGCCCATGATTCGCCGTTTTGCTCTCCTGTGCATGGGATTCGCGGCTGCCACCGCCTGTGGACGCAGCAGCAGCGGCTCTCCCACGTGCGGGATCGCCCTGATTGCCGGTCCCTCCCTGATCACGCAGCAACTGGCCAACGCGCGCGCCGTCATCACCGATCCCCCACGGGGGCTTCCCGATTCGCTGCCGGCGCTGGTCGTGCAACAAAAGACCGGCGAAGGCGCGGTGATCGTGGGTCGAGACGCGGAAGGCCGTCTCTCGATGCAATACCGGGGTCCCGGCTTCCCACCGCAGGGCTACGGGGTGCTCGTCGTGGACGACACGTCGCAACGTGCCATGGGAGTTCTCGTCGTCAACGGCACGGAGCCCGTCAATGACCCGCATATCGGCACGATTATCGGCGGAAGCAACGCGCTGAACCTGTACGGGGTGCGCGTCGACTGGTCGAGCGTCAGCAACCCTCGCTGCCCTCTCTTCGGTCCCGCGTCCGCGACGTCGTGACGCCGGCGCCCGTCGCAGTCACGGCGCCCCGCCGATCGGTGGATGGTCGCGAGCGCGTGACTCTGAACACGGCGTACGTGCGCGCGCTCGAGCGCTCCGGGCTCGTGCCGCTCGCGGTTCCGACGATGATCGCGCCCGATCGCGCAGCCGCCGCACTCCAGAGCGTCCGCGGACTGGTTCTCACCGGCGGTGAGGACGTCGCTCCGCAACGATACGGGGCATCCCCGCACCCGCGCCTGGGTGAGGTCGACGCTGACCGCGACGCGGCGGAGGTCGCGCTCATCGAGGCCGCGCGACAGCGTCGCCTGCCAATTCTCGCGATCTGCCGCGGCATCCAAATCCTCAACGTGGCGCTCGGCGGTACGCTGTATCAGGATCTCGAGAGCGAGCGCCCGGGCCCCGTGCCTCACAGCGACGAGAAGGGCAATCACCAGGTGCGCGTACAGCCCGGTTCGCTGCTCGAGCGGACGCTCGGCACGCGCACGGCAACGGTGAATAGCCGTCATCATCAGGCAATCCGTGATCTGGCGCCGGGGCTCCGGGCCGTGGCGTGGGCGGATGATGGCGTCATCGAAGCCGCCGAGCCAGTCGACGCAAACGCGCCCTGGATCGTGGCGGTGCAGTGGCATCCCGAGGATCTGACCGAGCGCGCCCTGTTCGACGGATTCGCGCGGGCCGTCGCGTGACGACCGCCACGCATTCCTTCCCTTCAGCGGAATGGGTGGCCGCCTACGGGGCGGCGATCAGTGCCAGTGAGGACTACCGGCAAGCGTCCGCAGAGTGGACGCATGGTCCCGTCGCATTGGTAGTCCCGGCGAATCCACCGATCGGCGTGCCGGAAGACGTAGGCATCTGGCTCGATCTCGACCGCGGTGTCTGCCGGGACGCGCGCGTCGTCACCCGGGCGGAGGCGCAAAAAGCTCCCTTCGTGTTGACGGCCGAATATCGCTTTTGGAAGCAGATCATCAAAAAGGAACTCGGCCCGATTGCCGGCATCATGCAGCGCAAGGTCGCGCTGCAGGGATCGCTGCCGATCGTCGTCCGTTTCATCAAATCGGCGGAGGCGCTGGTCGACGCCGCGACCCGCGTCCCGACCCGCTTCCTCGACGAGGGACGATGAAAGCCTCGGTTGCCGAGGTGCTGAGCCGTCTCACCACGCTATCGCAGGAGCTGGCGGGTGCGTTTCGGCCCACCACGATCGTCGAAGTCGTGGCGCGCGCCCTCACCGAGCAGCTCGCTCCGGGCCGCTTGTCGGTGCTGCTCCTCGACCTCGACTCCAACCGGCTGACCGTCGCCTATCACAATGGTCCGCGTCCCGCGACCACCAACGAGCCGCTCCTGCAGCTGGCGTTGCGGCGCGGGCCCCTCGTCTTTCCCGATCGCGTGGCGGACCGCGCGGCCGAGCTGGGCGCGACCGCAGACCGCCCAACCCCGGCGAGCTGGCTGGGCGTGCCCATCGTGGCGGGCTCGCGAACCATCGGCGCCGTTGCGCTGGAAGGCGTCCGCACCAACGCACTCGATGAAAGCGCCCTCATGTTCGCACGCGCGGTGCTCGCCCAGGCCGGCATCGCACTCGAGAACGCGCGACTCGTCGAAATGCTCTCGAGTGGTAAGCGCGAGTGGGAACAGACAGTAGATGCGTTCAATCACGCGATTTGCTACGTGGACACGCAGGGCACCGTGCGCCGTGCGAATCGCATGTTTGCGGAGCTGATCAAACTGCCGGTCACGGCGCTGCCGGGTCGCCCCTGGCTCACGCTCCTCCCGCCGGCGTGGGCCGAGCCTATTGCCCGGCTGCTGGCAACCCCTGGTGACGGAGTCGAGGTTCGCGCCGGGGAACGCGTGCTTCTCGTCACCGTGATTCCCACGGACGAACCCGGTGCTGGCGTGCTGCTGTTCGAGGATCAGACGGAGAAGCGGCGCTTACAGGAGAAGCTGCTGCAATCGGAAAAGATGTCGGCGATCGGTCAGCTCATCGCGGGCGTCGCGCACGACCTGAACAATCCGCTCGCCTCCGTCGTCGGTTTTTCCGACCTCTTGGGCGAGGCGTCCGACGTGCCACCGCGGTTGGCCGAGCCGTTGGCAGTGATTCGTCAGGAAGCGGAGCGCGCCTCGGCGATCGTACGCAACCTGCTCTCGTTCGCGCGCCGCCAGGAAGGCGAACGCCAGCTGCAATCGATCCGGCCGATTCTCGAGTCCACGCATCAACTGCTCAGGAATCAGCTGCTCGCGGCCCGCATCGAGCTGACGCTCGAGTTCGAGCCGGGCCTGCCGGAAGTCGAGGTCCACGCGAACCAGATCAAGCAAGTATTCGTGAACATCATCAACAACGCCGCCCAGGCGATCGCGGGCGCCCGTCCCCAGGTTGGTGGACGGATTCAGATCGTCACCCAGTGCCAACCGGATGGCCTCTCCGTCAGCATCTCGGACAACGGTCCCGGAATTCCCGAGGCGCTCGCGCAGCGGGTGTTCGAGCCGTTCTTCAGCACGAAGTCCGAAGGCGAAGGGACCGGTCTCGGACTTTCCATCTGTCTCGGCATCGTGAAAGAGCATGGCGGCAGCATGTCCCTCGACCCGGGAGGCGCGGGAAGCGGCCGGGGCGCGACGTTCACCGTCGAGCTGCCGGCGGGCGACCGCATGGGATTAAGGCCCGCGCGACGGGGAGCGGAGGGAGGGACCGAGACCGCGGTCGCCGCGGTGGCCGCAGAACGGCCCGAACGGCTGCGGGTACTCGTCGTCGATGACGAGCCGCACATCCTTCATTACATGCAGGCAACACTCGAGAGCTGGGGCCACGAGGTCGTGCTCGCGCGTGACGGCAGCCAGGCGTTGAAGCGCGCGCTCATGCAGCCGTTCGACCTGATCATCTGCGATCTGCGCATGCCCCGCCTCGGCGGGCGCGAGATGTTTCACACGCTCGCGCGCATGCATCCGACCGTCGCCGAGCGGATCATTTTCGCCACCGGCGATACCGTCCGCGGCGACACGTTGCAATTCCTCGAAGAGCTGGGCCGCCCCTTCCTGCAGAAGCCCTTCAAACTCGATGCGCTGCGTCGCGTGCTCGCCGGAGTCGTCAAGGCTAATGCGGGTCTTGCAGGTTGACTCCGGCCGTGAATGGCGCGGCGGGCAGAATCAGGTCTGGTTACTAACTCGCGAGCTCGGCCGCAAGACAGGGATCGAGCAGATTCTCGTCACCCGACAGGGCAGCGAGTTGGCCCGGCGCGTGACCGCAGACGGCATGACGGTCCGCGATACCGCCTGGGAGATCGGGCTCGACCCGCGGGCGTGGTGGCATCTGCGGCGGACGATCACGGCCTTTCAACCGGACGTCATTCACGTCCACGACAGCCATGCGCTGACGCTCGCCGCGACGGTCGCGATGGGCCGGACACTCGTCGCCACGCGGCGCGTGGACTTTCACGTGGGACGCTTCGGCGCGTGGCGGCGTCCCGATCGCATCATCGCCGTGTCGGGCGCGGTCAAGCAGATCCTCGTCCGGGACGGCGTCGCGGCCGACGCGATCACGGTGGTGCCCGACGGCATCGATCCCGACGAGACCCGCCGTGCCGCCACTCCGGCGCTCGATACGCGCAGCCAGCTGCGACTCTCGGCCCAGACCCTACTCGCGGTGAATGCGGCGGCACTCGTCGATCACAAGGATCAGCGAACACTCGTCCGCGCCGCTCACTACGCGCGCCCGTTAGAACCCGACCTCCACTGGATCATCGCGGGTGAAGGACCGCTGCGCGCCGCGATCGAAGCGGAAATCGCGCGTCTCGAGCTCCATGACCGCGTGCATCTCGTGGGGTACGTCGAGCGCGTGGAGGCGCTTATCGCGGAAGCCAACGTCTTCGTGATGTCGTCCAAGGAGGAAGGCCTGGGCAGCGTGATCCTGAACGCGCTGGCGCTCGGCCGGCCGGTCGTCGCGACCGCAGCCGGAGGGATTCCCGAGATCCTGCCCGCCGACGTGCTGGTCCCGGTGGGCAGCGCCGATGCGTTGGCGCAGAAGGTCGTGGACGTGCTGCGCGGGCCTGCGCATGTGCCGCCGCCCTTCCCTTCGCGGTTCAGCGCGCGCGCGATGGCGGACGGAGTCTTGGACGTCTATCAGGCACTCTCCTAGATTGCAGGGCCATGATCTACGTCTGCGTACCGGTTCGCAACGAGGCGAGCACCGTCGGCCTGGTCCTCTGGAAGGTCCGGCAGGTCTTCACCGCGTTTGAGCGGGAATACCAGATCATCGCGTGCGACGATGCCTCAACGGACGGTACCGCGGACGTGCTTGCGACCTACGCGCGCGTTCTCCCGCTCACCGTCGTCAAGCACCGCTCGCAGCAGGGTTATGCTCGCAGTCTGGAAGAGCTGTTGCGGCTGGCGTTGCAGCGCACCGACCGGCCGAAACGCGATTGCGCCATCACCCTGCATGCCGATTTCGTCCACGCGCCCGAGACCATGGAAGAGATGGTGAAGCGCCTCGAATCCGGCGCCGATCTCGTGGTGGCCGAGCAGGATCAGACGATGGGTGCGCGCTGGCCGGAGCGATGGGCGAGACAGTGGGCCCCCCGCCTGCTGCGGGTCGGTGGCGGGATCAAGGATTCCATTTCGGGATTTGTCGCGCTGCGGCTGATCGTGCTGCGCCAGGCGACCCGCGGCGGGGAGAAGGCTCCGTTGCTGACCACCGAAGGATGGGCCGCGAACGCAGAGTTACTGGCGCGCCTCGGCGCGTTTGCGAGACGCGTGGAGATGGTTCCCAGCGCGGCGCGCTACGACCGCAGGCAGCGACCGTCTCGGACGAAAGCCTGGCAACGATTGGTCGATGTGTGGCGCTCGCGCGGCTTGATCAGCGCGGCCCGGAAGGGCGCGCTAATGATCGCGCTTGCGCTGTTGGCAGGGGGAACAAGTCGTCCGCTCGCGGGCCAGGACACGATATGCACCGGCGTCCTCACGAACTCCGGTTCGCCCTCTTCCTCATCGACGGTTCAAGCGGTGATTCGCGTCGCTCCGGCCGTGCCGTTCCCCGTTGGAGAGCGGCTGACCTATAACGCGAAATACGGGATCTTCAGCGTCGGGAACGCAGCGATGGAAGTCGTTGGCATCGACACCGTGCATAACACCGAGGCCGTGCACATCCGCTTTCGTATCAGCGGCGGCGCGCTCTGGTACCACCTGGATCAGACGATCGAGTCGTGGGTGGGCCGCTACGACTTCCGCTCGCGCCGCTTCTGGTCGATCCAGGACGAGCGCGGCAAACACCGCGAGCACCGGTTCGAGATCTTTCCCGATTCTGGTTTCTATCGGGAGGAGGGGCGCGACACGACGTTCGCGACGGTGCTCGAGCCGCTCGATGACGCCGCATTTCTGTACTGGATTCGAACCGTGCCGCTCGAAGTCGGGAAGAGATACGAGTATGCGCGCTACTTCCGGCCCGACCGCAACCCCGTGATCATCGAGGTCCTGGGGCGCGATCGCGTCAGCGTGGCCGGGAAAAAGTGGCAAGCGCTGGTCGTTCGGCCCAAGATTCCCCAGGGCCGCGGCATCTTCGCGGAGAAATCCGAGACGCACATCTGGCTCTCGGACGATCCGCAGCGCCTCGTGCTCGCGATCCAGTCGAACTTCTCGTTCGGTCAGGTCACGCTGAAGCTCAAGGAGTACGTCCTACCTGCGGGAGGACAGGAATGACCGATTACCGCGAAGCCGATTTCTCCCGCCTCAAGACAGTCCCTATCGCCAAACGCCCCAACAAAGTCGACGCCTCACTGTTAGCCAAGCCGCCGCTTCCCTCTGATCGGTCGTTCAAGGCCTTCATCGACGCGTTGCCAAGGGTCCTCGCCGCGCAGGACCTGCGATACGTCGTCGACCAGATCGCCGCGGCCGCGGAACGTGGGCGCGGCGTCCTCGCGATGCTTGGCGGACACGTGATCAAAGTCGGTCTGGGCCCGCTCCTGATCGCACTGATGCGGCGACGCGCGATCACGATCGTCGCGATGAACGGCAGCGCCGCCATTCACGACTTCGAGCTCGCCGCGTACGGCGGTACCAGCGAAGACGTGGCTGCCGGCCTGGGTGACGGAACCTTCGGCATGGCGGAGGAGACCGGTCGGGAGATGAACGCGGCGATCGCGCGCGGGGCGAAGACGCAGCGGGGTGCGGGTGAGGCGCTCGCGGAATACCTCGGCGCGCGAAAAGACTTACCGGGTCGCGATGCCTCGGTGTTGCTCGCCTGTGCCGAGTTGAGCATTCCGGTGACCGTCCACGCGGCGATCGGCGCCGAGATCATTCACCAACATCCCTCAGCCGATGGCGCGGCCCTCGGCGCGACGAGTCATCGCGATTTCAAGCGCCTCGCGGGTGCGGTGCCCGATCTCGACGACGGCGGCGTGGTCCTGAATGTCGGCAGCGCGGTGATCATGCCCGAAGTATTTCTCAAGGCGCTGACCGTCGCGCGCAATCTGAACAGTGGACGGCCCAAGAATTTCACCGCGTGCGACTGCGACATGCAGCGCCATTACCGGCCGCGGGTGAATGTCGTCGAGCGACCAACGCTCGCGGGTGGCCGCGGCATTCAGCTCACCGGCCACCACGAGATTCTGTTTCCGTTGTTGGCGTGGGCCGTACTGGCCCGGTTGCAGCCTTAAGAGGCGTCGGCAGGCCGGCCCTTGATCATGTCGCGGATGCGATCCGCCGTGCGCGGGCTGATGAGCCGCAACGCCAGATAGAAGAAAAACCCGATGACGGCGAGCCAGAGCACGGTCATCGCGAGACCGACTAGGCTGCCAAGGATCCCGAAAATCAGCTGGAGGCCGAACCACGCGACAACGGCGAGAAGTGCGAACCCCAAAATGCTCCGGAACATGATACCCTCCGTGGTGTCCGGTGCGTGTGCAGCGTACGCCTAAATGTCGCACAAAGTTTCGTCGTGTGAAGTGCTGGTCGCGGGAGGAGGAATCATCGGCGCGGCGTGCGCCCGCGCGGCCACGCTTGCCGGACTCCGCGTAGCAATCTGCGAGCCCGGCCCCGAGCCGGCGGCCGCTTCGGCAGCGTCAGCCGGGATCCTGGGCGCACAAATCGAACGGACAGACGAGTCGCTCCGGGCGTTGGGCCTGCGTGGACGCGACCTCTATGAAAGCCTGGCCGCCTCGCTACTCGAAACGACCGGCATCGATATCGGGCTGTGGCGCGAGGGTATCGCGTCCCTAGCATTCGACGAACCGGAGGCGGAGCGCCTGCGCGATGCTGTCGCCCACCAGAGACAAGCCGGACTGCGCTGCGATTGGCTCGAGGCCGGTGATGTCGCCGAGCGCTTTCCCGCGGCGGCGCCTTGTCTAGGTGCGCTGTTCGCGCCCGAAGACGGTGCGGTACACGCGCCCCTGCTCGCCCGGGCGCTGCTTGCCGACGCGAAGCGCCGTGGCGCGGTCGTCATCGCAGCGCGTGTGCAGCGTATCAACACCATCCTCGGGCGGGCGACGGCTGTGGAAACGTCCACTGGCAAGATAAAAGCTGAGCACGTCATCATCGCCGCCGGAGCCTGGTCGCCTCGCATCGAGCATCTCCCGCGGGCCTTACCGGTCGAGCCGGTTCGCGGGCAAATGGCGGCGCTGCCGTGGCCCGCTGGCGTGCCGCGCGCAATCCTGTACTACGGTCACGGATATGTGGTCGCGCGAGACGGCGAGGCGCTGATGGGCAGCACGATGGAACACGTCGGATTCGACAACAGCGTCACCGACTCTGGTCTCGAGGACATCCTCGCGAATGCCACGCGATTGTTTCCCGCGCTCGCCTCGCGTGGACCCTTGCGCAGCTGGGCGGGCCTGCGGCCGGTGACGCCGGATGGCCGCCCGATCGTCGGCGCCGATCCGGATGTCAGAGGCTTGTGGTATGCCACCGGACATGGGCGCAACGGTGTATTGCTGGCCGCCTTGACCGGCGAGATCATTGCAAGCCTCGTGACGACAGGAACATCCGAGATAGAGATTGCTTCTCTCGCCCCGGAGCGCTTTACTTCCTGACTGTCTTCAGCAGCGTAGCGTCGTGTTTCGTACTTGTGCTTTCTGCAACGCGTCGTTCGACGGCGACGGCGGTCCATCCGGTCTCGGTGTGGGCCGTCGGATCGCGTTTGACGAGTGGAAGGGCCGGTTGTGGGTCGTTTGCCCGCGCTGCAGCCGCTGGAATCTCACCCCATTCGATGATCGGCTGGAGCGCATTGAAGCCGTCGCCCGCGCGGCGAGCCTCGGCCGCGTGGCGGCGTCGACTGCACAAGTCTCGCTGATCCGCTGGCAGCGGTATGACTTCGTGCGCGTCGGTAAGCCGCCGCGGGTGGAGCTCGCGACCTGGCGCTACGGCGAGCGCTTGCGGAACCGCCAGCGCGAGCGCATGAAAGTCGTCGTTCCCCTGACCATCGCCGCGATCGGCCTCGGTGTCGCCGCCAACGTGGCCGCGGGCGGTGGCTTCGGCCTGGTCGTGTGGAACGTCCATCGCGCCGTCGATTGGTTCTATCTCCGCCTGCTTGGCAGTCGCAAAGTCTCGATGATCGAGGCACCCATTTGCGCGCATTGCGGCAGCGTGATGGAGCTGCGCGCCCGTCACGTTCAACACGCGCGCGTGGTACCCGACGCACACGCCGACATGGCGGTGCTGCTGAGCTGCCCGCGTTGTCGCCAGGAGGGTGCGCAGCTCACCGGTACTGAGGCGGTTCACGTGCTGAGGCAAGGATTGCCCTACCTGAACGTGATTCGCCGTGGCGGCAAACGCGCCGAGGATGCCGCCCGCGAGGTGGATCAAGTCGGCGGGCCCGAATGGCTCGTCCGCGACGTCGCGGTTCGGCAGACCACGCTCCGAGCACTTCGTCCGGAGCGACGGCTCGCCCTCGAAATGGCGGTCGATGAGCAGGCAGAAGCCGAGGAGTTGGAGCGGCAGTGGCGCGAAGCGGAAGAGATTGCCGACATCGCGGATGGAACGCTCAGCACGTCTGCCGAGATCGAAGAGAAACTTCGGCGCTTGAAAGACAACGGAGGCGATCAACCGTCCGGTTGAAAAACGGGCTACCCCGCCTTATTAGCTCCCGCTATCTTCGATTCCCATGGCTGCACCGCTCGTCCAGATCATGCCGCCCCCACCCCCTGCTCCTGCCGCAGGGGACAGCGCGCGTAAACCCTCCTGGCTAAAGGTCAAAGCCCCCGGCGGGCCGAACTACCTGACCCTGAAGCACATGATGCGGGACCTGCGGCTTCATACCGTGTGTGAAGAGGCCCATTGTCCCAACATCGGGGAATGCTGGGAGCACCGCGCCGCAACCTTCATGATCCTCGGGGACGTCTGCACGCGGAATTGCGCGTACTGCGCGGTAGCGCATGGGACCCCCGCACCGCTCGACGCCGGCGAGCCGCAGCGTCTGGCAGACGCAGTCGCGCAGATGGGACTCAAGCACGTCGTCATCACCAGCGTGGATCGCGATGACTTGCCGAACGGCGGCGCCGAAATATTTGCCGCGTGTATCGCGGAGATCCGACGCCGGCTTCCCGCGACCTCGATCGAGGTCCTGATTCCTGACTTCAAAGGCAACCCCGAAGCGCTCCGCATCATCGTCGCTGCCCGACCCGACATCCTCAATCACAACCTCGAGACCATTGCCCGCCTCTATCGCATCGCGCGGCCCGGCGGCCGCTACACCCGCGCGCTCGAGCTATTGCGGACCGCGAAGGAAATGAACCCCGACCTCCGCACGAAATCCGGCCTGATCTGCGGATTGGGAGAGGAATGGGATGAGCTGCTCGTCGCAATCCGCGATTTGCGTGCGCAGGGCGTCGACATCATCACGCTGGGCCAGTACCTGCGTCCTTCGGAACAGCATCTGCCGATCGCACGCTGGTACACCCCAGATGAGTTCGCCGACTTGAAGCGGTACGGAATGTCGCTCGGCTTCCGTCATGTCGAGTCGGGACCGCTGGTACGCTCCAGCTATCACGCCTGGGAACAAGTCGAGGCCGCCGAGGCCGCCGAGGCCGCAACCTCATGACCGCCACCGCCCGCAGTCCGAAGGACACGACGCAAGCCGAGCTGCACCTCAAGATGTTGCGGCAGATGCTGCTGATCCGCCGCTTCGAGGAGAAGGCCGCGGAAGCGTACGCCCTCGGCAAGATCGGTGGCTTCTGTCATCTCTACATCGGGCAAGAGGCAGTCGGCGTCGGGGCGCTCACCGCGCTGCGTGAAGACGACTACGTCATCTGCTCATACCGCGAGCATGGCCAGGCGCTCATCAAGGGCATCTCGCCGAACGCGGTGATGGCGGAGCTGTTCGGCAAAGCCACCGGCTGCTCGAAGGGCAAAGGCGGCTCGATGCATTTGTTCGACGTGAATCGCCGTTTCATGGGCGGGCATGGGATCGTCGGCGGCCATGTCCCGCTCGCCGCGGGACTGGGCTTCGCGATCAAGTACAAAGGCGGCGATCAGGTCTGCGTGTGCTTCTTTGGCGAAGCCGCTGTGAACATCGGTGCGTTTCACGAGACGCTGAACATGGCATCGGTTTGGAAACTGCCGGTGATTTTCCTCTGCGAGAACAATCGCTACGGCATGGGAACCGCGTTCGAGCGCGTGGCGGCGGTGACCGATATCGTCGAGCACGCCTGCAGCTACGACATGGCCGCGGAGCTGGTCGACGGCATGAATGTGCTGACCGTCTACGACGCGACGCGGCGCGCCATCGAGCGGGCCCGCAAGCACAGCCACCCGACGCTGCTCGAGGTGCGTACCTATCGCTACATGGGCCACTCGATGTCCGATCCCCTCCACGGCGTCTATCGGACCAAGGACGAAGTAGAGGAACAGAAAGCCCGCGACCCCATCACGCATCTCGCCGGCAAACTCAAAGAGGAAGGCGTGATCGATCAGGCGGCACTCGACGCGATGGATACCGAGATCCATGCCGAAGTCGAAGAGGCCGTGAAATTCGCCGATGAGAGCCCCGATCCCGAACCGGACGAGCTCTTCACCGACGTGTTGGTCGACTGAGCGATGGCCACCCTCACCTATCGGGATGCGCTGAACCAGGCGCTGCGTGAAGAAATGCAGCGCGACCCGAACGTCTTTCTGATGGGCGAGGAGGTCGGCGTCTATCAGGGCGCGTACAAGGTGAGCCGCGGGCTGCTGGAAGAGTTCGGGCCGCAGCGGGTCGTGGACACGCCGATTGCCGAACTGGGTTTTGCCGGCATCGGCGTGGGCGCCGCGATGGGTGGTCTCAGGCCGGTGATCGAGTTCATGACGTGGAATTTCGCGGTTCTGGCGCTCGATCAAATCGTCAATTCAGCCGCCAAGATGCTCTACATGTCCGGCGGTCAGATCCCCATGCCGATCGTCTTCCGCGGCCCAAACGGCGCCGCGTTGCAGCTCTCCTCGCAGCACTCGCAGGCGTGGGAGAGCTGGCTCTCGCACATCCCCGGACTGAAAGTCGTCGCGCCCGCAACACCTGCTGATGCCAAGGGTCTCCTCAAGTCGGCGATCCGGGACAACAATCCGGTCATCGTGCTCGAAGGCGAGATGCTGTACAACCTCAAGGGCGACGTCCCCGATAGCGAGCATATCGTCCCGATCGGGCGCGCGGACATCAAGCGCGAAGGCTCGGATGTGACGCTCGTCTGTCACTCGAAAACCCTGAGTGTGGCCGTCAAAGCCGCCGAGCAGCTCGCCGAACAGAATGTCTCCGCTGAAGTCCTGGACCTGCGCTCGCTGCGCCCGCTCGATGAAGCGGCGATTCTCGAGTCGGTTACGAAGACGAACCGCGCGGTCGTCGTGGAGGAGGGCTGGCCGCATTCCGGCATTGGCGCGCAGATCGTGGACTTGATTCAGCGCGATGCCTTCGACGAGCTCGATGCGCCGGTGCTGCGCGTCACGCAGGCCGACGTGCCGATGCCGTACAACAAGGTGCTCGAGCGCGCGGCCAAGGCGTCGCCCGAGAAGGTCGTCGCGGCCGCGCGGCGCGTGCTGTACCTCGAGTAGCGCCCATGGCTACCAAAGTCCACATGGAGGCACTTTCGCCCACGATGGAAGAAGGGCGGCTCGTGAAGTGGACAAAGCACGAAGGCGACGCGGTGAAGTCGGGCGACACGCTCGCCGAGGTGGAAACCGATAAGGCCATCATGGAATTGGTGGCGCGAGCGGATGGCCAGCTCATCAAAGTCGTCGTACCCGAAGGCAGCACGGTGCCCGTCGGAAACGTTGTCGCGTGGATTGGGAAGCCTGGTGAGAAGGTCGATGGTGATGGTGCGGTCGCGCCGGCTGCGAAGAGTGCGCCAGCAACCCCCGCAAAGGCACCTCCCGCTCCGCAACCCACGACGGCGCCCACCGCGTCCATTGCCCCCGCCGACGCGACCCGTGTGAAGGCCTCGCCGTTAGCCAAACGGATTGCGAGGGAAGCCGGCGTCGACCTCAAGCTCGTCCAGGGATCAGGTCCAGGCGGCCGGGTCATCAAGCGCGACGTCGAGGGAGCGCCCGTCGCCAAGACAACGGCTGCCGCTCCCGCGGCGGTACCACGCGCGACGCCCGATGTACGACGCACGGGCGTTCCGTACGAGGACGTCCCCCTCACCCAGATCCGAAAGACGATCGCCAAGCGGCTCGCGGCGTCGATTGGGCCGGTCCCGCACTTCTTCCTCACGACCGAGATCGACATGGAGCGCGCCGCCGAGGCCCGCGAGGCGCTCAACAAGCAGCTAGATGAAGAGGGCGGCAAGATCTCGTTCAACGACATCATCATCAAGGCGGTCGCTTTGGCGTTGGTGCGACACCGCGCGTGCAACGCCTGGTTCCAGGAAGACCACATTCGGTACTGGAACGAAGTGCACATCGGCATGGCGGTCGCCATCGAAGACGGCCTCATCACGCCGGTGATTCGCAATGCGGACATGAAATCGTTGCGCGAAATCGGCGCGGAGGCCCGCGACCTGGCGGGGAAGGCGCGCAGCCGCCGCCTCAAACCCGAGGAGTACACGGGCTCCACGTTCAGCGTTTCGAATCTCGGCATGTTCGACATCGATCAGTTCACCGCCGTGATCAATCCACCCGAGGCGGGGATCGTTGCGATCGGCACCATCATGCCGAAGGCCGTGCCGGATGGCGATCGGGTCAGCGTGCGGAAACGGCTGCGGGTGACGATGAGCTGCGACCACCGCGTGATCGATGGCGCGACGGGCGCCGCATTCTTGAAGACTTTGAAGCAAATGCTCGAAAACCCATTGGCGATGCTGCTCTAAGGAGCACCTGTGGCAAGTTTTGACGTGATCGTTCTCGGGGGCGGCCCCGCGGGCTACATCTGCGCCATTCGCAGCGCGCAACTCGGCATGAGCACCGCGGTCGTCGAGCAGGAGAAACTGGGCGGGGTGTGCGTGAACATCGGCTGCATCCCGACCAAGGCGCTGCTCCACTCCGCATACATCGCCGGCCTATTGAAGGAATCGAAGGAATTCGGCGTCGAAGCGAGCGGCGTGAAGACCGATTACGGCGTTGCCATGAAGCGCTCCCGCCGAGTGAGCGATCAGAATTCCAAGGGCGTCGAGTTTCTGATGAAGAAGCACAAGATCACCGTCGTGAAGGGAACCGGTGTCGTGCAGCCCGGCAAGAAAGTGAAAGTCGGCAGCGACGTGTACGAGGCGAAGAAGGCCGTCGTGATCGCCACGGGCTCCCGGGTCAAAGGCATTCCCCAGATCGGCCTCGAAATCAACAAGACGACCGTCATCTCTTCCGATGAAGCGCTGTTGCTCGAGCGCGTGCCGGAATCCCTCGCGATCATCGGCGCGGGCGCGGTCGGCATGGAGTTCGCGGACATCTTCCAGGCGTTCGGCGTGAAGATCACGCTGATCGAAGCGCTGCCGCGCATCCTGCCAATCGAAGACGCCGAAGCGTCCGACACGCTGGCGAAGAGCTATCGTAAACGCGGCATCGACGTGATCGCGGGCGCCAAGGTCACGAAAGCGGCGGTTGGAAAAGACAAGGTGACGCTCGACATCGAAGCGGGCGGCGAGAAGAAACAGGTGACCGCCGCCGCGGTCCTCATGGCCGCGGGCCGCGCCGTCAACACCGAAAACATCGGCCTCAAAGAGTGCGGCATTCAGCTCACCGATCGTGGGTTCATCAAGGTCGACCAGAATCTCCAGACGACCGCACCCGGGTATTACGCGATCGGCGACGTCGTCGGTCCGCCGATGTTGGCCCACAAAGGGTTCCGCGAGGGTTCAGTGGTCGCCGAAATCATCGCGGGCCAGAAGCCCCACGCGATCAAGTACGACAATGTGCCCAGCGTGACGTATTGCCACCCGGAGGTGGCGAGCATCGGATTGACCGAAGATCAGTGCAAGGAGAAGAAGCTCGATTACGTGGCGGGGCGGTTTCCCTTCTCCGCCAACGGGCGGGCGCGCGGCACGGGCGAGACGGAAGGCTTCGTCAAGATCCTTAGGGACAAGAAATACGGCGAGATCCTCGGGGCGCATATCGTGGGCGCGCATGCGTCCGAGATGATCCACGAGCTGGCCGTCGCGCGCGAAAACGAGTACACGGTCGAAGAAATCGACCTTGCGATCCATGCACACCCGACGATGTCCGAGGCGATCGGTGAGGCCGCGCTCGATTCGCTCGGCCGCGTGCTGCACATATGAAAGCTCCCCCCGCCCCCCCGAAGGATCCACTCGCCCTCGGGCTCGGTTCGCTCGGCGCCGGCGTCGCGTTCGGCGGCGCGTGCCTCACGGCCGCCCAGATCGTCGCCTCCATTCTCCGCGGCGAGCTCGAGCGGTCGGGCTATCGCGAGACAGCGGCTGATCCATTGCTGGCGGGACTCATCGCGGCCGTCGGGGTCGGCGGCGTGTGCGGTTGGTATCGCAGCTTTGACCTGGACAACATCTGGCAGCGTGGCGTGATCGCGGTGCTGGCTGCCGTCGGCGCAATCCTGATTGGTTTCCTGGCGGCACCGCTCGACCGGTTCTTCGGCGTCCTGGGGATGATCGTCTGGCTTCTTCTCACCATCGCGCTCGGGATTCTGGCCACGCGCTGGGCGATAAAGGGGAAAGGGGAAGAGGGAAGCGGGATGAGTACACCGTGACCGAAGAACGCACGATCGAAGTGATCGAGGCGGGCGTCATGCCATACGCCGATGCGCTCGACTGGCAGCGGCAGCTTGCTGCAGACCGAATCGCGAGGCGTCTCGATCACGATGTGCTGCTGCTGCTCGAGCACCCGCCGGTGGTTACGCTGGGCAGAAATTCCCATGCGGCCCATCTGCTCCGTCCCGCGGGCGTCGCCGTCTTCGAAGTCGAGCGTGGCGGCGACGTGACCTTCCACGGACCGGGTCAGCTCGTCGGCTATCCCATTCTCGACCTCAGTGCCCCCCCCTACAAGCAGGACCTCCATTGGTACCTGCGCACCCTCGAACACGCACTCATCGAATCGCTCGGCATCCTCGACATCCCCGCGGAGCGCAATCCGGGGTACACGGGCGTCTGGACGCGGGGCAAGAAGATCGCGAGCATCGGCATTCACGTGAAGCAGTGGGTCACCTGGCATGGGTTCGCACTCAACGTCGTCACTGATCTCACATACTTCGATCGCATCGTGCCATGCGGAATCCGGGGCGTGGAGATGACGTCGATTCTGAAGGAGCAGGGAGCAGGGAGCAGGGAGCAGCTGTGGGATGAGGCGGTGAGTGCGGTCGTGAATGGATTCGAGACCGCGTTCGGAGTGTCATTAATCCCGTGCCCTGAAGGGCCGGCTCGGCGAGGACACGAGTCCTTAAGGACTCGCGCAGTGGCCGAGCCGGGGCTTCAGCCCACGGATTAAACACAATGGCAACGCCCCACCCGCCCAATCTCCCACGCATCCCCCCCGGCCAAATCGAAACCACCAAATGGCCGGTCCTGCATTACGGCGACGTCCCGACGGTCGACACGTCCAAATGGACGTTCATGGTTTCCGGTCTCGTCGAAAATCCGTTCACCCTCACCTACGACGAATTTCTCAAGCTGCCGCGCAAAACGGTGAACTGCGACATCCACTGCGTAACGACATGGAGCCGGCTCGAGAACACGTTCGAAGGCGTCTCTGTACAGCTGTTGCTCGAGCGCGCGAAGCTAAAACCGGACGCGCAGTATTGTCTCGTGGTCGCGGAGCAGGGATTCACGACGAATCTGCCGCTGTCGGATCTGAATCGGCCTGAAAATCTGATCGCGTTGAAGTGGGCGGGTGAGCCACTCACCCCCGAGCACGGCTGGCCTGCGCGGTTGCTGGTGCCCCATCTCTATTTCTG
>Ga0209237_1000585_pt1 | contig 20881 bp, 25 predicted proteins | sample GraSoi013_1_40cm_2_FD_185820 | JGI IMG/M metagenome (GOLD analysis project Ga0209237, IMG submission 185820) | Grasslands soil microbial communities from the Angelo Coastal Reserve, California, USA - Sample 10_02_2013_1_40cm (SPAdes) (version 2) | ecosystem: Environmental > Terrestrial > Soil >... | reverse complement strand
AAGTGTTCCGTGCGCTGATGGAATACGGCATCGCCGCTTTCGCGGTGCGTTGAAGTCTTTGGGTCAGCGGGAGAGCAATTGCAGGACTGCGGCGCGGTGGGGGAGGGAAGCCTGAGCGCCGAGCACGATGGGCTCCCGCGCGGTCTGCCGACCGCCGACAACGAGGCCGGCTGGCGGTCGTCCCTCGCGAAACTCGCGGCGCTCGTCGAGGCTCCACCCTAAAGCGCGGAGGGGTAGGTCTCGGGGGGCTCCGCTGTCCAGGCCTGCGAACGCTCCAGCGGCTCGACGGCGCGGGTGCTGTGTCCCGCCGAGCAGCTGCGCCGCCTCGCGAACGGAGTCGATGAGCTGCGCGCGCGCCATCTGCGCGCAACGTGCTCACTCGCGGATCCTCACGCCTGCCCGGCCGGTCGCGACTGTACGGGCCAGGAGGTGAAATCAGAGCAGAGCGAGCACGTCCGCCGCGAAAGTCGCGGTGTTCGCCTTGGCAAAAACGTTTCTCACCTTTCCCTCCGGTCCGATGATGTACGCCACGCGCTTCGCGTTTCCGCTCTGCCCTGTCTCCGCGGCCCCGTATTGCACGCCCATGGCGCGCGTCGGATCGGAGAGCAGCGGGTAGGGGAAGTTGAATTTCTCCGCGAAGTGCTTGTTCTCCTCCACGGTGTCGAAGCTCACCCCGAGGATGGCGGCTTTCTTCGCCTGGAGATCACGGGCTCGGTCCCGGAGCCCGCAGCCTTGCAGGGTTCAACCAGGGGTATCCGCCTTCGGGTAGAACCAGAGGATGACGTTCTTGCCGCGCAGGTCGCTCAGCTTCACCGTCTTTCCCTCGTGCGAGGTAAGCGTGAAGTCGGGCGCCATGTCGCCTACCTTGAGCATTGGCATGAGCAGCGGCGTATCAGATGGATCCGGAGTTGGCCAGCGATGATCGTGCTCGACGGCGCCACGGGAACGGAGCTCGGCCGGCGGGGCGTCGACACGCGCGGCGCTCTCTTCTCGGCCGCCGCGCTGCTCTCCGAGGAAGGAATCGCGGCGCTGCGCGCCGTGCACGCTGCCTATGTCCAGGCCGGCGCGCAGGTGATCACGGCCAACACCTTCAGGACCAATCCGCGCAAAGCGGGCGGCCGCTGGCGCGAGCTGACACGGCTCGCGGTGCGCATCGCGCGCGAGAGCGGAGCGAAGGTCGCCGGGTCGATCGCGCCTGTCGAAGACTGCTACCGGCCGGATCTGCGCCCACCACCGCAGATCGCCGAGGCCGAGCACCGCGAATTCGCGCGCGCCCTCGCAGAGGAGGGGTGCGATCTCCTGCTGGTCGAGACGGTCGTGGCCGCGGACGAAGGGCTCGCCGCGGCCCGCGCCGCCGCCGCGACCGGATTGCCGGTGTGGGTCTCGGCGCTCGCGATGCCCGACGGCTCGATGCGCAGCGGAGACGATCTTGGCGCCTTCTTCCGCGAAGCCCGGTCCGCGGGGGCCCGCGCGGCCCTGATCAATTGCGTCCCCCCGGCCGGAGTCGATGTCGGACTGGGCGCCGCCGCCGCCAGCGGGCTCCCATTCGGCGCGTACGCGCACATGGGCGAAGTGGATCCGCACTCCGGCTGGCCCGTGACACCGGTCCTCGCTCCCGAAGAGTACGCCGCGCGCGCCGCGGGCTGGTTCGGACGAGGCGCCTCGATCCTCGGTGGATGCTGCGGCACCACCCCGGCGCACATCGCCGCGTTGGCGGCGCTTTCACCGATCCGGCACGATCCCTGTCAGCCCGATCGGAGGATCGCGAGATGAACTGGTTTCTGCTCGCCGCATTGATCTCCGCCCCCGCCGGCGAGGCCATGACGGCGACGCTCGTGGAGGGGACGGTGACCGCGGGCGGCGCGCCCATCCAGGCCGGCGCAATCCTGAAGGTCGGCGACACCGTGGAGACGAAGGCGGACGGCCGGGTCGAGATCGCTCTCCCCTCCGGCTCCTTGCTGCGGGTTGGCGAGAGCTCGCGCGTCGTGCTGTCGGCGATCAACCCGGGAAGGCAGTTCAGCGCCCGACTCCTGCTCGGCAACCTCTGGGCAAGAGTGCACAAGCTGCTCGCCGGAGAGACGTTCGGCGTCGAGACCGAGAACGGCGTGGCCGGCGTGCGCGGCACCGAGTTCCGCGTCGAGGTCGTCCAGGATCAGCCGGATCTGGTCCGCGTCTACGAGGGCGTCGTCCATGTCGAGTCCCGCGGAGGCGGATGGTCGCACTCCCTGGAAGCCGGCACGGAACTTCGCTTCCGCCGCGACGCGGAGCCGCCGCGTCCATTCGACGTGGAGGGCGAAAAGGGTCATCGCTTCATGGAATGGGTGCGCTCGCGCCGGACCAGGGAGGGCGAGGAGCCAGGCCGCATCCGCCGCGAGACGCGCAGTCCCGAGCAGGAACACCGGATCCGTGAGCGGATCCGCAGGCGCGATCGTTGAGCCCGCGCCTCTCGAGAAGCTTGCTGCCCGCGCAAGGAGTGGATCTCCGCGGCCTCGCGCGCTACGCCTTGCTCCTGGTGGCGTTCTCCGCCGCAGGAAGGGAGATCCCCTTGGACGTCGATGCGCTGTTGGAGGAAAGACAGCGCACGCTGGCGTCGTTCCGCGACCCGCACAAGAGTCCGCTGGCGGCGGTGGCCCGGCACGATTTCGCCGGCGACCGTCCGCTGAGGTTCGGCACCGACCCGGATGCCGACGTGCAACTCGAGGGGGTGGCAGGGCGGGCGGCGGTGGTGCGCCCGCTCCGCGACGGATTCGAGCTGGAGCGCGACGGGGCCACGGAGCGTCTGGCTCCGGGCGCGAAGGTGCAGGTTGGACGCTACACGCTGCGCCTGTCGCACCAGAACTTCCCCGCCGTCGTCGTGCTCGACCCGAAGAGCCCGCGGCTCGAGACCGGTCCGTTTCCGGTCTGGTTCGATCCCGATCCCGCCTCGCGCGTCGAGGCGAAGTTGGTCCGGGAGGAGAAGCCGCGCGAGGAGATCGTGCTTTCGACCCGCGGCAACAAACGCCGCGCGCTGCGCCTGGGAACGCTCGAGTTTTCCCTCCAGGGCCGCCTCCTGCGGCTGGCCGCGTTGCGCCTCCTCGAGCCCGGCACCGACGAATCGGCGGTCTCGGTGTTCTTCCGCGATGCGACGACCGGTCATGAGAGCTATGCCCTGGGCCGCTACGTCGACGCCGAACCGCTGGGCGGCGATCGCTACGCCCTCGACTTCAACCGCGCCTACAATCCGACCTGCGCCTTCTCTTTGCTGTACAACTGCCCGATCCCACCGCGCGAGAACGTCCTTCCCATCCCCATCCGCGCCGGCGAACGCGACCCCGGCGGCCACGAACGATGATGGACCGGCTCGATGCCATCATGGGAAAGGCCCGTCAGCGCGCGCGCTTTCGCGTCGCGGCGCTGCGGCTCGAGCATCCGGGGCAGGACGAGGTGGCGTTGGGACGGAGGCTGGTCGCCGAGATGGCCTTGCGCGCCGGCTTTGCAGGCGCCGCTACCGGAATGCTCTCGCTCGTCGCCCTGCCCCTGGGGCTTCCCGCGGGCATCGCGGTCTCGCTCCTGCTCGAAGCGGAGCTGATCTTCGCTCTGCTCGAACTGTACGGCCTGGACACCGAGGGAGATCAGGGCCGCCTCAAGCTCTACGCTCTCTGGGCCGGCGCCGGATTCGCCGACGCCGCGAAGAGTGTCGGAATGCGAGCGGGCGCGACCGCCATCGGCCGGGTGCTGCGCGGCTCGCTTCCCGGGCGGATCATCCGCCGGCTCAATCCCGAACTGGTCAAAGCAATCCTCCGCCGCCTCGGCCTGGGATGGCTGCCGCGCGCCGCCAGGTTCTGGCCTCTGCTCGGAGCTCCGGTCGGCTTCCTCCTGGACCGTGCCGCATTGCGCACCCTCGGCGAGGCCACGCTGGCGACTCTGGACGATTCCGCCCGCGCCCGAAGGCGCCGAGCACAGGCGTCGGGACGCAGCTCGCAGCGAAATTCCGGCTGATCGAGTCCCGCAGCCCTCAGAGCGCGAAAAACACCGTCAGCCAATCGGCCAGCCGGCAGATGTCCGTCGCCCGGGTATTCGCGCACAGCCAATGGAGCGCTCCCTGATGGAACCCGCCGCCGCCGTAGACGATCACTCCGGGCAGCGGCAGCGTGGCGAGGTTCAGCACCGCGTACGGCAGCTTTTCGTCGGCGGTGCCGGTCACGCGCTGATATTTGGCCTCCACCGCGAGCCGGTTGCCGTTGCGGGCATCGCGGAAGAGGACGTCCACCTCGCGATCCTTGCCATAGATCGTCTTCCCCACGGTCAATCGGCGGCGGCAATCGAGCCCGAGCGACAACCCGACGAGAGCGATCACGCGCTCGAACTCCAGCGCCGATAGCTCCACCGTCTCCATTTTCTGCGCCAGCAGCCGGCACTCCTCCGCCGTCAGGGGAAGCTGGGCCTGCGCGGCGAGCACCCAGGCGCCGATGCCTCCGGGGTCCCACGAACGCAGCGCGGAGATCAACTCGGGCAACTGCCGGGGCGGCGGGACGAGCTGGAGCACGTTTGATTCGGTCACGATCTCCGCCTTCCGCTCAGGGCCCACGCGCGCCAGGCGCGCAGCCGGTCCGGCTCCCTCGGCCGAGGTGGCTCGGTGCGCAAGAACCTCCGCACCGCGGCCTCGCGCTCGATCGGGCGCACATCCAGGAGCTCATCCAGCACTGCCGTCGCGCCGTCGGCGTCCAGCCAGCCGCAGGCGCGCGCGGCGTCCAACTCGTCCTCGGCCGCGCTCGCGTCCGCGAGCGCTTCCAACTCGGGCGGCTCGGCCGGCTCCTCCATGACCACCGCCGCGCGCGCGACGATGGCGTCGTGCGGGGCGAGGGCGGCAAGTGAGGGATCGAGATACGCGAGATCGATGTCTCCGAGCAGGAAACGGCGGTCGAGCGCGCGCGCCTCCACGCCGGCGACTCCCGAGCCACAGAACGGATCCAGCACCAGGTCGCCGGGCGCAGTGCTCTGCGCGATCAGGGTCCGCACCACCGCGCCGGGCTTCACCGCCGGTCCCGGGACACCAGCCCTCGGCGCCATGAGGACATCCGGGATCCCGAGATCGTTGAGCGCGCGCTTGCCCTTCTCGAAGAAGAGGATCCGCTCGCTCGCCGCCCGATAGTGGTACCCGGTGCCGCCCCGGATGCGCCCGCCGTCCAGGGTGGTCTTCGCCCAGACGATCTCCTTCCAGTACACCAACCCGCAGGAGCATTTGCGCGCCCCGTTGGGCAGCCGCGCGGCGCTGACCTTCTGCTGCTGCTTGATCACGTCGGCGGTGACCTCGTCGCAGAAGAGATAGAAATGCCGGTCGGGCCGCAGCACGCGATACGTCTCGCGCAGAAGCTCCGGCAGGCGCTCGTTGGGGACCGTGGCGAACCAGTTCGTGGTCAGCCGCGTGGTGGTGCCGCGCGCCCTGTGGATCTGCAGCGATTCGTACGGCGGATCGGTGACCACGAGGTCGACGGACTCGGGCGCGAGGCTGCGCAGGAGCTCGAACGCGTCGGAAACGACGATGCGCCCGGGTTCGGGGGGAGGCGGGGCGGTGAATGGAAGCTCGAGCAGGTTGGATTCGCTCATGCGGGCAATCTGCCAGAGCTCCCTGACACTGCGTTCAGTATGGCGTAACCGGTGGCAAAAGTCCCGCGTAGAGTACCGGCATGACGCCGATCCTCGCGGCCGCGGTGCTGGTCGAGCTGTTCACCTCGGAAGGGTGCTCGAGTTGCCCTCCAGCGGACGCGGTGCTGGCGCGCCTGCATCGCGAGCAGCCGGTTCCCGGCGTGCAGCTGATCGTGCTCTCCGAGCACGTCGACTACTGGAACAGCCTGGGCTGGAAGGACCCGTTCTCCGCCGCCGTCTTCAGCGACCGCCAGGGCCGGTACGGCGGCCACATCTATACGCCCCAGGCGGTGGTGGACGGCCGCGCTGACGTGCTCGGTTCCGACGAGCGGGCCATCGTGCGCGCCGTCACGGCGGCGGGACGTGAGCCTCACGGTACCCTGCGGCTGACCACGATTCCGTCAGGTGTCCGGATCGCCGTCACGGGCCTGTCCGGACACTCCGACGCTGAAGTCGTGGTGGCCGTGGTGGAGGACGGCCTGGTCAGCACGGTGGAACGGGGCGAGAACGCGGGCCGGACGCTCGCGCATACCGCGGTGGTCCGCGCGTTGCGCCGCGGCGGAAGCATCCCAGCCGGCGCCGATCACTGGAGCGGCGAAGTACCCGTTTCGTTGGATGATTCCTGGAAGCAGCCGCGCGTGGTCGCCTTCGTCCAGGACGCGCGCTCCCAGCGGATCCTCGCCGCGGGCGTCCTAGAGAAAGAGGGCGACGGCGGTGCCGCCAAGCGCGACCAGCGCGCCACCGACGATCAGGCTCATGGTGCGAAGAACGCTCATGCCCCGTAAGACCAGCAAGCCCGGTGCCAGTTTCAGGGAATTTTGCGAAATCGCGAGATTCCCGCGACTTGCGCCAACGCGCGTGCGCCATGTCACACGATTGAGAACTGAATCCCTGACAGTCGTGTCGGGGGTCTGACCGGATTTTTTTCATCCTTTGACGCAGAGCACCTGACGCAGCTCCGCGACCACCTCGACCAGGTCCTTCTGGTTCTCCATCACCTGCTCGATCGGCTTGTAGGCCGCGGGGATCTCGTCGAGGACGCCTCCGTCCTTGCGGCACTCGACCCCCTTCGTCTGCTCCATGAGATCCCTGACCGAGAAGCGGCGCTTCGCCTCGCCGCGGCTCATCCGGCGTCCTGCTCCGTGCGAGGCGCTCTCGAAGCTCTGCGGATTGCCTAGCCCGCGGACCACGTAGCTGCGCGTTCCCATGCTTCCGGGGATGATGCCCAGGTCGCCTCTGCCGGCGCGGATCGCGCCCTTGCGCGTCACCAGCACCTCCTCGCCGAAGTGCGTCTCCTCGGCGACATAGTTGTGATGGCAAAGGACGGGCTCGGCGAAACGCACCTCTGGACGGAATTGGCGGAGGACCGATCCATGCAGATCGAGCATCGCCTCCCGGTTCTTCATCGCGTAGCGCTGCGCCCAGAACAGGTCGCGCCGGTACTCGTCCATCTCCCTCGTGCCGGAGAGAAACACCGCGAGATCGCGGTCGGGCAGGTCCTGGTTGTGCGCGAGCTTCTTCGCCCGCTGGATGTGGATCTCCGCCAGCGACTTGCCGATGTTGCGGCTGCCGGAGTGCAGCATCATCCACACCCGGTCCTCGGTATCGAGGCACAGCTCGATGAAATGGTTTCCCCCGCCGAGCGTCCCGAGCTGCCTGCGCGCCTTGCCCATCAGATCCTTCACCGCGGGCGTCAGGAGATGAAACTCCTCCCAGAACGCCTTGTCCTGAGGTCGCTCGATCGGATCGCGGTGCTCGTGGAACCCGACCGGGATGGCGCGCTCCAGCGCGCTTCGCCACGCGCGCAGGTCGTCCGGAAGGTCCTTGGCGGTCAGGCTGGTCTTCACCGCGCCGACGCCGCACCCGACGTCCACCCCGACAGCGGCAGGGCTGACCGCTCCCTTCATCGCGATCACGCTGCCGACCGTCGCTCCCTTGCCGTAGTGCACGTCGGGCATGGCGGCGACGTGATGGAACACCCACGGCAGCGAAGAGATGTTCTTCAGCTGCTCGAGAGCGACGCCCTCGATCTCGTCGGGGTTCGTCCACGCCAGGATGTCTGCCTTGCGACCGCGGATCCGCTGCATGGGTTCAACCTAAGGCCGCCACGATGCGGGCGGCGAATCCCTCGCGCTCCGCATCCGACTCGTACGTGGTCCGCGGCCAGAAGAAGCCGCGCAAGCCGTCGCCCTTTCGCCGGGGGACCACGTGCGTGTGCAGGTGCGGCACGCTCTGGGAGATCTTGGTGTTCACGCCGATGAACGTCCCCTGCGCTTGCAGGCCGCTCTCCACCGCGCGCGAGACGCGCTGAGCCGCCAGCCAGTACGGACCCACCTCCGCCGCGGGCAGCGCGTGGAAGTCCTCGATGTGCGCAGTTGTCACGACGAGGACGTGTCCCTTGAACACTGGCCGCGCGTCCAGGAACGCCGCCACGTTCGCCTCCCGCAGGACGAAGGAAGCCGGAACCTCGCCCCGGACGATGGCGCAGAACACACAGGGAGCCGCCACCGCGACACCATTGCACGGTCCACGCGCACGCCGGGTCGTGCACAATGCAAGCTGTCGGGAACACAGCAGTTTTACGGCGCGTTTCCATCCGGCGGGTCAGGCCGTGTCCGGAGGGAAGGGCAGGGCGGCGTCCGCCTGCCAAGGAGACGATGGAAATGCTCAAGCGAATTGCCCTCCCCCTCATCGCTACCCTCGCCTGCGCTGGCGGCGCCTTCAAGGACCAGGCCCGCGACGCCATGCCGAGCAAGGAAGCGATCTCCATGGGATCGCCGGCCTCGCAGCCGCAGGCGAGCAGCACTTCCGGAAGCTCCACGATCGCCCAGAACTCCACCGCCGGCGATCGCTCGCAGTTCCACGACCTGACGGTGGCGGTGGCCGTCGTGTTCAACGTTCCCACCGCCGCGTTTCTCGATCTGCTGCGCCACGTCGTCGAGGATTACGACCCGACGAGCTGCGACGCGACCAGCTGCACCTGGGGCCCGGGCTCGGACCCGCTCAGCCGCGTCGATTACAAGCTCGTGGTCTCGCGCGACGCGGACGGCGTCAGCTTCGACTGGGCGCTCTCGGGCGCCGTCAAGCCCGGCACGAACTTCATCACGTTCGCGAGCGGCGTCGCCACGCCGGGCCCGCAGCGCCACCACGGATCGGGCAAGTTCAAGATCGACTTCGACGCGGCCGCGAATCTTGCCATCTTCGGCGATCCCGCGCAGGACACTCAGGCCACCGGAACCATGGACGTGAAGTCGTATTCAAACGTCGGTCCCGCGAGCCTCGCGGTCGATTTCCTGGGCGCAAGGGACGACAAGCAGCCTACCCAGAGGAACAACATCCTGTACACGTACGCAAACGACACCACGGGCGGCGGCGACCTGGATTTCGCCATGCACAACACGACCACGGGCGACCGATTCTCCGTGCACTCCCGCTGGAAGAACGACGGTCGCGGCCGGGCTGACGTCGCCGGCCTGGGCGGCGGGTACGACGTCAAGCTTTCGGAATGCTGGGGGCCCGCGCCCTTCATCGTGACGTACTTCTCCGCGTTGACGATGGCGCCGCCGCCCTGGGGTGGGCCGGACTCCGGCGACGTGTCGCAGTGCGCCTACAGCTCCGCCGCGTTCTCCTCGAGTTCGGCGCCATGAACGTGCGAGGACTCCGCGTCGTGGTGGGTGGCCGGGCCGGCGAGCTTGCCGCGTCCGGCACGCCCGCTGCTGCCGGCCTCCTTGCCGAACTGTACGAGAAGCATGCGGCGGCGGTGTACGGCCGCTGCCGCTATCTGCTGAAGGACGACGCGGAAGCCAAGGACGCGCTGCAGGACGTGTTCGTCAAGGTGCTGCGCGCGCTCTCCGAGTTCCGCGCCGCCGCTTCGCCGACGACCTGGATCCTGCGCATCGCCACGCACCACTGCCTCAACCTCCTCCGCGCCCGAAGGGCGCTCTGGCGCGATCAGCTGCGCATGGTTCAGGGGGGCCGCAGGCAGGAGACGGAATCGCCCGACCGCCGCGAGCTGGTTCGCCTGCTCCTCGCGCTGGCATCGGAAGAGGCGCAGGAGATCGCGGTGCTCTACTTCGTGGACGAGCTGACGCAGGCGGAGATCGCGCAGGAGACGGGCCGGAGCCTGCCCACGGTGCGCAAGCGGCTTCGCGAGTTCCTCGTCTGCGCCCGCGAGGCCCTCGGCATCGAGTTGGAAGGAGGAGACCTGTGAACCTCGATCTCGGCGGACCGGGTCCGGGGTGCTCGTCCCTGCGCGTGCGCAGGTTGCTCGCCGGCGAGCTCACGGGCGCGGAGAAGGAGCGGACGGAGGCGCATGTCGCGTCCTGCGCGCGCTGCACGGCCGTGCAAGAGGAGATCGCCGCCGAGCGCGAGACGCTCCGGCGCGACGTTCCCTTCCCCCAGTTCGCGGCGGCGGTCGCGGAGAAGCTGGCGCACCGGCCGCAGCGCAGTTTCGCCGGACGCTGGGCGCCGCTGGCGGCGGCGGCGGGATTGGCTCTGATCGCCGGAACCCTGCTGGTCCGCAGGCCGGCGGAGACGGAGACCGTGCGCAGCAAGGGTCCGGCATCCGCCCGTCTGTTCGTCCAGGACCAGCGCGGCGTGCACGAGCTGGCGCCGGGGGAACCCGTCGGCGAAGGAGCGCGGATCCTCCTTTCGCTCCAGCCGGCGGGGCGCAAGCGCGCCGCGGCGGTCCTGATCGAGCCCGGCGAAACGAGCGTGATCTACGAGGGACCCGCGCTGAACGGAACGCTGCCGCAGGCGTTCGAGTGGACCGGCAGCGGCGTGGCCACCCTGCTGGTCGTGCTGTCGGACACGAAAGTGGATGCCAGGTCCATCCGGTCCGCGGCGGACGCGCCCCCCGGCGCCGACGTCCTGCAAATCCAGCTCCTGCGATGAGCGGCGCGCGCGCTCTCTGCGCCGCGGTGCTCCTGGCCGCGCTCCCCGCGCTCGCGGAAGAGCGCAGGTTTGCCCTGGTGGTCGGCGACGCGCAAGGAGGCGTCGGGACGCGCCCTCTCCACTACGCCGAGCGCGACGCGCGCCGCATGCACGCGATCCTCACCCGGCTCGGAGGCGTGCGGCCCGAGGACGCCCGGCTGCTCACCGGCGCATCCGCTGATGAAGTCCGCCGCGCGCTCGCCGATCTGGCGGCGCGGGCCGATCAGGCGAAGGCGCGCGGCGAGGAGACCGTCCTGGTCGTCTACTACTCCGGCCACGCGAAGGAAGGAGAGCTCCGTCTGGGCGACACGCGCATGCCCCTGGTCGAGCTGCGCGAGGCCCTGCGCAGCGCGCCCGCGGACGTGCGCATCGGCCTGCTCGATTCCTGCCAGTCCGGAGCGATCACGCGCCCGAAGGGAGTCCGGACTGCCCCGGCGTTCGACGTGCAGCAGGCGCAGGCCGCTTCGACGCGGCCGCGCGGCCTGGTGCTCATCGCCAGTTCCAGCGCCGACGAGGAGTCCCAGGAATCGGACGAGATCGGGGCGTCGTTCTTCACCCACTATCTCGCATCCGGCTTGCTCGGCGACGCGGACGCGAGCGGAGACGGCAAGGTCACGCTGGCCGAAGCGTACGCCTATGCCTACGCGCGCACGGTGGGCGAAACCGCGGAAACGCGAGCAGGCGCCCAGCACCCGGTCTATCTGTACGACCTCGGAGGAGCGGGGGACGTCGTCCTCACCGAGCTCGCTCCCGCCCGCGGAGCGATGGTCTTTCCCGCGGCGGCGGAGGGCGTGTACGTCGTGCTCGACGGATCGCGCCGCGCGGTGGCCGAGGTGGCGAAGGCGCGCGGCGACCAGCGACGCCTCGCGCTCGCGCCCGGCGATTACGTGGTGAAGAAGCGGGAGGGCGACTCGCTGCTCGTCGGCAGCTTCAATCTCTCGGATGGGCCGGTGGAGATCGCCGATGCCCGCCTCTCGCGGCGGCCCCTGAGCGAGGATCCGCAGAAGGGCGCTTCGGGGCCTCGCTGGAGCCTGCTCGGCACCGGCGGCGGGCAGTTCTTCTTCGATTCCGCCGCGCGCAACGGGCTGTTTCCCCCGGCTGCCTTGGTCGGAGCCGAGCTGGGCGTGCGCGACGATCTGGGCCACGACCTCGCCTGGGCCCTCGATCTGTCGGTGGGCGGCGGGGCGGCGACGCTCAGGCTGCCCGGCGTGACGCCGATTCCGGAGAGGTTTTTCGAGACGACCGGGGGCGCATCGCTCTGGCGCGACTTCGCGGTCGGCGAGAGCTGGACCGTATCGGTCGGCGTGCGCGTCGCGTTCCTGTACCTGTCGCGCACCTTCCAGAACCACTCGGAGCTGCCCGACCAGAGCTTCTTCACCGTCACGCCCGGGCTGACCACGGCGCTCAGCTGGCGATTCGCCAGCCGCTGGTCGGCGGTCGCCCGCGGCCGCGTCAACTACCTCTTCTACAACGTCGACAAAGCGCTGAACCTCGGTTACGCCGAGCTCGCGCTGGGGATGGACTATGCGCTCGGGTTCTAGCAGGGCGCTGCAGAACGAAGTTCTTCAGCGAACCCTGCTACGCTTTTCTTTGTCCGGGTCAGCCCTCGCGCTGGTTGTCTGCGCGTGCGGCAACCTCTCCAACGAGGACGTCGCCTTTCTCGAAGCGATCCCCCAGAAGCAGCAGCTTCACGTGGCGATTCCGCAGGGCTCGACCTCCCAGAATCTCTGTGCCATCGGCGCGGCGGACGTCTATGCGAACGCGAAGAGCACGGGCACCGCGATCAACGGCGCCGTGGACGACATCCTCGCGCTCGTCGACGCCATCCGCAAAGTCACCCCGACCACCCGCAACGAAGACTCGCGCACCTGGGGACCGTTCCCCGACCAGGACCACCCGGGCGTGTGGATCCAGGTGGTCATGTTCCGCGAGCTCGACGCGAGCCGCACGCCCTGGCGCTTCATCTACACCATCTCCGCCGCGCGGCCGCCCGGGGCCTACCTTCCGATCCTCGAAGGCGAGTTCTTCGGCGCCCAGGCCAGCAACGGGATCGGCCGCATCACGCTGCATTTCGAGAATTCGACGGCGCTGGGGATCAACAAGCCGACCGATCCGACCTTTCCGGCGCGGATCTTCTACGACCTGAGCGGCGACCCGCGCACGGTGTCGCTGGACCTCACCGCGGGCGTGAACGCGTTCGGTCTGGTCTCTTTCGATTACTCCTGGGCCGGTTACGCCGACGGCCACGGGCAATTCGACTACGCCTTCCCGGATGCGAAGAGCGGCTGCACCGACGAAGTGACCACCTTCTTCAATGCGCAGGGCGCCGGGCGCGACGTGTTTCGCGCCCTTTGCGGCACCGTCATCTACGGCGACGTGAAGCAGTGCTGGGACGCAGGGGGATGCCTGACCTTCGTCGATGACCCGTTCGGCTTCACCCTGGCGTGCCTCGGCTTGCCGTTGCCGTGCATCCTGGGGGTCCTCGGGCAGTGCCCCGCTGGGTTGTAGTCAGTGGACCGCGGAGGCGTCCGGTCGCGGGGTCGGCGCCCCGGGCGACGTCGTCAGCAGCGACCGGAGCTGCTCGAGGTCGAGCGGTTTCGCCAGCACGCCACGCACGTACCGCCGCCGCGGATCGTCGTACCGCACCCGCGCGTGCGGACCGTCGAGCCAGCTCCATGATCCGCGGGGCGAGTCGAGCTCGGAGAAGCGGGCGTTCACGTCGTAGATCTCTCGCTCGGCGATGATCGCCAGGGCGGTGCGCCGGGAGCTTTCGCTCCAGCGCGCGAAGGGCTCGCGCGTCGCGGCGGGGGGCATTTCGGAAATTTGCATCCGATGCGTACTCGAACGGTAGCCGCGCCTATGCGGCGAGCTCGCGGAGCACGCGCTCGGCGGCATTGTGGCCTGCCGCCCCGATCACCGAGCCGGCGGGATGACACCCCGCGCTGCAGGAATACACGCCCTCGATCGGCGTGGCGTACGGGAGGCGGTCGGCGAAGCCGAACGAGTTGTCCACGTGATGGATATGGCCGCGGGTGATCCCGAAGTGTCGCTCGATCTCCGGCGGGGTGAGCGGGAAGGTGTCCGCCACGAGGGCCGAGGTGCCCGGCGCGAAGCGATCGCAGATCCCCAGCAGATGGCGCACGTACCGCTCCTGCTCGGCCTCCCAGGTGGTCCCCTTCAACTGGTAGGGCACCCACTGCACGAAGAGCGCCGAGTTGTGGTGCCCGGCCGCGTCGCGCAGCGAGGGATCGACGGTGGTGTGGACGTACCACTCGATGGTGGGGAACCTGGGCAGCCGGCCCGCCTTCACGTCGGCGAAGGCCTCGCGCATCGCGCCCATCACCTCGGGCTCGTCCGGCAAGAGATGCATGGTGCTGCCGAACTGGCCGCGATCCTCCGGCAGGCAGGTGAAGCGAGGCAGATCGACGAGGGCGAGGTTGACCTTGAACGTCGTGCCATCCCGCCGGTAGCCGTCGACCCTGGCATTCCACGCACCGGGGAGGTTCTCGCGGCCGATCAGATCGCGCAGCCGGAACGGATCGGCGTTCACCACCACCGCCCGGGCCCGGACCTCGCCGCCGCCGCGCAAGTGGACGGCGAGCGGCGCGGGCGCGATCGCTTGCACCGCGCGGCCGGTCTCGATGGTGGCGCCCGCTTCGACCGCCGCGGCCGCGAGCCGCGCGGTCACCGCGCCCATGCCGCCCTTCACGATCATCCACGTCCCGTCGCTGCCGGGCAGCCGGCACATGTTGTGGACGAGGAAGTTCATCCCCGTTCCCGGCGTGTCCCAATCCCCGTTCAGGCCGGAGAATCCGTCGGTCACGGCGTACATGGCCTTGAGCAGGTCGCTGCGGAATTCGAATCGGTCCAGATAGTGCCCCACGGGCTTGCGGCACAGATCGACGAACACCCGCCGCAGCGCGGGACGGACGTACTTTTCCGCGGTCTCCTCGATCGAGAGCGGCTCCTCGAGCCAGGTCGGCGCCACGTCCTCGCGCAGCTGCGCGATCTCCCGCTGCAGCTCCTCGTTCGCGCGCCAGTCCTGCTCGCTGAAGAAGGCGAGGAACTGCTCCTTCATCGCGGCGGCGTCCGATCCGAACAGGAGGTACTTCTTGCCGGTGGTGGGAAGGAAGTAGTGGGGGTCACGCCGCAGCAGCGGCATCTGCAGATCGAGCTTGCGCAGCAGCTCGGGCGGCATGAGCCCGAGCAGGTAGGCCCCGGTGGAGGTCGACAGGCCGGGCACGCGCCTGAAGGGACGCTCGGTGCGCGCCGCGCCCCCGGCCACTTCCTTCTCCTCCAGGACGAGGACGTCGAGCCCCCGCCTCGCGAGCATCAGTGCGGCGACGAGCCCGTTGTGGCCTGCGCCGACCACCACCACGTCCGCCCGCTGGCGCATCGCGTCCTTCTATCGGAGTGCGCAGGTTTACGCCATGGCGGACAACGACATCAAAGTGATCAAGAACGAGCGCGGAATCGGCACCGGCGAGACCCGCAGCGGAGTCGAGCCAAGGCCGAACGCGGACGGCTCGCTGCCGCCTTCCGGCAATGCGCTCAATCCGGCGATCGTGCAGGACCCGGCGGGCAAGACGCCCGGGTCCGCAGAGTCCGGAGCGCACGACGAGGCGCAACGGCCCGGCCCGGGAAAGACTCCGGGCAAGGCGGAAGGCTGAGGTAGAATCGCCGCCGCTTGGCGGCCATCGAGGCGGACGCTCTGGCGAAATCGTTCGGCGGCCGCCCGGCGTGCCGCGACGTCTCCTTCACGGTCGAGCGCGGCGAGGTCTTCGGCCTGCTCGGGCCGAACGGCGCCGGCAAGACCACCACGCTGCGCATGCTCGCCGGCCTCTATGCCCCGGACGCCGGCACCGCGCGCGTCGCCGGACACTCGATCGCGGCGGGCCGTCCCGGCGGGCCGGAGCTGCGAGCGCGCGTGGGGCTGCTCACGGAGTCGCCGGGCTTCTACGACCGGCTGACCGCGCGGGAGAACCTCATGTACTTCGCGCGCCTGCAGACGGCGCGCCAGCCCGCTCGCCGGTGCGACGCCTTGCTCGATCGATTCGCCCTGCGCGAGCACGCCCATCGGCCCTTCGCCGAGCTGTCGCGCGGGATGAAGCAGAAGCTCGCCATCGCCCGCGCGCTGGTGCACGACCCCGAGGTCATCCTTCTCGACGAGCCCACCGTCGGGCTCGATCCCGAGGCGACCCGGGAGGTGCGCAGCGTGGTCGCCGAACTGGCGGCGGACCACGCGACGATCGTCCTCTGCACGCATCATCTCGAGGAAGTCGAGCGCCTCTGTTCCCGGGCGGCGTTCATCGCCGGACGGCTGGTCGCAATCCACGAGATCCGCCGCGGGAGCCTGCTGCGCATCGAGCTCGCGGCGCCGTTCGCGCCGGACGGCGTGCGGGGCCTCTGTCATTCCTTGCGGCTCTCCGGGAGCACCCTCTTGATCGAGCCGCGAGCCGAGGTGCCGGAGATCGTCGCCGCGCTGGTGCGCGCGGGAGCCCGCATCGCGGAAGTCGCTCCGCATCGCGATCCGCTCGAAGATGCCTGGCTGCAGCTCCTGGCGGAGGCGCGCGAGCGATGATCGGCGTGGTGATCCGCAAGGAACTGCTCGAGGTCCGCCGCTCGCCGGTCCTGCTGCTCTCGATGGCCTCGCTCCCCGCGACCGTGGTGGCGGTGCCGATCGCGCTGCTCGCCTGGCTCGTCCGGGCCGCGCCGGAGCAGGCGCTGCTCTTCGTCCAGGACGTCTACGGGGTGCACGAACCCGCGGGGGTCGCGGCGGGAGTCGCCTCGGTGCTGGCGCGCAACTGGCTGCCGATGTTCCTCGTCCTGCCCATCTTCCTCGCGGTCCTGCTCGCGGCCCAGTCGATCGGGGGCGAACGGGAGCGACGCACGCTCGAGCCCCTGCTGGCGACGCCGGTTGGCACCCTCAGCATCGTGGCGGGCAAGAGCGTGGCGGCGATGTTGCCCGCCCTCGCGATCACCTGGATCGCCGCGGCGCTGTTCTGCCTGGGGATCGACGCCATCGCCGGCCATATGCTGCTGCCGGACCCCGCCTGGCTGTTCGGGACCCTGGTCCTTTCACCGCTGCTGGCGCTCTTCGGAAACGCGACGGCCGTCGTGGTCTCCTCGCGGGTGCTGGATCCGCGCGCGGCGCAGAACCTGGCAGCCAGCACGGTGCTGCCGCTTCTGGCGCTGCTCGTGTTCCAGCTCGCCGGGCGCATCGCGCTCGGACCCCGCTTCTACTTCGCGCTCGCCGCCGGCGTCGCGGCGGCGGACGTGGCGCTGATCGCGGTCGCGGTCCGGCTGTTCGACCGCGAAAAGCTGCTCACGCGATGACCCCTGCCGCACGAAGTGCGGCTTTGCGACTATGTTTTTGGAGTATAAGTGCGCGGCATGCAAGCTGTTGCCGAGAAGCCCGGAAGGCTCGTGCTCCACCCCGGCTGGGTCGCGTTCGCCGCGCTCGCGCTGGCGGTCCCGGTCGGCGCGCTCTTCTTCCGCCGGTCCATCGCGCCCGATCTGCCGATGCTCGGCGAGCTCCCCGCGTTCTCGCTGGTCGCCGAGGACGGAAAGCCGTTCGGCCGGGACGACCTGCTGGGCCGCGTCTGGGTCGCCGACTTCGTCTTCACCTCCTGTTCGGATGCCTGCCCGCGCCTGCAGGCGAAGATGAAGAAGCTGCAGGACCGCCTGGTCCCGCTGGAGCAGGGGGGCAACATCGGGCTGCTCTCCATCAGCGTGGACCCCGAGCGCGATACGCCGCAGAAGCTGAAGGAGTATGGCGAGACCTTCGGGGCCCGTCGCGGCCTGTGGCGCTCGTTGACCGGCGAGCAGAAGGAAGTCGAGCGAACGGTGGTGCGCGGTTTCCACATCGCGATGGCGAAGATGGCGCCCGAAGATGCCGATCCGCGCCAGGCAGCATTCGACATCATGCACGGCGAACGGCTGGTGCTCGTCGACCGCATGGGGCGCATCCGCGGGTACTACGACGCCGACGATCGCGATCGCCTGCTCCGCGACGCGCGCGCCCTCACCGCAGGGGGGCGCGGGTGACAGGCGGCTGGCCCTCTGGACGTTCCCCGTGTGGGCGTGCGTACGTGCCAGTGACCGGCGTCGTCGTATATTGGATGCTCTACCGATTGCCTGTATAGAAGACGGCCATGGCGTTTCGCATCATCGAGACCTGCATCGGTTGCACGGCCTGCGTGAAGCGGTGTCCCACCGACGCGATCACCGGCGAGCGCAAGGCGTTGCACATCATCTGGCCGGAGCTCTGCATCGACTGCGGCGCCTGCGGGCCGGTCTGCCCGGTCGACGCCATCCTCGACCAGTACGGAAACGTGCAGCACATGCTGAAGAAGAACGAGCGCCCGCTCGCTTTCGTGTACGAGCAGGCGTGCACCGGCTGCGAGAAGTGCGTCGAGCGGTGCCCGTTCGAGGCGCTGGAGATGGTGCACGTGAAGGACCCGAACAGCTTCCTCGGCGTGGTCAGCGTGATCGAGAAGAACTGCACCGGCTGCCGCGAATGCGAGAAGGCCTGCCCCTACGACGCCATCTTCATCTACCGGAAGGACCGGGTCCCGGACTGGCTGAAGAACTCCCGCGTGGAAAAGGCCGCGTAGGCGAGAGCGCATTCCATCTCAAAACAATAGCCGCATACCCGCGCCGTCGGCGCGGGAGTGGCTAGTCCTCGTCTTCGGATTCTTCGTCCTCGGCCTCGGGCTCCTCGTCCTCCGTGGCCGGGATCTCCGCCTCTTCCGGTTCCTTGGCCGCCACGGCCTTCGCGGCGCGTCCCGATGTCGGCTTCGCCACCGGGGCGTCGCGCTGGTCAGCTCCGCACTTCGGGCACGTGGGCGCCGGCTTCTTCAGATCGTAGAACCTGGTGCCGCATTTGTAGCAGATGTACTTGGTGCCGAGGTCGCGTGCCATCTGGACGGCCCCCTCCCGGGGAACGAAGCGCGCGCGGAATAGACCAGCATCGGGGGGTTGTCAATGACAACCCTTTCGTCGCTGGCGGGGCCGAGGCGCTGGCTGGTATCCTCACCTTCTTGGGGAGCTCTCATGGCCCTCAATCTCGTCCTCGTGCAGCAGAGGCAGAGCGCGCGCGGTATCGGGCTCTCCTGGACGCCGCTGGAAGGCGCTTCGGCGCACCAGGTCTTCGTCGCCTGCCGGCGCCTGTTGCCGGAAGAGCTCGAAGCCGCCGCCTCCGTGAACGGCACCGCGGAGTGCTTCGTCGCCAAGGTGGGCGGCGACGTGACGTCGGTGATCGACGACATCACGCCACCGGGGGAAGCCCGACACTACGGAGTCGCCATGGTCTTCGCCGACGGCACCGTCCGTCCCGCTCGTTTCCGCACGCTCCCGGAAGGCGGCCGCCCGGAGTGGTTCCATCTGTCGGAGCTGAACCGGGCACAGGCCGCAGCCCCGCCTCCGGCGCCGCCACAGGCCTCCGCCCCAACCCGAGCTCCGGGCCCCGTCCCGACCCCCGCACGGCCTGCAGCAGCCGGCCCGCCACCGCGACCCGCTGTTCCGCCCGACGTCCCCCCGCCGCCTTCTTCGCTCCCGCTGCAGGACAGCCTCGAGCTGCGCATGCAGGGCGCCACCCAGACCTGGGACGGCTTGCGCATCCATTGGGAACGCGATCCCCGCGCCGCGGCCTACGAGATCATCGCGAGCGACCATCAGATCTTCAGCGAAGAGCTCGCGGACGCGCTCGCCGGGCGCGCCGACTTCACCACGGTCGCCGCCGTCGGCCCGACCGTCACCTGCGTGATCGACAACGTCACGCCGCGCGAGGCGCGCGGCTGGTACGCCGTGCTGGTCCGCTCTCGCGACGGGCACCGGACGCTGCATCCCTTCAAACTGGGCGATGCGGCCGCGAGCGGACGGCTTTCGGCGCCGTTCCTGAACCCCAACCGCACCGGCGAGCTTCGCGCGGAAGTGGAGGCGCTGCTCGCCGATGCCCGCGAGCAGTGGGAACGGTGGAGATCGAATCAGGACGCCGGCGCGCGCCACGAAGCGAAGCGGATGGTGGCCGACGCGCTGCTGATCTGGCCCGGCCACCCGGCGGCGCAGAGACTGCTCGCGGAGATCGGCTGACTACCCGGGCTTCGACTCGGTCGGCACCGGATAGACGAGCTGATGGATCTCCTCCACGTCGGAGTCGTCGAGCTCGTAATGGGCCGGTTCGCTTCCGAGCGCCGCCAGCGCTTCGTCCCTGATCTGCGCGTCATCCGCCACCACTCGCGGAACGCGCGCGGCCGCAGCCGCGGCGGCCGCCGCTTCCTCCGGATCGATCGCGGTCTCCGCGGAGAGGTCGAGGAGCGAGAGCACCGATGCGTTCGGAGCCGGCAAAAGCGCGAACGGGGTCGTCCGCTCCACCTGAGGCAAGGCCGCCGGAGGCGGTGCCGAAGCCGGCAGGCTGGCAGGCGGTTCCGCCGGGGGAGCGAGGGCCTCGATCGCTGCGGCGGCGCTCGAGGCCGGCTCGGCTGCGATCGCCACTCCGGAGCTCGAGGCCGCCTCGGCCGTGATGAGGGCCTCGGGCTTGGGCGCGAGGTCCGCCTCGGACGCGGCCGGCGATTCCCCGGAGGCGGGGGCCTCTTCCGGCGGCTTTGCGACGACGCCGAGCACGCGGGGCCGCACGATCACGGCGCCGTCGGCGCGCTTCACGCCCGGGCAGACGACAGCCGCGACCGACGTCCCTCCCGAATCGAGCACCTCGAATCCGGAATCGAGCGACTCGCCCGGTTGTGGCTCGACGAGCTGCCAGGCGAACAAGGCGGCGGCGCGCTGCAGCCACGACGCGCGGCCGTCGCGGTCGCCGGGCTTGGCTGCGTTCGCGACCGCCTGCGCGATGACCTCCAGGATGGGCGCCGGATCGCTCGACCGGGAGTCCTCGAGCTTGGCGAGGAGCTGCGCGGCGACCGGCAGATCGCCGCTGCCGTAGAACTCGATCTCTTCCGCGAGCCGCGTCAGACCCGATTGCCGGGCCGCGGCCTGGGCCGCTGAATCCCGCAGCCGCTGGGCGGTGCCGTCCTGCGGGGCGCCGAGCAGCTCCGCGTCCGCCGCGAGCGCAGCCGCCTTGTCCCCGCGCTCCATCTCGCCGCGCGCCTTGGCCGCATCGGCGGCTGCCCGGCCGCGCAGATCCATGCGCAGCCCGTCGGCGTAAGCCTCGATCGCGGTCGCGCGCCGGGGGGGTGTGGACGACCGCTTCCCGGCCGGATCGGCCGGTTCCTCGAGCGAGCGCGCCGCGCGCGCGATCGGGGCGGCGGGAATACGTTGCTCGAGCTGCGCGACCCGGTCCGCCAGATCGGCGGTCTGCGCCGTCCGC
>Ga0209237_1000584_pt1 | contig 20883 bp, 17 predicted proteins | sample GraSoi013_1_40cm_2_FD_185820 | JGI IMG/M metagenome (GOLD analysis project Ga0209237, IMG submission 185820) | Grasslands soil microbial communities from the Angelo Coastal Reserve, California, USA - Sample 10_02_2013_1_40cm (SPAdes) (version 2) | ecosystem: Environmental > Terrestrial > Soil >... | reverse complement strand
TTCCGTGCTTCTTCATCACCTTGACCAGATCGATGTCAGCCTTTACCTTACCATTATTCTTCTCTGATACCTGCATGACCGCCTCGACAGCAAGCTCGGCGAAACGATTCTGAGAACCGAAGATACCCTTGGTGTTTAGCGAGGTCATCGCGACCTGCTTTAGACGTACTTCGTCGTCTGGCTTGATAGTAATGGCAATCTTCTCCAGAATCTCTTGCGCCTTTCCTGCAGCATTCCTGTAACCGTCGATGATCGCGTTGGGATGAACATCCTTGTCAAGAAGAGTCTCCGCGCCCGCGAGCAATTCACCTGCGAGGACTACTGCGGTTGTTGTTCCATCACCCACCTCACTGTCCTGGGTCTTCGATATCTCAACAATCATTTTGGCAGCAGGGTTCTGGACATCCATTTCCTTCATAATCGTAGCCCCATCGTTTGTGATCACGATGTCCCCCATCCCCGCGACCAGCATCTTGTCCATCCCTCGAGGACCTATGGTCGACCGGACAATCTCCGCAACTATCTTGGCGGCCATAATGTTGCTTCTCTGGGCGTCCCTTCCTCTAGATCGGGAGGTGCCTTCTCTCAGTATCAAAACGGGTGTTTCAGACATTTCTAATCAGATTCTTAGTAGGGCTGATTGTGCTTCCCAAGATAAACATATGCAGGCGGACTCTTTAGAATAACAACGAACGTGTCCCATAGCTTGAGGAGATCACTGAAAACGGGAGGCCTGGAGGTTTCGGGGAAGAAGATCATAGCCGGAAACCCATCAGACCTCTCTAAGGCATGGACCAGATACTACGATCTGTTGGCGGCGCACTTTATTGAACGGATAGGTCGGCGAAGGCTCCGGGTGATCCTTGAGGCGGGATGTGGGAAGGGGCAGCTCACAATACCATTGCTAAGAAGGCTTCCGAGAGAGGTCAAAATGATCGCCATAGATTCGTCAAAAGGACCGTACGCTGGCTGGTTGAAGGAGCTAAGTCAGGAGCTCCGAACAGCCGGATTGGAGAAACGAGTTCGCTCGTTCAGGTCCGAAGCGAGAAGGATCAGAGGAATCGAAGCTGAATCCGTTGACATCATAGTCTCGAACGAACTACTATGCGACCTACCATATGATTCTCAGCTGGAAAAGGCTCTGACAGAGTTCTATCGGATCCTCCGACCTGGAGGCTTTATGATCCACGGCGAGTGGTCATCTTCCCCGGCAGCAGAGCCTCAAGCATTTCTCGTCAAACACTGGCCGTCCTGGACTCCAGACCAGCTCTTTTCGATAATGAGGAAAAATGGCTTTCACGATTTTCAAGTCACCTACTTCGAAAGAACAATCCATTTCGGGTACGAGAACGCACTTAAGGAGCTTCAAACTTGGGGCGCAACTGAAAAATTTCTCAGGCGTAATGATACGGTGCTGAAACGAGAAGGAATTGAACTCCCCTACGAGCACATAATGCAATGCGAAAAATAGAGGTAGATCCTCGACACGGAAGTTTCCGCTCAGAAAGGTCTCACATGAAGAACGGGTTGAACTGGGACGAAAGATCGCCTCCCAAATCCTTGATACCCGCAAGGACGCAGTCTTGGCCATCTGCATCTATGCGTCCACTGCCAAGAATTTGGACCGTCCCTACTCAGATCTCGAAATATTCTGCGTGGCCACGGATGGTCTAGAGGTCAAAAACAAGCGCTATGTCTACGATGGTCTACTGGTAGAGATAGACTATTTCCAAGAATCAAACTTTCTCAAAGAAGCCAAACGAGTAGGCTGGGACTGGCCACTCGGGGCAGACCAATACCGGAACCGGATTGTATTATTCGAACGTGACAAATGGCTGAAAAAACTGGAGAAGGCCGTCGCCGAGAACGACAGGGCAGATTTCACTGAGGAATTGCGATGGGCCGCCGAAACCGTGACCGAGTCCCTCGCTGCCGTCCGCAACGCGCACCTCAAACGTGATCAGCGAGATCTTAGGACCCGAGCGTTCTACATGGCTTGGGACACTGCAAGAGTCGTGTTTCTCTACAACCGAAGATATGTCCTCACGACAAGTTGGTTTTGGAAACAACTATTCGAGTGCCGAGACCAACCTAGAGGGTTCCGCAAACTCGTCGACGTCGTTGCGGGATTTGAGAAATCGACAGATTCAGAACTTCTCGATGCCGCCGAAGAACTATGGCGCGAGACGATACTGATGGTTGAACGACGCGGAATCTCTTTAGAGTCGAAAGACATTAGCGTGTGATCCTCACTCCACCCAAAGGCGTTCGAAACCGCATGTTGGATTTCTTCAGGGAGAAAACCAGGCAAAATACGAGGTAGAAATCCCTCTTCATTTGCATTGTCGGAAAGTTAACCCCCTGGCGCAGATTAGGCATGAATAACCCGAAAAAACGTGGGTATTAGATTTGATCGAGAGTAAGAAGGCTAATTCTACTTCTTGCTCTTCTTCTTTGGCTTACTAGGCGTCCGAATTCACCTATGACGTTCTAATGCGTCGTAAAGATATAAAACTATTGTATTCTGGGCTTATCAGGTGAAACAACCTATGTTTTGAGCTAAAATCACCATAAATCTCCCTTTTCTGTACTATTTCATAGCACTCAGGCAAAAGGGTCCGTTCCGCGGCGGAGATCGTATTTCAAAAGCGATTCAGAACTCCGCAAACAGCTGGCCGCTGTCGTGTATAAGAGAATTTGAAGGGCTCTTGACTTGACTACTTACTGGGCTGAGTCTTTCTCAATCGGCCTTACTATGTTGCCTTCTTCAAGGACCGACCCACAAAGAATGCATCGCTTCCCCCTCTCCATATCAACCATCAGTTCCTCGCGAGGAACACCCAGTAAGGATTCGAGTTCAACAATATCCTTTGGAAATGCCTGAGACTCTTCACACTCGTTGCAGATCAAAGGGCTCTGCCATCTGCCATTCTACATCCGGACAGTGGGCCTAGTTATACTCCTCTCCAGGATCCGGAGACAGTATTTTTTGTCTGCTATCTGCAAAAGAGAGAACTAATCCGAGGTGTCTATCAGAAAGACAGGCAGATTCGGGCGCGGCAGAGGATTCATCAAGTGAAATGGGTCTGATTCAGGACGAACTAGCGGCTTGGGAAAGACAACCCCGTACTGTCTAAGAATGATCTGCGACTAGGATTCTCGATAGAATCCGCGCGGCCCTTCCCAGACATCTGACCTCGTCAGTACCGAGTTGAGAGAGTAGCTTGATCAGTCGTTTTTCTCGGCGGTTTCGGCCTTCGTGGAGGATTTTCGTTCCCCTATCTGTGGGGAAGATCTTGACCGAGCGCCGATCCTCCTTGTTTATTTCCCGTCGGACGAGTCCTTCTCTGACAAGGGCCTCGACCACGCGGCTCATGGTTGGCGGCCGAACCTGCTCTGCCCCGGCCAGCTCGTTCAATGTGAGAGGACCGCCGAAGACTACGACTGACAGAGCTGAGGCCTGCGCGGGTCCGATTCCCATTGCTGAATCTTCAGTTCTAACGCGACGAAGCAGATGGATAGCGTTGCTATGGAGGCTTCGGGCTACTTCTTCGAAGCCGAGTTCTTTTGTCATTCGCGCTCTAGTAATAAGTATCACCAACGTATATATATTAGCATGGCTAATGATTAGCTATGCTAAGTATGCAAACAGATGAGTTCCTAGAAGCCATCCAGAAAGGCAATCTCTCTAAAGTCAACCAACTTCTAGAAACAAACCCAGCCCTCGCAAACAGCAAGGCAAAGGATGGGACTTCAGTCATACTCCTCGCGCTCTACCACGGACAGAGGAATATCGCGGAGGCAATAACCACCAAGAAAACCGAGCTCAATATCTTTGAAGCCTCGACCCTAGGAAAGCTCGACCGCGCCAAATCTATCATAGATCGAAACCCTTCACTCGCAAGTGCCTACTCTCCAGACGGCTTCGCGCTTGTCGCTCTCACAGCATATTTGGGCCAGAAAGAAACAACAGAGTATCTCATTGGGAAAGGCGCGGACGTTAATGCAGTTGCGAGGAATACGACAGGTTTCACAGCATTGACTGGGGCAGTGGCTAACAATCACACCGAGATAGCAAAGCTACTCGTGAAACGAGGCGCGCAGGTCAACTACAGATACGAAGGCGGGTTCTCACCTCTAATGGGAGCATCTGAGAACGGAAACGTCGAACTTGTAAACTTCCTCCTTGCGAACGGAGCTGACCCCACTGCGAAGACCAAGGATGGAAAGACCCCGCTTGGTCTTGCCAGAGAGAAGAATCATGCCGAGGTTGTGGAGGCACTGAAAAGGCATGGCGCCCTCTAGAAGACGTCTGTCGAGCGCTAATTAGGAGCACGATTTCCGCTCGCTGCTCGCTTTCCGAAGGTCTATAACCTAGTAAAGGGACTGGAAGGGTATCGCGGATTATAGGAGGTGTACTAGGCCGATGAGTCGTGGGTCGTATGGTGGTCCCAGAACAATGCACAAAGTCGTCTGTTCTGACTGTGGTAAGGAGACTGAAGTTCCTTTCCAGCCAACAGAAGGTAGACCAGTTTACTGCAGGGACTGTTACCAAAAGCATCGAAGGTACTAGAAGCCCCTTAAAGGGAGGCCTAGATACCCTTCCCTTATTTTTTATCTAAACGAATTATCAGCTACGTGAGGTCTTCGACGACTTCCGGGTTTGGGAACGATTAGGACTCTTCTTCTTCATCTTCACTATTTCGCCATCGTTATTAGAAGGCGGCCGCACATTATCGATCGAGGCCGTCTTTCTAGACACGTAAAATCGAAAGAGACGATTTAGCCGAGTTGGCATCTTCATTCCAAGAGAGATGTCCAGATCATTGTAAGTTGAATGTAACTTGGTCCCGGTGGCGAACTGCCGGAAACATGCGCCCAGCTTAAATCTCGACACGATTCCAGAACTCAGAGCAGGATGACTGGGATAATGGCTCCTCCCCTAGACGTCATGCTTGCGAATAATCTCTGGGTCATAATCTGCGGACTTCTTGTTTTCATAATGACGGTCTCGGTTGGATTCCTCGAGGTCGGCGAGCTAGGCACTGATATGGAGATCAGCCTCCTGAAAACGATGATCATCACGGGCTCAGCCATATTCTTGATGGCGTTTATCGGCTTCAACACAGCCTTCGCCCCGACGTTAGGCGGGATAATTGGAAACCCGAGCTACAACGGATTCTTCCTCGGAGGTTTCTCGTCCGACGCCAACCAGCTACTCACCGGGGCCTGGTGGTCTACCACCGGGCAAGGTCTGACAACCGGAACCTACTTTCTTTTCGAGACAGCCTTTGCCTCCGTCACCCTAGCCCTTGTCGGGGTCGTTGTGTTGCGTAAGATGAAACTGCAAGCCTTCTTCGCCTACTCAATCGTCTACTTCATCCTAATCTGGAATCTCCCTGCAGCCTGGATTTGGAATCCTCAAGGCTGGCTGGCTCGCATGGGCATGGCTGACTTCGCGGGTGGACTCGTAGTCCACGGGGCGGCAGGAGCGGCAGGGCTTGGAATTGTCTTGCAGATTTGGAGAGAGGAGCAGAAGAGGGGAAGGATTGAGAGCATTCAGGTACCGTACAAGCTGAATAGCGGGTGGCTGACCTTGTCGATTCTGCTTCTCTGGATTGGATGGTTCGGCTTCAACCCCGGCAGTGTTCTCGCGTTCAACAACTCGGCCATGACTGTCGTCCTCACGACCTTCCTTGCTGCCGCCTCTTCTTTTCTCTCAATAATGTACTTCCGTTACCGGATGACGAAGAAGATGCCTGACCTAATCTATGCCACGAACGGTGTTCTCATGGGGCTCATCATCATAACCCCGCTCGCAGGCTTCGTTAGCCCAGCCAGCGCAGTGATTCTAGGGCTGATAGGCGGACCCCTCTTCCTTGCCGGTGAAAAGTGGTTCTCGAGATTCAAATGGTTCTCCGACCCTATCGGCTTGTTCCCGGGACACCTACTCGGCGGACTATTCGGCGTCCTGATGATCGCCTTCTTTTCCCAGAAGACCTTTGCCGTTGCCTCAGGAAACCCGGTTGCGCAGGGGAATTCTCCGATTCCCGATGGACTGCTGTTCGGCGGGGGAACAGCGGCTCTACAACAGCTAGGGATCGAGGCCTTGGGCATAGCTGCCGTGATGGCTACCGTCTTCGTCCTTTCCTTCCTCTCTGTCCGAATCATTAGTAGAGCAATGCACGGAATCCTCAACCGAGAAGAACTGTAGCACTCAATATCCAAGAACTGCCCGTGATTCTTTCAAGATCGCCTATTCCTACCCTAGCTTCCTCTCGTGACAATCTCTCTTTTCAGTAACTATTTTTTCTCGTAACTTCTCTTTTCCTGTAACTATTTTCCCTTCCACTAACTATTATGTGACCCCCGGGGTGGTCGATTTTTCCCGCGTCCCGCCCTTCACGAAGCCATGCCAAACTTGGACTTTTATCCAGCAGTGCTTTAGGTTTTTACTGAAGGACGTCTTTCCAGACTGAGAGTCTGTCTGCCTCGAAGACCACCAGCCCTCCAAGGAGGAAACTCTTCAATGCACACGGCCCAAATGACTGTCCAATAAGATCTGAGAGTTGCTTGTTGGTCCGGAGCCTCTTCCAGGTCGGAATGATCATCCTGAACGGATTGCCTGGCGTCTTTCCGCGAATCGCAGAGCGGGCTAGAACGGGCATAACATGTAAAATGTAGAAGCCGATCAAGGCTCTCCAAAATGTGCTGTCAGGCTTGCCGATATCAACAACCGCGAGAGCACCGCCACGCCTTGTAGCACGCGCGAACTCATCTAGACTACGATCAAGGCTCACAACATCTCTTAGCGAGAAGCAGGTGATCACAGCTCCCAAAGAACCTGGTCGCAAGGGCAGATTCTCCGCAACTCCAACAATCGGACAGAATCTGCGTCCTAGACGAGATCCTGCAAACCTTAGAAGGTGAATTGAGGGATCCAGTCCTATAATTTTCTCGAAGCTATCCTCCAGCAGCATCCGGCTGGAGACTCCTGGACCCGTACCAGCATCCAACACCCATTCTCTCCGGTGGGACCGGAGAAACGCGACAGCTCTTCGCCTCAAAGGGCCTGCAAGCCCCACGGATATCCACTCGCTAGTTGACTCATAGGCGGGCAGCGCATCCTCGATGGCGCGAATGATGCTACTCCACTCGTCTCTACTATTGTCCAGGGACATGCCCTCTGATTGGATGATGCAAAATCCAGTCCTTATATAGCGCTGAGCCAAAAATCATCCTAGAGCACGTGGTCTGCGTGCTTAGGAAAAAATTCTCGAATGGAAGCATCTCAGAACAACATGGATGTGTCGGAGAGCCTCGACCGCAGCTTCAACTTCTCGGAAGTCTTCCAACTCGTCAAGAGATCAGTCAAGACTAGCATAGGCCGAAGACGCACCGGGCTAATGCTGGGACTCGCGGACCTGCCCGATTATGTCGGAGCATTCCATCAAATGGGATCCAACTTCATCGTCATGAACAGAAGCCTACTAGACCAGATAACTCATCTCGCCAAGGACAGACGCTACATCAACGCCTACGTCTTCTACACCCTACTCCACGAATACCTCCACACCCTTGGCTACGCGGATGAGGGAGACGTCCGACGACTAACCCGCCAGATCTGCTCTAGAATACTAGGACCTGACCACCCGGCGACCAGGCTAGCTGTTGACGGCCCCGCCGTAATGTTCCCGGAGATAACCTTCCAGCATCACGGCGAGTCAAGATCTAGAAGGTTGCCGAAGTTCGAGATTGTCAGGGAATTCGAGAGAGAATACAGGAGCTACGTAGCTTAGAGTTCTCCAGAATCGCCTTCGAGCGTTGTTTTCTCTCCCAAGAATTTCAGGAAGCTCGCAAGCTTCCAATACGCTTCGAGAAACTCGAGCCCTCGATGGGTTATCGAATACGACGTATCCTCACCGGTGAGTATTCTGACCAATCCGAAAGAAGAAAGGTCGGTGAGAAACCTCTTGATCCGGTCCACTGGAAGACCAACGGCATAGGAGACTCGCGTGATCTTCGTGGGACCCCTGCGCTTGAGGGCTTCTAGTATCTCAGAATAGATGTCTACCCGAGACCGTTTCGCCACGCCCAGCCAACTCAGAGAGGGGGCTTGGGCAAATTGTCCGTCCTTGTCGGAGGTTTAGCAAACTCCACGTCAGGTTCTGCCTCGATCCTCTCGCTGTACCTTACCTCTCCACTTATCCGACAGCGAGACTCGAACCGTGCATTTTTAGCGTAGACGTTTCCGGCCCTGACCCCCTCGCCCATCTCCACAGTATCAGCATAGACGTCTTCAACGCGGGCATTGTCACCAATCTTCACACGCCCACCAACCAAGACACCGATTGCTTCTGATCGATGACCGAGCTCTATCGTCTTCGCCTTCGTCCCCTTCGTCGTGCGCAAACGTCCTCCGACTTCTATCTCGTCCTCCGCCTCTATCAGATCCGCTTCTATCATGCCGCCTACCTCTAGTGAGGCGAGTTTTAGGACCCCTCCGATCCGGGCTTTTCCACCGATCTCGAGATCCCTTTGCAGGTGGAGATTGCCGGAGACTTCAAGCATGCCTCCGATATCGATTTCTTCTCCTTCCCCGTTTCCGTTAATGTCAACTGTCCCTCCGACGTCTATGGATTCGAAGGTCAAGTTCCCTTTGCTCTCGAATCTTCCACCGACATCGATAGTTCCACCCTCTCCTCCTTCGTCCAGGGTTACGGTTCCTCCAACGTCGATCTTGTCGAATTTCAACGGTTTCAAGGATGCGAAGGATCCCCCTACGTCTATTGTTCGGGAGATTTCGCCACCGCCAACTTGAGCGCTTCCACCAGCATCTAGTCTCACGCACTTTATCTTACCGTTGACCTCGACCCTCCCCCCGACGTCAATTTCTTCGACATTCGCATCCCCCTCGACCCGAAACGATCCTCCAACCTCGACCTTGGTCGCATTGATCGAGCCTCCAACATCGAAGGTTCCGCCAACATCAAAATCGTGGGCTGTCGCGGACTTCCCAACAAACAGTCGGGCATCGACTTCTACTGCACTGGCGTCTAGCGATCCGTCGATCCGCAACTCGCCATGTTCCACATCGACCTCGCCTGATGACTTTAGGTCTCCCGATATCTCAACTCTTCCATGATCAACGTTTAGTCTTGAGCAGGTGAGGCTGCCTTCGATCTCAGCATCTCCTTCGCAGATTACCTCGCCTGAGACTTCGACGGGCGATTGCCCTTCAGCCTGTACCCTAGCTCTCTCCAGCAGGTGAAGTTCGCCTTCGACCTTAGCCAGTTTCACGGTGGCGTTTCGGGGAACGGTAACATCGCCCATCCCTCTCACCTCCTAGCGGAGTGTTAGCCTCAACGGGTTCCTGTTGATCCAAGTGGCTGTAGTCTCGATCTTCTCGGGGTTTTGGCGCGTGACGCATTTCATCAATTTTTCGCCTCAAGAAGGGAACAGTGCTGTCGCCGCTTATAATGTCGGTTCACGTCTCGTAGTCACACAATGTGATTATCGTATATCTTGCCTCTCTATCGTCGGGACGCGAAACTGTTCTGAGAGATATTCAACACTCCTGAATCCTAGTAATCAGCAAGACTTAATCCCGGGTTTTTTGCAGTTTGAGGAGGAATGCTGTATGAGTGCCATCGACGTTGCGTTGTACGGTATCATTGCTGTAATCGTCGGAGGCATCGTTCTCTGGCTCCTATTCTACACGTTTTCTGACCAGACTAAGCCGCTCTCTAACCTGACTGAGGAGACTCTCAAGAGATTGATAGGATCAATAGGTCGCGCTACCTCTGACATTACGAAATCCACTGGCACGTTACTTGTAAACAGCGAAGAGTTCTCAGCGAAGACGTCGAAAGGGATTATACAAAAGGGGACTCATGTGAGAGTCAGGGAAACTGAGGGGTTAACACTACTGGTCGAAAAGGGCCTAGACTAGGTTCCTAGCCGCAACCGCTCGTATTGCCGCAGTTGTTGCACTTGTAGCACGACCCTGCGCGGACCATAATCATCCCACAGTTGTCACAAGCGGGAGCGTCAGACTGGTTATCGAAGCTCGCGAGAGGAGTCGCCAACTCGGGAGCTTCGTGCGATTTTATCTCCGCCACGATCGGAGTCGTAGTCTTTGAGCCAACTGGCTCAACCAGTTTTACCTGAGTCCCGTTCTCTAGTGTTGTCCTTGCTAGTCCGAGCGCGTCCTGTTCCTCTTTTGGAAGGAATTTCAAGCCAAGCCATCTGAAGATATAATCGACTACTGACTTTGCGAATCGGATATCCTGGTTGGTAGTTATCCCCGCCGGCTCGAATCGAGTATGGGTGAACTTGTTCACAAGCACCTTCAATGGGACACCATACTGTAGGGCTAGGGAGATGGAGGTTGAGAACGCGTCCATCAATCCCGATATTGTGCTTCCCTCCTTCGACATTACCACGAATATCTCACCGGGAGTACCGTCATCGTAGAGACCGACCATGAGGTAGCCTTCGTTCTGGGCGATCGAAAACTTGTGGATTATTGCTTCTCTCTCTTCCGGTAGTCGGCGCCGGAAGGGCTTGAAGACCACTTGCTCCTTTGTCTTCTCGATAGCTTTGCTCTTGTCGTGGATCGTCGTGGTTAGCGGTTGGGTTCTCTTGGAGCCGTCCCGGTAGATTGCGATGGCTTTCAATCCCACCCTCCACGCGGTGATATATGTCTCGACGATTTCTTCCACGGAGACATTGCCGGGCATGTTCACCGTCTTTGATATAGCTCCAGAGATGAACGGCTGAACAGCCGCCATCATCTTCACATGGCCCATGTAGTGTATGCTCCTCGTCCCTTTAGCGGGCTTGAACGCGCAATCAAAAACAGGCAAGTGTTCCTGTTTGAGGTGCGGGGCGCCTTCTATTGTGTCGTGGTCTTCGAGATGCTTGAGAATCTCGCTGGTCTCGGTCTTGGAATAGCCGAGCTTTGTCAGCGCTTCGGGAACGGTGTTGTTGACGATCTTGATCACGCCGCCTCCTACGAGCCACTTGTATTTGATCAGGGCAATGTCGGGTTCGATGCCGGTGGTGTCGCAATCCATCATGAACGCGATAGTTCCCGTCGGCGCGATGACCGATATCTGGGCGTTCTTGAATCCGAACCTTTCTCCTAACGAGAGAGCATCATCCCATGATCTGAGGGCGGCTTTCGAGAGCTCCTCAGAGACTCCCTCAGCAGGAATCTTGTACGCGTGTGCCCTGTGCATATCGACCACGTTGAGGAACGGCTTCTCGTTCACCGCGTATCCATTGAACGGGCCCAGCCTCTTGGCGACTCGCGATGATGCAGCGTATGCTCGACCGGACATCAGAGCTGATATGGCTGCGGCATAGTTTCGGCCCTCGTCACTGTCGTATGGGAGACCTCGCGCCATCAATAGTGCACCAAGGTTGGCGTAGCCAAGTCCCAGCGGACGAAAATCGTGGCTGTTCTTCTCTATCGCAGGGGTCGGATAGCCTGCGTTGCCGACGAGAATCTCCTGGGCGCTGATTACGATCTCAACTGCGTGTTCGAAGGATTCGACGTCGAACTCCCCATCCACGGTTCTGAACTTCATGAGGTTCAGAGACGCGAGGTTGCAGGCGGAGTCGTCGAGAAACATGTACTCAGAACACGGGTTGGACGCGTTGATCCGATTCGTGTTCGGGCATGGGTGCCACTTGTTGACTATTGTGTCAAACTGGATTCCGGGATCGCCGCAGATGTAAGCAGCCTCAGCCATCTCTCTCATCAGGTTCCGGGCCTTGTACACGTCCGCGACCTGATGGTTGGTGATGTACCGGGTCTTCCACTCCTTGTCCTCTGCCACCGCGTGCATGAATTCGTCCGTAACACGGACGCTGTGGTTGGCGTTTTGGAAGAAGATGGAGCTGTATGCTTCGCCGTCGACGGCCCCGTCGTAGCCCGCGTCGATTAAGGCCCAAGCCTTCTTCTCTTCCTTCGCTTTTGACCAGATGAACTCCTCAATATCGGGATGGTCAACGTTGAGAATGACCATCTTCGCAGCTCGACGGGTCCGTCCGCCGGATTTTATGACGCCTGCAAACGCGTCGAAACCCTTCATGAAGGAAACAGGGCCACTCGCCTTTCCACCGGTCGACAAGTGTTCCTTTGAGGATCGTAGGGATGAGAGGTTTGATCCAGTTCCCGATCCATACTTGAAGAGCATACCTTCAGTCTGGGCGAGCTGCATTATCGATCGCATATCGTCTTGGACGGAGTTGATGAAGCATGCAGAGCACTGTGGACGATCCTCGACACCAACGTTGAACCATACGGGGCTGTTGAACGCGGCCATCTGGTGGAGCAGAACGTGGGTGAGTTCTGACTCGAACGTCTCGGCTTCCTCCTCATCGAGGAAGTAGTTTCCTTTCCGGCCCCAGCGGGCGATAGTTCCCGCGACACGGCCTATGAGTTGTTTGACACTACTTTCTCTTCCGGGGGTCCCGAGTCTCCCACGGAAATATTTCGAGGCGACAATATTTGCGGCAGTCTGGGACCAGAACGAGGGAACTTCGACGTTCTTCTGCTCGAAGATGACCTGCCCCTTGTGATCGGTTATGACAGCGTCCCGGATCTCCCATTTTACAGCGTCGTACGGGTGGACGCCTGGTTTCGTGTAGGACCTTTGGTATCGGAATTCCGCTTGGGGAACCTTCGGTATTTGTTGGATTTCCATTGCTCTTACCTAACTCCTCTACTTCTTCTTCCCCGTGCTTCGGAGCGAGAACTGTAGGAGTAGCTCCCTTCCATCGTGTCCGCTAATTAAAGAGATTTGTACAGAATCGTATAAACTTGTAGTGTAATCTGGAAAAATCTTCCGGCATATATGCGCTGTAGAGTGCAATGGTTTTCGAAACATCTATTCTTTCAGACCGACCAGGACTCCGTCGCGGAGCGGGACAATTACTGTCGACAGTCCTGGGTATCCGGATACTTCCTTGTTGAACCTGATCATAGTTTGAGTTAGCTCTGACTTTCCGCCTTTTGCGACATCGCCACCCCACAATGTGTTGTCGGCGACGAATAGGCCGCCTTTGCGGAGCTTTTTCACGCTCAGCTTGAACGCGTCTAGGTAGATGTTCTTGTCAGAATCGAGGAATACTAGATCATACTCGTCTTTGAGAGTGGGTAGAATCTTTAGGGCGTCTCCTTTGAGGACCTTGATGACTTTCTGGAGCTTGGCTTCAGCTATGTTCTGCTCTGCTCGTCTGACTCGTTCCGGATCCTTGTCGAGGGTTGTGACAAATCCCTTCAAGGGTGAAACGGCTCTACCGAGCCATATTCCTGAATAGCCAATTGCTGTTCCTATCTCGAGGACGTTCTTGCTCTGGCTGCTGCGGGCGAGGTTGTATAGGAGCCGGCCAACCAGGGGTCCTATGATAGGGACTGCTCCGGACTCTGCTTCCTCCTCCATCTTTTGGAGGAGAAGATCTCTTGGCTGGGCAATGCGATACAGATAATCATCAATATAGTCGTAGGTTATGGCCAAGATCTAACAATCGGAGACGAGCATCGGAGCGGGATAAATAATCCTTTAGCAGATCGAAGATTGCTCAAACAACGTTCTGGGTGACATTGAACGACTGGGTCGCAGAATGATCCAGGAGTGATCCTAGGACGAGAATCTCGTAGAGCTCGTAGCTTACCGTGAACCTGAGCTGATAGTTTGCCGAGGTTTGAAGTTGAAGATGGTCAAAGCTTGGACCGCGTCCGGAACATCCGCCGATGGCGCCCCCAAAGCGAGGTGGAGCCGTCGTAGTTGTCCTAGAAATGAAGAGCGGTAATCTTCAAACCAAAACCACGAGCCTACGAAGATGGTGCAGTCCCGTTCGCCTTACTAATTATGAGGGAGTATGTGGTCTGGAGCGAGGTACGAGGATATGTCAGGTTGGCAATGGAGAACGCGAAGAAGACTCTGCCGTGGCTAGAAATTTCCAGCAGAATCCAGCTTCCGCGGCTGGCGTACTGCACTGATGGGAGATATTTCGTCCCGACCGAGGGAATCAGTCGAGGTTGAGACTCCCGTTCAAGGGTAGCGATTCACCAGCATGTTACTGGATGAAGAATCGCATAGTTACACTGGGGTTAGTAGGATACGTGGGCTGGTGTGGGAATCGGGAGCCTTTAGGAATTGCCTGGCGGACCACGGCCGATGCTTCTCTGGTATGTGTGGATGCATATTGTGGATGGGGCATGGCATAAGCTGGACGAGATATCGAAGCAGCTGCGTATCCCAGGTAACGCTGTTTCTTGGGCTGCAAAGTTTCTCTCCGAGCATGGGATGGCCGAGCTGGGTTTCGAAGAGGACGAGATACGGCTCCAGAAGAGCCATCCAAGGCTGGAAGACATAGTGAAAACATTGCAGGGTTCTCACAAGACCGACAAGGATTCTCTAGGCTCGAGCGAGCTCTCAACTGGCCTTTAAGCGACTCTCGACGCGCGATTTGTTCCGGTAGAATCGTGATGTCAAGTCTTATTATCGCGACGAGTGTTCGAGCCGTCTCATCAACCTCAACGCGGTTGACGCTATCGTGAAAGCTCTACCATGGTGACCCGAGAATATTTCTCAAGGTCGGAGCCCGGAACAGCAAGCTGTCCCTGATTCAAACCGATCTTGTAGTCGAGAGGATTAGGCAGAAGAATGCGGGCCTAAAGATAGACAGAAAAATCATCGAGACCTCCAGCGACATGAGCAAGAGAAGATCTCTGTTTTCCCTCCAACAAAGAGGAATATTCGACAAAGAAGTTGACCAGGCTCTCATGGAAGGCAGGGTCGACTTTGCAGTCCAGAACATGAAGGACGTGCCTGCCACTGACAGGAACACGCGACTGGTGATCGCGAGCGTCCCAGAGAGAGGTTCTCCAGCAGAGGTTCTTGTCAGTAGCGGAGACAGACGGTTGAAGGACTTGGCCGTGGGTAGCAGGGTTGGAACGAGCAGCCCGATAAGAGTCGCCCAGTTGAGACGTGCGAGGCCGGATGTGAAGCCAGAGCCTCTCTTCGGAAACGTGGAGACTAGGCTGGAGAGATTGGACAAGGGAGAGTTCGACGCGATCCTACTTGCCGAGGCGGGGCTGGCAAGGCTCGGTATGGCTGAGAGAATTTCGGAACGGTTGCCGATCGACGACTTCATTCCAGCACCAGGCCAAGGCGCATTGGCAATTGTTGCAAGACGAGACAATCTGAAACTCATTGAAATATTGAGATCTATCGAGCATCTTCCTACACGTGCCGAGGTAGATGCGGAGAGAGAACTGGTCCGTATTCTCGAGGAAACCAGCAAAGTTCCGGTCGGCGGGCTTGCTACGGTGAGAGGCGGTCAGATTCAGGTAAAAGCATGCGTTCTTTCTATTGATGGGAAGGAGAGGCTGTTCGCGGCACGATCCGGAAACGCGGCGGAGGGCATAAGGCTCGCTCATGAGATAGGGGAAGAACTTATCGCAAAGGGGGCGGGCAGAATCGGGGAAAGCTGGCGAAACGCGCGTCGCTGAAAAACGGCAATCCGGAAGCTGGGGAAGAAAGCTCTCGGGCACGAGACATGTCCTCGCCAATGTATCGGGGAAACCGCTCCTGCGTCGCGAGACTCGATCGCTAAGACCTCCTTGTTTCGAGAACACTTGCTGACTGGCATGGATTCCGGGCGAGAAAGGCTGATCAGGGCACGATCCGGGCTGGAATGCCTCAGCGAAAAAACGTGAATAGTCCAGCGAATCTAGCGATGATCTTGAAGTGACCTCCCAGATTCCATATCAGGGCTGATAATAGGCGATTTTCCAAACCTGAGTGTTCCCTCAACCACTCTTGCATCGCGAGATGCGATCGCTTAGACCCCACTTGTTTTTGAGAGGAAAATTTGCTGTCCGGCTTGGATAATGGGCGAGAAAGACGATTCAGGGCGCAATCCAGGCTTGGGTCGCGGGGCAAAAAATCGGAAGATCGTCGCCGGTTCCCGAACGAATTATGGGTGAAATTTTAGCCATGTATCAGAATCGAGATCAGGGCTAAAAATGGGCGATTTATGATATGATTCGGTATGGTCAGTGTTTCTTGACCGTTCCTAGATCCGAGACAAGCGCATTATCGTGACACGCAATGCTGTCTTTCTAAAGGTCTACCGTTTCAGCTAAGAGCATCAACGCAGTTTTTTCGAACCCACCCTCCTCCGATCGCACACCGTACGATTGCATTATGCTCTGCCTAGAGAGTAGAGGTCAAGTCTTAATATCAAAGTGGGACGCCCAACCACTTTTGCTCCACTCTGGGACGTGCTCCGCGTGCTAGTCAACATAGGGGTCAGCTACAGAAAAGCCCCACTGTCAACGCTTGACGCGTTAACCCTCCGAGACCTTCCTGGATTCTACAAGATACTCGGAAGCATTCCTCGAGTAAAGGGGGCAGTTTTAGTTCAGACCTGTAACAGGGTAGACATGTTCATCGACACTGATGACGGTGCCGACATAAGCGAAAAGATCCTATGGAACTGGGCCCTTGAGACAAGATTCAAGCTCCACGAGTTACGGAGGATTTCGGAACAGAGGACTGGGGATCAAGTTCTAGAATACCTCGTGAGTCTTGCTTCAGGATTGGAATCAATGCTGGTCGGCGAGAGCCAGATTCTAGGCCAGCTAAAGTCATCCCTGATAGAAGCACGTGGATTCGCTGCATCGAGCCCGACCCTATCCGAGATCTTCGAGATGTCACTCGCAGCCGGTAGCAGAGTCCGGGACCAAACTGGCATCGGGCGAGGAACAATATCCCTCGGCTCTGCCGCCCTGAAGCTCGCCGAAGGATCTCTTGGAAATCTCCACCGTGTCAACATACTGTTGCTAGGAACGGGCCAGATCGGTATGATCATCATGAAAGCACTGAAGGCTAGGGGGATGACAGATGTGACTGTTGCGAGCAGGACACGACAAAGGACTGAGTCGTTCTGCAGAACCTTTGGAGGCAAACCCGCCGATATCAAGAATGTCATTTCGCAAATAGGCCTCTTCGGGCTAGTCGTGGTGGCAACGCGAGCAACAGGCTATCTGCTGACAAAGGAAATCGTTGCCCCTCAGCTGAAACCCGATCAAAACCCGAAACTCATGATTCTGGACTTATCGATCCCGAGAAATGTCTCACCTGATCTAGAACAGCTCGAAGGCATCGTCATCAAGACGATTGATGACCTTCGCGACATTACAGACCAAGCGTTATCGACCAGAACGACTCTGGTCAAAGAAGCCGAGCCGAAGGTTGAGGAGGCAGCAGCGAAGATCTCAGCTCTACTGCGCCGCGAGGAAGCCGAACCAATGGTCTCGGACCTTTATCATAGAGCTGACAAGATTCGAAAAGAAGAACTAGAAAAGGCTCTATCCAAACTTAACCTACCCCAGCATCAGCAGGAAGTACTTGAGAGAATGAGCCTCTCGCTTGTACGGAAGCTCCTAGCCCAACCAGTCGTAAACCTTCGCGAAGCCGCGAAAAAAGGCGATAGCAAACTGCTGACGGTTGCCGGACAGATATTCGAAGGTGAATAGCGTATTGAGCTTTCCCGCCCTGCGAATGCGGCGACTCAGAAGAACACCACTCATCCGTGAACTCGTGAGAGAAGTCAGACTCGACCGCTCAGACCTTATCCAACCAATATTCGTCGAAGAGGGCCTGAAAACCGATGCGCCGATAACCTCGATGCCCGGCCAACGCCGACAATCCTCTGCGACTGTACTACGCGAAGTCGCAAGGCTCGTTGACAAGGGAGTGAAATCCGTAATTCTATTTGGCATTCCAACAGCCAAGGACGAAATCGGATCGGCTGCATATGACCCAAACGGGGTAGTCCAGAAGACGATCCGTGATCTAAAAGATCAGTTCGTGGACGAACTGGTTGTTTTCACCGACGCATGCATGTGCCAATACACGAGCCACGGCCACTGTGGTCTCGTCAGAGATGGACGATTAGATAATGATGGGACGCTTCCGAAGCTTGCTGAGGTCGCGGTAAGCCATGCCCGCGCCGGCGCCGACATCGTAGCACCGTCAGCCATGATCGACGGGCAGGTCAAGACGATACGGCAGGCTCTCGACGATAACGGATTCAAGGACGTGGCTGTGATGGCGTATGCAGCTAAGCATGCTTCATCATTCTTCGGTCCGTTTCGAGAAGCTGCTTTCTCTGCACCACAGTTCGGAGACAGAAGAACCTACCAGATGGACTATTCCAATCCTGAAGAAGCCCTGCGTGAAATCGCGCTTGATATCAAGGAGGGCGCGGACATGATCATGGTCAAGCCTGCGCTGGCCTACCTGGACATCATTTATCGTGCGAAGAAAAGATTCCAGATGCCGACTGCAGCCTACAACGTGAGTGGAGAATTTTCTATGATAAAAGCAGCCGCACGCGAAGGATGGATAGATGAAAAATCGGCGATCATGGAGGTTCTAACCAGTATCAAGCGAGCTGGTGCCGATATGATACTGACGTACCATGCTTTGGAAGCGGCTGAATGGCTGGGCTAGATTCCAGATCCCATCAGCTTTACCGTCGAGCGAGAGAAGTGATACCGGGCGGGGTCAACAGTCCGGTTAGAAGCTACTCTCCCTATCCTCTGTTTGTGGCGTCAGCGAAAGGCTCGAAGTTCAAGACAGTTGACGGTCAGGAATACTTGGACTATTGCATGGCGTATGGTGCGTTGATCGACGGCCACGCCCAGGCCGAAGTCATCGATGCAGTCGAGCAGGCTCTGGAAAAAGGGTCCATCTATGGACAACCGACCGAGATGGAGGTCGAACTCGCGGAACTCATCGCCTCGCTGATCCCATCAGTGGAGATGGTTCGCCTCGTCAACTCCGGGACCGAAGCCACAATGCACGCTATCCGGCTCGCGCGCGCGTTTACCGAGAAGAAAAAGGTCCTCAAGTTCGAGGGAGGATTCCACGGGTCCCACGACTCAGTATTGGTGAAGGCAGGGTCAGGCGCCACCCTGCTTGGAAGCCCTAGCACTGAAGGAGTCCCAATCGAAGTAGCCAAGAACACGCTTGTGAGTCGCTTCAACGATGAGAAGATAGCTGGCAAGATTATCCGTGACCATTCAAACGAGCTTGCGGCTGTAATTGTCGAACCTGTACTTGGAAACGTAGGCCCGGTTCTGCCGAAACCAAGGTTTCTAGAAACCCTCAGAAAAGTTACTGAAGAAAACGACGTCCTCCTGATCTTTGACGAGGTGATTACAGGTTTCAGGCTGTCGATAGGCGGTGCCCAAGAATACTACAAGATTCGTCCTGACCTGACAATTCTCGGCAAGATCCTCGGAGGGGGACTTCCTCTCTCAGCCTTCGGAGGTAGAAGGGAGATTATGGAAAAACTCGCTCCACTTGGTCCCGTGTACCAGGCCGGAACCTACAGTGGCAATCCAGTCAGCGTGTCTGCTGCGCTTGCGACCCTTGAGTCGTTGAGGAAACGAGCGGGGCAGGTATATTCCCGATTAGAGAAGATGGGGGACGAGATGCGGCGGGGAATCGGTGATCATTTGGAGTCGAGTAGGGTGACCGCGCAGGTAAACGGTGTCGCTTCGATGTTTCAGTTGTTCTTCACGGATCGCCCAGTGATGGATTATCACTCTGCAAAATCGGCTGACATAGGCAGGTACGAGAAATACTTCCACTCGTTACTCGCGTCCCGAGTTTTCGTTCCGCCATCGCAGTTCGAAACATGCTTTCTCTCTACCGCCCATGCCGAAGACGAGCTGCAGGCTACCCTCGATGCAATCGGCATTGCGGTGAAAAACTTACCGCGGTGACCCGACGATTCTTCTCAAGGTTGGTACTCGAGGAAGTAGGCTCTCACTTGTTCAGACGGAACTAGTTGCAGAGAGCATCAGACAGCATAATCCGGGTCTAAGAATAGACCGGAAAGTCATCACGACCGTGGGTGATGCGGACCAGCGAACACCTCTCTTCTCGCTCGACCAGAAAGGAATCTTCGAAACGGAAATTGACCAAGCAGTCCTCGACGGCGGGGTTGACTTCGCAGTTCACAGTATGAAGGACATACCAGTCTTCGACAAGAACAGCCAGCTCTTGATCGCTGGCGTCCCCGAGAGAGGTTCCGTTGCCGATGTGCTCGTCAGCAAAGGAAACACGCTCTTGAAGGATCTGGAGAAGGGCAGTAGGATAGGGACGAGCAGTCTGCTCCGAGTCGCTCAGCTCAGGCGCGCGAGACCTGATCTGAATCCGGAGCCTATCAGGGGAAACGTAGAGACAAGAATCCGGAAAGTAGACAATGGAGAATTTGACGCTGTTGTGTTGGCTGAGGCGGGACTTGCACGGCTGGGAATGACAGGAAGGATCTCGGAACAGCTACCGGTTGAGGATTTCATGCCGGCCCCGGGACAAGGAGCGCTGGCAGTTGTTGCTAGGCGTGACAACCTGAAGGTCGTTAATATGTTGAAGTCGATCGAGCATCCCCCAACGAGGGCCGAAATTGAAGCCGAAAGAGAGCTGGTTCGGATTCTCGAGGGAGGTTGCAAGGTCCCCGTCGGAGCCCTAGCTGGAGCTCACGGTGATCGGATCAAGATAGCTACCTGTATCTTCTCGATCGATGGTAAGGAAAAACTTCTCGCGGAACGGTCAGGGTGTGTCCAAGAGGGGCTAGTGCTGGCCAGAGAGATGGGAGAGGAACTTCTCCAGAAAGGAGCGAAAAGGATCGAGGAGAGCTGGAGGACTGTCTATGTCTAGAGTGTCCGGAGAGAAATCCATCGCCATAACCCGTCCCGTTGGCCATGGAGAAGAGACCTCTAGGTTTGTGAGAAAGCTCGGCTGGACCCCGTTCATCGTCCATGCGGTTGAATTGAGACCTCTAGAA
>Ga0209237_1000583_pt1 | contig 20886 bp, 18 predicted proteins | sample GraSoi013_1_40cm_2_FD_185820 | JGI IMG/M metagenome (GOLD analysis project Ga0209237, IMG submission 185820) | Grasslands soil microbial communities from the Angelo Coastal Reserve, California, USA - Sample 10_02_2013_1_40cm (SPAdes) (version 2) | ecosystem: Environmental > Terrestrial > Soil >... | reverse complement strand
GCCCCCGGTGACCTACCCGATCAGATCCCTTCGGGAGCCCGCGCGTTGAGAGCGGCTGGCACTCAAAACCGAAAAGAGGCTTCCGATGCCAATGCCACGCCGCACTCCTATCGTTTTCGCCGCCGCGCTGTGTTTTCTTCCCTTGGTCGCCGCATCCGGCACCGGGGTCGTCGCGCCAGACCGCCGTCTGGCAGATCCGGAAAGCCCGACCTCCGCCAATCGCACGGAGCCGGACGTGGACCGGCCGCTCGCGTGGATGATCGCCGCCCAGAACTCCGACGGGAGCTGGGGAGCGGACGTCCATTCCCAGAGCCCGGACGTCGCCACCACTTCCCTCGCCGGCATCGCTCTTCTGCGCCTGGGCCACACCGGATCGCGCGGCGAGTTCCAGGCGAACACGCGGCGGGCGGTCGAGTACGTGATGGCGGCCGCCGAGCGCGCTCCAGCCGATCAGGTCGCGGTGCAGGATCCCGGCACGCTGCCGCAGCGAAAGCTCGGCCGCAACATCGACACTTACGTCGCCGCGCAATTCCTCTCCGAGGCGCTTCCGACGCTTCCCCGCGGGATGCGCGGGCGCGCCGAGGCCGCGCTGGCCAACTGCGTGCGCCGGATCGAGCGCGCTCAGGCGGCGGACGGCAGCTTCGCCAAGGACGGCTGGGCTCCGCTGCTCTCCAGCGCGCTCGCGGCCAACGGCCTGCACGCCGCCGCGTCCGCCGGCGTCGCCGTCGACGCGAAGAAGCTCGCGCGGGCCGACGAGAACTTGATGAACAAATACGATCGGCGCTCTGGCAGCTTCGACAACCGCGAGAGCGCCGGAGTCGACCTCTATGCCGCCGCCGCCAGCGTGGTGGCCGCCGCCCGGGTGCAGGAGGCCAAGCCTGGCTCGCAGCTCGCCGAACCCGAGATGCAGCGCATGGCGCAGGCGGTCTCGAAGGGAGCGAGCCCGCAGCTGTCGAACGAACGCTTGCTGCGGGGCTTCGGCAGCTACGGCGGCGAGGAGCATGTCTCGTACATGCTGGTGGCGGAAGCGAAGGCGACCGCCCCTGGCGAGGAGTTCGCGGCCTGGAGCAAGCAGATGCGCGCGCGGCTGGCGCAGATCCAGCGCGAAGACGGTACCTGGCGCGGCGACCACTGCATCACCAGCACCACCTTCTGCACCGCCGCGTCGCTGATCACGCTCGCGGTCCGGCCGCACGCGCGTCCATCGTAGGCGCGCCCGGGCGGATCGAGGTCGCCCTCGCGGCTCGCCCGGGGGCGACCTCGATCAGCCAATAGCCCTCGTCGTCCCGCAGGGTGGAGGATCCGGCGCAGATCACGTTCCCGTGCTGGAAGCGCTCGTGGATGTGGCCGCAGAGGATCGCCGCCGCGGCGCCGGTCGCTTCCAGCAACTTTCGCGCGCCGCGCAGCCGGTGCCAGGGCCAGTCCGGGACCCCGCCGGCGCGGAAGGGAGCGTGATGGACGAGGACGATCTTGCCGCCGAAGTCCTGGCCCAGCTGCGCATCGACGATCCGGCCCTGCGTGATCACCGGCCAGCACACCTCGCCGCACGAGTCGAGCGCCGCGAAGCCGTCGGGCAGCGGGCGAGGCGGGAAGTACTTCTCGAACAGGCGGTTGGGCTCGAGCGCGAGCGGGTAGCGATCGTGGTTTCCGGGGATGCAGACCAGCCGCTCGCCGAGCGGCGCCAGCGCGTCTTGCGCCAGCGCGAACTCCTCCTCCATCGCGAGCTGCGTGAGATCGCCGGTGCAGACGACCAGGTCGGCGCGCAGGGTATCGGCATCGCGGACGATCTGGCGAAGGGTGGCGAGGGCGCCGTCGTAATCGCGCCCCCGGCCCTTCCAGAGCTCGACCGTCGCCAGCGCGCGCAGCGGCCCGAAATCCCGCAGCGGCCGCTCGCGCCAGCGCGGCAGCTGCACGTGGGGATCGGAGAAGTGCAGGATCCTCACGGCTTCTCCGCGATCGCCAGCAGCCCGAGACCGCCCAGCGTCTCCTCGATGCGCAGCATGCGCAGTCCGGCCGATTCCAGCGCGGTCCAGAGCGACTCCGCCGAGGAGCGCCCATAGACCTTGCTCATCGCCCGCCAGAGCGCGGCAGTCACCGCCCATCGCGGCGAGGGCAGGGCGCGGGCCAGCCCGAAGAGCGTGGCGCGAGGTCCGGCCTGCGGCTCGAGGAGCACGGCGCGGCCGCCCGGCCGGAGCACGCGCGCGGCCTCGCGCAACGCCGCGGCCCGATCGGGCAGGAGGTAGAGCACGCTGTGCAGTGTCACCGCGTCGAGCGAAGAAGAGCGGATCGGCAACGCCGCGGCGTCGAGGCAGACCAGCGGCGCCGCCGGCGCGCGGCGGCGCGCCCGGCGCAGCATCGACAGCGCGTGATCGCCGCCGACCGCGCCCGGTGGGAGCTGCAGGGTCGAGTTGCCGGGGCCGCAGCCCACGTCGAGGACGTGGCGCGCTCCGGCGGGCAGCTCGAGCGCCATCCGCGCGCAGTCCCGCTCCCAGACGGGATGACGGGTCAGCATGTCGTAGGGCAGCGCGACGGCATGGAACAGGAGCGACGAGCGGAGCATGGCCGGTGAATACCAGATGCGGTAGAACCCGGCGCATGGGCTTGCTGGACAAGATCAAACCGCAGACGCCGCAGCCGAAGCCGAGCGATCTGGCGTTCGACGATGAGGGGAACCTGGTCGTCCGCTGGAACGACGGTCGCGAGTCGAAGTTCGCGCCGCGCTGGCTGCGAGCGCGATGCCCCTGCGCGGAGTGCGTGGAGGAGTGGAGCGGGCGGCGCGTGGTCGGCGAGGGGCAGATCAAGGGGGACGTCCGCCCGCAAGGGATGAACGAGGTCGGGAGGTATGCGGTGCAGATCCAGTGGAGCGATGGGCATTCCACCGGGATCTACTCGTGGGACTACCTGCTGAAGCTGCGTGAAGAGCAGGCCTGAAGCAGCTTCGGATTGGTAACGTCCCCGGCCGCGGCCTCCGCCGCGGCCGGTGGTTCTTGACGCGTCGCACCAGCGCTGTTACCACCCGCACTCCCAGGAGGTTCCCATGGCCTCTCGCCCGGGCCGCCGCGTCGCGATCGTCGCCGGTTTGCGCACTCCGTTTGTCAAGGCCGGCACTTCCTTCAAGGACCTCTCCGCGCTGGAACTCGGGAAGCAGGTGGTCGCGGAGCTCGTGCAGCGGGCGGAGATCCCGGCGCGCGCCATCGATCAGATCGTCTTCGGAACCGTCATCCCCTCCGTCCAGCTGCCGAACATCGCGCGCGAGGTCGGGCTGGCGGCGGGACTGCCGAAGAACGTGGATGCGTACTCGGTGGTCCGCGCCTGCGCGACCAGCCTGCAGGCGATGACCAGCGCGGCCGATGCCATCGCGCTCGGCGAGATCGACCTCGCGGTGGTGGGCGGGGCGGAGGCGATGAGCGACGTTCCCATCACCTACTCGCGGCCCGTCGCCCAGGCGGTGCTGGCGGCCAGCCGCGGGCGCTCCCTGGTGGAGAAGCTGCAGGCCTTCCAGCACGTGAGCGCGAAGGACCTCCTTCCCGTCCCGCCCGCGATCGCCGAGTACTCCACCGGCCTTTCCATGGGCGAGTCGGCGGAGAAGATGGCGAAGGAGAACGGGATCTCGCGCGAGGCGCAGGACACCTGGGCGCACCGCTCGCACTTCCTCGCCGCGCAGGCATGGGAGAGCGGGAGCTTCCGCCACGAGGTGATGCGCGTCCTCACCGGGAAGGACTTCGACGTCGTGGTCGCGGAGGACAACATCGTCCGCAAGGACTCGAAGCTCGAGAGCTACGGGAAGCTGAAGCCCGTCTTCGACAAGAAGTACGGCTCGATCACCGCCGGGAACTCCTCTCCGTTGACCGACGGCGCCTCCGCGCTGGTGATCTGCGCCGAGGAGCGCGCCCGCGAGCTGGGGTTGCGACCGCTCGGGTTCTTGCGCGCGTATGCCTATGCCGCGGTCGATCCCAGCTGGCAGCTCCTGCAGGCCCCGGCGTTTTCCGCGCCTCGGGCGCTCAAGCGCGCGGGGATGAAGCTTTCGGACATCGACCTGGTCGAGATGCACGAGGCGTTCGCCGCGCAGGTCCTCTCGAATCTGCAGGCCTGGAGCTCGAAGAAGTTCGCCGACGAGCATCTCGGCGGCGCCGAGCCGATCGGCGACGTTCCCGACGACAAGCTGAACCCGCGCGGCGGAAGCATCGCGCTCGGGCACCCCTTCGCGGCGACCGGCGCGCGGCTGGTGCACCAGGCGCTGCGCGAGCTGGACGAGAGGAATAAGAACACCGCGCTGGTCTCGGTCTGCGCCGCCGGCGGGCTGGGCGCCGCCTGCATCCTGGAGCGGACCTAGATGAGCGTGCTGCGCATCGAGACCGGTCCCGACGGGGTGGCGCTGGTCCTCTACGACGTGCCCGGCGAGGCGGTGAACACGCTGCGACACGGCTTCCAGGAGGAATTCGAGGCGGCCTTCGGAAGGCTGGCGGAGGACAGCGCCGTCAAGGCGATCCTGCTCGCGTCTGCGAAGCCGGACAGTTTCGTGGCAGGCGCGGACATCGAGATGCTCTCGCGCATCAAGACGGCGGCGGAGGCGTCGGCGCTCGCGCGCGGCGGGCAGCAGGCGATGCAGCGCCTCGAGGACGCCGGCAAGCGCAAGCCGGTGGTCGTCGCCATCCACGGCGCGGCGCTGGGAGGCGGGCTGGAGCTGGCGCTGGCTTGCACCTACCGGATCGCGTCCGACGATCGCAGGACGCAGCTCGGGCAGCCCGAGGTGCAGCTCGGCCTGATCCCCGGCGCCGGCGGGACGCAGCGGCTGCCCCACCTGATCGGCATCGCGCAGGCGCTGGATTTGATCCTGACCGGCAAGTCCGTGCGGGCGCAGAAGGCGCGCAAGCTCGGGCTGGTGGACGAAGTGGTGCCGAAGGCGATCCTGCTCGAGGTGGCGCGGCGCCGGGCGCGCGAGCTGGCGGCGGGAGAGCTGCGCATCGAGCGCGGCAAGGTGGAGCTGAAGCTGCCGAAGCTGTTGCGGACGGAGGTGCTGCAGCAGATCGCCCTGGAAGACAATCCGGTCGGGCGGAAGATCCTCTTCCAGCAGGCGCGCAAGGCGCTGCTGGAGAAGACCCGCGGGCACTATCCCGCGCCGGAGCGGGCGCTGGAAGCGATCCGCATCGGAACGGAAAAAGGGCCGGAAGAAGGGTACCGCGCCGAGGCGAACTTCTTCGGCGAGCTGGTGGTGTCGGACGTTTCGCGCCGGCTGGTGGAGATCTTCTTCGCCACGCAGGCGCTGAAGAAGGACACCGGCGTCGACGATCCTTCGGCCAGGCCGCGCAAGGTGGAGAAGGTGGCGATGCTCGGCGCCGGCCTGATGGGCGCGGGGATCGCGTACGTGACGGCGGACGCCGGGATCCCGGTGCGGCTCAAGGACAAGGACGACGCGGCGCTCGGGCGCGGGCTGAAGCAGATCGCCGGCATCCTCGACGAGCGGGCCAGGCGCAAGCGACTCTCGCCGCGGGAGCGCGAGGAGAAGCTGGCCCTGCTCACCGTGACCACCGACTACAGCGGCATCCGCAATGCCGACGTGGTCATCGAAGCGGTGTTCGAGGATCTATCCACGAAGCACGCGGTGGTGCGCGAGGTCGAGCGCGAGGCGCCGAACGCCATCTTCGCGTCGAACACCTCGTCCATCCCGATCGGGCTCATCGCCGAGGCGGCCTCGCGGCCGCAGAACGTGGTCGGGATGCACTTCTTCTCGCCGGTCCACAAGATGCCCCTCCTGGAGGTCATCCGCGGACGGAGCACCGGCGCGGAGTCGGTGGCGACGGTGGTCGCGCTGGGGAAGAGGATCGGCAAGACCGTCATCGTGGTCAACGACGGTCCGGGCTTCTACACCTCGCGCATCCTCGCGCCGTACGTGAACGAGGCGGCGTTCATCTTCAACGACGGCGCGGCGGTGGAGGACATCGATCGGGCCCTGGTGGACTTCGGCTTTCCGGTGGGGCCGATGCAGCTGCTCGACGAGGTCGGCATCGACGTCGGGTCCAAGGTCGCGCACATCATGCACGAGGCTTTCGGCGCGCGCCTCGCGCCCCCCGCCGGATTCGAGAAGCTGGTGGAGAGCGGCCGTCTGGGGCGCAAGTCGAAGAAAGGCTTCTACCTGTACGGCGAGTCGAAGGAGAAGGAAGTCGACCGCACCGTCTACGAGCTGACCGCGCAGGGGCAGAAGCGCAGCTCGCCGACCACGGGCGAGATCGCGGAGCGGTGCGTGCTGCAGATGGTGAACGAGGCGGCGCATTGCCTGGGCGAAGGGATCCTGCGCTCGGCGCGCGACGGCGACGTCGGCGCGGTGTTCGGGCTCGGGTGGCCCCCCTTCCGCGGCGGTCCCTTCCGCTACGCGGACTCGCTCGGGGCCGCGCAGGTGGTGGAGCGGCTGCGCCGGTATCAGGAGAAGTTCGGCGTGCGCTTCACGCCCGCGCCGAAGCTGGTGCAGCTCGCCGGCTCCGGGGGGAAATTCCACCAGGCGGACGTCGTCAAGACACGGTGACGTTGAACAGCCTGCCCGCGCCCCACGTCGCCGCGGCCGCGACGACGAGGACCAGCACCTGCCTCGCGGCGCTCCAGAGGATGTTCCGGCCACCCAGATAGCCGAGCATCGTGCCCACGCCGATGGCCGCGGTCACGCCGAGCACGATCGAGGCGATCGCCGCCTCGCCGCCTCCGCGGAGGAACCAGGGAATGAGGGGCACCAGGGCTCCGCCGGCGAAGGTGAGCAGCGAGGTAAACGCCGCCTTCCAGGGCGACCCGAGCTCTTCGGGATCCATGCCGAGGGAGCGCGCGTACACCGCGAGAGCGCGGTCGGGGATCAGCGCGATCTGCTGGGAGGCGTTGTGCGCGGTCGCTTGCCGGACGCCACCGCTCTGGATGAACTCTTCCAGCTCCTGCCTGGCGCGCTCCGGCGCACGCTTGAGATGGTCGCGGTACTCGGAGAGCAGGCGCCGCAGCAGCTCCACCTGCGCCGCCATGGAGACGTACTCGCCGACGGCCATGGACACTGCGCCGGCGACCAGTGAGGCCAATCCGGCGAGCAGCACGACCCTGCTGCTCTGCTGCGCTCCCGCAACGCCCAGGATCAGGGCGACGTTGGTGACCAGCCCGTCGCTGACGCCGAGCACCGCCGCGCGCGTGGCCCCGCTCTGCACCTCTCGCGCGCGCTGCAGGTCGCCCCGCTCAGCCGGCATCAGGCCCCAGCGACTTGCGCAGCTCCGCCAGCGTGGGGAGGGCGGCGTCTTTCGGGGAGAGCAGCGGGTGCTCGATCGGCCACTCGATGCCCACGCTGTCCCAGCGCGCGCCGATCTCGTCCGCGCGGTCGTAGAAGTCCGTGCACTTGTACTCGACTTCCGCCACCTCGCTGAGCACGCAGAAACCGTGCGCGAAACCCGGGGGAACGAAGATCTGCCGGAAGTTCTCCTCGCTCAGCCGGTCGCCCACCCACTTGCCGAAGGTCGCCGAGCCGGGCCGGATGTCGACGGCGACGTCGAAGATCTCTCCGCGCACCGCGCGCACCAGCTTGCCCTGCGGTCGCGTTCGCTGCGCATGCAGGCCGCGCAGCGTCCCCCGCACCGAGCGCGAGTGGTTGTCCTGCACGAAGTCGTAGGGGATGCCGCCCTGGCGGTAGCGCGCGGCATGGAACGTCTCCACGAAGAAGCCGCGGGCGTCGCGGAAGACGTCCGGCTCGACGATCAGCACCCCCGGCAGCTCCGTCGGCAGGACCTTCAAGGGATCACCTCTCGAAGCGGTATCCGTGACCGCGCACGGTGAGGAAGTGCCCAGGCTCCTCCGCGTTGAGCTCCAGCTTGACCCGCAGCGAGCGGACGAAGTTGTCGACCGTCCGCGGGGTGCCCTCGTACTCCGCGCCCCAGCAGCGCGCAAGGATGTCGTCGCGGCTGAGCGCGCGGCCGTTGGAGGTGAGGAACAGGCGCAGCACCCTGAACTCCTGCGGGCTGACGTCGACGGTGGAGCCGTCCCGGGTGACGATCTGGCGGTCCAGATCGACCTCCACCGGTCCGAACCGGATCACCGTGCTCTTTTCCGGAGCCGCCGGCCGCCGGCGCAGCAGGGCCTCGACGCGCGCGAGCAGCTCGCCGAGCCCGAACGGCTTGCTCAGGTAGTCGTCGGCGCCGAGCTTCAGGCCGAGGATCTTGTCGCTCTCCATGCCCTTGGCGGTCAGCATCAGGACGGAAGCGGTGGAACCCTGCTTTCGCACCTCCTTGAGCAGCTCGTAGCCGTTGCGGCCCGGAAGCATGACGTCGAGAACGATCAGGTCGACGTCCGGCTCGAGCGCCATGCGCAAGCCGGTCTCGCCGTCCTGGGCGATGCGCACTTCGTGGCCGTCCCTGCGCAGGTTGAGGCGGAGCCCGAGGGCGATGGCGCGGTCGTCTTCGATGATGAGGATGCGCGACATCGCGGGCCGCCTCTATGCCGCCGGGAGGAGGACGCGGAACGTGCTGCCCTGTCCGACCCTGCTGTCCAGCTCGATGCGCCCACCGTGCAGCTCGACGATCTTCTTGGCGATGGCGAGCCCCAGGCCCGTCCCCTCCGTCTGGCGGGAGAGCAGGTCGTCCGCGCGGTAGAACCGCTCGAAGATCCGTTTGCGCTCGTGGGGCCGCACGCCGGGTCCGTTGTCCTCCACCTCGATGGCGACGTTGCGCCCCGCGCGCCGGGCGCGCACGCGGATGCGCTTGTCCTCGCCAGTGTACTTCACGGCGTTGTGCAGCAGGTTCAGCACCACTTGCGCCATGGCGTCGCGGTCCACGTTCACTGGCGGAAGCTGGGGGTCCAGCTCCGTCTGGTAGCTGGCGGGCAGCTGCTGGGCCCGGTACGCCTGCCCGATGCGATCGAGCAAGGCCGGCACCTCCGTCCGCTCCAGCTCGAGGGAAGTGCGGCCCGCCTCCAGCCGCGACCAGTCGAGCAGCTTCTCCACCATGCGCGAGAGCCGATCTGCCTCGGTGGAGAGCATCGCCACGCACTGGCGCACTTCCTCCGGACCCTCCGCCCTTCCTGCACGCAGGGTCTCCGCGAAGAGCCGGACACCGGTCAGCGGCGTGCGCAGCTCGTGCGAGATGTTCGCCACGAAGTCCGTCTTCATCCGCGACAGCTTGTAGGCGCGCCGCATCTCGCGGATGGTCAGGCCGAATCCCACGCCGATCCCGAGATACAGCAGCACGAGCAGGGCGATGTACAGCGTCCGGTTGCGGAACGCGAGCGGCGCGGCGGGATCGCCCGGCAGCTCCGCGGCGAGCGCGAATCCCTCCAGCGGCGGCCCGAGCCCGACGCGCGAGACCACGGTCGCGGTCTGTCCCGCCTCCGCCACGATCCGGCGAAGCGCTGCCAGCGCCGCGACCGGCTCGCGCGGCGGGAACAGGCGGAACGCGGCGCGCTCCCGGGGGAAGCGCGCCTCGGCAAGCCGCGGCACCAACTCGGCGATCGCCGCGACGTCGAACTGCGCGATCAGGGTGCGGTGGTCGTCTGCCCGTACCAGCGCGAGCGCGCGGCGCTCGCTTCCCATCTCGGCGGTGGCGAAGACGTGGCCCCCGATCGGCAGCGTGGCCGCGCGGCGGGCGGCATCGGCCAGCTCCGCGGGAGGCTTGCCCAAGGGCTGCACCGTGAGGACCAGCGGGTCCGGCTTGCCGGCGGCGACCGCTTCCGCCGACTTGTCGAGTCGGGCGAGCAGATCGAGCCCGAGCGCGCGCACACGCGCGTCGTAGTCTTCCGCCAGCCGGCGCTCCACCGCGGCGCGCTCGTTCGCCACCGCGACCACGCCGAAGGCCACCAGCGCCACGCTCGGCAGCAGCATGCCGCACAGCAGCCACACGAAGGCGCGGCGGAATTCGATCAGCTCGGACGTCTCCGCCATCTGCTTTCCTTCTAGAACACGTTTGCCAACCGCACTGAGAAGAGACCACGCTCAAGCATAGGCGCCAAGCCACCTTCGGTGGCCGCGCCTACCAGCGATGGTGTAAGGTGCGCGCCCCGAATGGCAACGAAAGCCAGGCAAGCGGGCGCGGCGGCGTCGCCGACGCAGCCGCAGACCCCGCTCGGCAAGGCGCGCTGGGCGCTCGAGGCGGGCGACGTGCGCCGGGCGCGCCAGCTGGCCGCGGAGGCCGCCCGCTCCGGTCCCGATGCAGAGCGCTCTGCCGCCCAGGCGCTGCTGCGCAAGCTCGGCCCCGACCCGCGCGCGCTGCTCGCTGCCGCCGCGGTGCTGCTGCTGATCCTGATCGCAGCCTGGCTGGCGATCTTGCAGACGCGCTAAGCGCCCGGGTGACACCGCCGGATGAAGCCGCACCCGATCTCGCGGCAGCGCGCCGGCTCCACCGTGGGCCAGCTCCCGGTGCGCCGGCCGTGCGCGATGGCCTGCGCGGCGTCCAGGAGCCGCGCCCGCGTCTGCCCGGTTGCCGCCGGCGCGCGCTCTACGAAGGGGGCGCCCTTGGAGCGGAGGAACACGATGCCGGTCCGCACGGGCAGCGGCGCGCCCGCGACCAGCTCGTGCGCGGCCAGCGCGTATGCGTCGAGCTGGGCCGCGTAGCGCGCGGTGTCCCGCGCCTGCGAGAACTTGTAGTCGACCACCGTGACCTGCTCGCCGAGGAGCAGCGCGTCGATCTGGCCGCGCAGCAGCAGCTCCGGCGCGTCCGGTCGCGACAGCCGGAGCGTGAAGCGCAGCTCGCGGTGCAGGCGGCTCGCAGGCGCAGCCGCCATCTGCCGCGCGAGCGGGGACTCGAGGAACGCGCACGCGGCATCGAGCACCTCGGCATGCGCGGCGGGATGTTCGCCTTCGAGGCGCAAGACCGACTCCAGCTCCGCGCGCCGCTCCGCGGGCCCCAGCCGCAGCGGAACCAGCTCGAGCAGCCGGTGCGCGAGGGTCCCGAGCGCCGTCGCCGGTCTTCCCGGCTCGTCGTCCAGCGGATCGGGCAGCGGGTGCTCCGGGTCGGGCCGCTCCTCGAGCCGCAGCTCGTGCAGCAACTGGTACCGGCGCGGGCAGGCTTCGGCATCCGCCAGCTGGGTCACCGGCGCCGAGATGGTCACCTGCGCGGCCGCGCCTTCGACCTCGATGCGCGCGAGGTCCGCGTGGTCCGCCGGAGCGAGGCCGCCGGTGTCGTCGGGGTCCACCGGCGGTCCCGACGCGGCGACCGCCTGCGCCGGGGCTTCATCGCGGACGATGCGCAAAAGGCCGCGCCCCGCGGCCTCCTCCGCCACCTGATCGAGCCAGAGCCGCCAGGACTCCTCCTTCCGAGCCGCGCGCCCCGAGAGGACCAGGAGATCGCGCGCCCGCGTCACCGCGACGTAGAAGAGACGCCGCGACTGGGCCAGATCCCGGGAGCGCCGCCGCTGGCTGAGCGACTCGCCGTGGGCGCCCCAGCGGCGCTTTCCATCCGCTCCCCGCGCTTTCACGGTGAAACCGAGTCCGGCCTCGAGCAGCACCCGTTCAGGGCCTGGATTGAAGGAGGGAGCGGTGCACTCCGGGACGAACACGACCGGAAACTCGAGCCCCTTCGCGGCGTGCACGGTCAACAGCCGCACGGCGTGGGGATCGCGCTCCTCGACCACGGCGGCCTCCGCCTCGCGCGCTTCCTCGTCCGCGAGCTGGCGCAAGTCCGCGAGAAACGAGCGGACGCCGTCGCCGCGAACCTCGGCCTGGCGCGCGAGCGCGAGCAGCTTGTCGACGTTCGCGGCGGCCTGCTCGCCATGGAGGCCGCCCGCGCAGGCGGCGACGTAATCGGTGCCCGAGAGCGCGGCCTCGAGCAGGCTCGCGGGACCGAGGCGGTCGGACTCGTGGCGCAAGGCGCGCAGCAAGTTGCGCACCCGGGCCAGGGCCTCGGCGTCGTCCGCGGCGAGATCCGCGGCGTCCTCGAGGGACCAGCGCCGCTGGGAGAGGAGGACGAGCGCCCCGTCGGAGAGCGGGCCGAAGGGCGCCCGCAGGACCGAGGCGAGCGCCAGATCGTCCTCGGGATCGACGGTGGCGGCGAGGAGCGCCACCAGATCCATCACCTCGCGCGCGCCGTGGAAGCCGCGCCCCTTGTAGACCAGGTGTGGGACGCGACGGCGCAGGAAAGCGCGCCGGAACGTCTCGAGATTCGTGAACCTGCGCAGCAGCACGGCGATGTCTCCGCCGCGCACCGGCCGCGGGGACTCGCCGCGGTCGTAGACGCGCTCGGGCGCTCCCGGTGCGAGAAGCGCTGCGATCCGGGCCGCGACGATCTCCGCTTCCGCTTCCACGCCGGCGCCCTCGACGTCGAGCAGCTCTGCGCAGGGCGCGTCCGGCCCCCGCTCGCGAAACGCGGTCAGGGCATCGTCGGGCGAGAACGGCGTATCGAAGGGCTGGTCTCGCGCAGCCAGGGCGCGGCTGAACAGCAGATTGGCGAGCTCGACCAGCGCTGGCCGCGAGCGGCGCGATTCGCCGAGGACGAGGCGCTCGGCTCCGCGCGCGAGCAGCCTTCCGGCGTAAGCCTGCGCTCCCGCGACGTCGGCGCCACGGAACTCGTAGATGGACTGCTTGCGGTCGCCGACCACGATCACCGGCCGGTCGCCTGCGAGCTGCTCGAAGATCTCGATCTGCGCGCGGCTGGTATCCTGGAATTCGTCCACCAGCAGGGCGCCGACGCGCTCGCGCTCGGCTCCGCGCGCGGCGGCGTCTTCGACCAGCAGGTCGCGGCAAGAGCGCGTGAGATCGTCGAAGTCGAGGGCCCCCAGCCTCGCCTTCAGCTCCCGGTGCCGCTGGCCGGCACAGTCCGCGAGCGCCGCCAGGTCGCGCGCCAGCGCCGCGGCCCGCACCCCGGCATCGGCGTCCAGGACCGCCTCGAACGCCTCTTTCGCCGCGGCGATCGCCTCCTTGTCGGCGCCCTGTGAGCGCAGTTGCAGCGGCGAGCAGCGGCGCACCTCGCGCCAGGCCTGCGCAAGCTGGCCCGGGGGATACGTCCCTAGCGCCGGACCGGGCGGGGGTGGCGCCTCCTTTCCGGAGGCGAGGAAAGCGGCGCGCAGATTCGCCGCTGCCCGATCGAGCTGACGGCGGGCCCGGGCATCGTCGTCGAGGGCGGCCCGGGCGTCGGGCACGAACTGCAAGGGCGAGGAGCCCGTCTCGCCGAGCTTCGACAGCAACGCCGCCATCTCGTCCGCGAGACCGGCGCCGAACTTGCCCTGCGTCCGCAGCCCCATCTCGGCGCAGAGGCGCCGGGCCCCGTCCTGCAGGCCCTGGCCGAGGGCGCCTTCCAGCGCGCGCAGGGCAACGCTCTCGCAAGCCTCGCGCAAGAGCCTGCGCGCCTGCGCTTCGTCGAGGACGCTGAAGCCCGGATCGATCCCCGCGGCCGCCGCGTGCCGGCGCAGGATCTGGCCGCAGAGCGAGTGGATGGTCCCGATCTGCGCCAGGCCGAGATCGCGGCGGACGCGCCGCCAGGTGGGCTCGCGCTCCGCCAGCATGTCCACGCGCGAGCGGATGCGCCCTTTCAGCTCCGCGGCGGCCTTCTCCGTAAACGTCACCGCGCACAGCCTGGCGGGAGGGAGCGGATCTCCCCCTCCGAGCAGCTCGATGCACAGCTCGACGAGGCGGTGCGTCTTCCCGGTCCCCGCTCCTGCCTGGATCACCGCGCTGCCGCGCGGCAGCGGAAGCTCAGGCACGAGGCACCTCCCCGCCGTTCTCGTCCGGGTCGGTGGGCAAGGCGACCAGCCGGCAAAGCGGCTTCAGCTGGCAGTAATCGCAGCTCAGCGGCCGCACCGGAAACCGGCCCGCGCGCATCCTCTCGACCCGATCCTGGACGGCGCCGGCGAGCGGGAGCGCCTCGAGGTCGACCCCGTTCTCGCGCAGGGTCTTCGTGCGCCGGGCGTCCTTGAGCGAGAGGTACGCGGCGTCGACTCGGGCGGAAGGCTCGCGCTGCCGCAGCATTCCGGCGTAGAGCGGGAGCTGGAACTCGGGCGCGAGCAGCGCCTCGGGCTTGAGCCGCCGGTTGAGCGAGTCGATGCGGCTCGACTTGTAGTCGATGACGAGCAGCGTGCCGTCGGGCAACCGATCGATCCGGTCCACGATGCCGCGCACGTGCACCTCGCCGAGGCGGAGCGGGGGCCACGAGTCCGGGTCCTCGAACCCGAACCGGCGCTCGAGCTCGACGGGCCGCGCCTCCGGCCCCGCCTCGACCACCGCGACGAGACCCTCGAGCAGCTCGGCCCGCTTGAGCTCCCACAAGGCCCGGTGGCCGACGTGCTCTTCGGTGGCGAACGCGTCCATCTCCGCCGACGCGACCTCGCGCAGGACGGCGATCTCCTCTGGCACGCCGCGCAGCGGAAGACGCCGCTCGTCCCGCATCCGGCGGAAGAAACGCTCGAGGCAGCGGTGGAGCAGCGTGCCGCGCTCGCGCGGGCCGAGCTCTGCGTCGTCGCGATCGTCGACTTCGATGCGCAGCAGGCGCTTTCCCAGCGTCCGGAACGCGCAGGTGGCGTGGTCCTCGAGCTGATGCGCGGAGAGCGGAGAGTCCGGGCCGAAGGCAAAGGCGGGCAGCGCGCGCTGCAGGGCGACCCCGGAGAGCTGGCCGGAGAAGCGTCCTGGCGCGATCTCGCCGATGAAAGCGCGCACCCGCTCGCGTTCCGCGCCCGCGGCGCGGGCGATCCGGCGCAAGCGCGGCCCATGGCGCGAGGCCGCGAGCGCCGCCACCAACGCCCGCGCCGCACCGGGATCCGCCGGTGGCGTGACCCGGTAGGCGGGCTCCGCGAACGCGTCGAGGGCAGCGCGCGCGAGCAGGTCGGACGCATCCGCGCAATCCCGCGCCAGAGGGATCGGCTGGAGCGGCACGACCGACGGCTCCTTGCCGAGGGCCCGCGCCGCCTCGTCCGCGAACGGCGAGCGCAAGGCGTCGCGCCCCTGCGCGTCGGAGCGGGGCCAGAGCAGCGTGGCCGAGCGGCGGGCAGCGCAGAGCGCCAGGTGAAAGAGCAGCGGCTCTTCCGCCTGACGCGGAGGCAGCAGGCCCGGTTCGCCAGACCCGGAGGCCGCGCGAAACACTGTGCGCTTCGCTGCGCGGTTGATCGCGCGGCGCTCCTCGTCGGAGAGCAGCGGATCGGGCAGCGGACGCGCGGGCAGCTCGCCGTCGACGAGCCCGGTGAGCACGAGATGATCGAAGCTCCTTCCGGGGAGCTCGCGCAGCTCCATCAGCTGCACGGCGCCGCCACGGGCGCCTCCGGGCGGCAGCGACGCCTCGGCGAGAGTCTGCGAGAGAAGCTGCGCGAACTCCCTCCTCCCCATCCGCGCCTCTCCGATGCGCATCGCCGCCGCGGCGAGGCCGGCGCACGCCTGCTCGAGCGCGCGCGCCGCCGCCTGATCCCGCCCGAGCGCGCTGACAGCGGCGTGTTCCAGGGCAGGGCCGGCATCCACCGGCTCGGGGACGCGCAGCCTTCGCCAGAGGCCCCAGCGCCCGAGCAGCTCGAGCAGCGCCGCGCCGTGCTCGCGCAAGGTTCCCTGCGCTGGAAGCCCGCGGAGCGCCGCGATGACCCGCTGAACGCGGCGCGACGTCTCTTCGACGTGCGCGGCGCCGCGCTCCTTGCGCTCCAGCCGCCGCGCAAGCGACGAGAGGGCTGTCGCGTATCCGCCGGCCGTCGCGTCGTCGCGGGCGTGGGATTCCCGGAGCACCCGCGCCAGCGCTGCCGGGGGAAGCCTGTCCCCGTCCTCCGCCAACCACACCAGCCTGGAGGAGAGCAGGTCGATCAGGGGCTCGCGCGGAAAGTCCTGTTCGATCAACTCCAGCAGCGAGAGCGCGAGCCGCACTGTAGGAACCGGCAGCGCAGGCCTGCCGCGGCGCTCGCGCCAGGGAACACCGACGCGATCGAACGCCGCGCCCAGCTCCTGGGCGGCCCCGTTCGCGAGGCTGCGCGCGGCCACCGCGATGGAGTCGGCCGCGGCTCCGGATCGAATCAGCGCTGCGCAGCGGCGGGCCACCTCCCGCGCTTGCGCTCCCGGCGATGCGCAGCAGACGAGCTCGACGGGCGCATCCGCAGGCGGCCCGTCTGCGGCGAAGAGCCGCCGGAGGAACGGCGCGAGCGCCGGGGCCTGCTCCGCCGGATCGAACAACTCCAGCTCCGGGGCCGGTTCGGCGAGCTTCTCGATGGCGCGGAGCGTGGGCTCGAGCAGGTCCGTGAGGTCTGACCGTCCTCCAGACCAGGGCAGGCGGATGCGCACGCGCAGCCGCGTTGCGAGGGCCTTGGCCAGCCGCAGCCGCAGGGGAGTCCAATCGAGGACGCAATCGAATTCCAGGGCCGCGGCGTCGGCGAGCTCTCGCGGCAGGGCACCCCCGCGCTCCACATGCTCGACTGCCAGCCGAAGCGCCCGGTGCGGGTCGGCGAGTCCGACCCGGCCGAGGGCGTCACGCGCCGCGGCCAGGGTGCGACCGAGGGCCAGCGCCCGTCCTCCGAGGTCGAGCGCCGCCAGCTCCTCGGGCTCGAGGAGGCCCTCGCTGAGCGCGGCCAGGAGATCGCCTAGAGCGCGCTCGTAGCCTGCGTGGTTCCGGACGGCGAAATACGGGCCCGGCGAATGGTCGCGCGCCGCCTGGCGCAGCGCGAGCTGGACCGCGAAGCGGGAGGCCACCTCCGGGCAGCTGCCGGCGCGCTGTGCCTCGCGGATCAGCTCCCGGCCCAGCTCGGCGACGCTGAAGGCGATGCGGAAGGGAACGAAGTCGCGTTGGCGGGCGAGGTCGCCGAGCCGCTCCTCGACGCGGGCCGCGTCCGGCAGCACGGCGATCCGCGGGCCGCGCCTGCGCGCCTCGGCCAAACTGAGCTGCGTGGGCATCCTCCCCCTCTTACCCGAGGGGGCCGACATCCGGGGCTACTTCTTTTCGACGGTCGGCAGGTCGACGGGAGCGGAGGTGTCGGCCGGCACGGCGGCGGGCTGCAGGGCGGGAGCCGCGGCCGGAACGTCGCTTGCGGGAACGATCCGGGGCGTCGCAGGGGCCATCCTCTTCTGGGGCGGCTTGACGTTCGCCATGCCCCAGAGCGACTTGCGCGCGTCGCTGAAGTTCTTGGCGATCCGCGGAGAGGTCCCGTCCGGCACCTCGGCCCAGGGCCGGATGGCCAGCGCGCGCTTGAACTGGTCGGACGCCGCGCTCAGCTTCCCGGTCTCCGAATAGATGAGCCCGCGATAGATGAGGACCTGGACCCGGTCATCCTCGCTGTCCTTGGCGCCGTCTTCCGCGAGCTGCAGCTCCGCGATCGCGGCGTCGAGGTCGAGCTTCTGGTAGAGGCGCACGGCCGCGGCAAGGTGGGAGTTGGGACCGGCGTCCTTCGTCACGCCGGCCGACGTGGCTGGAGCGGCGGTTTCTTCCGCGGCGGAGACCGCGGGGGCGGCGGAGACGAGCAAGGCGGCGAGAAAGAATAGGCGCATGCCCGAAGGCTACCAGAGGGAAGCGCGCCCCGCGAAAAACGGAAGTGGCCGAGGGTCAGGCGTCAATGTAAGGTCGCGTCATGCCTCTGAAAGCCTGTGTCGGGCTCCTGCTGCTCGTCCTGGCGGGGTGCGACAAGCTGCGCGCCTTGCCCGGGTTCGAGCCCGCTCCTTCGCCGCCCCCTGCGTCCGTGCCGGTGGCGATGGGGCCCTGGCTGATCGAGCCGCTTCCCGGCCGGGTGACGGTGGCGTGGACCACGCAGGAGCCGAACCTCGGCCGCGTCTGGTACGGCGCGCGCGAACCGGATCGTCTCGCGATGGAAGAGGGCGCGCCCGTCACCGATCATCGGGTCGTGCTCCCCTCGCTGCAGCCGTCGACGCAGTATCTCTATCGCGTCGAGGGCGGGCAGGAGACTGCCTGGTTCACGAGCGCCCCGCAGGCGGGCGCTGAAGGCCCCCTCCACGTCCTCGTCTACGGCGACAACAGCACCAACAACGGCGACCACGCGCTGGTGGCGAGGGCCGCCGCGGCGGAGCGCCCGCAGCTTGCGCTGCACACGGGGAACATGGTGGCGAGCGCGCGCGAGGACTCGCTCTGGCGCGTCTGGTTCGAGGAGGAGCGCGACCTGCTCGCGCATGCTCCGATCGTCGCGACCGTGGGCAACCACGAGATCACGGACACGGGCGCCGCGTACGCGCGCTTCTTCCAGCGGCGCGACAGACCCCCGTATGCATCCCTGGATTACGGGCCCGTCCACGTGGTCGTGCTCGACGCGTTCGAAATGCGGGCGGGGGCGACGCCGCAATCGGGCGGGATCTCGGACGTCCAGAAGGCGTGGTTCGAGGAGGATCTGCGGGGAGTCTCGCCGGACCGGCACGTCTGGGTGCTCGTGCACCAGGGACCGTTCGCCCACCCGGCGGAGAAGCGCGAGGGCCGCGGAGGCAGCGAGGAGGTGCGCGCCGCCATCGCCGGCGCGCACAAGATCCATCCGATCGAGGCTGTCTTCGCCGGGCACGAGGCCTTCTACGAGCGGGGGGAGATCGACGGCATCCGCTACTTCGTGCTGGGCGGCGGCGGAGCTCCGCTGGAGGAGCCCGACGCGACGGTCTCGGGCGTCCAGTCGGCGGCGTCCGCGCTCTCCTACGCGACGGTGGACGTGTGCGGATGTCACACCCGCGGAGCGGTGAAGGACATCGCGGGGAAGGTGATCGATGCCTTCACGCTGGCCGAGTGCGCGAAACCGTGCAGCGTTCCGTTCGCCCCCCAGGCGGTGGCGGCCACCTCGGGTCCCGCCCGCAGCGGGGAGGATTCCGGCAGCTCGCGGCGCCGTTCCCGCAAGCGCCGGAAGCGATCCCTCGACGAAGGAGCGTCCGCGGCGGAGAATCGGGACAGATGAGGATCACGGACATGCTCCGTTTCGCGGCGGAGCGGGGCGAGCCGGTCTTCTCCTTCGAATTCTTCCCCCCGAGGAATGACGCGGGCGTTGCGGCGCTCTTCGAGACGCTGCGCGCGCTGCGCCCCCTCGCTCCTTCCTTCGTCAGCGTCACCTGGGGCGCGGGCGGGTCTTCGCGGGGGCGCACGCTCGAGATGGTGACGCGCATCAAGCGCGAGACCGAGATCGAGGCGATGGCCCACCTCACCTGCGTGGGCGCCTCGCGCAAGGAGCTCGAGGAGCAGCTCGCGGTGATCTGCGACGCCGGCATCACCAACGTGCTCGCCCTGCGAGGCGATCCTCCGCGAGGCCAGCGCGAGTTCATCGTGCACCCGGAGGGGCTCGCCCACGCGACCGATCTGGTGCAGCTCGCGCGCGAGGTCGCGGACAAGCGCGGGGTCAGCCTCTGCATCGGAGGCGCCTGCTATCCGGAGGGACATCCCGAGACGCGGGATCTGGCCAAGGACCTGCGCCACTGCAAGCAGAAGGTGGAGGCGGGGGCGGATTTCCTCATCACGCAGCTCTTCTTCGACAACCGCCGGTACTTCGAGTTCCTCGGGCGGGCGCGTGCCGCCGGCATCGACGTGCCGATCCTCCCGGGGATCATGCCGATCACCAACGTCGACCAGATCGAGCGCTTCACGGCGCTGTGCGGCGCGCACATCCCGGCGGGACTTTCCGCCGCGTTGCGGGCGCGCCGCGACGACCCGGACGCCGCCCTGCAGCTCGGGGTCGCGTACGCGGCCCTGCAATGCGCGTATCTGCTGCGGGGTGGAGCGCCGGGGGCCCACTTCTACACGCTCAATCGCAGCACCGCGACGCGCGCCATCCTCGCCGCGCTCCGCGCCCAGGAGCCCTGGCGCGACGCCTGAGCCCCTGTGGGCCGGCCTTGCAATTGAAAGATTCTCGCGTTATCTTTCAATCGAAAGGAGGTTCCCCTGCGCCCCGCCCCTCGCAGCGAGCCGAAGGCCGCCGGCGTCCTGGCCAAGGCCTTGCTGCGCGCCGGGGAGGCGTTCGCCCTTTCGCAGAGCGAGATCGCGAGCATCCTCGGCACCAGCGCGGCCACCGTCTCGCGGACGTTCGCCGGCGGCCGAGGGATCGACCCCGATTCCGCCGAAGGGCGCCACGCGCTGCTCCTCGTGCGCATCTTCCGCAGCCTCGACGCCCTCGTCGGCGGCGATGGCGAGAAAGCGCGGCTCTGGCTGCGCGCCGCCAACCGTCACCTCGGCGCCGCGCCGATCCGGTTGCTCGCCGGCACGGAGGGGCTCGTCCATGTCGCCGAGTATCTGGACGCAATGCGCGGGACCCTCTGAGGTCCGGCGCCTCACGGGCCGGTTCCGCCGCGTGGTCGAGGCACAATTCCGCAACTCCACCCGCAAGCTGGTCGACTCCGACGACGAGCAGCGCGCGCTCGAGGAGCTGCTCGACGCCAAGGCGAAGCTGCCGGTGCCCGCGGGATTCGAGGGCCTGCACTACCTGCTCTACACGCCGTTCCGGCATCCTCCGCTGCGCCACGGCTCGCGCTTCGGGACGCGCCGCGAGCGGGGAATCCTGTACGCGGCGCGCGAGCTGCCCACTGCGTTCGCCGAGGTGGCGTACTACCGGCTGGTCTTCCTGGAAGGGACGGCGGCGCCGCTTTCGCCCATCCAGGTGGATCTGACGGCTTTCTCCTTCCGCCTCGCGGCGCAACGGGCGATCGATCTGACGGTCGAACCGTTCCGGGCGTTCGAGGAGCGGATCTCGTCTCCGGTCTCGTACGCGGATTCCCAGCAGCTCGGGCACGACATGGGCGAGGCCGCAGTCCAGGTCTGCCTCTATGTGTCCGCGCGGGCGCGCGGGCGCGGAGTGAACCTGGCCGTGTTCGACAACGTGTTCCGGCCGCCGCGGCCGCTGGACGAAGAGCGGTGGACGTGCACGGCCGCGCGCGAGCGCGTCGAGTTCCGCGCGCAGCGGCTGGTCGGGGAGGAAGAGAGCCATGCGTACGAGCGCGGGCAGTTCCTGGTGAACGGCAAGCTGCCCGCGCCCGCGCTCTGAGCTATTTCAGCAATCCCGGCCAGACCGTCGTGGTGCAGCCCG
>Ga0209237_1000581_pt1 | contig 20925 bp, 18 predicted proteins | sample GraSoi013_1_40cm_2_FD_185820 | JGI IMG/M metagenome (GOLD analysis project Ga0209237, IMG submission 185820) | Grasslands soil microbial communities from the Angelo Coastal Reserve, California, USA - Sample 10_02_2013_1_40cm (SPAdes) (version 2) | ecosystem: Environmental > Terrestrial > Soil >... | reverse complement strand
CCGCAGCGTCGTGGTCTTGCCGGCGCCGTTCGAGCCGATCAGCGCCACCGCCTCGCCCCGTCGCACCTCGAGCGAGACGCCGGAGACCGCCGTCAGGTCGCCGTAGCCGGCCTCGAGCCCGTCAAGCCGGAGCAGCGCGAACATACTCGTCGCCCAGGTAGGCCTCGACCACTTTCGGGTGATTGGCGATGTCGGCCGGGGCTCCCTCCGCGATCTTCTCGCCGAAGCTCAGCACGACGATCCGATGGGACAGCGCCATCACCGCCCGCATGTTGTGCTCGATCAACAGAATGGACACCCCCGACTCATGGATGCCGCGGATCAGCTCGATGATCGTCTCGATCTCCGTCGGATTGAGCCCCGCCATCACCTCGTCGAGCAGGAGCAGGCTCGGCTCGGTGGCGAGCGCCCGCGCCAGCTCGAGGCGCTTGCGCTCGGCGAGCGTCAGGGCGCCCGCCGTCACGCGCTCCCGGGCGCCGAGTCCCACGCGCTCCACGACGTCGCGAGCGCGGGCGCGCGCCGCGACGGCCTGCGGATGTCGCGCGAGCGCGCCCACCCTCACGTTCTCGAGCACCGTCATGCGCGGGAAGGGCCGGACGATCTGAAACGTCCGCGCCAGCCCGAGGCGGCAGATCGCGTGCGGTGGGAGCCCGACGATCGAGCGGTCACGGAAGCTGACGTCGCCCGCGTCCGGCGTGAGAAATCCCGAGAGGAGATTGAAGACCGTCGTCTTGCCGGCACCGTTCGGGCCGATGAGCCCGAGCATCTCGCCGTGCTGGACCGTTAGGTCGAGCCCGGCGACGGCCTGGAGCCCGCCGAAGCGCCTGGACAGCCCGCGTGCCACCAGCAGGGTCAATTGTAGCGGGGGCCGTGAGGCCGGCTCGGACTGAGGGTGGCCTGAGACAGGCGCGGCGTGGCTCCGTTCGTCGGCCGGCTCGGACTGAGGGTGGGCTGAGACAGGTGCGGCGTGGCTCCGTTCGTTGCCCGAGAAGGGCGCGCCCCGGCTCCGCTGGAGCGCGCGGCGCAGACGCGGATAGGCGCCCTCGGGCAGGAATAGCACCACACCGATCAGAAGCACGCCGTACGCGATCAGGTGCGCGCCGTGCAGTCCTCCCTGCCCGAGATAGAGCCGAGAGAGCTCGGCCAGCGGCGTCAAGATGAAGGAGCCCACGATGGGTCCGAGGAGCGTGCCGGCGCCGCCCACGATCGGGCGGATGGCGATCTCGACCGACAGCGGGATACCGAACAGCGTGTTGGGCTGGAGCGAGAAGAGGTAGAAGGCGTAGAAGGTGCCGCCCAGCCCCGTGAGGAAGGACGACACGATCATCGCGAGCATCTTGTACTTGAACGCGTCCACGCCGAGCGCCTCGGCCGCGGCCTCGTCCTCGCGGATCGCCGCGAGGTACATGCCGAAGCGCCGCCGCTCGATCGCCCAGGCGGTCGCCGTGGCCACCAGCATGAGGGCCAGCGCGACGTAGTAGTAGACGCGACCGTCGCTGAACTGGAACTGCCGTGGGTCGCCGGTGAAGGTGATGTACAGGCCGAGTGGGCCCCCGAGCGCGTCGATGTTCGAGACGGCGATGCGGCAGATCTCGGCGAACGCCACGGTGAGCAGGACGAAGTAAAAGCCGCGCAGGCCGAAGCGGAAGCCGAGGTAGCCGATGATCGCGCCGAGCAGCGCCGCGAGCACGGCGCCGACGAACATGCCCACCCACGGCGTCAGCCCCCCCTCGATCGACAGCATCGCCGCCGTGTAGCCGCCGACCCCGACGAAGGCGGCGTGCCCGACCGAGAGCTGGCCCGCGTATCCGCCCACGATGTTCCACGCCTGCCCGAGGAACGCGTAGAAGAAGATCAGGATGAAGATGGTCATCGCGTACGAGCTCAGCACCGCCGGAAGGGCCAGCAGCACCGCGAGCGCCGCGCCGACGACCCACCTCATGACGTGCGCTTCGCGAACAGGCCCGCCGGCCGGAACAGGAGGATCAGAATGAGCAGCGAGAAGCTCACCAGCTCCTTGAGCGACGGCTTGAGGAACACGGCGCCGAGCGACTCGGCGACCGACACCAGCAGGCCTCCGATGAACGCGCCGAGGAGACTCCCCATCCCGCCGATGATCACGATGTTGAACGAGGTCACCGACAGCGAGAGCCCGGTCGACGGTTGAAACGGGAGGATCGGGGAGACCAGCGCGCCCGCCGCGCCCACGCAGGCCGCGCCCACGCCGAACGCCGCCGCATAGACGCGCCGCACGTCGGTGCCGATCACGAGCGCGCCGTAGGTGTTGTCGGCCGCGGCCCGGATCGTCCGACCGAGGTCGGTCCGGTAGAGGAACAGGGAGAGCGCGACGGTGAGCGCGACGGCAACCACGAACGTCACGAGCCGGGCGACGTCCACGAAAACGGGCCCGATCCACAGCGTCGCCGCCCCGAGGGGCGTCCGCACGCGCGTCGGCTCGGGACCGAACGCGACCAGCGCCAGGTTCTCGAGCACGAGCGCGACCCCGAGCATCAGGAGAATCTGCATCTCGTGGGGCGCGTCGATGATCCGGTCGACGAGTCCCCGCTGCACGAGGAGGCCGAGCGCGAACAGCGCGGCGGCACAGACGACGAAGCTCAGGTAGGGATCGATGCCCGCGCGGGTGGCGAGCAGGTACGCGAGGTACATGCCCCAGACCATCATGTCGCCATGGGCGAAGTTCACCACGCGCATCACGCCGAAGATCAGCGTGAGGCCGACGGCCATCAGGCTGTAGACACCGCCGAACAGCAGACCGCTCAGCAATCCCTGCAGAACCAGCGTCACGTCCATGCAGACCCCGACTGGGGGCGGCGGGGTTGGGGTCGACCGGACCCGTTCCCGACACGCGGCGACGGGCATCCGCGTGCCCGGATGGAGCCCAGCCGCCGCGGAGCAGCCCCCGCGTGCCGCGTGGTCCGGTCGACCCCGGCCCCGACCGCCCGCACGCGCCCGCCGCCCCCGGTCGTCCTAGGCTCTAGGCCTCGGGAAGACGAGCTTCTGCAGCGCGGCCTCTCTGGGCCAGACCGCCACGGGCTTCTGGCTCAGGATCTGGATCATCGTCGGGATGGCGTTGGGGTTGTCGCCGAGCTCGTTGAAGACGACCGGCCCGCCGTACTGCATGAGCCCGCTGCCGAAGTTCGTCTTCTTCATCGCGTCGACGATCGCGTCCGGGTCCTCGAGGCTCGCGGCGCGCTCGAGAATGTCGGCGATGACGAACATGCCGTCGTACGAGTAGCCCGAGTTCGTGTCGAACGTCTTGCCGCCCGAGCGCCTCCGGTACTCCTCGGCCACGGCGTTGGTCTTCGGGTTCTTGAAGTTCGCCCACGGCACGCTCGTCAGCACGTACTCGAGATCGTCCTTGAGCGCGGCCAGCTGGCCGGACTCGTAGAGCCCCGGGCTGCCGGGGCCGACGACTCCCATGATCTCGATCCGCTGCTTGCGGATCTCGGGGAAGAGCAGCAGCGCGGACGCCGGCCGGGTGATCGGCGCGATCACGTCGGGCTTCGCGGCCTTCGCCTTCGAGATTTCCGTCGAGAGATCGGACGGCGGTTCCGGCCACGGGATGGCCTCGACGATCTCCCACGACGGGTTGGCCGCCTTGTGGGCCGCCTGGAACCCCCGCGCCTGGTTCTGGCCGAAGAGGTCGTTGCAGTACATCAGGACGACCCGCTTGGGCGACGCGTTCGCTTCCTTGAAGATTTCGCTGAAGTACTGGACGGCCTTGCGGCCGAAGCTCGAGCCCGTGGGAAAGTTGCGGTAGACATACTGGACCTTCTGCTGACCTTCTTTGACGGATTTCGCGACGTTCGCGGTGATCGGGTCGGCGGCGGCGATGTCGATCAGGAGCGGCACGCGCCGCTGCTGGGCGACGGACACCATGGCGGCGGTGCTGCCCGAGTCGAAGGAGCCCATCAGCATCTGAGCGCCATGGTTCACGACCCGCTCGGCCTCGACGCGGCCGTTCTCGGGCTTGGTCTGCGTGTCGCCGACGACCAGCTCGAGCTTGATGCCCTTTGCTTTGATGCCGCCCGCCGCGTTGATCGCGTCGGCGGCCATCTGGGCGCCCAGGCGGCAGGCCTGCCCGGGCTCGGCGAGCGCCCCCGTCACGGGGTGAATGACGCCGATCTTGAACGTCTTCGGCTGCGCGCGCAGTGGCAGCGGAAATCCGACGACGACGCTCGCGCCGGCGGCGGTCGCCTCGAGAAACGTCCGCCGGGTCACTCGATGCCTCGCCATCACGCGCCTCCTCCGAGAAGTTCTTTGGCGATGATCATGCGCTGGATCTGGTTCGTGCCCTCGTAGATCTGCATGATCTTCGCGTCGCGCATGTACCGTTCCACCGGAAACTCGCGGGTGTAGCCGTAGCCGCCGAAGATCTGGACCGCGTCGGTGGCGACCTTCATGGCGGCGTCGCCCGCCCAGCATTTCGCCATCGACGCTTCGTACGTGTTGCCCCGAACGCCCGCGTCGATCTGGCGCGCGGCGTGATGGACCATGAGCCGCGCCGCGTGCACCTGCATCGCCATGTCCGCCAGCATGAACTGAATGCCCTGGAACGCGGCGATCGGCTGGCCGAACTGCCGCCGCTCCTTCGCGTACGCCGCGGCGGCGTCGAGCGCGGCCTGGCCGATGCCGACCGCCATCGCGCCCGTCATCGGCCGCGTCATGTCGAGCGTCTGCATGGCGATCTTGAATCCCTCGCCCTCCTCGCCGAGCCGCTGCTCGATCGGGACGGCGCAATCCGTGAAGTGGAGCGCCACCGTGGGCGAGCAGCGGATCCCCATCTTCCTTTCCTTCTTGCCGACCGCGAAGCCGGGCAGGTCCTTCTCGATGAGGAAGGCGGTGATGCCCTTGGCGCGCTTGCCCGGATCGACGGTCACGAAGACGGTGATGACGTCCGCGTGGTCGCCATGGGAGCACCATTGCTTCGCGCCGTTCAGGACGTAGCGATCGCCCGTGCGGACCGCCGTGGTCCGGAGGCTCGCGGCGTCCGAGCCGGCGCCGGGCTCCGAGAGCGAGTATGCCGCCATGAACTCCCCGGCCGCGAGACGGGGCAAGTACTTCTTCTTCTGCTCCGTGGTGCCGGCCAGGAGGATCGGCAGGCCGCCGAGCGGGTGCGCGCCGAAGTTCGTGGTCGTCCCGGCGCACGCCCATCCGAGCTCCTCGGCGACCAGGGCGAGCGCGAGACAGCCCATGTTCGTCCCGCCGTATTCCTCCGGCACCCAGACGCCGAAGAGGCCGGAGTCGACGAGCGCGCGCATCGACTCCGTCGGGTAGCTCTCGGTCTCGTCGTAGTGCGCGGCGTGCGGCGCGATCCGGTCGCGAGCGACTTTGCGCGCGAGGTCCCGGATCATCCGTTGGTCCTCGGTGAGGTAGAAGAGGTCGTTCATGTCGTCCCCCCTTAGACGATCTGCCGCCGCCTCAACTCGGCCAGCCGCTCGGGCGTCAGGCCGAGCGCGTCGACGTAGATCTTCTCATTGTGCTCGCCGAGCCGGGGCGGAAAGCTCAGCACCGGCGGCTCGCCGACCGGTGGGGCCGGCAGCGCGAGCCGGAGGCCGGATCGTGGGTCCGTGACCTGGACGAGCCGCTCGGCGACCAGCGGATCGGCCGCGACGTCGGCGAGGGTGCTGACGCGGGACACCGGCACGCCGGCGCGCCGGAGCGATTCGAGCGCCTCGGCGGTGCCGAGATCCGCGAAGCAGTCGGCCAGCGCGCGATCCAGCCGATCGACGTCGGCGATGCGGCCCGCGTTGGCCGCGTACTCGGGCCGCGCCAACCCGGCGAAGCCCGAGAGCGCCGTCAGCGCCGCCCACTGCTGGTCGTTACCCACCGCCAGGTACACGTGGCCGTCGCGCGTCCGGTGGACGGCGACGGGGGCGAAGAACTGATGGCGGTTACCCTTTCGCGTGACACGCTCGCCGAGGCTCCCGGCGAGCGTGATGGGCGCGACCATCCACGACACCGCGCTGCGCAGCATCGACACGTCGATGCGCGCCCCCTCGCCCGTCGTGGCGCGGCGATAGAGCGCCTTCACGACCTCGCTGTAGCCGTGCTCGGCGGCTCCCAGGTCGACCATCGGCAGGCCGAAGACCGTGGGGGGGCCCCCGGCGTCGCCGGTCAGGTCCATGAAGCCGGCGCGCGCTTGCAGCACAGGGTCGTAGGCCGCCTCGTCGTGCTCCGGACCGAAGCCCGTGATGCCGAGCCAGATCAGGTCGGACTTCACGGCGAGGAGCCGCTCGGGCTCGATCCCGAGGCGGGCGTAACTCCGCGTCCGCTGATTGCAGGCGAACACGTCGACGGGGAGCTTGACGATCAGCGCGCGCAGGAGCGCCTGGCCGTCGGGATGATCGAGGTTGAGGGTGATGGCTTCCTTGCCGCAGTTGTTCGGCAGAAAGTAGCTGCGCATCGCGGGCTCGGCGAGCACGTCGTGGCCGACGAACCGGTTGGGATCCGGACGCTCGGCGTGCTCCACCCGGATCACACGGGCGCCGTCGCACGCGAGCCGGTAGGTCAGGAACGGGAGCGTCGTGGCCTGCTCGAGGCTGAGCACCGTGACGCCCGACAGGAGCCGGCGCGCCATCAGCGGTCTCGCCGGGCCCGGCTCACCGCCGCGGCCGACGATCGACGACACGCACCGCCTTGCCCTGCGGCCGTTCGATCTCGCCGTGCGTGCAGAGACGCACCTCCGGGCTCAGCGCCAGCACGTCGTGCAACTCGCGCCGGATCCGCGCCGCGACCGCCGGATCGCAGCCCGGCTCCGCCTCGACGCGGATCGTCATTCGCTCGCCGCCGCCCTCCGAGTCGAGCACGATCTGGTACTCGTGGCTCACGCCGGCGTGGCGCAGGAGCATCGTCTCGATCTGGCGCGGGTAGAAGTTCACCCCTTTGTAGATCACCATGTCGTCGGCGCGTCCGCGCAGCCGGTCGATCCTGAGCGAGGTCCGTCCGCAGTCGCAGGGGGCGCGCGAGACGACGCGCGTCAGGTCGTGGGTCCGGTAGCGGACCAGCGGCAGGCCCTCCCGCGTCAGCGTCGAGACGACCAGCTCGCCCTCCGTGCCGTCCGGCACGACCGCGCCGGTCGCCGGGTCGACGACCTCCGGGTAATAGTGATCCTCCCAGACGTGGATACCGCTGCGCGCGGCGCAATCGATGCCGAGCCCCGGTCCGCCCGTCTCGGTCATGCCGATGATGTCGAAGGTGCGAATGTGGAGCTCCTTCTCGATGCGCGCCCGCAGCTCGTCGGACCACATCTCCGAGCCGAGGATGCCCACGCGGAGCGACAGGGAGGCGAGGTCGAATCGCTCCTCGCGCGCCGCCTCGATGAGCCGCAATGGGTAGGTCGCGGTTGCGGCGACGACGGTCGCCTCGAGATCGCGCATGAGCCGGAGCTGCAGGGTTGTCCGCCCGGCGCCGGTCGGGATCACCATCGCGCCGAGCCGCTCGGCGCCATAGTGGAAGCCGAAGCCGCCGGTGAAGAGGCCGAACGAGGGCGTGATCTGGATGACGTCCTCGCGGCCGACGCCCGCGGCGACGTAGCAGCGCGCCATGACGTCGCCCCACTGCGCCACGTCGGAGGCGGTATAGGGATTCAGGATCGGGTTGCCGGTCGTCCCGCTCGACATCTGGATCCGGACATAGCCCGCCTCGCGCGCGCACGCGAGCCCGTAGGGGTACGCGTCACGCAGCTCCCCCTTCGTGAGGAACGGCAGCGCCCGCCAGTCCTCGACCCGGACGACGTCCTCGGGATGGACGCCGCGAAGGCGGCGCGCCCAGGCGGGCTCGGCCAGGACCCGAGCCAGCGTCGCGCGCATGCGCTCGACGACGAGACGCTCCAGGGCCTCGCGCGCGAGCGCCTCCAGCTCCGGCTGCCACATCGTCACGGAGTCCGGCCGTCGAGGCCGAGGTAGGCGGTCCGGACGCGCGGGTCTTCCGCCAGTCCCGCGCTCGGTCCGGACGCGACCAGTCGCCCCGTCTCGAGGACGTAGCCGCGGCTCGCGAGCGCGAGCGCCCGTCGGGCGTTCTGCTCGACGAGCAGGACGGCGACGCCCCCGTCGTTGATCCGCCGGATCACCCGGAAGATCTCGCGCGAGAGCATCGGCGCCAGACCGAGGGACGGCTCGTCGAGCAGCAGGAGCCGGGGTCGGCTCACGAGGGCGCGGCCGATGGCAAGCATCTGCTGCTCGCCGCCCGAGAGCGTCCCGGCCGCCTGGCGCTGCCGCTCCCGGAGCGTCGGAAACAGCTGGAAGGCCGCCTCGAGCCGCTCGCCGATGTCCCGCCGGCGCACGGTGTGGCCGCCGACGAGCAGGTTCTCGCGGACCGTGAACTCCCGGAAGATCTCGCGCCCCTCGGGGACGTGGCCGACGCCGGCGGCGACGATGGCGTCCGCCGCCGCGTGGGTGACCGTGATCACGTTGAACACGGTCGACTTCCCCGCGCCGTTGGGACCGATGAGCGCGAAGATCTCTCGCTCGGCGACCCCGAAGCCGAGCCCGCTGAGCGCGTCGAGGCCGCCGAAGCTGATCGAGAGGTCTTCGACGCCGAGCACCAGCCCTACTCGGACTTGAGCCAGTCGGTCAGCGGCTTGAAGCGTCCGTTCTCGACGCGAACCCAGAACCCCTGCTTCTGCGTCTCGTGGTCGGGACCGATCGTGAGCGGCGGCAGCAGGCCGCTCTCGAACCCCTTGACGGATTCCAGCGCCACGATCAGCGACTCGCGTGTCAGGTCGCGCCCGGCGCGCTTCGCGGCTTCGGTGAAGAGCATCCCGGCGAAGTAGCCGGCGAGCGAGTAGCGGTTCGCCTCGTTCTTCGGAAAGTACTTCTGCATGTACGCGCGGTACAGCTTGACGCCGGACAGCTCCGAGGTCACCGGATCGGGCCAGAGCGACAGCCCCTCGACGCCGTCCGCCGCCTCGCCGGCGAGCGCCAGGTAGCGCTCGTCGGTGAGCGGGCCCGTCGAGACCATGAGCGTGCCGGTCCAGCCGATCTTCTGGCGCTCGCGCAGCGCCTGCGCGGCCGGCCCCGGTACCAGCACGAGGAAGGTCACCTCCGGCTTGGCCGCCTGGAGCTTCGCGATCTGCGCGCTCACGTCGGTGACGCCGCGCTTGACCGACTCGGCGGCCGCCAGCTTGAGACCGAACCGTCCGAGGTCCTTCTCGAAGGCCGTGAGGAACGACTTCCCGTACTCGTCGTCCTGGTAGAGCGCCGCGAACTTCTTGTATTTCCGCTGCCCGGCGAGGTAGTCGACCATCATCTTCGAGGACCGATCGCTCAGCGTCATGCCCTGGAACACGTAGCGCCGGGCCCGCGTCACCGGCGAGCTCTGGTACGCGAACAGGAGCGGAACCTTGTTCGCCTCGAGGTACTCGAGCGTGGCCACGACCGGCGGCGATCCCTGGGGGATGACGATCGCGAAGACGCGGTCCTGCTCGACCAGTTTCTTGGTGTTGGCGACCGCATCCTGAGGTCGGTAGCCGTCGTCGTAGTACACGGTCCGGACCTTCCGCCCGTGGATCCCGCCCGCGTCGTTGACCACCCGGAAGTAGAGGTCCACGCCGAATTTCGTGATCTGCTCCCCGGTGAACGCGAGCGGGCCCGAGAACGAGTTGGAGCCGCCGAGCACGATTTCCGCGTCGCTGACGCCCGGCTCGGCGACGGCACGCCTCGCGCTCAGCGTGACGATCAGAAGGAGCAGCAGGGCGATCGAGCGCGTGATCATGCATCGTCTCCTTGTCGAGGCGAGATCTTCCGGAGCGCGCTCGCGATGCCGCCCGGCATGAACAGCATGGACGTGACCAGGATGGCGCCGAAGATCAGGGGCCGGTAGACGAGGGGCGCGCGCAGCACCTGGAGCGCCGTCCGGCCGACGAAGGTCGAGATCATCAGCATCTCGCCCTGCGCGAAGTTGAGGGTTCGGGTCGCGTTGTAGACGATCACGAGGCTGAGCGCCATCAGCGCGTAGATCGACCCGGTGGCGAGACCGCTCACGACGACGTGCACCAGGGCGGCCGTGGTCACCGGAGCACCTTCGCCCACATTGGCGACTCCCAGCCCTCGTGCAGGAATGCGCGGATTTCACGCCGACTGAAGTCGCCGAGCCCCAGGTGCTCGAGCGCCCGACCCCGTCCGGAGAGCTCGCGCTCGAGCAGCGCGCGGAACACGAGCAGGAGCCCCGAGATCGCCGGGGTCTCGACCCCGGCCGCCCGGCCGGCTGACTCGAAGAGGGCGAGACCGAGGCCCACGTCCTCGGTCACGTACCGGTGCTCGAACGTGAGGATCTCGCTCCAGAGGCCGCTGGCGATGAGCTTCGCCCTGGCCCCGGCACCGTAGAGGCCTTCGGCGGCGCGCGTCTCGTCGTAGTAGGTGGCCAGCTCGTAGTGTGGCGCCGGATATCCCCAGCCCTTCCGCGTCACGACCCGCTCGGCGTCGACGGCGTCGATCAGCCGGCGGACGCTCGACGTGGTCCCCGCCGCGTGAATGTCGAAGCGTCCGCCATCGATCGGCCCTGCGTTCAAGAGCACGAGCGGCGGGTGAATGACCGGCCCCGCGTTCGTCAGCGCGGCGTCCAGCGCGTCGGCGCACGGCCGGAGGGACGGGAAGAGCTCGGCCAGGCGCGCGATCGTCGGTGCGGTGCGCGACGCCGGGAAGACGCCGAGGGGGAGGTTCGCGGCGCGCACGGGCGCCGACACCGTCGTGGATCCCGTCTTCCGCGCGAGATATGGCAGGCTGCCCGTCTCGGCCAGGGCATAGGGCAGCGTCGCGCCGGCGCGGCCGAGGGCGCGCGCCATGGCGTAGGTGCCGAGCGTGCCAGGCGTGAGCAGGATGATCTGGCGGGAATCCAGGTGCGGCGCGAGGCGCTTGGCCAGGTCGTCGTGGCTCGTCGCCGGGAGCGGCGCGATCAGGATCTCGGCGCCGGCGACGGCCTGGGAGAGCTCGGTCGTCGCGCGCGCGAGGCGCGCTTTCCCCGCTCGCCCTTCGGCCGTCAGGGCGATCGTGGGGTCGACGGCCAGTGACCCGAGCGCCTGCGGTGACCGGCTCCAGAGGCGCACGCTGTGGCCGGCGAGGGCGAGGTCCGCCGCGGTCGCGAACCCGCCGTTACCGCCACCGAGGACCGCGATGTTCACCGGCGCGCCTCGCACGGCGGCCGTGCCGCGGCTCGCCAAGCCATCACGCGACCGCCCCGATCGCGTGCAGCTCCGCGATCTTCACGTTCGAATACTTGAGCACCCGGCCCAGGATCTCATTGGTGTGCTCGCCGAGCCGGGGTGGCGGCGTCACCTCGAGGCCCATCGCCCCGTCCATCTTGACCGGGGTGCCGAGCGTCGAGGTTCGGCCGTGCCGCGGGTGGTCCATCTCGATGACCATGCCGCGCTGGGCCACTTGCGGATCCGACAGCACACGGTCCACGGTCAGGATCGGGGTGGCCGGCACGTTGTGCGCCTGCAGGCGCTCGAGCCAGTCCGTGGTCGTCCGGGTGCGAAAGGCCGCCTCGACCAGCGGCATCAACACGTCGCGGTGGAGGACGCGGTCGCGGTTGGTCGCGAACCGGAGGTCGCGCTCCCACTCCGGATGGTCCACCGCGCGGCAGAACAGCCCCCAGAATTTCTCGGCGAAGATGGCCACGATCAGGTGGCCGTCGCGCGTCTGGAGCGCGGAATATGGCACGACCGAGGCGTGGCCCGAGCCGAGCGGCGTCGGGACCCGGCCGTTCGTCCAGAAATACTGCGCGATGTACGTGAGCAGCGAGACCTGGCAATCGAGCAGCGAGAGATCGACATGACCGCCCTCGCCGGTGCGCTCGCGCCGGAAGAGCGCGCCGGCGACGGCAAAGGCGCCGAACAGCCCGCCGGCGAGGTCGGCCATCGGCACGCCCATGCGGACCGGGCGCCCGCCCGGCTCTCCGGTGACGGACATCGCGCCGCCCATGGCCTGCAGCGCGAGATCGAACGCCGGCCAGTCGCGGTACGGTCCCTCCTGCCCGTAGGCCGAGATGGAACAGACGATGAGCCGCTGGTTGAGGGACCAGAGCTTCGAGTACGCCAGCCCGAGGCGCTCCATGATACCGGGCCGGAAGTTCTCCCAGACGATGTCCGCCTGCCGGACGAGGTCGTAGAAGACGTCGCGGCCCGACTCCCGCGCCAGATCGAGCGCGAGCGACTTCTTGTTGCGATTGATCGCGAGGAAGTACGCCGACTCGCCGTCGGGCATGAACGGGGGACCCATCATCCGCATCGGGTCGCCGCCGTCGGGATCCTCGATCTTGATCACCTCGGCACCCATGTCGGCGAGCAGCATCGAGCCGTACGGCCCCGCGAGCATCCGTGAAAGGTCCAGCACGCGAACGCCTTCGAAGAGCTTCATTTCGGCTCCCACCGCGGATGGTGCGTGGCTGCCCACTCGCGATCCACCCGCCCATCGAGCATCCCGGTCAACGCGTGGCGGGTCGAGGGATGGACGGCCGCCGGGACGATGTGGCCGACGATCGGTATCAGCACGAGGACCGTGAGCCAGGCGCGCGCGTCATCTGAGTCCCGGCGCTCACTCGATCACCCGGTCTGCTCGAGCCACCGCCGTCCGCACGCGCTCGGGCGTGATCGGGAGCTCGTTGAACCTGACGCCGATCGCGTTCTTGATCGCGTTGCGGATCGCGGCGGCGACGGGAATCACGCCCGACTCGCCGAGGCCCTTGGCCCCGAACGGTCCTTCGGCGTCGATCGACTCGATCAGCCGCACGACGATCTCCGGCATGTCGTCAGCTTTGAAGATCGCGTAGTCCATGAATGTCTGGGTCAGCACCTGTCCCCGATCGACGACCAGCTTCTCGCAGAGCGCGTAGCCGAGCCCCATGTGGACACCGCCGTGCACCTGGCCCTCGGCGGCGGCCGGGTTGAGGGCCCGGCCCACGTCGTGCGCGGACACCACCTTGCGAACGACGACCCGGCCGCTCTCGGGATCGACGTCGACCAGCGCCGCCTGAAACGCCGAGGTGTACGCCGCCGACACGTTCCCCTGGAAGTCCTTGTCGAGCATCGTGGTGGGCGGATCGTAGAACGCCTCGGCCACCAGCACCCGCCCGCCGTCCCGGAAGTGCCCCGCCCGGGCAACGGCCTCGTATTGTAACCGGCGCTGCGGGTCGCGCCGGGCGAAAACCCAGCCAGCCTTCACACCGAGGGCCGCCGCCGGCTCGTCGAGCTGCGCGGCGGCCATGTCGAGAAGCTGCGTCCGCACCTTCTCGGCCGCCAGGCGCGCGGCGTTGCCGGCGATGAACGTCGTGCGGCTCGCGTGCGTTCCGACGTCCCACGGTCGCACGCTCGTGTCGGAATTGACCACATCGACGCGCTCGAGCGGCACGCCCAGCGTCTCGGCGACGATCATGGCGAGGACCGTCTCCGAGCCCTGACCGATCTCGCTCGCTCCCGTGAGCAGCGTGACCTTACCGAAGTCGTCGAGCTTCACGATCGCGCCACACCCGTCCGAGCGGTAGATCCGCGCCCCGCCGCCGACGTGGAACATGCCCGCGTAGCCCACGCCCCGCTTCCAGCCGGCCGCGAGCGAGGGCGGGTCCTTTGCGATCTCCTCCGCGGCCGCATCGAGGCACTCGCCCATCGCGAACGACGTGAGCACGAATCCTTGCGGGTTGACGTCGCCGGGCTTCGACACGTTCAACCGCCGCAGCTCGAGCCGATCCATGCCGAGCCGGTCGGCGAGGTCGTCCATCTGGGACTCGACCGCGAACGTGGACTCGGGGTTGCCGTAGCCGCGCATCGAGCCCGAGTACGGGTTGTTCGTGTAGGCGATCGTCGTGTCGAAGCGCACGTTCGGCACCCGGTAGAGCCCCGCGACGGTCGAGAGCATCACGTACGGCGTCGTCGAGCCCCAGGAGGTGTAGGCACCGCTGTCGATCGTCACGTGCGCCTCGCGCGCGAGGAGGCGACCGTCGCGGGCGGCCGCGGTGCGGAGCCGGATCGCGCAGGGCTCGCGTGTCGGGCAGGCGATGAACTCCTCGACCCTATCGAACGCGATCTTCACGGGGCGCCGCGCCGCCCGCGCCAGCAGCGCGGCGATGACGTCGATGGGGTAGACGTCCAGGCCGCGGCCGAAGTTGCCGCCGACCGGGGGCTGGAGCACGCGCACCCGGTCGCCACCGATCCCGAGCGCGTCCCCCAGATCGCGCTGGTAGAGAAACGGCACCTGGGTCGTCGACCACATGGTCAGGTTGCCCACGTGGTCCCAATCGGCGAGCGCGACCATGGTGCCCATACACGCCGGCGTGACGAAGTTCAGCCGGTACGTGTCCTCGACCACCACGGCCGCCTCGACGAGCGCCCGGTCCACGTCGCCGTGGGTGAACTGGAAGCGGAGGTGATGCCGGTTCGTCGACAGCTCCTCGTGCACGAGCGGCGCTCCCGGCTCGAGCGCCTTCACGGGATCGAACACCGCCGGCAGCTCCTCGTACTCGACCTCGATGAGCGCGAGGGCCTCCTCGGCGATGTCCGCTGTCTCGGCGACGACCGCGGCGACCTCGTCGCGGATGCAGCGGACCTTGCCGCGCTTCAGGGCGAGCTGATCCTTCGCGAAGCCGAAGGGCCGCTGTTCCACGTCCTCGCCGGTCACCACCGCGAGCACGCCCGGCCGGGCGCGCGCCCGGCTCGCGTCGAGCCGGACGATCCGGGCGTGCGGCAGCCGTGTCCGGAGTATCTTGCCGTGCGCGAGCCGCGGCAGCTCGAGGTCGTGCAGATAGCGCGTCCGGCCCGTCACCTTGTCCGGACCGTCGCGTTTCGGGGTCGACTTGCCGACGACGTCGAACAGCTGCGCCATCGTCAGAACTTCACGGCTTCCTTGTGCTCGCCGAAGACGTCTTTCATGGCTCGCGCGATCTCGCCCAGGGTCGCGTACGCCTTCACCGCCTCCGTGATGGGGTACATGAGATTTCCGCGCCCGCGCGCTTCGTCCCGGAGTCGGCCGAGCGCCGCCGTGACGGCGCGGTCGTCGCGATCGCCGCGGATCCGCGCCAGCTTCGCCACCTGCGCCTCGGTCGCGCGCGCATCGAACGAGTAGAGCTCGACGTCCCGGTCGGCCTCGATGGGCCGATCGCCGACGTGACAGTTGACGGCGACCTTCGGGATCTCGCCGGAGACCATCCGTTGCTCGAACAGGTAGGCCTGGCGGGCCACCTCGGCCTGGATGGCGCCGCTCTTGACCGCCTCGACGATGCCGCCCATGCGCTCGACGTGGGCCAGCTCCTCGAGAATCCGCTTCTCCATCGCGCCGGTGAGCGCCTCCACGTAGTACGAGCCGGCCAGCGGGTCCACCGTGTCCGCCGCGCCCGACTCTTCGGCGCAGATCTGCATGGTGCGGAGCGCGATGAGCTGGGCCTTGGGGGACGGGATCGTGTACGCCTCATCGTAGGTCGGCAGCGCCATCGTCTGGGCGCCGGCGAGGGCCGCGGCGAGGGCGATGTAGGCGCCGCGGACGATGTTGTTCTCGGGCTCCTGGACGGCGAACGCCGAGCCCCCGCCGCCGATGAGGCTCCGGAACATCCACGACCTCGGGTTCGACGCCCCGAAGCGTTCGCGCAGCATGCGCGCGTAGAGGCGCCGGCCGGCGCGAAACTTGGCGACCTCCTCGAAGATCTTCCCCCAGGCGGTGAAGTTGAACGAGATCCGCGGCGCGAAGTCGTCGACCGAAATCCCGCGCGCGAGCATCAGCTCGACGTACGCCGCCGCGATCGCGAGACCGTACGCCATCTCCTGGGCGGTGGTACAGCCGGCCTCCCGGATGTGGTAACCGCACACCGACACCGGGTTGGAGCGCGGATAGTGCCGCGCCGAGAACTCGATGAGATCGGCGACGAGCCGCAGCGAGGGGTCGACCGGGTAGATCCACGTGCCGCGCGCGATGAACTCCTTCAGGATGTCGTTCTGGGGTGTGGTGACGATGCGCTCGGACGCCGCGCCCTGCTTTTCGGCGACGGCGTAGTACATGGCGGTGATCGGCGCCGCCATCCCGTTGATCGTGAGCGACACGCTGACGCGGTCGAGCGGGATCCCCGCGAATGCGTCTTCCATGTCGGCCAGCGTGTTGACGGCCATGCCGACACGGCCGACCTCGCCCTCCGCCCTCGGATCGTCGGAGTCCAGCCCCAGTTGCGTCGGGAGGTCGAAGGCGACGTTCAGCGCGTCCTGACCGTGGGCCATGAGGTATTTGAAGCGGGCGTTGGTTTCCGCCGGCGTCCCGAACCCGACGTACTGGCGCATCGTCCAGAGCCGCTCGCGGTACATGTGCTTGTGGATGCCGCGGGTGTACGGGTACTCGCCGGGCCGGCCGATGTCGCGCTCGAAATCGACGCCCGCGAGGTCGTCGGGGCCGTAGACGGGCTCGATGGCGAAGCCCGCGTGCGCTCTCAGCTCTTTCATTCCTCTCCTCTCCTTCATTCCTCTCCTCCCCTACCGCTCGAGAAACGATGCCAGGCTCGTCAGTGTCTTGGGCTCCATGCGGGAATCAACTCATCTCGCCTTGTCGCTCGGCCTGCCGGAACGCCTTGACGATCTCGGGGAGCGGCGTTCCCATCGGGAACACGTGACGCACACCCAGTCGCTTCAGGGCCGCGACGTCGCGCGGAGGAATGATACCGCCGACGACCACCGCGATGTCATCGGCGTCGTGCGCCCGCAGCCCGTCGAGCACGCGGCGCGCCAGGAGCAGGTGGGCGCCCGAGAGCACCGAGAGCCCGATGACGTCCACGTCCTCCTGAATCGCCTCCTGCACGATCTCCTCCGGCGTCCGCTTGAGCCCGGAGTAGACGACCTCGACCCCCGCGTCGCGCAGCGCGTGGGCGACGACCTTCGCCCCGCGGTCGTGTCCGTCGAGCCCCGGCTTGGCGATGAGCACCCTCATGCCGGGCGAAACGCCGGCAGCCAGCGCGCGTTCCCGCTGGGATCGTCGGCGACTCGGAGGGGCCAGACCCGTACGGGCTGCCCGAGGGCGACCCTCGATGGCTCCGCGCCCACCACGATCGAGAACACGCGCAGACCGTCGATTTTCACGATCGCGAAGACGCGCGGGCCCTCGAAGCCGGCCGGCAGGCCGCCCTCTTGAACCGTGAACGCGTGGATCGTCCCCTCGCCCGACAGGTCGGTCCAGTCGAACCGGTCGGAGCCGCATTCGCCGCAGAACCCGCGCGGCGGCCACGCGAGCCGCCGGCATCCGGCACACCGAGTTGTCGCGAGCCGCCCGGCGGCGAGCCGCGTGTAAAACTCGTGGAGCTTGGTGTGATCCGCGGACTCCAGCGGGAACGGGTCGGTCGCGCGGAAGTAGGGCATCACGCGTCCCGCTGGCGTCGGAGTTGCCGAAGCAGGGCCCGCACCTTGGCGGTCTCGAACGCCTCGCGGCGGTCGCCCGAATAGTCGAAGAACCCGCGTCCGGTCTTGGATCCGAGCTCGTTCCGCGCGATCTTCTCCTCGACCAGCCGCGCGGGCCGGAAGCGGTCCTCGCCGAGGGTCTTGGCCAGGAACCCGCTCGCGCGGTGCAGGACGTCCACCCCGCCCCAGTCGATGAACTCGAAGATGCCGATCGTCGCGTAGCGGAAGCCCATACCAGCCCTGAAGGCCCGGTCCACGTCCTCGGGAGTCGCGACGCCCTCCTCGACCAGACGTACCGCCTCGTTCATGAGCAGCGCCTGCATCCGGGGCCCGATGAATCCGGGCGAGTCGGCGCAGCGCACTGGGACCTTCCCGAGCTTTTCCAGAGCGGCGATGGTCCGCTCGACGACGCCGGGATCGGTCGCGCGGCTGGCCACCACCTCGACCAGCGGAATGATGTGCGCCGGGTTGAGCCAGTGGACGACGAGAAAGCGCTCAACGCCGCGGACGGAGTCGACGAGATGCCCGGGCGAGATGGTCGAGCTGGTCGACGCGATGATCGCCTCCGGCGTCACGCGGGCCGATACCCGCCCGAGGATCTCGCGCTTGAGGTCGAGGAGCTCGGGCAGCGCCTCCTGGACGAACTCGCACGCGTCGAGCCCCTCGAGCCCGATCCGGTCCTCGAGCCGGGCGAGCGCCGGGGCGACTTCGCCGGCCGGGATCACACCCTCCTCGGCCATCAACCGAAGGTCGCGCGCGATCTCGCGTCGGGCGTCGGCGAACACCGCGGCGGCCTCTCCGGCTGGCCGGTCCTTGAGGTCCACCAGCGAGACGCGGCATCCGCCAAGGGCGAAGGCGAGCGCGATCTGGCGCCCGATCCTTCCGGGCCCAAGAACCGCGACGTGATTCATGTCCATAGGCTCGCCTCGGACGGCGGGGCCCCAGCCCCGCGACGTCCTGCGGCTCGCACGGCCATCACGCCTCGCGCCCGTAGATCATGACGACGTGCTCGCCCATGCCGCTGTTGTTGTGCGTGAGCCCGACGGCGGCGTCGGGCACCTGGCGGGCGCCGGCCTCACCCCGGAGCTGAGCGAATACCTCGGCGGCCTGGGCGACTCCGGTGGCGCCGAGCGGATGGCCGCAGCCGATCAGCCCACCGCGCGGGTTCACCACCACGGCGCCGCCGTAGTCGCTCTGCCCGTGGGCCACGAACGGCCCCGCCTCGCCCTTCCGGCAGAAGCCGAGCTCCTCGTACGCGATCAACTCGGCGATCGCGAAGCAGTCGTGGACCTCGGCGACGTCCACGTCGCCCGCCGTGACGCCGGCCATCCGGTACGCCGCTCGGGCGGCGCGCTCGAGCGCCGGCCAGTGCGCGTAATCCTCGTGGAGCGCGGTCAGCTGGAAGCCGTCGAGCGCCTGGCCCGTGCCGCGGATCCACACGGGCCGGTCCGTGAGGCTTCGCGCGCGATCCTCGGAGGCGACGAGCACCGCCGCGGCACCGTCGGTGATCGGCGAGCACATGAAGAGCCGCAGGGGCGCCGAGATCATCCGCGAGCCGAGGACCTGGTCGAGCGTCACCCCCTTCTGGAAATGGGCGTTCGGATTCTTCGACGCGTGGGTGTGGTTCTTCACGCCGACCATCGCGAGCTGCTCCTCGGTCGTGCCGTACTCGGCCATATGTCGCTGGGCGGCGAGGGCGAAGCAGGGCGGCGCCGTGAGGCCGAACGCCGCCTCCCAGTCGCGGTCGACGCCGGTCCCCATGTTGAGGATCGCCTCGTCGCTCGTCGGCTGATTCAGCTTCTCGACTCCGAGCACCATGACGAGGTCGGCGAGCCCCGCCGCGATGAACGCATACGCGTAGCGGATCGCCACCGTGCCCGAGGCGCACATGTGCTCCGTCCGGGCGCTCAGGGCGCTGGGCCGGATTCCCAGCGCCTCGGCGGCCATCGATGAAATATGGGACTGGAAGGCCGTCCGCTCCGGCAGGACGGAGCCAACCACAAGGCCTTGAACGTCCTTCGGCTTCACCGCCGGGACGGAGTCGAAGCACGCCTTCCCCGCTTCCCAGATCAGGTCGCGATAGCTCGCCTTTCGCACTCCAAACTTCGAAATTCCGGCCCCGACCAGCGCGACCTTTCTCACGCACGCCTCCGCATGAGCACGCTCGCCTCGTAGGTGCAGACCACGTCGTCGCGCTGGTTTTTCACCGTCACGTCGAAGGTGACCACCCCGCGGTCGACCTTGGAGGACGCCCGCGCCTGCTTCACCGTCATCTCCGTGTGGATCGTGTCACCGAACTTGACCGGCACCGTGAAGCGCACCCGGTCGAGCCCGAGCAGCGCCAGCGCCGTTCCCTCGAACCAGCCCGCCAGGTTCTGCTGGCCGTTGGACACCGCCAGCGTCAGGATACCGTGGGCGACCCGCGCGCCGAACGGCGTCTGCTTCGCGAACACCTCGTCGGTATGGAGCGGGTTGAAGTCGCCCGAGAGCCCGGCGAAACGCGAGACGTCGCCGGCCTCCACCGTGCGGCGGCCCGTGACGAGCACCTCGCCCACCTTGAAGTCTTCCCAGTGGCGTCCGCGTGACTGCATCGTTTCCCCCTCCCCCCGGTACCGCCGGTCCTCAGGCGAATGCCGCTCCGCGGTCCCAGTCGAGCTCGCGCCCGATGATCACGCGCAGGATCTCGGAGGTGCCTCCGCCGGGCAGGAGGAACCGCGCGTCCCGGAAGTAGCGCTGGACCGGATACTCCATGGCGAGGCCGTAGGAGGCGAAGATCCGGGCCGCCTCGTCCGTGATCCGCACCGCCGTCTCCGAGGCGAAGAGCTTGGCCATGGCCGCTTCGCGCGTGATGACCCCGCCGGCGTCGAGCTGCGCGGCCGCCTGGTACGTCACGAGGATCGCCGCGTGCAGCGACGTCAGCATGTCGGCGAGCTTGAAGCCGATCGCCTGGTGCTCGGCGATCGGCTTGCCGAAGGCGGTTCGCGCCCGCGCGTAGGCGACCGCCGCCTGGTATGCGGCGCGCGCGAGGCCCACCGAGATCGCGGCGGTCATCACCCGGATCTCCGAGAGAATGCCCCCGATCTTCTCGACACCTCCGGTTTCACCGCCAAGGAGATGCTCGGCAGGAACTTCGACGTCCTCGAGCAGGATCTCGCCGGTGACCGAGGCGCGCACCGACATCTTGTCGATCGCCTTGCCAAGCGTGATCCCCCGCATCGCTCCGCGGTCCAGGAGGAACAGCGCGATGTTCTTCATGCCCCGTTCGTCCGACGTCTTCGCGGCGACGGTCAGCATGTCGGCGACCGGCGCGCTGGTCACCCACGTCTTGGTACCGCGCAGCACGTACCGGTCCCCGCGTCGCTCGGCCCGCGTGGTGATGCCCGCGACGTCGGAGCCGGCGTTCGGCTCCGTCAGCGCAAAGGTGGCGACCAGGTCGCCACGGAGGGCCGGCACCAGGTAACGCTGGCGCAGCTCCTCGGAGCCGTACTTGTAGACGAAGTAGGTCCCCATCAGCGACTGCATCGCGGCGGCGGCGGCCACCGACAGAG
>Ga0209237_1000579_pt1 | contig 20944 bp, 20 predicted proteins | sample GraSoi013_1_40cm_2_FD_185820 | JGI IMG/M metagenome (GOLD analysis project Ga0209237, IMG submission 185820) | Grasslands soil microbial communities from the Angelo Coastal Reserve, California, USA - Sample 10_02_2013_1_40cm (SPAdes) (version 2) | ecosystem: Environmental > Terrestrial > Soil >... | reverse complement strand
CCCCGCCGGTGATCGAGCCCGCCGAGACGAGGTTCTTCGCGGTGCTGCAGCTCCGATACAACGCGATCATCCAGGCGCAAGCGACGGCGCGTGGATGGGCGTTCACCGATAGCGTGAATTTCACGCTCGACTCGCTGGCGGGAGTGGCCAACCAGTTCGCACCATTCCCGAATACGGCTGCGACATGCAGCGGCTCACCCTTCGGGCTCGCGTTCAGCTGCGACGGCATTCACCCGAACCAGGCGACACAGCAAAAGATTGCCCGGAAAATCGTACGGGCCATCAACGCCAAGTACGCCTCGGCCATTCCGACGCCCTGAACGCGAACCCGACGCGTGCCACGGGGTAGCGATCACGGCATCCGCCATCCGGCGGGTGCCGTTTTGCTAATGCGAACACTCCTCCGAATCGCCCTCCTCGTCGGCCCCGCCTTGACGGGCGGAGCCGGCCTGGCCGCCCAGGCCGTCGAGCGGACGGACGTCCCGGCCCGTGGCGTGCTGCGCGTGACCTTCGACCCGCGCGTCATGACCTGGAACGATCAGTTCACCGACGCGGGACGCATGAAGCTCGGGGCCCCGCTCACGGGAGATACGGTGGGCGGCCGCTACATCCCCGTGGTGGCACGGCTCGAGCAGAACGTGCGCGTCGCGAGCGGGCTCTCAGGCTTCGTGGCGAGCCTCGGCGCCGGACTCCTGAGCGTGCGGCAGGAGCGGCGGACCTACCCCATGATGGCCGAGCTTGGTCTCACTAATCGCCTCTCCGTGAGCCTCATGGTACCGATGGTCCGCGTGGCGACGCGGGCCTCGCTGCAGCGTTCGAACGGGGGCGCCAACCTCGGCGTGAATCCGCTGGTGCTGAACACTCTGGGGGCGAGAGGAACCGACTCGGTCTTCTTCGCGCAGTTCGACACGGCACTGGCTCGCCTCGACCAGCAGGCCGCGGGATGCGCGGCCCCTCCGTCCCCGTGCGCGGCGAGGGACAGCTCGGCGCGCTGGCATGCCGTGCGCGATGCGCTCCATGGCTCGGTGTACGGTGTGGGGCAGACCGGCTCGCCGTTCCTGCCGCTCGACACCTCGACCGCCGGCCAGGCCATCGACACCGCCATCGCACGAATCCAGCAGGGCCTCACCGTTACGTTCGGGATCGGCGGGTTCGATACCGCGGTCGCGCTCGCGTCGGACACTCTCACCGGCGCCGCGTTCGAGCAGATACTCCTCAGCCCCGATCCAAACGGGTTCGGGTACGCCACCGTGCCGTTCATCCGGAACTTCCGCTACCGCCTGGGCGACGTGGAGCTCGCCGCGAAGTGCCGGCTCCTGGCCGGTACGCATTACTCGGCCGCCGTACAAGCGCTGGTCCGCCTGCCGACGGGAGCGAAGGATTCGGCCAACGACCTGCTCATCCAGTCGGTCGGCGATCACCAGTTGGACCTCGAAGGGCGGCTGATGCAGGAGCTGACGGTGGGGCCGCTCTGGCTCAACGTGGCCGTCCGCGCTGGGATGCAGCGGCCGGGGACGCGGGTGCGCCGCGTCGCGCCGTGGGACGCGTTTCTGGTCCCCGCTGCGGCCACGGCGGACCTGCGCTGGGATCCCGGCGACTACGTTGGCGTGGACGTCGCGCCGCTGGTGCGCCTCGCGCCCGAATTCGCGGCCGGGGTCACGGCGGGCTACTTCTCCAAGGAGCGCGACCACTACGCGTTTCAATCGTCGCAGGACTCGGTCGCGCTCGCCACCCGAATGGGATTCGCCACGCCAGCCAGCGTGCTGGACCAGGGTACGGCACAACGCTGGGTCCGCCTCGGGTTCGCGGTGACGTACCACGTCCCGGGCGTCGAGGGGGGGTTCTCGATCGAGCAGACCGTCAGCGGTGCTGGGCTCGTCCCCGGGGCGACGGTGTATCGGCTGGTGCTCCGGGCGACCCGGAAGCTTTTCTGAGCAGCTCGGCAGCATGACGGAGCGCGGTCCGCATGTCGGGGTCGCCCAGCATGCGGGCCAGCTCCCGCGTGCGCCCCTCGCCGGTAGCGACCTGCACGTCGCTCGTCGCGATCCCGCCTCGCGCCCCCTTCGCCACCACCAGGTGGTGATTCGCGTAGGCCCCGATCTGCGGGAGATGCGTGATCACGAGCGCCTGCCGCGCCCCCGGCGTGGCCTGCGCCACCGTCGCGAGCGCCTCCCCTACCCGGCCACCCACCTCGCCCCCGATGCCCTGGTCCACCTCGTCGAATACCAGCGTCGGGACTGCGTCGTGCTGCGCCAGAACGACTTTCAGCGCCAGCATCAGCCGTGACAACTCGCCTCCTGAGGCGACCTTGGCGAGCGGACGGGCGTCCATTCCGACGTTCAACGTCACCTCGAACGTCACGTCCTCGGCGCCAGTTGCGTGGTGCGTGGTGCGTGGTTGCAGGCGCGCGAAAAATCGGCCGCCCGGCATGCCGAGCGCCGGCAGGAGCGCGTTGACGGCGTCAGCGAGCCGTTCGGCGCCGCCGCTCCGCTTCGCCGTCAGCGCCGCGCAGGCGCGAGTGAAATCGGCCGCCCGAGTCCCGCGCTCTGCCGCGATGTGGCGCAAGTCCAGGTCCGCGGTGTCCAGCAGCTCGAGCTCGCGCGCGGCCCGATCCCGTGTGGCGAGCACGTCCGGAAGTGTCGGACCGTACTTCTGGGTGAGGCGGAACAGCACGTCGCGCCGCTGCTCGACGGCTCCGAGCCGGTGGGGGTCGCTCTCGATGGCGGCGGCGTAGTCTCGCGCCGCCTGGGCGAACTCTTCGAGGTGCGCGAATGCGCCGTCCAGGAGCTCCTGCCACTTGGCCACGGACGGATCGAGTCGCATGAGGCCGCCGAACAGTTTGGCCGCGCCGGAGAGGCTGGCGGTGTCGAGCGCCTGCTCGAGCTCGCGCGACAAGCGGCCCAGCTCGTCGGCATGGGCGAGGCGTTTCGCCTCGACCTCCAGGGTCTCCGCCTCGCCGTTCTGGGGCGCCGCGCGCTCGATTTCTTCGACGACATGCCGGAGGTAATCCGCCTTGCGGCGCACCTCCTCGCGTCGGGCCGTGAGCTCGGCCTCCCGCCGCTCGAGCTCGCGGAGCCGCTCATGCGCATCGCGCACCGCCGTCCGCTCCACCGCGGCGTCGGCGTAGGCATCGAGCATATCGCGCTGGGCGTCAGCCCGCAGCAGGGACTGGGTCTCGTGCTGGCCGTGCAGGTCCACGAGGAGCGCGCCGAGCTGCGCCAGCACGCCTATGGTGGCGGGACTGCCGTTCACCCATCCCCGGGAACGCCCTTCCCCCGTGATTTCGCGCTTCAGCACCAGACGGCCGTCGTCCACCTCTACACCAAGGGCGGTGAAGGACGGTGCAAGGCGGTGGAGGGCGGTGGAGGTCAACTCAAACGCGCCTTCGATAACCGTTTTCGGCGCGCCGGGCCGCACCACGTCCGCCGACGCCCGTTCGCCGAGCAGGAGGGCGAGGGCGTCGACGAGCATGGACTTGCCGGCGCCCGTCTCCCCCGTCAGGACGTTCAGGCCGGGAGCGAGCGGGAGCGTGACGTCGGCGATGACGGCGAGGTCGCGGACGCGCAGCTCCGTGAGCACTACTTACGCTCCCGGTCGGAGAGGTCGCCCCACTGCAGCTTCTTGCGCATGCGCGCGAAGAAGCCTTCGGGGCCCAGCCGGACCAGCAGTACCGAGTGGGCGGCACGTTTCACGATCAGGCGCTCGCCGGAGCCCATGGTAGTGCCGACCTGACCGTCGAAGGAGACGAGCACATCCTCGGTCCAGGGAGGAATCGGCTCGACGGCGATGGCGGCGTTCGAGGGCACGACGAGGGGCCGGACGGCCAGGGGATGCGGGCAGATGGCCGCCACGACGATGGCGTCGACGCTCGGCACGACGATCGGTCCGCCCGCCGACAGCGCGTACGCGGTGGAGCCGGTGGGCGTGGCCACCACGATGCCGTCCGCCGAGTACTGCCCGACTTCGTCGCCGTCCACCGACACGCGGAGCCGGATGACGCGCGCCACGCCGCCCTTGTGCACGACGGCGTCGTTCAACACGATCGGCTCGGCGCGGCTCCTGCCCTGCTTGTCCTCGATGAAGGGAGCCAGGGCGAGACGCGACTCGGTGGCGTAGGCCCGGCGCACCAGCGCGTCCAACGCCCAGTCGAGGGTCTGCGAGGTGGCGGTGGTCAGGAAGCCGACCCGACCGAGATTCACGCCGAGGATCGGCGTTGCCGCACCGTTGAGGGTGCGGGCGCCGCGCAACAGGGTGCCGTCGCCGCCGAGGGTGATCAGGCAGTCGAGCTGGGGTGCACGGTGGAGCGACGGGGGCGCGGGCTCGGGCCAGAGCGGCGCGATCTCCTCCTCGGTGTACAGCGTGACCCCGGCCCGGGGCGCGACCTGCGCGAGACGCGCGAGGATGTTCTTGAGATCGCGGTAGCTGGGGTTGCCGACGACCCCGACGTTCATGAGTGGGTGAGCGATTCCTCCGCGGCCAGCGCGCGCACCCGCGCCGCGATCCCGGCGCCGGTGAGACCGACCTCGGCGAGCTGCTGCGCGCGGGGCGCGTGCTCGTAGGTGCGGTCAGGAGCGCCCAGCGGGACGACGCGGGTCTCCGGGGCGACGGTCTGCACCAGCCCGGCGAGGCAGGCGCCGAACCCGTTGGTCACTGTGCCGTCCTCCACGGTGACGAGCACGCGATGGTCGTGCAGCAATGCGTCGAGCAGGTCGCGGTCCACCGGCTTCAGGAACCGGCAGTTCACCACCGTGACGTCAAACCCCTCTGCCGCGAGCTCCTGCCCGGCCGCGAGCGCCGGCTGGCACATCGCACCCACCGCGAGCAGAGCGCACTCCCGCCCTTTGCGCAGCACGTCCCAGGTGCCGTAGCGGATGGGCGCCACCTCGGCGGCGGGCGGCGTCTCCCCCGGCGCCTTGTCGCGCGGATAGCGGAGCGAGAACGGCCCGCCGGTGTGCTCGAGGGCGCAGCGCAGCAATCCGATCAGCTCGGCGCCGTCCTTCGGCGCCGTGACCGTCAGGTTTGGCACCGCGAGCAGGTAGGCGATGTCGTACAGGCCCATGTGCGTCTGCCCGTCCTCACCCACCATGCCCGCGCGGTCGAGGCAGAAGATCACGGGCAGCTGCTGGATCGCGATGTCGTGGATGATGCTGTCGTAGGCGCGTTGCAGGAACGTCGAATAAATCGCGAGGACGGGGCGGATGCCCTGCGTCGCGAGCCCCGCAGCGAACGTGGTCGCGTGCGCTTCCGCGATGCCGACGTCGAAGAAGCGGTCGGGCCACTTCTTCTGGAAGATGCCCGTGCCGGTCCCCGACGGCATGGCCGCGGTGATCGCCACGAGCTTGGGGTATTCGCCGGCGAGCTGCGTCAGCGCCTCGCCAAACACTGCGGTCCACTGCGGCGGGCCCGCCTTCACCGGCCGCAGCTCGCCCGTAACCGGGTCGTACGGCGCGCGCGCGTGGTACTTCTCCGTATCGGGCTGCGGCAGCGGGAAGCCCTTCCCCTTCTCCGTGATCACGTGCACCACCCGTGGCCCCTTGAGTGTCTTCACGATCTCGAAGGTCTGCACCATCTGGGCGATGTTGTGCCCGTCGATCGGCCCGAAATAGCGGAAGCCGAGCTCCTCGAACAGCATCCCCGGGGACCAGAAGTTCTTGATGCTCTCCTCCATCGTCTTCGCGAAATCGACGAGCTTCTGGCCGCCGACGATGTGGGAGACGGATTCGATCAGCCCCTTCACCCGCTCGCGGATGCGCACGGTGACCGGGCTCGCGATGATGGAGCCGAGGTACTTGTTGATGGCGCCGACGTTGGGAGCGATCGACATGCCGTTGTCGTTCAGCACCATGATGATGTCGCGGCCTGAATGGCCCGCATTGTTCATCGCCTCGTAGGGGAGCCCGCACGTGAGGGCGCCGTCTCCCACTACCGCGACCACTTTGAACTGCTCGCCGACCAGATCGCGCGCCGCGGCGATGCCGTATGCGGCCGAGAGGCCGGTCCCCGCGTGCCCGGCCCCGAACTGATCGTGCGGACTCTCGCTGCGCCGCAGGAACCCGGACAGGCCGCCCGGCTGGCGCAGCGTCGGCAGGCGATCGTTGCGACCGGTGAGGATCTTCCAGGGGTAGCCCTGATGGCCCACATCCCACACGATCTTGTCGCGGGGCGAGTCGAAGCAGTAGCCGAGCGCCACGGTCAGCTCGACCACGCCCAGGCCGGCGCCGATGTGACCGCCGGTCTGGGAGACGACGTCGATCAGCCGGCGGCGCACCTCGTCCGCGAGGGGCTGGAGCTGGTCGCGCCCCAGGCGCCTGATGTCTGCGGGACCTACGATCGACTCAAGGAGAGACACGGTGCCCTTTCCGGTGCGGAATGCGGAATGCGGAGTGCGGAATGTCCGGACGAGTGTCGACCGGCGATCGACCTTCCACTGCAATTCCGCATTCCGCACTCCGCATTCCGCATTCTCCTCCGCACATTCAGTTTGGTCGCGTTACTATGTAATGCGCCAGCTCCGCCAGCGTAGGAGAAACTAACCCCGCTTGCCGCAAACGGTCTACCGCCCGCGCCGCCAGTCGCTCTGCTTCGGCGCGGGCGGCGCCGACGCCGAGCAGGGTGACGAAGGTCGACTTGGCGAACGCCGCGTCCTTGCCCGCCGTCTTGCCGAGCTGAGCCGAGGTGGCCGTGGCGTCGAGCACGTCGTCGTAGATCTGGAACGCGAGCCCCACGTCCGCGCCGTAGCCGCGGAGCGCTGCGCACGCCCCGGTCGGCGCCCCGGCGGCGAGTCCCCCGATCACGCAGGCGGCGGCGATCAAGGCCCCCGTCTTACGCCGGTGCACGTCCTCGAGGTTCGCCGCCGGCAACCGCTGCCCCTCCGCCTCGAGATCCAGCGCCTGGCCCCCGATCATGCCCCCCGCGCCGGCGGCGCGAAACAGCTCGAGGGCAATCGCGCGGCGGCGCACCGGCTCGAGGGCGAGCGCGGCCATCCCTGCGTCCAGCACGCGGGCGCCGAGCGCCACCATGTGATAGCCGGCCACGGTGGCGGTCGCGACGTCGAACGCGCGGTGGGTGGTCGGCCGGCCGCGGCGCAGGTCGTCGTTGTCCATGCAGGGAAGGTCGTCATGCACCAACGAGTAGGCATGCACGACCTCGACGGCGGCTGCGAGCTCCGCCACTCCCGCCTCCCCCCCACCCCCGCCGGCTTCAGCCCCGGCGAACACCAGGGTGGGGCGCAGCCGCTTGCCGGTCGACAGCAGGCTGTAGCGGATCGCCGCCGGGAGCGGGTGGCGCCACCAGGCGTCGGCCCGGGCGCCCCACGCTTCGAGGGTCGCATCCACGCGCGCGCGGGCGTCCACGAGGTAGGCCTCGAGGGCGCGGTTAGCCGTCGAAATCGTCGACCTTGAGATTGCCGGCCTTGTCCGAGAGCACCTGCTTCACCTGCGCTTCGGCAGCGGTGAGCCGCTCGCGCGCCTCCCGGAGCCGCTCGATGCCCTCTTCGAACAGCTTCAGCGCCTCGTCGAGGTCGAGCTCCTGCGCTTCCAGCCGGCGCACGATCTCCTCGAGGCGGTCGAGCTGCTGCGCAAAGCTCAGGGGCTCGCGAGTACGCGCCATCACGACTGTCCGGCCCGCGCCGCGACTTCACCGTCGGTGACGCGGAGCTGGAAGCGCAGTCCCGACGGAAACTGCACGACGCGCTTCAGCACCCGGCCCTGTTCGTCGCGCGCCAGCGCGTAGCCGCGCTCGAGGATCTTCAGGGGCGACAAGGCATCGAGCCGGCCGGCCAGCCCCGAGAGCTCGTGGCGGTGCCGTTCGAGTCGGCGCTCGAGCGTGCCGGTCAGGCGGTCGAAGGTACGGTCCAGACGCTCGGCCACGCGCCCCGAGCGCGCCGAGAGGCCGCGCGCCAGCCGGGCCCCCAGGTGCGCCAGTTCGACCAGGACGTCGGCCCGGTCAGGGGTGGCGGCCTCGGCCGCGGCGGAAGGGGTGGGAGCGCGCATGTCGGCCACCAGGTCGCACAACGTCACGTCGGTCTCGTGGCCCACCGCAGAGATGACCGGGACCGGGAGCGCTGCCACCGCGCGCGCCACGCGCTCGTGGTTGAAGGTCCAGAGGTCCTCCCGGGAGCCGCCGCCCCGGCCGATGATGGCGAGGTCGAGGCCCTCGAGCCGGCACAGCAGCGCGAGAGCGGCGCAAATCTCCTGCTCCGCGCCCTCTCCCTGCACGCGGGTGGGCAGCACCAGCAGCTCGGCCACGGGCCAGCGGCGCGCCATCACGGCGATGATGTCCTGCAGCGCCGCGCCGTCGGGACTCGTGACGACGGCGATGCGTCGCGGATATCGCGGCAGCGGCCGTTTGCGCGCCGGGTCGAGCAGCCCGTCCTTGGTGAGCGCGGCCTTGGTCTTCTCGAAGGCGAGCTGCCACAGCCCGCCCGCCTCGGTGGAGAGCAGATCGACCACCGTGAGCCGGAACTCCCCCTTGTCCTCCCACACGGTGGGTCGGGCGAAGAGGAACACCTGCATGCCGTCCTGCGGAGGCGCGGGCAGGCGGCGGTTTTCCTTCTGGAACATGACGCAGCGGATCTGCGCGCTGCGGTCGCGCAGCGCGAAATACCAATGGCCGCTCTGCCATGCCTTGAAGCCGGAGATCTCACCGCGCACCCACAGGGGCAGGAGCCCCGCCTCCACCACCGCGCGGGCCCGTCGCGTCACCTGGGTGACGGTCCACGCACCCTCGGGCGACACGGCCGCGAAGAGGTCTAGGCTTTGGCCCACTGGCGCGCCGCCTGGACGGTGTTGTACAGCAACATGGTGATGGTCATCGGCCCGACCCCTCCCGGCACGGGCGTGATCGCCCCCGCCACCTGTTTCGCTTCCGCGAACTGCACGTCGCCCACCAAGCGGTAACCCTGCTTCGTGGACGGATCCTCCACGCGGTTCACGCCCACGTCGATCACCACCGCTCCGGGCTTGATCATATCGCCGGTCACGAACTCGGGTTTCCCGATGGCCACGATCAGGATGTCGGCAAGCCGCGTGACCGACTTGATGTCCCGCGTGCGGGAGTGACACACGGTGACCGTCGCGTTGCCGCCCGGGCCATCCTGGAGCAAGAGCGCCGCCATGGGCCGGCCGACGATGTTGGAGCGACCCACGATCACGGCGTGGTGCCCCTTGGTCTCGATCTCGCTCTTGACGAGGAGCTGCTGGACGCCGTACGGCGTCGCGGGGCGAAAGCCGGTCGGGTCACCGATCGAGACCTTCCCCACGTTCTCCGGGTGAAAGCCGTCCACATCCTTTCCCGGTGACACCCGGTGCAGCACCCGCGGCGCGTCGATGTGCTTCGGCAGCGGCAGCTGGACCAGAATCCCGTGGATCTTGTGATCCGAGTTCAACCGTTCGACCAGCTCCAGCAGCTCGGCCTCGGTCGTCTCGCGAGAGAGTCGGAGCGTCTCGTGATACACGCCGGCCTCATCACACGCCTTCCCCTTCATGCGGACATAGGTGGTCGACGCGGGGTTGTCTCCCACCTGGACCGCGGCGAGCCCCGGGGTGATCCCGCGCGAGCGGAGCCTGCGGATCTCGCCCTGGAGCTCGGCGCGCATCGCCTCGCCCACCGCGGCGCCGTCGATGAGCCTAGCGGGCAAAATCCACCGCGCGGGTCTCGCGGATCACCACCACCTTGATCTGGCCGGGGTACTGGAGCTCGCGCTCGATCTTGCGGGCGATCTGGTCCGAGAGCTCGCTCGCCTTGCCGTCGTCGATCGCGTTCGGGGTCACCACCACGCGCACTTCCCGGCCCGCCTGGATCGCGAACACTTTTTCCACGCCCGCAAACTCGCTCGCGAGCTGCTCCAGCTGGGTGAGGCGTTTGACATACGTCTCGAACGCTTCGCGGCGCGCTCCGGGCCGCGAGCCGGATACGGCGTCGGCCGCCTGCACGATCACGCTGATCGGCGACTCGTGGGCGACGTCGTCGTGATGCGCGGCAATGCAGTTGATGACGATCGGGTGCTCGCCGTGCTTCGTGGCCACCTCCACGCCCAGCTGGACGTGCGTGCCGTCGTGCTCGTGCGTGAGCACCTTGCCGACGTCGTGCAGCAGCGCGCCGCGCTTCGCGAGCTGCACGTCGAGCTTCAGCTCGGCCGCGATGATCCCCGCCAGCCAGGCGACTTCCTTCGAGTGCTCGAGAATGTTCTGCCCGTACGAGGTGCGGTAGCGCATCCGGCCCACGAGCTTCACCAGCTCCGGGTGCATGCCCTTGATGCCGGTCTCGTACACCGCCTGCTCGCCCGCCTCGATGACCGAGGCGTCCACCTCGGCGCGCGCCTTGTCCACTACTTCCTCGATCCGGCCCGGGTGGATGCGCCCGTCGGTGATCAGCCGCTCGAGGGCCAGCCGACCCACCTCGCGCCGGACGGGATCGAAGCACGACACCACGACGGTGTCCGGGGTGTCGTCGATGATGACGTCCACACCGGTCGCCGCCTCGAACGCGCGGATATTCCGACCCTCGCGCCCGATGATCCGACCCTTCATCTCATCGGAAGGGAGGGCGACGGCGGACACCGTGGTCTCGGCGGTAGACTCGGGCGCGAGCCGTTGGATCGCGAGGGCGAGGATCTTCTTTGCCTCTTTGTCCGCGCTCCGACGCGCCTGCTCCTTCAGGTCCCGGGCGAGGGCGGCGGCATCGTTGCGGGCCTCATCCTCGAGCCGGCGCAGCAGCTCCTGCTTCGCCTCCTGGGCGGTCAGGCCGGCGATTTGCTCGAGCCGGGCGCGCGCCTCCAGCTCCTTGGCGGCGAGCGCCTGATCCCGATCCTCCAGGGCCCGGCCGCGCTGCTCGAGGCCCCGGGCACGCTCTTCCAGGCCGCCGATGCGCTGCTCGACCACCTGCTCGTGCCGCTCGATGTCCCGGCGGCGGCGTGCGGACTCCTCCTCGAAGGCCTCGCGCGCCTGCATCAGTTCCTCCTTCGCGGCGAGGACGACGCGCTGTCGGGCTTCCCCCAGGAGCCGCTCGGTCTCCGCTGCGGCCGCACGCGCCGCCGCCTCCGCCGTTCGGCGCTGCACCCGGCGCCCGACCACGTAGAACAGCACTCCCGCCGCGACGCCTCCGCCGAGGAGGGCTGAGAGTACCACCAGCCAGTCCGCCATAGGATCTATCTCCAGCATCACCCCGCCGGAGGCGGAGCGAGTGTCGTCTACGTCATCCGTTGTCCGTCATCCGTCATCCGCAGAACACCGTCATCAACTGACGACGGATGACGGATGACTCATGACGGTTTTTCTCTTCCCCGGCGGCAGCAGCTTGGTCAGGTCGTCCGCCAACGCGGCGAGCCGTGCCGCGACCTCGCGCTCGCCCTTCTTCGCCTGGAATAATTCGTTCGTGATGTCCAGCGCCGCCAGGATCGCTGCCTTGTGCGTTTCGACGATCGGGCCCTGCGACAAGACCTTCTTCAGCGCCTGGTCCACGTATGCGGCGACTTCCCGCGTATACTCGGGCGGCAGGTCGGACCGCACCGTGTACTCCTCGCCGCCGATCATCACCTTGACCGCGTGCTTCTTGGTGCTCACTGAGCCCCCCCCCCGCTGGCACCCGGGGCGCTCCCACCCGCCGCCGCTCCGCCGCCCGCCGAGCGCACGCCTCCATTGCCGCCGGCGTCGCGCGCTTGCTCTTCGAGAAACGTGAGGCGGGACAGGAGGTCCTGGACCCGCACCCGCGCCGCCTCGACCCGCTGGCGCAACGTCTTGTTCTCCTGCTCCAGGTCCGCGACCCGGTTGCTCCGTGTCTCGGCGTCGGGCTTGGCAGCGGACCCGCCCCGCCCACTACTCTCCTTCAGCTCGGCTTCGGCCTTGACGGCGCGCGCGCGCCACCCGGCCAGCTCGTCCGCCACGTGGCGAAGGATGGTCTCGAGCTGGTCGAGCACCTGCGCATCAGCTCTCTCTCCGTCGTACGCCAAGCTCACCCTCCAGAGCCTCGAGACCCCGCGCCAGCAGCGCATCCACGTCCCGCTCGCGCAGCGTCCGCTCGGGATCGCGGAACGTGCAGTGCCAGGCCACGCCGCGGTGCCCTGCCGGGATGCCGGTCCCCCGATACTCATCGAACACCTCGAGCCGCTCGAGCAGCGGCCCCACGGTCCGCCGCAGGACGTCGGACACCTGGGCGGCGGTGACGCCCGGCGGAAGCACCAGCGCCAAGTCCCGCTCGACCGGCGGCTGCAGCGGCAGCGGCCGGTATACGACCAGATCGCGTTGGGCGGCGGCGACCCGCACCTCGAAGCCGAACAGCGGCGCCGCCCACACCGGCGCGTCGGCCTCGAGGGGGCCTGCCCACCCCACCGGCTCCCCGCCCCGTTGCACCGCCACCCAGCCCACCTCCCCACCCGTTGCAGGTTCCACGTTGCAGTCAGGGGCAGCGGCACTCACGGCTAACTCAAAGTGGTACTTCAGGTCCCATATGTCCATATCAGGTACTTTCGCACCCTCCGACCAATGGGGCGGTCGGCGGGCTCCCGTGAGGACTCCGGCGACGGACGTCCATTCTTCGGGCCCCCCGCCCCCCGCCCCAGGCCCCTTCCGGAAGACGGTTCCCACTTCGAAGAGCCGGATATCACGGTTCCGATTCGCCCAGTTGTACTCGATCCGCCGCACCAGACCGGGGACAAGCCGACGTCGCAGATGGGCCTCCTCGGCGGACAGGGGATTGAGGATCGGCACGGCGTCGGGGCCGTCCGGAGGCCCAAGCGGCAGGGTGCGGGCCTCGAGCAGGCCGGCGCGCACCAGCTGTTCTCGTATCCGGGCCCGGGCACGCTCGTCCGGGGCGTCCGGCACGGTGCCCGGCCGGTAGGGGCGCAGCTCGTCCGGGAAGGCGTCGTACCCCTTCGAGCGGGCGACTTCCTCGATCAGATCCACCTCGCGCGTCACGTCAGGGCGCCAGCCCGGGACCTGCACCGCGAGCCGCGCGTCTTTGGGCGCCACGAAGAACCCCACCGCGGTGAGCAAACGCTCCACCTCAGGGCGCTCTATGGCCACGCCGAGGAGCCGGCTGACGCGCTCGGGGCGGAGGAAGATCGTCCTCTCCTGCTGGGGCTGCGGCCACAGGTCGAGCGCCGGCGCGCGTACCTCCCCTCCCGCCACGGCGATGATCAGCTCGATCGCCCGCCGCAACGCGTCCGGCATCCCGAGCATGTCGATCCCGCGCTCGAAGCGGTAACTGGACTCGCTCGACAGCTCCAGCGCCCGGCGGGTACGGCGGATGCGGGTCGGCTGAAAGTAGGCGCACTCGAGCACGAGATCTCTCGTGTCGGCGCTCACCTCCGACTCGGCGCTCCCCATCACGCCCGCGACAATGGTGGGGTGCTCGGCGTCGCAGATGGCGGTCATATCCGCGGTGAGGGTGCGCGTCACGCCGTCGAGCGTCACGATCTTTTCGCCCGGGCGCGCGCGCCGCGCCACGACCGCAGGCCCACGCAGCTTCGCGAGGTCGAAGGCGTGGAGCGGCTGGTTCAGCTCGAATAGGATGTGGTTCGTCGCGTCGACGACGTTGTTGATCGGCCGCTGACCGACCGCGGTGAGCCGGTCGGCGAGCCAGGCGGGGCTCGGCCCCACGCGGACGCCCCGAATTACCGCAATCATGTACCGTGGTGCGCCTTCGGGATCCTCCAGGCGCACCCCGACGCCATCAACTACACCGGCGGCGGTCTGGCGGACTGGCGGACGGTCGATCAGTCCGCCTGACCGCCTGACCGCCTGACCGCCCGGTATTTCCGGCAGCTTGACCGGCGCAGCGAGGGACGCGCCCAGCTCGCGAGCGACTCCCTTGTGACACAGCAGATCGGGGCGATTCGCGGGCACGTCGATCACGATCTGGTGATCGCCGATTCCCATGGCGTCGATGAAGCGGGTTCCCGGTGCGGCCGTGGTGTCGAGCTCGAGGATCCCCGTATGATCAGCCCCGAGACCGAGCTCCTTCGCGGAGCAGAGCATGCCGTTCGACTCGACGCCGCGGATTTTCTTCCGCTCGAGCTTCACCCCTCCGGGCAGCACCGCGCCCACCGGAGCGTAGGGGTAGATCTTGCCGGCCTGCACGTTAGGCGCGCCGCACACGACTTCGACGGCCCCCCCCCCGCCCCCGCCCGCGCTCCCGCCCCCCCCACGGTCCACGAGGCAGAGCGACAGGCGATCGGCGTCGGGGTGCTTCTTCACCTCCAACACGCGGGCGATCAGGACGTCGCCCAGGTCCTGATGCAGCGGGACGACCGCGTCGACGGCGGCGACGTGGAGCGTCAGGCGGTCCGCGACGTCGCGCGCGTCGAGCGGTCGGTCCAGCAGCGCCTCGAGCCAGCGACGCGAGACGATCAACGCGCTCCTCCCGCGAACTGCGCGAGGAATCGCACGTCGCTCTCCATCAGCACTCGGATGTCCGGAATCCCGTGGCGGCTCATCGCAATGCGCTCGGGGCCCATGCCCCACGCGAAGCCGGTGTAGCGCTCGCTGTCCACGCCGCAATTCTCGAGCACCGCGGGGTGCACGAGCCCCGAGCCGAGGATTTCCATCCAGCCGGTCTGCTTGCACGTGGGGCACCCCACACCCTTGCAGATCTGGCACTGCACGTCCATCTCGGCCGACGGCTCGGTGAACGGGAAGAACGAGGGCCGGAACCGCACCCGCGTGTCCGGGGCGAAGAACTTGCGCGCGAAGGTCGCCAGGGTCGCCTTGAAATCCACGAACGTGATCCCCTCGTCGACGGCGAGTCCTTCGATCTGCTGGAACACCGGGGCGTGCGAGGCATCGAACGGGTCGCGACGGTACACCTGCCCCGGGATCACGACCCGGATTGGCGGTGGGTAGCGCTCGAGGGTGCGGATCTGCACGGGCGAGGTATGGGTGCGCAGCAGTATGTCCCCGCCCAAATAGAACGAGTCCTGGGCGTCGAGCGCCGGGTGATCCTTGGGGAAGTTGAGGGCGAAGAAGTTGTACCGTTCGGTCTCGGCCTCGGGACCCACGGCGCGCGTGAACCCGAGCTCGCGGAAGATCTCACAGATCTCGTCCACGACCTGGGTGACGAGGTGGAGCCCGCCCCGCCAGCCGGTGCGACCGGGCAGGGTGAGATCCACGCCCGTGACCGTGCCGGCGGCGCGCTTGAGCTCGCTCTCACGGGCCGCGAAGGCGGCCTCGAACTCGCGCTTCAGCGCGTTCGCAGTCGCGCCGACCTCCTTCTTGGAGGCCGGGTCGAGCTTGGGTATGCGCCCGAGAATCTGGGTGAGCGCGCCGGCTTTGCGTCCGAGGATCTCGGTCTTCAAGTCCGAGAGCCGGCGCTCGTCCCCCTGCGGAATTTCCTTCAGACGCTCCCGCAGCTCGGCGAGGGCTGCCAGGAGGTCGCGCATGGTCAGAGCGCCTGCTTGGCGACCTCCGCGAGCTGCTCAAACGCCACGGGATCGCGGACGGCGAGATCGGCGAGGACCTTGCGGTTGATCTCGACGCCCGCCTTGCGGAGCCCGTTCATGAGCCGGCTGTAGGACAACTGGTGCAGCCGGGCGGCCGCGTTGATGCGCGTGATCCAGAGCCGGCGAAAGTCGGCCTTCTTGCGGCGCCGGTCCCGGTACGCGTATTTCTGGGCGCGCTCGACGGACTCCTTCGCCGCCTTCCACAGTTTGGACCGCCCGCCGAAGTAGCCCTTGGCGAGCTTCATGATCTTGTTCTTGCGCTTCAGGCGCGCGACGTTGCTCTTGACGCGGGGCATGGGGGGGATCGCTCCTTACGCCATCAGCAGGCGCTTGAGGCGTCGTTCGTCGGCGTGCGACACGAGCGCCGGCTTGCGCAGGTGGCGCTTCCGCTTGGGGTGCTTCTTGGTCAGGATGTGGCTCTTGTAGGCGTGGTACCGACGCAGCCGGCCGGTCCCCGTCAGCCGGACGCGTTTACGGAGCGCGCGCTTGGATTTCTGCTTGGGCATCGTTTCCTCCCCGGGCTCGCGCCCGGGGTTAGTTGTCATTTGGGGGCAAGCACCATGGACATGTTGCGGCCCTCGAGCTTCGGGTCTTGCTCGATCTTGGCGATGTCCTTCAGCGCGTTGGCGACCCGGTCGAGCACCTCGCGTCCCAGGTCGATGTGGGCCATCTGCCGGCCCCGGTACATCATCGTCACCTTGACCTTGTTGCCGTCCTGCAGGAACTCTCGCGCGTGCCGAGTCTTGAAGGCGAAGTCATGATCGTCGATCCCCGGCCGGTATTTCACTTCCTTGAGGTGGATGACGTGCTGCTTTTTCTTCGCCGCCCGCGCCGCCTTCGCCTGCTCGAACTTGAACTTCCCGTAGTCCATGATCTTCGCGACCGGGGGTCGCGCGAGCGGGGCCACCTCGACCAGGTCGAGGCCTCGCTCCTGCGCCGCGGCCAATGCTTCCTCGACGGTCAGCACGCCGAGCTGCGCTCCGTCGGGGGCGATCACGCGGATCGGGCTGATCCGGATCTGCCGGTTGACTCGGATGCGCGGCGCTTTGTTGTTCGGGCTTTCGATCGCCAGGTGCCGTTCTCCTCCATGGGAAAGAAAAAGCGGACTCCAGCTGCCCAGGAATCCGCGTGACCTCATGCGTCATCCGTTTTCCGTCATCCATACGTGACCGATGACGAAGACCGACGACGGACGACCTCTCGAACCCTAGAGCACTCCCCGATCCGGAGAGGCAGCGGGTGAGGCGCACGCGGCGCCCGCTTGCCGAATTGTCGGGGCTAAGTTAGCCCGCCAGAAGCGGGTCCACAAGTGCGAACGCCTTGCCGTCACGCCCCAACCGACCGGCCACCACCGCGGGATCGTGCTCGAAGAACAACAGCCACCCTTCCCCTTCCGCCCGTGCATAGAGTCGGCGCTTCGACTCGAGGGTCACGAGCGGCTCCAGGTCGTACCCCATGATCCAGGGGAGCGGCAGATGGGCGCTCGTGGGGACGAGGTCCGCGAGAAAGCACACCCGCTCACCGCCGCTCTCGACCAATACCGATTGGTGATACGGCACGTGCCCCGGCGTCGGCAGGCAGCGGATCCCGGGGAGCGGCTCCGCCTCCCCGTCGAGAAGCGTGAACGGCACCCGCTCGAAGTTGTGCGGGAGGTAGCTCGCCGCGGTGCGCTCGTTGGTGTGCCGGGCGAACTCGAGCTCTCCCTGCTGGACCACGTACGTCGCCCGTGGAAAGGTGATCCGAATGGCGCCTCCCGCGCCTCCACCATCTCCACCCCCCTCCCGATAGGTATTGCCGCCCGCGTGATCGAAATGGAGGTGGCTGTCGATCACCCAGCGGACGTCGGCGGTGGCATGGCCGAGCTCCGCGAGCGCATCCTCGAGCCGGGTGCGCCCATCCTTCCCATCGTTCGCGACCCCGTAGATGTCCTTGAACTTGTCGGTTTCCTTGTTGCCGAGCCCCGTGTCCACGAGGACCAGCCCGTCGTCGTGCTCGACCAGCAGACAGCGGAGCGCCAAGGGAATGCGGTTCTTGTCATCGGCCGGAATGCGGCGCTGCCACAGCGGTTTCGGCACGACGCCGAACATGGCGCCGCCGTCGAGGGCTTGGCGACCGGCTTCGAGGGCATGGCAGGTCAGGCGGCCGACTTTGAACGTCGTGTGCGTCATTCGGGGAGTGCGGAATGCGGAGTGCGGAGTGCGGAATTGCAATGAGAGGTCGTTCGCCGATCGACGCTCCTCTCGATACTCCGCATTCCGCATTCCGCATTCCGCACTTTCTTGTGTCGTGGCCGGTCATGCACCTCAATCAGCTGCTCCAACGTCTCGACCCCCCGCTCCCGCGCCCGCCCGATCAGCGCCCGCAGGATGTGAGCGGTGGCGAGGGCATCCCCGAAGGCGCGATGGCGTGCTGGGTTCTCGACGCCGAAGAACGCCGCCACGTGGTCGAGCCCACGGTGGCGCAGCTCGGGCACGAGGCGGCGCGTGAGGCGGACCGTGCAGAGGGGCTTGCCGCCCGGTGCGGGGACGCCGGCCGCGACGCATTCGGCACCGAGGAAGCGCCAGTCGAAGCGGGCGTTGTGGGCGACGAACACGCCGGCGTCGAGCGCGTATCCGAGACCTGCCGCCACGTCCACGAAACGGGGGCAACCGGCGACCAGGCCGTCGGTGATGCCGGTGAGGCGCGTTACCCACGGAGGAATCGGGGTCCCCGGGTCGAGCAACGCCTCGAAGCCGAGGTGGATGGTTCTGCCCTCGAGGATCGCCACCGCCACCTCGAGGATCCGGCCGCCGTTCTGCGCCCGCACCCCGGTCGTTTCCACGTCCACGACGGCGAAGCGCGCATGCTCGAGGGAGTCGGACGACGGGCTAGAGGTCATCCCGCCGGAGCGGCAACGACATGCAGCGGGGACCGCCGCCGCCGCGCACCAGCTCGCTCCCGTCCATCGTGATCACCGCCCGCTCACCGTCGTCCAGCGCCTCCTCACCCGTCAGCAGGTTCACGGCGGAGAGCGTCTTGAACCCCGCATGCTCGAGCTCCCGCAGCGTGGCCTCGTTGCGGGCGTAGGTGACGGTCACGCCGGGCCGCACCGCGAAGAAATTGCAGGCCGAGGACCACTGCTCGCGCTCCTGCAGCGAGCGGTCCGAGCCCCCGCAGAACACCGGCTCGAGCGGGTGGTCCACCGCCTGCATGGCGGCGAAGAAGTTGGGCATCTCCTTCACCCCCTTCGATTTCTTGCGGCGGTGCAGCACGGCGAGCCGCTCCGGCCCGACGAAATGCGGCGGATAGACGCAGCACAGCTCGCGGTCGAGCTGCGTAAAAATCATGTCCAAGTGGATCGCGGTGCGCTCGTTCGGCAGGACCACGACGATCACGTCCTTGACGCCGCAATGCTCGAACACGAGATCGCACAGGTGGTCGAGCGCCGCGGGGCTCGAGCGCTCGCTGAACCCGAGCAGCAGCAAGTCGGGGCGCACGGGGTGCACGTCCCCGCCTTCCAGCGTGTAGTTGTTGCGCTTCTCTTCCGACCCGTCGTACAGGATCCCGGCGTTCTCGAGACACGGGTGGTAGCGGAACAGCGCCTTGACGAGGAGCTCCTCGGTCCAGCGCACGCCGTAGCGCATCGAGCCGATGATCGAGTGCTCGCCGATCACGATCCCCACATCGCGCGTGAAGAAGAGATTGGGAAGCGGCGGCAGCGCGAAGCCGGTCTCGTTGAGCGCCCGGGCGATCGGCCCGGCTTCTTCCAGGGCGCCCTCGATCATCAGGCCGACGAGCGCCTCGGGCGAGAGGGCGGCGAGCTGCTTCGCCAGGGCGTCCGAGGGCACCACCTCGAGCGCGCGGGTCACCAGGAACTCGCGCACGTCCGGACCCGCCACCAGCTCCGTCAGGAGCGTGCGCACCTCGTACACCTGGGCGAACCGCTCCAGCACCGCCACGAACCGCCGGTGCTCGCGCTGGGCGAGCTCCAGGTCGATGATGTCGTCGTACAGATAGTCTTCCCGATTGCCGGGAGTGACGGCGACCAGCTCGCGGCCGGGGGTATGGACCAGCACCGCCCGCAGCGGGCCGATTTCCGAGGTGACGTGGACGCGGGCCATGGGCGGGAATCTAAGCGCGCCGCCGCTCGCCGGCTAAGTGACGGCGAAGGGTGATGTTACGGTTCCCCGGCTGACAAGTGCGGAATTCGGAATGCGGAATGCGGAATGTCAAGGTGAGCGTCGCTTGGCGAAAGACCTCTCCTATCTATTCCGCACTCCGCATTCCGCACTCCGCATTTGTGTTTTATCGGTTTGCCAACGCAAAACTCAGCGTCTCCAGCTCCAGCGCCATGTTGACCGACTTCACCGCCACGTCGCCGGGCACCGCTAGCTGCACCGGTGCGAAGTTGAGGATGGCCTTCACGCCCGCGCGCACCAGTCGGTCCACCACGTCCTGCGCCGACTCGGCGGGCGTCACGACGATGGCGATGTCGCTGGGCTCCTTGACGAGGTCGGCGTCCAAGTGGCGGATGTCGCGCACCACGAGGCCGTTCCAGCGGGAGCCGATCTTCTCCGGGTCTTTGTCGTATATCGCGGCGACGTGGAAGCCGCGCTGCCGGAAACCGGGATATTGCACGAGCGCGCTGCCGATGCGGCCCGCGCCGACGAGCACGACGCGGTAGGTGCGTCGCAGGCCCAGGATATCGCGGATCCGGGCGGTGAGCTCGGGGACGGAATAGCCCAGGCCGCGCTTGCCGAACGAGCCGAAGAAGGAGAGGTCCTTGCGCACCTGCGCCGACGTCGTGCCGCCGCGTCGGGCCAGCTCGGCGGAGGAGATCGTGGTCTGGCCTTGCGCGTCGAACTGCTCGAGGAACCGGAGGTACAGGGAGAGCCGCCGCACTGTGCTCTCGGAGATCTTCCTCATATTGTGAATTATTTCACAATCGAGCCCTCCACCGCAAGAGCCGCGCGAACACATCGGGGGGGAGCGTCTCGGGACGCACCGCCGGATCGACCCCGAGCGCCGCCAGTCCCGCCGCCACGACGGCGGCGGAGCGCCCCGTGACCGCCATCGCCACATTGCGCAGCTGCTTGCGGCGCCGGGTGAAGCAGGCCGTGACGAACGCGCGGAATGCCGCGATCTCTTCCGGCGCGACGAGCGGCTGGGCGCGCGGCGTGAGGCGCACCAGCGCGCTCTGGACCTTGGGCGGCGGCGTAAACGCCCCCGCGCGTACGGTGAAGAGCCGCTCCACGCGACACACGGCCTGCACTCCCACGGAGAGGGCGCCGTACGTTTTCGACCCCGGGGACGCCGCGAGCCGGTCGGCGACCTCGGCCTGGACGAGAAACACGATGCGCGCCGGGAGCGGCGGCGTGAGGGCTTTGTCGATCAGGGGAGAAGTGATGGCGTAGGGGATGTTGCCGATCACCTTGAAATGCGGAGTGCGGAGTGCGGAATGCGGAATGGCCGTGTGAGTTTCGAGAAGCACATGCCAATCCAACTTCAGGGCGTCCCCGTGCGCGATACTGA
>Ga0209237_1000577_pt1 | contig 20955 bp, 21 predicted proteins | sample GraSoi013_1_40cm_2_FD_185820 | JGI IMG/M metagenome (GOLD analysis project Ga0209237, IMG submission 185820) | Grasslands soil microbial communities from the Angelo Coastal Reserve, California, USA - Sample 10_02_2013_1_40cm (SPAdes) (version 2) | ecosystem: Environmental > Terrestrial > Soil >... | reverse complement strand
GGCGGCATTTGCGCGATCGCCTTCGTCCAGGGCGGTTAGGCGGAGGATCCGCGCTAGCCGGCTGAGCTACGGTGGCGCGAGCGGAAGGAAAAGCTCCCACGCCATAAAGATTCCGAGGACATCCGCAGCCTGCGGACAACGTTTAAACGCGACCCGACCATCGCGCGGTGTGCAGCGCGTCTCCGGCTCGTATTACGACGGCCGCCGATTCCGAGAGGGGACGGTGGGATGGGAAGACGACATCGTCGTGGAGGTCCGCCCCGGGCGCGCTCGCACTCCGCTCGCGGAAGGCCTGATCGTTCCCGGTCTGTGGAACGCGCACACGCACCTCGGCGATGCGATCGTGACGCAGGAACTGAAAGGGACGCTCGAGGAGCTCGTCGCACCGCCGCACGGCCTCAAGCATCGCGTCCTCGCAAAGGCGAAAGACGCCGCGGTGATCGCCGCGATGCGACGCGCCATGGCGACGATGGTGAGGACCGGGACCACGGGGTTCTCCGACTTCCGAGAAGGAGGACTCAAGGGACTCAAACTGCTCTACGCTGCGGCCGCAGCTCTGCCCATCCAGGGGATCGCTCTGGGTCGGCCCGTGGAGCTCTCATACAATCCACGAGAGGTGGCGGCGATCCTGCGCGCATCGGACGGAATCGCGGTGAGCTCGTACATCGATTGGCCGCGTCACGCGATCGAGAAGCTCGCGGCGGACGTCCGACGGGCGAAGAAGATCTTCGCGATCCATTGCTCCGAACGAGTGCGGGAAGACGTCGACGCAGTCCTCGATATGAAGCCCGCATTCCTCGTCCACATGGTCCAAGCGACGGACGCGGACCTCGAGCGGTGCGCCGACGCGGACGTCCCAATCGTCGTATGTCCGCGCTCGAACGCTTTCTTCGCGATGACACCGGACATTCCGCGCATGCTCGGACACGGCGTGGAGCTCCGTTTGGGAACAGACAACGCGATGATCAACACTCCGTCCCTTCTGCGAGAAATGGAATTCGCGTATCGCGTCGCCCGGATGAAAGGCGGCGTGCCGGCGCGCGAGATCTTCGAGATGGCGCTACGCGGACGTCGTCTCTCCGATTCGGACGCTCCATCCGGAATTCGCGTCGGGGCGCGGGCCGACCTCGTCATCCTGGATCTCCCAGGAGGGCCGAACGCGTTTGCTTCTCTCGTGCGAGCCTCGGCAAGCGACGTCCGGCTCGTCGTCTCCGGGGGACGGCTATGGCCCGCACCCGCTCCGTCGGTCCGTGACGCGTCGATGATCCGGGGACGCCGGCGCGGCGTCGAACGTTCGACCCGATGAAACGTCCGCGGCTCACCCCATCCTTTATCCTGAGGCGCCACTTTCTGGCGCCGATGGCCTCCTACGACGACGTGATGTCGTTGTCCGTCCGCCGCGGTTTCCTGTGGCCCGCGGTCGATTTGTACGGAGGTTTCGCCGGTTTCTACGACTACGGCCACAACGGCTTCCTCCTGCGCCGCAGGTGGGAAGACCTCTGGACCGAGACGTTCCTGGGATTGAGCGATAACTACTACCTCATCGACACGACGACAATCCTCCCGGAGGCGCCTCTCAAGGCCTCCGGCCACGTGGACCACTTCTCGGACCTCCTCGTCACGTGCACGCGCTGCGGCGAATCCTACCGCGGAGATCAGCTGCTCGAGGCGGCGACGCATGAAGAGCACGAAGGGCTCACGCCCGCAGAGCTGGACGCTCGAATCCGCGAGTTGAAAATCCGTTGCCCGAACTGCAAAGGCGAACTCGGGCCGGCGCGACCCTTCAACATGATGTTCCCGCTCGACGTCGGGCCGACCGGAAAGGATCGCGCGTACCTTCGGCCGGAGACCGCCCAAGGTGTCTATCTGAATTTCAAGCGGGAGTTCGAGGCGTTGCGCCGGAAGCTCCCGATGGGGCTCGCGATCGTCGGGCGGGCGTACCGGAACGAGATCAGCCCACGCCAGGGCGCGTACCGCATGCGCGAATTCCTCCAAGCGGAACTCCAGATCTTCTTCGACCCTGCGACGTTCGCAGGCCTGCTGCCGTTCGACGGGATCGCATCCTCACCAATTCGCATCGCATGGGCCGCAGAGAAAAACCAGCCCGGCGCGCACGACATTCTCCCGAAGGACCTCGTCGCGCGCGATCTGCCACCCTGGTACGTCTACCACCTCGCGGCGGTTCAGCGATTCTATCTCGAGCGGCTCCGGGTCCCGCGAGACGCATTTCGCTTTGCGGAGCTCGATGAGAAGGAGCGCGCGTTTTACAACAAGATCCACTTCGACATCCAGGTGAAACAGGAGAGCCTCGGCGGGTTCAAGGAGGTCGGCGGCGTCCACTACCGGACGGACCACGACCTGAAGGGTCACGAGGCCATGTCTCACGCGAAGCAGTCCGTCACCTTCGACGGATCGCGGCTCATTCCCCATGTCCTCGAATTGTCCTTTGGCGTGGACCGCAACGTGTGGGCCTTGCTCGACCTGTCGTACAGCAAAGGCGAGCGGATCGTCTTGCGACTCCCGCCGCGGCTCGCGCCCGTGAGCGTCGGCGTCTTCCCCCTCGTGAACAAAGACGGGCTACCAGAAAAGGCGGAGGCACTCCACGTAAGCCTGAGGAAGCGCTTCGCCTCCTTCTACGACGACTCCGGTTCAATCGGCCGACGGTACGCTCGCATGGACGAAATTGGCACGCCCTTCACGGTGACGGTGGACCACGAGTCGCTCGAAGGAAAAGGAGTCACCGTCCGCGAGCGGGATTCGCAGAAGCAGATTCGTCTGACCGAGTCGGACCTCGCCGACACGCTCACGCAACTCCTCGCCGGCGACAAGACGTTCGGCGCGTGAACGCATGGCGTCGTCACGCCACGTCGACGCCTTCGTCCGCCGCCTCGGGGATGGGATCGCGCGGGAGATCCACGGTCGCAGCCGCGTCGCCCTCGCGTACTCCGGGGGACTCGCGAGTACCCTCATCGCGATGATTGCGCGAAAACGATGCGCCCTGGACTGCGTCGTCGCGGGCGTCGACGGATCACCCGACGTCCTCGCCGCCAAAGCGGCGAAAGCCCATCTCGACTACCGGGTCGAGTACGTGGTCATGAGTCGCGAGGACGCGCTGCGAATCCGCGCACAGATTGTGCGATCTCACCCGGGGTTGCCGTGGCGTGACGTCCACAACCTTGTCCCACTCCATGCGACACTCGAGCGCGCAGACGGTCGGACGATGCTTTCCGGTTTCGGAGTGCCTCAGCCCGGCGCGGCGATGGTCGCCGCCCTCAGGCGCGCCAACGTCGTCTGGCCTCTTCACACGATCGCGCGCGGGACGACTCTCTCACGCTCCGCAGTCCAGTCCGCGGCCGCGGCACTCGGCCTCCCGCCGGAGTGGGCTCGCGTGTCTCACCGCGCTCCGGCCGAAGGCGCGGGCATTCGGGACTGGCTCCGAGGATCGAACAAGGGCGTGCACTGCCTGCACTGACCGCTCCGCTCAATCCCGTTTGTGAGAATCACGAAGCGCGCGAATTTCCTTCCGATGATGCACCGATAGCAAGATTAAATAGACCCCTCACGAATGGTCGCCGTGGTCGGCGTCCGCGTGGCGGACAATCGGTTGGGGGGGCTCCAACCAAATGCAAAATCGAACAGCGCGCGTACCACGCTTCATCTCCGGTGTCGCGCTCCTCCTTCTTGCGTTCACGCTCACGGCCTCTCTCGCTTCCGCGGTCCCTCGCCGCTCGTACTATCAGCTCGCGGTGATCCTCAACGATTCCCATGCGCCCGACGTGGACTTCACGTTCTGGTTAGATTCGCCGTATCCAAACAATCTGAGCTATAGCGATACGATGGCTGCGACGATCAGCATCACGGCGGTCTTCGGTCCCGAACTCGCCTATCAGCAGCAGGCGGGCGGTACCTACCATGAGGTCGCCCTCAACAAGATCGGAGACTGGTCGTTCTTCGCCAACACGACGGAGACGCCGCAGACCGCGAGTCCCGTCTTCACCACAGTCGCGCTCACGTTGACGTACACGGACAACTTCGATCAGAACCCCCGGACGATTTATCGGTCCCTGACCTTCGCCCTCAAGTACGTCGCTCCTCCGCCTCCCGTGAACACCGCCTGGGCGGCGGCCGCCGGCCTCGGTGCCGCGGGGGTGCTCGGCCTCGGCGTGTACGTGACGCGACGTGCGCGTCTCGAGGAGCTGTACCTGATGCACGACAGCGGAATGCTGATCCGCCACTGGTCCCGCACGCAAGGCATGGTCCATGACAGCGACATCATGAGCGGGATGCTGATCGTCCTCCAGGAGTTCGTCCGCGACTCGTTCGACGACCGGGGCGGGACCCTCGAGCAGTTGCGCTTCGGGCAACGCCAGGTGCTGATGCTCCGCGGCCAGCACACGGTCCTCGCGGCGGTGATCGTGGGCCGGTACCTGAACAACCTGCCCAGGAAACTCCAAATCGCGGTGTGGGAATTCGAACGGTCCCACTCGGACATCCTCGCGAGGTGGGACGGCGACGTGGCGCTTCTGCCGCAGGCGGACCTGATCGCGGCGCGGTTCATTCGCCCGCGGCTCCGACTTCATCCGAACTGAGACCCGTGTATTCGCATCGCTGACATTGAGTCAGCAAGCGTTATAAGAGTGGCCCCTGCATGGAGCGAGGCCGTCATGGTCGATGACCACGTCAAGCGAAAGATCTTGCTCCTCGGCGACGGCGCCGTGGGCAAGACGAGCCTCATCCGACGCTTCGTCGTCGACAAGTTCTCGGACGATTACATCACGACGATCGGCACGAAAGTCACGAAGAAAGACTTGCGAATCGAGTCGCCGAGTAAGGCGACCGACATGACGTTCATGATCTGGGACGTCCTGGGCCAAAAGGGGTACCGCGGGATCCAAGAGAGTTCGTTCCAGGGGGCGAAAGGCGCGCTCCTGGTCTACGACGTGACCCGGGGGGAGACGGCCGATAGCCTCCACGAGTATTGGATCCCGCACCTCCTCTCCGTCACCGATCCGATCCCGATTGTCCTCGTCGCGAACAAAGTGGACCTCGCCGACTCCCGTCGAAAGGTCCAAGAAGATCTGGATGACCTGAAGGACGTCCTCCAGGTGGACGGCTTCGTGAGCTCCGCGAAGACGGGCCTCAACGTCGAAGCGGGGTTCCTTGGACTCGCGAAGGCGATGATCGCAAAAGCGGATGCGAAGATCACGAAGCGAGACGCCGTCGAAGAGACGTGGAATCCGTACATCGCGGTCACGGACCAGATCATCGTGGACTTCTGCGAGTTCATGGGAGGTCAGGAGGCCGCGATGCCGATCGTCCGCCAGCAACTCACGCGTGCGGGCATCGATGTCAAGGCACCGACGAAGGAGGGCCTGCGTCTCGCGGTCGACTACTTGGCGGAAGCGGAGTCGTCGTTCCGCAACGCCGCGGACGTCGAGGCGAGCAAGCTCCGACGGCTCGGCTGGATCAAGGAAGTTTCGTGATTACAGCTGCTTGACCATGTACGGCGCCCGTAACTCATAGCCGAGGTTGCGATAGTAGCCGCGGACGCCGACTCCCGCGGTAATACGGATCGCGCGGGCATCGAATCCCTCCCAGGCCAGGCGCTCGCACTCGTCCATGAGCCGACGACCGAACCCGCGATGCTGCCAGCGGTCGTGGGCCGCCTCATGGATCCTCACCATGGGACCGAACACCTTCAGCTCGCGGACCGTGGCGCTGGTCGAGTCAATCCGAAGACGCGCGTACGCAACGAGCACATCGAGCTCGGGGTCTTCGAAGCTGAGGAATACCTCGTGTCCTCCAGAGGACTCGTAGTCGGACCGTAACAATGTCAGGGCTTCCGGACGTGGCTGGATCCCGCGGAATCCGACTTCGCGGCACCGGACGCACACACACCTCAGGCCGCTCGCACGAAGTCGTTCCCGTGCAAGGAGGCGGAGGTCCCCCTTCTTCGGCCCATCTTGGATTTCCGGCGCGCCGATCTCTCGCTGAACGCGCTGGATCCGGCACCACCGCGGGACGATTGCCTTCACGCGGGCGATCAGGTCGACGGCCTCCTCCGTCGTGAGCGGCGTGTAGCGGCCGGATTTCCACATTCCGTGAAGGGCGGTCCCGGGCAGGACGAGCGTCGGATAGATCTTGAGAAAGTCCGGGCGGTAATCCGGATCGTCGAACAACGTCCGGAACGAGGCGAAGTCGCGGTCGCAGTCCGATCCCGGGAGACCCGGCATCATATGGGCGCCGACCTTCAAGCCGGCGGCCTTCGCGCGGCCCATCGCGGCGCGGCTCTGGGAATCCGTGTGGCCGCGGTGCACCGCCTCGAGGACATCGTCGTAGGTCGACTGGATCCCCAGCTCGACGCGCGTTGTGCCGAGCGCGAGGCACGCGTCGACCTCCGACCCGAGGAAGCAATCCGGTTTCGTCTCAATCGTCAGGCCGATGCAACGGGCCGCAGCGGTCTCGTTCGCCGCCTGGGCCGCGACGATCGAATCCGAGACAAAGCCGTTCATGGCGTCGAGGCAGCCTTTCACGAACGACTCCTGGTACCCGCGGTCGAGAGACGTGAAGGTGCCTCCCAGCACAATCAAATCGACCTTGTCGGTCGGGTGCCCGATTTCCTGGAGAGACCGGAGACATGCGACAGTCTGGGCTCCGGGATCGTAGCTGTGGGCCGACGCGCGTCGCGCTGCGGGTTCGGTGCCGAGGTACGACTGCGGCGTCCCGATCCTCGGCCCTCCGGGACAGAAGGTGCACACACCGTGGGGGCACGCATGCGGCGCGGTCATGACCGTCACGACGGCGACGCCGCTCGCGGTGCGGGCGGGTTTGACTCGTAGCAGGTCCACCAATTCTTCATGGAACGCGGGAGGCAGCCGACCGAGGAGATCTGAGTCGCTCGGAATCCCCACGAGGCCGCGGGACCGCGCGACGCGGCGCTTCAGTTGTTGGAGCTCATCCTTCGATGTGGGCACGCGCTCTCTTAGTTCGGCGAGGAACGCCGCGAGGAACGAATCCTCTGAAGAAGCAGGTAGGACTAAGGCCAACGCTTCGGCCTCCCTAGACCTCCGGCCATCGTGTCGGAGCCGCGAGAATCAGCCGGTCTCCTCCTTCCGGGTCGCGTGCGCGGGAACCATCCGCTCCCTGCGACCGAACAGGTCCGTGGACTGTGCAAAGCCGACCACCAGAGAGGCCAAACCGGCGAACGCGAGGGCGGTGCCTGCGATGACCCCGGTATCGAGGACCGGCGTCTGCGCCAACACGCCGATCGGGTTGACCGGCGCACCGAGCCAATCGAGGAAGAGAGCGAATTCCATCACGCCGAGGGTGCCGACCCCCGCCACGCCGAACGCGAGCCCGCGGATCCCGGCGCTGGACGCGCCCGCGGCGAGGTTCGCCCGCCAGAGCGCCGCGACCAAGCCGCCAAAGAAGAGGAGCTGGCCGAGACCGGACGTCAACGCCAAGAGCTCCTTCACCTCCGAGATAGGGAGGACGACGATCTCGGCGACGCGCGCGGGATAGAGTCGCAGCAACTGAGATGCGAGGTACAGCCACACCCCGAGGAACGCGAGGAACAGCCAGCCCCGGGGCGATTGGAGGCCCGTCCGCCCGATGCGAGAAGAAGCCATGAGGCCGTCATCCTCCTTCTCGGGCAAGAACCTTGGCCTCGCCGAAACCGATCAGCCGTACATCGTGCCGTGCTTCTCGACTTTCGGCGCGTCGCCGGGCACTTGTTCCAAGATGTCGACCGCGAGCACGACATGCAACGGAATCAGGCGCAGCTTTCCCTTGAGCTCCTGGTGGCTCTCATCGAGCTCCACAACGATCGCGTCGTCCGTCCCGATCGTCGCGTATCCCCGGAAAATGCCCTTCGTGACCTTGGTGCGGTCCCGCGTCTCCATGGACTCGATCCGGTACCGGGACCCTTTCGTGAGCGAGACGATCTCGTCGGCCAAGTCCGTCACCTCCGTTGCTCGGCGAGCTTCTCGAGATGATCGACCGTCTTGCGGTAGTTCTCCATTGCGATCTCCACGTTCGACTCGACGAAATTCCAGGCCTTCGAGAGATTTCCGTATCGGATGCGGTACCCTTTCCGGACCGAGCTGCGCTCTGTGACGTTCACCTCATCGAGGAGGTCCATCTCCTTCAACTTGTTGATGTGGCGATAGATCGTCGCCTTCGTCGTCTTCAACTTCGCGGCGAGTTGCTCGACCGTCCAACCCTTGTCGAGGCGGCCGAGCAGGCATTCGACGAACAACCGGTACGGGACCGAATCCCGCACGGAGCTCGCGTCGGTCTTCGGATCGTACCCCTTGGGGATGTATCCGATCTGCGTGAGGAACAGGAGCGCGACATCGTCGATGTCCTTGAGGGGCGTGAGGGGGGTGTTGCTCACGATGACGATTTCGAACGGCAGACGGAACCCCTTCGCCTCGGTATCGGGGAGGCATAGTTAAGGTTTCCCATTGAATATTATGCAGTATTGTGATAATAATAATGCTCAGACATCGACAATTCCGCTGTACGTGTCGATGCGAAGCCCACGCGCCCGGAGCTCGCGGACGAGCGCGTTGATGCCGATGCTGTCCGAAGCCATGTGCCCCGTGACCACAAGGTTCTTCGAACCCTCGCGCCCGAAGAGCTCCCACAACCGTCGGAGGGCCCCCGCATCGATGTGGATATAGAAAACTGTGTCGATGCCGTGCTCGAAGGCCGCCCGGGCGACGGGTAGCCCTCCGTTCGTCCCCGCGCCGTGGTGGACGGCCCATTTTCCGAGCGAATTATCGATCTTCCCCATGCGGACTGCGATGCGCGTCTTCGCCGCCTGAAATTCCGGGATCGTGTAGAGCGTGTCGATCGCATCGCGCACTCGCGGACTCGGTTTCAACTTGGCTCGGAGCGTCTCGTCCATCACGCGCCGCCCGATTTCGTCGCACGGGTTGTGGATGCACATGAGGCCGATCCCGATCAACCGCGCGATCGACGGGAGTCGGTCGTAGTTCTCCGCATGGGCTCGTTGCTCTCGGTCCTCTTGCATCTCCCGGATCGCGGCATCCGCGACCGGCCGCGGCACTCCGTGGGTGACCAGGATGTCCGCATGCTTCACCAGGACCTTAGGAAAGTCGAGGGCCGCCGATCCTCCCGTCGGGTGGTGCGCGATCACGACGTCGTAGCCTTTTTCCTTCGCCATCAGGAGATCCGCCGCTTCGACGTCGATGCCGAACAACGCGCGGCGCACGTTCTTGGCGGGCACGTTGATCGTCGTGTCGGAGGGAATCTCGGATTGCTTCGCGAGCCGGAGGGCGGCGTCCAAGATGTCCTGGGTATCCATCGCCCGCGGGAGCAACTGGGACGAGATAAGGCCTTCCGCATCGCCGCCTCTCGCGGACGCCGGCCAAAGGCTTTTCGTCTCGCGGTCGATGCCGTGCGGGGGGAAGGACTCATCTCTGACGTCTCGCCCAAGGAAATCGCCCGCGCGGGGGTGCTTGTGCGGATCCCGCCGGCGTTGCGTTCCTACACGGACGGCCAGGACGAAGTCGTCCTCGAGGCGTCGGACGTCGCCGCAATGCTGCGCGCGCTCGAAGCGAGCTTCCCGGGAATCCGGGATCGCGTCATCGATGAGGCGGGCCGGCGCCGGCCGTACGTGAACGTCTTCGTGAATGAGGAACTCATCAGAACGTCCTTGCCGGAATCGAAACTGAATCCGGGGGACGTCGTCCACATCCTCCCCAGCGTCGCCGGTGGTTGACGTGGCTCGTTCGATTAAGAAAGGCAGCGTGGTCGTCGCGGTCGGGACGAAGAAAGGCGGATTCCTTTTCCATTCTCCGGATCGAAAGAAATGGTCGGTCGCGGGTCCGTTCATGGAGGGCGGGTCCGTGTACCACATGATGCTGGACCCGCGGGACGGCCGCACCGTCTACGCATCCGCGCCAATGGGCAGCGAACCGTGGGGACCGGGAATCTACCGCGGCCGCGCGGGAGCGGAGCCGAAGGCGACGCAAGCGGCGCCGAAGTTCAAGGAGGGCTCCGATCTCAGCGTCTCCCGCATCTGGCACATCGAACCGGGACCGTCGAGAGCGCCCGACACGATTTACGCCGGCGTGGAGCCCGCGGCATTGTTCCGCAGCGACGATCGCGGGGAGACGTGGCACGACTTGGATGCGTTGAACTATCACCCGACGAGGAAAGAGTGGCAACCGGGCGGCGGGGGGCTGTGCCTCCACTCCGTGCTCGTCGACCCGCGCAACCCGCGGCATCTCATCGTCGGGATCAGTGCGGTCGGGTCGTTCGAGACGCGGGATGGTGGGCGTAGCTGGACGACCGAGAACCGCGGCGTCCGGGCGGAATTCCTCCCAAACAAGTATCCGGAGTGGGGCCAGTGCGTGCACAAGCTCGCCTGGGACGCCTCCGGGGACGGCTCCCTCTTTCAGCAGAACCACTGCGGGACCTACCATCGCGGACCGGACGGTGGAGCGTGGACGGAAGTCACGAAAGGCCTGCCGTCCGATTTCGGATTTCCGATTGCCGCGCATCCGACGCAAAAGCACACCGCGTTCGTGGCGCCCTTGGTCGGCGCGGGGAACCGCGTCTTCCCGAAGGGGCAAATGGCCGTCTGGAAGACAACGAACAGCGGCAAAGCGTGGCGCCGGATGACGAAGGGTTTGCCCGGCCCGGGCGCCTACCTCGGAGTGCTCCGAGAGGGAATGGCCGTCGATGCCTCTGATCCGATCGGCGTCTACGTCGGGACGAACACGGGCCAACTCTTTGCGAGCCGCGACGAAGGCGAATCGTGGAAGATGATCAGTGACTTTCTGCCGCCCATCTTCTCCGTGAGCGCCGGAATCGCGCAGTAGCCCGAACGAGGCTTCGACCACGAGAACACGAAGGCCGAAAGTGGAAGGAGGCAGCGCGCCCCGCGCCGCCTCGTGGTTGGTCCCGAATTCAGAAGACGAAGATCAGGACCAGGACGGCCGCGAGCAGCTGGGCGATTCGCCACACGGTCGTCGTCCAGGAATCACCCGATGCCGCGTACGCTCCGAGGAAGAGGGCCAGCGTCACGAAGAAGCCGCCGATGCCTCGAAGGATCAAGGCCGCCATGATGATCGACGTGGCCCCACCGCCGCCTCCGGCGACGGCGAGGATCGACGTCGCGACGATCCCCGTCAGGAGCGCGAGCAGGCCGAAGACCAAGACGGTCATGTGCTGGGCCGGCGACCGGCCGATGTCCCAGAGTCTCTCGCCCATTCCCGCCATCGTGCCACCTCACCCGAAGATCGTGGGGGAGTTCGCGAGGACCAGCAGGAGGGCGACGAACGCGACGATCAGGAGGAACAGCCGGACAAAGACATCCAGATCCTCCGCATAGACGGCGGCGGCGAAGAGGCCGAGGACGAACAGGAAGATCCCGAAGTGGGCGACGAGCGGACCCCACACCCGCCCGAGATTCTCCTGGGCAATGACTTGATCCGGCGTCGCGGTGGACGGCAGCACGGTATTGCTCAGATCGACGAGCATCGCGCCAACCATGAGGAACAAGAGACCTAGCGCGATGACCGCGGCAATCATGACTTTCTTTCGATCCATCATCATCGGCGCACTCATCATCGGGGGCGGTGGTTCACGCATCCAATCCCTACCTTGGAGGAGCAGTTATGTTCTGATTTATATATATTACGCTGAATGAGCCTCTAATATAGATTTCGCAAGATAGACCTGCCCCGGGAGGATCGCACGCACGATCCAGAGATCAGATCCCCAGCTTCCCTGGATTGAGGGTGCCCGCGGAATCGAGTGCGGCCTTCACGCGGCGCGCGACCTCGAGGCTCGTCCCGAGTTCGTCGGTCATGAGGTGCGCGAGCTTCACGCCGACGCCATGCACATATTCCATCGTGCCTCCGAGCGACAGGGCGCGTCGGATGACTTCATCGACCGCGATCGCGACCGCCGCGCGAGCGGCCGCTCGGTCCTCACCGACGGATCGTAGGACCTCGAGGGAGACGAGTTCAGGTTGCGTCCAAACACCGAAACCGATCGGCCGAACGCCGTGACGTCGGAGGATCGCGAGGCCGGACCGACGGAAGGCGAGGATCTTCGACCTGGGCAGCGCGACGTGGACGTAATCGAAAATGAAGTTCTTCAGGCGTATGTCCGCGCGCGTCACGCCCGGCGCGACTTCGTCATGAGCATAGATGATGTCATGCCGAGTCCGCCAGTACTCGCGGGCCTCTCGGTCCGAGAGGGATTGTGCGGCGGCCGCGCGAAGACGAGGACGAGCGACCCGCCAGGAGGCGGCGACGACCTCGCGAGATCCCGCGAACCCGAGATACAGGATCGGCGGTCCGCCCTCGGATCGCCAAGGCAGGGAAGGCCCGGCGAAGGTCTCTTCGAAATCCATCACCGCCGGAGTGAGGCCGTCGTCATAGATTCGAACGAGGCCACCGAGCCCGCGCGGAAAATCACGAATCGCGAACGCATGAATCTCCTCCCGCTCCGGGGTTGGGAACACTCGGAGGGTTGCCGAGGTCACGACGCCGAGAGTCCCCTCGGTTCCGATGAACAGCCGCTTCAGGTCGAGGCCGGTCGTGGATCGCACCGCGGGACGGGTCCGCACGATGGTCCCGTCCGCGAGGACGACCTCGAGCCCAAGGACCTGGTCCCCCATCGTCCCGCGGAGGTATCCCGCGTACCCGATCCCGTTCGTCCCGATTGCCCCTCCGAGGGTCGCGCGCGGGCGAGACCACGGATCGTGGCCAAGGGTCAGACCCCTCTTTCGCAGTCGGCGATCCAGTGCCTCCAAAACGATGCCGGCCTCCGCGGTCGCCCGGTTCGAGGCTCGGTCAATCGACAGGACTCGTCGCATCCGACGCATGTCGAGGACGATCGAATCCGCCGAAGGTCGGGCGCCTCCCATCAGGCCGGTGCCGCCACCCCACGGCACGATCGACAGGCCCGCGGCCGCCGCGAAGCGGACGACGATGGAGACATCTTCCGTCGAGCGAGGCCAGACGACCGCGGCGGGATCGACGCCGCCCTCCGGGAGGCGGGACCCGCGATGTGCTCGGAACGCATCAAGCCGGTATCGGGGTGGAATCGCCAAATCCGTTGTGATCTGGTCTGCGCCGAGACGCTCCGCGAGCTCCGAGAGTCTTGCGCCCACGCGGACGGCAACGCCGAGGCCCTATTCAACCCGCGCGGATGCAGGCGCGAGCGAGGTCGCACAACATGGACGGTTCGCGGTTCGGCGTGGCGCACTCGCTGTCCTCCGGAGGGAAGTGGAATCCAGGAGTCCGGGAATCTCATGAGGTCCTTTTCATCGCACTCGAGGGCGTGAGCTTCGCCGTCATTATTGACGCGCTACCGCTCATGGGGAATTTCAAATCACATTCGAAGGCGTTCTCGCAAGATCGGGACTTCTCCGGGCAACGTTTCGCGGGGCCTTCGGCACGTCCGAGACATCGTCCCCCTTTCTTGCCAATGCGCCTCCATGGGCCTAGGATGCGCTATATTACGACTTCAAAATAGCTGTCTCGACGTTCGTGTCAGACAGCGATATGGGAAGGGAAACGCTTTTGACCCCTAGGTGTATGGAGGAACGAGGTCAAACATGCCGTACACGTACCAGGGATGGACGCTGTACTCGCGAGACGTGAAACTGAAGAAGGGACCGAAAGTGACGATCTACTTCTTCAGCAAGCGGAAACCGAAAAGCGGCAAACCGATGGACGAAATGCCGAAGAACCGAAAGGTCGGTGTGAACAAGCGCACGGGCCTTCCGTTTCTCCGGAAAGGCTGAGTCCAATCTCGCGAACCCCACCCGCCGAGGCAAAATGGGGGAGGACCTCGGCCCCTTTCTCTTATTGAACTGATTTCGGGACGGAGTTCTGCCGCGAAGCCGACGGCCGCCCCGTGCACAACTCCGGACGCGGGCTGCAAAGTATTTGACAACCGTTGCATTCCACGACCCGGTATGCCCGAAGGGACTGCGACGTTCGAGGTCCGTGCGCCCATCGAACGGGTTTGGGCGTTCGTCAGCGACATGCGGAAGATCGGAGGCTGCGTCCCCGGCGTTCAATCCGTCGAAATCCTGGACGAGACTCGTGCCCGCTGGAATCTAAAGGTGAAGATCGGGCCGCTGTCCCAGGACATCGAGGTCCTCACCGAGACGCTCGAGCAGGTCCCGTTGAAGCACGGGAAGTTCCGCGGGCAGGCGGAGAACATGGACATCACGGGGACCATCGACCTCGCGCCGGACGGGAAGTCGACGAAGGTGACGTACACCATGACCGTCCAAGCGAAGGGGCCGCTCGCGCGGATCATGGACAATTTCATGAAGACACGTCTAAAAGGGCAGACGGAAGAGTTCGCGACGAACATCAAGAAGTCCCTCGAAGGGTAACGCCCACCCCGTGGGTCGTGCCTATCTCTCGCTCAATGGTGATAACGGGAGCCTAGGGCTTTTAGAGAGGCGAGCGCGAATCGGCCGCGTGGCATCGATGGGACCGCCCAACGGAGGTTCTCCGGCACCCCGTCCCCGACTCTCGGCCGAAGATCTCCTGCTGTACGACTCGGACGGGCAGTCTCTCCTCGACGATCACGCGCTCCGGATTCTCATTGCGCTCCACCAAGAGAGCCTCACTGCGCAGGAGATTGCGACGCGATACCGCGTGCCGATCGCTGCGTGCTACCGCCGCATCCGACGCCTCGTCTCGTTGGACCTGATTTCCGAAGCGGGATTCGTAACGGAGGGCCGACGGCGGCCCGCGCGCCTCTACAAGTCGGAGGTCGACCGGTTCCAGATCATGTACGGCAACGGGAAGATGCACCTTCAGCTGCTCCTGCGAAACGGGACCGAGGCGAAGACCGTCGTCGGCGTCCCACCCGACGTCGGGGTCAGTGAAAGAGCGCCTCCACCCCCGCACGAAGTCGGAGAATATCCGTCCGCATGATGTCCGGGTTCGCGCGCCGTGCGAGCGCCGCGTAGTACGCGAGGAACTGCAGCGGCACGATGGAGACTATCGGCCGAGGGATTCGAGGCATCGCGGGTAATCGGATCTTGGCGCGGGCGGACTCCCCGACCGTGGCGACCGTTGCCCCGGAGGCCTCGAGCGCGCGGGCGATCGCGACGCTGCGCGGGCCATCGTCTCGAGAACGCAACATCACGATCGATTCCCGGTCGTCGATCGAGAGATAGGGACCATGGAGGAATTGCTCGGTGTGGTAGCCGCTCGCCGGCACACTCGACGTCTCGCGGATCTTGAGCGCGGCCTCGAGGGCGGTGATCTCGTCGAGATCGCTTCCGAGGAACGTCACGCGCGCATTGGGAGCGACCCGAGTCGCGAGTCGTCGAACGTGTGATTCGCAACCGAGCGTTGTCTCGAGGGACCGGGCGAGTCCTCGCAGCGACGCTTCAATCGAGGGTCCCACGTTCGATCGTGATTGCGATGCGAGAGCCGCGAAGGCGGTAAGCTGCGTCGTGTAGCTCATCGTGTTCGCCCACGACCGGTCGTGGGTCGAGCCGATAACCAACGTGCGGTCCGCCACACGTTCCATCGCGGAGCCCGCGAGGCCGCACACCGCCAGAGTGCGGTAACCCCGCCGATGCGCGCGGCGAAGGGCCCGGTTCGTCGTCGGCGTCGAGCCGCTGTGGCTCACCCCGAGGACCGTCGTATTCGCCGGCACGGATGGGCCGTACGCAAGATCGTATGCATGAATCGCCAGCACCGGCACGGACGGCATGACTTCTTGAAACACCCGCGCCCCGTACATCGCCGAATGGAACGACGTCCCGCACCCGGTCAGGACTAGACGGCGCGGTCTCCCGAGGAAGGAACTCCCATCGGCCGCGGCGGTCCGCCGCAATGCCTCCGCGACGAACGCGGGCTGGCCGAGAATCATGTCGTGCATGTGGAACGGATGACGACGTCGCGGGTCGGGAAAGGCGACCATGTCGGCGCATCGCGGCCCCGCCCTTAACTTCGACGGAAAGCGAGGCCCACCGGGGTCAAAACGGAACAAGTCCCGTCATTCTTAAATCCGGTAACAGGGCGCTCGCCGTCCGCGAGGTGAACGAAATGGACGGGCCGCCCAAAGAGCCGCACTAGCTATCCGCGAGCCGCGCCGGAGGAGGGTGGTGATCCTTGGACTCGGCCTGGGTCACCAGGGCCTGAATCTCGGAGAGCAGGGACGGGATCCCGACCGTCTGGGCGATGCCCCGGGCCTCTTCGAGAAACCGCAATCCGGGCTCGAATTCACCTTTCTCGACATAGAAGCGACCGACGTATGTGAGCGCCTCTGCGTAATCGGAAACGCTCCCCAACTCCTTGAGCCCGCGGAGACCGCGGTCCCAGAGACGGGTCGCGCGGGTCCATCGGCCCAGTCCCATCTCTCGCTGCCCGTCCGAGATGTCGATCGTAAAAAGGGAGTCCTTTTCCTCGAGCACCTGGATGAGGCGCTTGGCCTCTTCGATCACGGGTCCCGCGTCCTCGAACAGTCCGATGTCCATCATCGCAGCCGCCCGATCCATGAGCGCGTAGCCTTGGAGGCGGATGTTCCCGACGAGCCGGCCGATTTGAAGCGCTCGATCGTAGTACTTCAGGCTCTCCTCGTACCGCCGGAGCTCGTGGAGGGACACGCCCGCGGAAATGCACGCGCGCGCGATCTCCGTCAGGTTGCCACCCCGCTCGGCGATGCGAAGGCCCTCGAGTTTGACCTCCAATCCCCGTTCGAAATTCCCGCGGATGCCCTCGATGGCCCCGAGCGCCGTCAGAGAGCGCGCCAGGGCACCGGGTTCGGAGACTTCCGTCGCCAGGTCGACCGCCTGGTTCATGTGGACGACCGCCTCCGCGAGCGTCCCCTGGTCTTTCTCTAGGAGCGCGAGTTCCCGCAGGACCTCGCCTCGCTCCGCGGGGTCCGGGTGCGCCTCCAGGCGACCCTGCGCCTCGACGAGATGCCCGAGGGCCTTGGCGTTCTCCTTCCGGCACCGTTCGATCGACGCGATCTTCCGTAGCAGCCGCGGGACTCGATCGGACCGACGACTCGCCTCGGACTGTTGGACCGCGTGTCGATATTCCAAGAGCGCGGGCTGGAGATCTCCCATGGCCCGGAACGTGTCGCCCGTGAGTTCCGGGAGGATGCATGCAGAGAGCGGATCCAGCGCCGTGCGGTCGATCTTCCGCAAGACCGTCAGGAGTTCGGAGGCCGGCACGGAGTCCAGGAGCGCGCCGCTCGTTTCGGCCAAGTACTCGCCGAACTCCTTCATGTCGCCGGCTTCGATCAGATGGTACATCCCTTCGAGCCGGTCCCGCATCTCGGAACCGTCCATGAAGTAGACCGCCGCGAGCGAATGGAACGATCGTCGCCGCGCCTCCGGGAGGCGTTCTCGGATGTATTCGCGGATCGTATCGTGCACGACGACGCCGCCGGACATCGTCGGCGCCAGGAGGTTCTTGGCTTGGAGTCCATGGACGGCGGCCTGCCATTCGTCGGAGAAGCAATGCAGCGAGTCGGCCGGGATGAGGCCTCGGAACAACGACGACGCCTCGAGGATCGTCCGCTCGTCCTTCGACAGGGTGCGCCAGATCTCGCGCTCCAGATAGCGGGTCATCTCCCCGCTCACGCTCGAACCGGTCTGCGCCGCGAACGACAGGAGGATCGGGTGGCCCCGCGCGGAACTCGCGGCCCGCTGGAGCGCGACGTCGTCCCCAGCGAATCCTTTCGTCCGGAGCAGGGAGAGCGACGCCTCCAGATCGAGCCCGTGCACGTGAAGGAACGCGGCCCGCGAATCTTTCGCGACCTTGCGCCGCATGAGGCTCGCGGGTCGTGTGCGGGAGATGAGGAGGACCTTCGTCGACGCCGCGTGGATCAGCTCGAGGAGCGGCCCCGCGATGAACCGCGCGAGGTCGGGGGTCGCGCGCTGATAGTTGTCGAGCACAACGAGGATCGGGACCTCCCGCAGGTCGTGGGATAGCACGCGGGTGATCACCTGAGGGTCCGCCGCCCGATGTTCGGCCAGGAGATTCTTCAGCCCGCGACGGCCGAGCCGAGTGAGGAAGGCGGCCAGGTCTTCGAGGAGGATCGGCCGCGTCGTGCCGTCGTGGATTTCGAACCAGTAGATGTACGGCCGGGGACGCTGGCGCACGAGCCAGCTCGCGACGAGCGAGCTCTTCCCGATCCCCGCGATGCCGGTCACGATCAACAGGGAGGAAGGCGAGACGGCCCACGCATCGAGTTCCATGAATTCCTCGGTGCGGCCGAAGACGCGACCGAGCCGCCGCAACGTGTCGCCCCAGAGGAGCGGCGCGACGCCTCCGGAGCCGATGCCGTGGAGCTTCGTGAAGTCGAGCCGGCCGCGCCGCACGAGGGAGACCGCGGCCGTCATGTTGACGTACGCCGGGAAGATCTCAGGGATCTCCGCGACCCGCATCGGCGTCGGGTCGAGGCCCGGAGCGAGGACCTCCACGATGTCCGAGTGCAATCGGGACCGGAGCTTCATCGCCTGGACCCATCCCTCGTGACTCAGTCGGTACACGGTCTTCCGGACGCGATGGCCCGGGACGTGCGCGCGTTCGCCGACCACCAGGCCGGACGCCTCCATGCGCGCGAGCCATTTCGTCGCGGTCGTGCGCCCGGAATGGGTCGCCGCGGCGATCCCTTCCTGTGTGAGTCCGCTCAGGCTGGCGGGCTCGTGAGACGCCGTCGCCGACAGATGGGCGAGGATTCGGTTGGCCGTGGAATAGAACCGCTTCCGGCGGTACCCCCTCGCCACGCGAAGGGATTGGGCGCAATCCACTTAAGTATATGGAAGACGGAACATTTTTTCTGCACGATTCCTCCCGAAATTGATTCTGAGTAATGACGATGGAACACGGTCGCCCCAGGAAGAACCAAACACTCTCGACCGAAAGCCGCGAGGTCAGCGGTTCCCGCCCAGAGCCGCGGCAAAGATTTTCCGCTCCGCGGCTCGGAGGTGCTTCGATACGGCTGCGCGTGTAATCCCGACCAGGCCGGCAATCTGTCGCAACGTGGCCTTCGCGGGACTCGAATAATAGCCGAGATGATACGCGAGCTCGAGGAGATCCCGTTGCCGCTGCGTCAGCGAAGCCAGAGGTTGCCAAGCCTCGAGGGTCGCGTTCTTCATCGTGCGAATCCGATAAGGGGCCTCCACGTCATCGAGGAATCGACTCAAGGCGGGAAGGACCTTCTCGGACGCCAACAGGACCACGCGGGCCTCGCCGGAACCGACTGCGGCGACCTCGAGGGGCACCGCCCCGGACCACTCCTCGCCGAGCAGACCTCGGAGTCGCTCCGGCAGGCGCCATTCGATCCACGCGACATATTCTCCGTGCGTCCGGTCCGTGGACAGGAGTTCGAACCGGGCAACGTGGTACCGACGCGCGATCGCACGTGCTTCCCGCCGAACCGTCGCCTCGTCTTTGAACGGGCCCTTCCGATGCACGCGGACGATGAGGGCGTTCGTTTGTGGGCGCAAGGAAAAGGATTGGAGGACCTGGACGGAACGGTTGTGGCGGAAAAAGCGGTCACTCAGGATCTCGAGGTCGTCGAGGAGCGACGTGGGCACGGTGAGCTCGAGCCGTTTCATCGGGGGATGGTTGACAGGTAAACCAGAACCCACTTATACGTGTGGCCCTTCGATTTCCTCGGAGAGTCCCATGGCCGAGAAGCCATTCCATGCGCAGACGTCCGTCATCACGTGTGATATGCAGGGGATCGTGCAAGAGTATGCGGCGGACGCCGGAGACCTGTTCGGGTGGTCGCCCGCCGAGGTCGTCGGGAAGCTGAGCGTCGCGACCTTCCATCTCCCGGAGAACGTGCCCACCCTCGTTCCGCGTCTCCTGAAGGAAGCGGTCGAGAACGGGAAGTTCGAGGAAGAGGTCACGCTCCGCCGAAAGGACGGCGACGTCTTCCGCGCGAGACTCACGGTTCGCCCGGTGTATCGGGACGGGAAGCAAGTCGGCTTCATGGGGATGACGCATCCCCTGGAACCGCCGCGGCGTCCTTGAGACGGCCTCGAGGCATTTGCGATGGCCGGACAGCCTTTCGAGTCGAGGACCTCGGTCATCACGTGCGACACGCAGGGCATCGTGCAGGAGTACGCGGCGGATGCCGCCGACCTGTTCGGATGGACGCAGGACGAGGTCATCGGCAAGATGTCCGTCGCGATGTTCCACGTGCCGAAGAACGTCCCGACGCTCGTCCCGCGCCTCCTCCGCGAGGCCGTCGAGAAGGGAAAATTCGAGGAGGAGGTCACCCTCATGCGAAAGGACGGTTCGACCTTCCGCGCCGTGCTCACCGTGCGACCGATCGTCCGCGAGGGACAGCACGTCGGCTTCATGGGCATGACGCACCCGTTGACCCCGCCTGGGCCGGTGCCCGTCGCGCGACTCTGGGTCCAGGCGTTCCGAGCGCCTTTCCTCGTCGCCTCTCTGATTCCGGGCCTCGTCGGTGCCCTCGCCGCACGCCAGGCGGGATACCGGATCAATCTCGGGCTGCTGGGCCTGTCTCTGCTCGGCCTCGTGTGCATCCATCTCGGGACGAACATGTCGAACGACGCCTGGGACTATCGGAGCGGGAACGATCTGCAGGTTCGCCATCTGAACCCGTTCGCAGGGGGAGGACGCGTCCTGTTCCGCGGCGTGCTGAATCTGAGAACGCACCTCGCCGTGGCCGTGACGTTTCTCCTCCTCGGATCGCTCATCGGTCTGTACCTGGTGTCCATCGCCGGCCTCCCGCTCCTGGGTCTCGGCCTCGTCGGTGTCGCGGTGGCCTACTTCTATGTGGGGCCGCCTCTCCGATTGGCCCACCGGGGCGTTGGCGAGATTGCCGTCGGGATCGCCTTCGGCCCGGTGACGGTCCTCGGGGTGTACTACGTCCTCGCCCGCGCCTTCGATCCGCCTGCGGTCATTCTCTCCATCTCCCTCGGTCTCCTCGTCACGGGCA
>Ga0209237_1000576_pt1 | contig 20967 bp, 18 predicted proteins | sample GraSoi013_1_40cm_2_FD_185820 | JGI IMG/M metagenome (GOLD analysis project Ga0209237, IMG submission 185820) | Grasslands soil microbial communities from the Angelo Coastal Reserve, California, USA - Sample 10_02_2013_1_40cm (SPAdes) (version 2) | ecosystem: Environmental > Terrestrial > Soil >... | reverse complement strand
CCGCCAATGCTTATGAATTCACAGTGATTGAGTTGCGATTGAACCGAAGAAGGGGAACGGGTGAGGGCAAGTCGTCAGTCTTCGCCAAGGTGACGGCCGACAAGACCGCAAAAACCATAATCCTCGAGAATTATACTGGCGCTACAGTCGTGCTCAAAGATGTGAAAGCCCTGCAAAAGGCTGGCGCGGCAGCGGCTCAGACCGGTAAACCGCAGGGCCGTTAGACGTCCAAGCCGCTTCTCGCCCTCCGTCAAGTCACTGTTGCGGCCGGCGCATCACTTAAGACATGATGGGGGCAGCTTGATCAAGAAGGCTGTTGTTGCTTTTATCTGCGTTGTCTTTTTGCCGATTTGCTCGCCGGCGCAATCGATACTGAACTTTCCCCACGTTCTCGGACCTCTCGAGTTTGACACCACTGGATTTGCCGTAGTCAACCCTGGCGCGACCGAAGCCATTGCCACGTTCACTCTCTTCGGACCGGACGGCGTTGCTTTGAAAAGTTCAGATCAAAGGATTAGAGCGCGCGGCCAGATCGCCAAGCTTGCCAGCGAATTGTTTCCCGCCACACTGGTCGCCGCATGGGTTCAAGTGAGCAGCGCAACAGCAGGGCTGCAGGGGTTCTGGTTCGGGGGCGATTTCGCCAATATCGGCGACGGCTCGGAACCTGCTGCTTCTGCGCCGGAGCTCGTTGTGCCGATGATCACCCTGATTTCAGAGATTCATGTGGCCAATACGGGTAGTCTGGACGTGACTGTCATCATGGATTTGCTCAACGGCGACGGCTTAAACATCGACGAACGATTCCCGCAGCGAATCCGGTCAAACGGATTCTTCAAAGCGAATGTTGCAGACATTTTCCGCAAGGCGGATCTGAACCAGGCCACGCACATGCGTTTAAGGTGTGCGTGCGCAACCAATACGATTGCGGCCGTTGTCGTTGCGCGCGACTTTATCGCAAGTCCTTCAATGGCCGTTTTGAATGCGCTGCCCGCATCAACATCAACCCCAACGATCGTATTTCCCCATCTCGTGGACGGCGTCCGAGGGACTACAAATTGGAAGAGCGTACTCAGTCTCACGAACTTGAGCGTGAGTACGCCGAATGATGTAAGCATCGTCTTCACTGCCGAGAATGGAACAACTCGGACTGCGCAACGCACGGTTCAACCCAACGGAAGCATTCGTGAAACGGCGCGCGACATGTTTGGTTTCACGACCGGTTTTCAAAATGGCTGGATTCGCGTCTCGTCCGCGTCATCGCTTTCAATTACTGGTTTTCTCGCATACGCGGAAACGGTGGCCTCGGGCGTCGCTGTCGTATCGCCGCAGGTCGATGCGCTGACCAACCTGCTGTTTCCGCAGATCGTGGATCTGGCTCCCTGGTGGACGGGTCTGGCGCTGCTAAATGCAAACTCGCGAGGAACGGCTAATGTGAAGCTCTACGCATTGAATCCGGACGGCTCTCTGATCGGCGAAACGGACTTTTCGCTTCCGTTTGGTACGAAGGTCGCCAAGCTCCTCAGCGAATGGATCCCGGCCACACAAAACCGGTCTTCCGATGGGGGTTTTGTCTTTGTCCTCTCGGATATCCCGCTGTTTGGAGCCGAACTCTTCTTCACGCGAAACATGCAAATTCTCGGTAATATCCCAACTGCCAAGATTCCACCCGGCACCTACGTTCCGCCCTCGTCACAATAGTTGTAGCGGCGGTCGTAGACCGCCGCTACAGCCGCCGGTTGCTTCGGCAGCCGTTCGTTCAAGGAGAGTGCTATACTGCGCGCAGCTTCATGGGATCAGGTGAACAAATAGGTCAAGGAATGGACCGGCTTGTTCTCGCGCCCGCGGCCCGTCGCGATGCCGTTCTGGAGCTTTTGCGCTCTGCTCGGCAGACGATCACACTCTCGATGTTCCGGTGTGATGACTTCACTATTCTCGATGAAGTCGCAGCTGCCGTCCAACGGGGAGTCCAGGTCCGAATCCTGATTACACAAAGGGCCCGCGGTTGGAAGAAAAAACTGCAAGAACTGACTCTCTTGCTCAGGAGTCTTGGCGCCGACGTCCAGCCTTACCAAAGCAGCGTGATGAAATATCACGCGAAATACATCGTCGCCGATGACGGACCGGCACTTGTTACTTCATTGAATTTCACACGCAAATGCTTCGAGAGCACGCGCGATTTTCTTGTATTCAGCGAAGATCCTGACGTTGTCAACGGATTAAAGATGCTCTTCGAGCATGACTGCCATACTCCAACGGCACCGCTCAGCGGTATAACAAACCGGCTGATTGTAGCGCCGGATCAGGCGCGCCAGCGCCTGACGGAGCGGCTTCGATACGCGCAAACCAGTATCGGAATTCTTGATCATCGAGTGACGGATCCGGAGATCCTCGCGCTGCTTCGCGAGAAGCAAAGCAACGGTGTTCCGGTGAAAGTGATCGGAGACGTTCGTATCGACGGCCTGGTCGCGCATGGCCGGATGATTTTAATCGACGGCGTCACGGCCATCATCGGCAGCATCCACCTCTCGCCTCCAAGTCTTGACGCCCGCCGTGAGGTCGCACTGGTCATTGACCAAGCGCCCCTGGTGGCCCGGTTGTATGATTACTTCCAGACAATGGCCGGTAATGAAGCCAACATTATGAACCTCTGGCCTAGCGGGCTGCCCGAGGAGGATGAGGAAGACGAAGAGGACGAATGAATCGCCGGAATTTCATCACAGCACTAGGCGCCGTCGCGACTGGAAAGCTGCGCCGGTTGCGGGATGAAGATGGCGATTTTGGTTTGCCAGACCCTGGACTGGGCACGGCCACGCCAACCATCACCACCACACGATATCCCTATATCCAAAACGTCCGAAACGACAGAATCTCGGTGCTATGGGCGACTCTTGAATCCGGTGCTGGAGTCGTTGAGTGCAGCTCGGACGGCATCAACTTCAATCGCGTAGCGGCGCAGAGCCGCATTTTCACAGCGGCCGACACAGGCATGGCTAAGGACTTCGTTCAGTATCAGGCCAATATTACCGGACTGCAGCCGGCGACCGACTACGTCTATCGGGTTTCTGTGAATGGATTGGAAGTAACGCCTGGGGGCGCCACGCGTTTTCGTACTGCCGGTCCGGGACCGTTCAACTTCATCGTTCTCGGTGATAGCGGCTATGCCTCGGCGGAGCAGTACGCAATTGCGCAAAGAATCCTCGCCGAAAGCCCTTCACTGGTGATCCATACCGGCGACGTTGTCTATAACCCTGGAGGTGCTCCTGGAACTACTATCGGTTTGTACCAAAGGAACTACTTCAACTATTACTACCAGACCATGAGTTCGGTGCCGTTCTTTCCATCGCTCGGCAACCACGATTATGGACCCACCGCAGCCCCTTATTTAGCCATTCACGCGCTGCCGACTGAGAACGTACCTTTTGCAGATCGTCACAAGTACTATTCGTTCGACTGGGGAAATGTCCATTTTGTGTCACTCGACGGACACGAATCGCTCGAACGCGATTATCCCGATCCGCAAATCGGCCGGCCCGCTGGGCCAATGCTGCGATGGTTAGAGAACGATCTTCGGTCGACTCGACAATTTTGGCGCGTAGTTTATTTTCACTATCCGCCGTTTGCGGCGGGGCCAAATATGAATGATTATCATTCTGCATTGGTCCGACTGTATGTGGTACCGATACTCGAGGCTTACGGGATACAAGTCGTCCTGACAGGACACGAACACAGCTACCAGCGAAGCCGGCCGACGCGGAAATCCGCCTTTCTAACGTCCGATATCGGGACCAATTACATCTCTTCCGGCGGGGGCGGCGCGTTTCTCTATCCCGTTTACGACTTTCCGGTCGTCGCGTTCGGCAAATCCGATTATCACTATTTGCGCGCGGAGGTCCGCGGTACCCAGATTATCTTTCATGCTATCCGCCACGATGGCGTCGAAATCGACAGTTACCCCGTGGCTCCTCGTCCAGTGTTTTCAGATGATCCAGCCGTTCAACCCGTCGTCATGACCCCCGGGCCGATCGCGGGTGCTACGGTGCGAATCCTCGGCCGCGCGCTTGCGGGCGAGGAGGCATTCGCATGCACTCCGGTGCCGCCGACCGATATGGTAGGCACCAGCGTGACGGTAAACGGCAATCCGATCCAACTGTTGTATGTTTCCGCTTCTCAGATCTACGCCCAACTTCCCTTCAATGTCGACGGCAACGTCACGGTCCGTGTGACAACGGCAAACGGATCATCGGAGATGTCATTCTAGGACACTAGAGCGAGCGGCAGCGCCCGCGTCTCTCGAGATCGTCGAAATAGGAAGCAAATTTCGGCCGGAGGTCCTGCCCGATTTTGCTGGAACAGAATTCGATAAAGCCGGTAGTCGGCGATGCGAGTTTAGTGGAAGGGCGTGTGGTCAGGCGATAGCTTTCCTGCGCTTTCGGCGCAAATCGAAACACTTCATTCAGCCACTTGCGCGGCAATCCTGCGATCGCCCCTAGCGCGAAACCTGTCTCCAAATACGGAACAGCGACCACACACTTGCCTTCTTGGAGCGCGGGAAGGATTTCCCATCGCAGGCGAAAAGAGACATCAGCGGCGTACAAAAAAACAAGGGTTCGTGGAGACGGGCGTTCGTCAATTTCGAGACCGTGCATCTCGAAGAAGATGCTGGACGCATCCCAATTCGAGATTCCGGTTTCGCCGGCGCATGATTTGAGAAGCCTCTTTGCTCCATGAATCGAGTCGCGGCCGTCGATCACATCGAGACTGAGAAGTTGCCCCGATGAGATAGTATTAGGATCCAATACCCACCTCACGGCCGCGGGGGAGCATGTTCGCCCAATCCATGATCGCTTCTTCGTTCCACTCCAGCCAGGGACGTTGGCGAGATTCTTGAAACAATTGCCTGATCTGAAGGTGCTGATCGTAAATCGGCGCCTCGGCGTCAATCGGAATGAATTTGAAGATCACCGCCAAGGCCTCGTACTCCTGGATGACACGGCCGATGAATTGACGATAGCTTTCAAAGGGGTCGCTGATGTTCGTTACGTCCTGCCCGGCCTCGTAATACTTGGGAGTACGGGTGGCCGCTATACGCTTTCCGCTGGTTTCAGGCGAAACCGAAAAATAGAACACAATATCCGGCCAATACAGGGGAGAGTAGATATGCAACAGCCAATCCAAAGGCAAACCTCGTGCCGCGTCGCGCGCCAGGGCCGTGAACAAGAAACGATCGGCGACGACCATCTTGCCTTTAATAAGAGCCGGTACGATTTCATTCTCCAACCGGTGCCGGAAATCGGCGGCATGCAACAGGCAGAACTCCTCAGGATTAATGGACCGCATGTTCTTACGCGCCTTGATGATCGGCTTGATCAGGCGCGACGAACTCCACTTTGTCGTCGTAACCTCGTAGCCCTCTCCTGCGAGCCATTCTTTGAATAGTTTTCGTTGTGTGGTTTTACCCGACCCGTCCGGGCCTTCAAACGCAATCAGCAGACCGCGGTCTTTTCCCTTTTTCTGGATTTCTTCGCATAGTCGTTTAGCCAATTGCCTCGCGCTTTCCGGCATCTCTCCGCTCCACTCCGAAGTTCGGCGGCCACTATACAGAAGTCACTCCGGATTTTCCAGGGTGCGGCCGCGGCGGCCGGGGCGGGTCCGTCGTGCCGCCATTCTATGTCAAGTTGTATAGAATAGTTTAAGCAGCATGAAGCACCTCCGAAACGTAGCAGAGGAAATCCGGCGACTTCTCGAGGACCGCATCCTCATCCTGGATGGAGCCATGGGGACGATGATCCAGGCCTTCAAGCTCGATGAATCGGGCTATCGCGGAAAGTTTAAGGATCATCCCGCCGAATTGAAGGGGAACAACGACCTTCTCAACATCACGCAACCCGAACTGATCAAAAACATCCACCGGCAGTACCTCGAAGCCGGTGCCGACATCATCGAGACGAATACGTTCAATTCAAACGTCATTTCCCTGTCGGATTACAAAATGGAATCGATGGTGTATGAACTGAACCTCTCGGGCGCGAGACTTGCGCGTCAAGTTGCCGATGAATTCATGACGGCCGATCCGAGCCGCCCTCGGTTCGTCGCCGGATCCGTCGGGCCGACGAATCGCACGGCCTCGATGTCACCGGATGTTAATAATCCCGCGTTCCGTGCCGCCACGTTTGACGCGCTCGTCGCTGCCTATTACGAGCAAACACGTGGTCTGGTCGACGGCGGGACCGATATGCTGCTCGCCGAAACGATCTTCGATACTCTCAATGCGAAGGCTGCGCTTTTCGCTTTCGAGAAATATTTTTCGGAAACAGGGCGCCGGGTACCGGTGATGGCTTCCGTCACGATCACCGATAACAGCGGCCGCACGCTTTCGGGCCAAACCATTGAAGCCTTTTGGAACTCGATATCGCACGCAAGTCTTCTTTCGGTTGGCATCAACTGCGCTCTGGGCGGCAAACAGATGCGGCCCTATGTCGAGGAACTTTCCGAGATCGCGCCGGTTTACCTGAGCTGCCATCCAAACGCCGGGTTGCCGAATGCCTTCGGCGGCTACGACGAGACCGCCGATGAAACCTCGGAAATCCTGGGTGAGTTCGCTCGTAACGGATGGCTCAACATCGTTGGCGGCTGCTGCGGAACGACGCCGGAGCACATCAGAGCCATCGCCGATGCAGTACGCGCACTGAAACCCCGAGCGATTCCCCGCCCCGAGCCGTACTTTCGACTGAGCGGTCTGGAGCCATTGACCTTCCGGCCCGACTTGAGTTTCGTCAATATCGGCGAACGCACGAATGTCACGGGCTCGCCGAAGTTCGCGAAATTCATTCTCGCCGGACAGTATGAGGAAGCGCTCAGTGTCGCGCGCGACCAGGTGGAAGGCGGCGCGCAAATCATCGACGTCAATATGGATGAAGGGCTTTTGGATTCGGAAGCCGCAATGACGCGATTCTTGAATCTGATTGCGGTCGAGCCGGACATCGCGCGCGTTCCCATTATGATCGACAGCTCGCGTTGGCCCGTGATCGAGGCCGGACTGAAATGTATTCAGGGCAAAGGTATCGTCAATTCCATCAGCCTGAAAGAAGGGGAAGACGTCTTTAAAGATTACGCCAGAAAGATCCGGCGCTACGGAGCTGCGGTCGTCGTGATGGCCTTTGACGAAAAGGGTCAGGCCGATACCACGGACCGCAAAGTGGCAGTCTGCTCACGGGCGTACCGCATCCTGACCGAAGCAGTGGGCTTCCCGCCGCAGGACATCATTTTTGATCCGAATGTCCTTACTGTTGCGACCGGTATCGAGGAACACAACAATTACGCGGTCAGCTTCATCGAAGCGACGCGCCGCATTAAAGCCACTCTTCCGTTGGCGAAGGTCAATGGCGGCATCAGCAACATCTCGTTTTCGTTTCGTGGAAACAAAGTGGTGCGCGACGCGATGCATTCGGCGTTTCTTTATCACGCCATCCGTGTGGGCCTCGATATGGGTATCGTCAATGCCGGCCAGCTTGCCGTTTATGAGGAGATCCCGAAGGATTTGCTCGAGCTGGTTGAAGATGTTCTGTTGAATCGCCGGCCGGATGCCACGGAACGGCTGCTGGCATTCGCCGATTCCGTCCAAACGAGCGGGAAATCCGAATTCAAGGAGGACAGTTGGCGGCAGGGAAGCGTCGAGGACCGTTTGAAACACGCCTTGATTAAGGGCGTCGTCGATTACATCGAACAGGATGTCGAAGAAGCGAGACAGAAATATGCTCGGCCGCTGTCCATCATTGAAGGTCCGTTGATGGATGGCATGAACGTCGTCGGAGATCTGTTCGGGTCCGGGAAAATGTTTTTACCCCAGGTCGTGAAAAGCGCGCGTGTGATGAAGAAGGCAGTGGCGCAGCTCATCCCCTATATGGAAGCTGAAAAGGAGGGTGCTGCCGCTCAAGGCAGAGTGTTGCTGGCCACGGTTAAGGGTGATGTCCACGATATTGGAAAAAACATTGTGGGGGTTGTGCTCGCTTGCAACAATTACGAAATCATCGATCTCGGTGTGATGGTTCCCTGCGACAAACTACTTACCGCGGCCAGGGACAAGAACGTCGACATGATCGGCTTGAGCGGCCTGATTACACCGTCGCTCGATGAAATGGTGCATGTAGCCAAAGAAATGCGCCGTCAAGATTTTCACACGCCTTTGCTCATCGGCGGAGCAACAACCAGCGCCATTCATACCGCGGTGAAGATTGCTCCCGCCTACGATCACGCCGTTGTGCATGTGGCCGACGCCTCCAGAGCCGTTGGCGTCGTGGGAAATCTGCTCAACGCCAAAACGCGCGTCGCATTCATGGCGCGAGTCCAACACGATCAGGCAGAAAGCCGGGAAAAGTACCTCCGGCGTCGTGTTGACGTTCCACTGGTTACTCTGGAAGAAGCGAGAGGCCGAAAACTTCAGCTGAATTGGACATCAAACGGGACGCCGCCGCAGCCGGCCTTCACCGGTTCACGCGTTCTCAAGGAGGTACCATTAGCCGACTTGATTCCGTTTATCGATTGGTCGCCGTTTTTCCATGTCTGGGAATTGCGCGGAACGTACCCGAAAATACTTGAAGATAGGATCATCGGCAATAGGGCCAAGGAATTGTTTGCTGACGGACAACAACTCTTGACCGAAATCGTCCAGCATGGGCTGCTTCACGCCTGCGGCGCCTACGGCTTCTGGCCCGCTTCTGCTGTCGGCGATGACATCGAGCTCTACTCCAATGAATCACGCGGACAGGTAGTGGCCAGATTTCATACGCTCCGCCAGCAGCTTCGAAAGGCCGCCAGCGAGTTCAATCAGGCGCTGGCCGACTTTGTCGCCCCAAAGTCTGCGGATGTGCTGGACTACATCGGAGCGTTTGTTGTGACAGCCGGAGCCGGTCTCGACGAGCTCTGCGCCAGATTCGCAAAAGAACACGACGATTACAATTCGATCATGGCAAAGGCCCTCGCGGACCGCCTGGCCGAAGCGTTTGCCGAGTGGCTCCACAAACGAGCCCGCCAGGATTGGGGCTACGGACGCGGCGAACAATCGACGCTCGGGGACCTCATCAATGAACGATACCGTGGGATACGGCCGGCGCCCGGGTATCCCGCGCTTCCCGATCACACCGAAAAGGGGACGCTGTTTGATCTGCTCCATGCCGAGCAGAAGGCCGGTATCCAACTCACCGAAAATTACGCAATGATTCCGGCAAGTTCCGTTTGCGGCTTGTACTTCTCGCATCCCGCCGCGCGGTACTTCAGTGTCGGAAAAATCGGCCGGGACCAAGTGGAAGATTACAGCGCCCGAAAAGGCATAGCTGTCGCGGAAGCCGAACGATGGCTCGGCCCGAACCTGGCGTATTAGCGTTAAGACCCGCCCTCTCCCTCTGGGAGATGGCGGCGGGGCAGCCAGCGGGCTGGCAAGGCCAGTTCCGGGAATGTGAGGGTTCTGCCGATCCGCCTTCCTCCAGCCGCCATCGGCGGCTTCTGCTGCATGGTTTCGGTACCCGGACAGTAACTTGTTGAACAACCACAACCGTGCTGAAACACTTGCAGCTAAAGAAGGAAACGAGCCAACGCTTGATGGCGGGTGGTCACCCGCCCGGAAACTAAGTGTTTCCCAAAACGACCTGAATTTCCACCTCCCTCCATTGCGTAGGCACGCGCTCGTGCAGCTCGCCTCATTCCCCGCTCTGTCGGCGGCTATTGGCGCAGGATGGGTACCTCTGAAGCGAGGACCTTGTCTTTAGGAACGCTTAGATATCCACGGATCCGGTCCTTATCAACCGAATTCACGACGAGTTCGTATCTGAGCTGATCGCGACCGACAAGAAATTGCACCGGTTCGTTGTTCGTCCGATCCTTTTTCTCAAGACGATTATCGTCGACCTGGATTGCAATACTGTACTTATGGTTTTTAGGATCAGCCTTCGTAAGCGCTAGCTGAACGTCGCCCACGCGCTGCATTGGGCGCTTCGAATCTTTGCGAATATCGAACTCGAAATAATCGCGTTCGCCTTTTTTACGGAGATCGGCCAATTCGCTGGAATTACGTGCGATGCCTTCATTAAGCACGTTCTTCACATCGACCAATTGCCGCCCAAAGTCTTCCTTGGTTGAAATTAAATCCTGCTTGATACCTGTAACTTCACCAGAAACGGTTCCGAGCTTTGTATTAGCATCTTCCTTGATCTCAGTCATTTTGGCCGCGGCTTCTAGCCTATAGCTCTCGACATCGCTCGAATTCGCCTTTGCCGCCAGAACCTTTGCGGCCTCTTCCTGCTGGCGTTTCAAACTTTGTGCCGCCTGTCTTGCCTGATTCAATTCGTCCGCTGTTACACCGACACGTTTGTTTATCAGGTCGAAATCAGAGGCGAGATTATCTGTTCTCTTCAGAGCTTCTGTCTGAGCCTGTCTGATTTCCTGGCTCATGGATTCGAGTTTCGCAATGTGGTCGCTGAGATCGGCACGTTGAGAAAATAGTCCAAAACCGAGGATCACGATCAACACGCTATTCGTAACGAGTACAACAGGCACCCACCCGATTCCCTTTCTCATGGCATTTGATGGAATGGATTGATCACTGGAATTACTGGAATTAAACATAGTTTTCCCCCAAGTCTTAGAATTGGTTGTTAAAGCATCATGAAAGCACCGGGGCAATTCGCTCTCCATCAGCAACCGTGGGACTCCGTCCGAGTGATGTAAAGGAATTTGTAGAGGTCTCCGCCCCCAACCATGGCCCCAGTGATGACCTATGCCCTTCTATGGATCGCCTCTTATCCAAGATTTTTTCCACGTTTTTGCACAGAGGTTTAGAAGGCCGAGTCGAATCGGGTCAAAGAGAATTTCGGCTCGAGGTCACTTCCGGTAATCACACGTCTGCAGCGACACAGAAATAATTGCCAACGTAACATCGCCCGCTTCATGTAAGTCGTTGGGATGTCGTTGACTGCAACCGCGTAATGATCGGTTGGCGTTGGAACTGAAAGGAAGTCTGAACGAATAACCGGGCTACACTCGGCCGGTTAACGGTTCGACGCACCCAAAGCATCCAATCGAGCGGAGCCGATGTGTCCGCCGTCGCACAAAACCGATCGTTCAGGGTTCGCAACGGACCGGCAACAATTCCCTAATTCGCGCGTCTCGTGGTCTTTGGGATACGTTCAGCGTTCAGGATTCCACCGCCCTTTGATCTTTTCTCTTGTTGAAGTTAATTGAACTCTGGCTTTCCGCCGCCGCGTTTTGGTTGGCTCTGTGCTCCTTTTCGTTTTTCCGAATGGGAACGAAACGATGAAAGCAATGAAACCCTTTGTTCCAAGTATCCCGCTTGTGGCAGCGATAACGATGCAAGCGGGGCACGCATACAATCCAACCCAACTTCAGGTTCACGGCAGTGCGAACAAGCCTGTCCATAAGATCACCGGGAATGTCGAACGAGCGACAAAGGCGGTCAACTATGGGAAACGGACCGGTCTCACCAACATGGATGTCAGGGGTACGGCGCTGTAACGGCAGAAAACGCCCGAGTGATCGCTCTCAAGCGCTGTCCAGAAAACGCGTCTCTCAGGGGAAGGCCGTCGTGCGTGGTGCAACAATGGGCGTAATCGGAGGCAAAATGTTGACAACGGCTGACCTGACCGCTGCGATCGCGGACTTGGCAAAAGCAGGAATGGCTTTCACGACCCACATCGGGAGCCATGGTAAGAAAATTTACATCATCGATTCCGTAGCTTTAGCAGAAGACGAACTCGCTCTTCTGCATAGAAAAGGTGCACTGACGCGGGCCGGCATTCGCCATTACCTTGTGTATCGCGGTTTGAAACGCAGATAGATCCAACGCTGCACATCCCGTTTATCACATTTTCCAGTATCTGCTTCAGGCAGCGCCGCTCAGTGATGGTAGACGCAAGCCTCTGTGGAGAATTGGGCTGAGTGTCAGGCGATAGCGGAAGAATTCAGAGTGATTCAAGGACGAAGGGTACTGTGACGGGCCCGCAAGGAATGCACATTAGTCCGGATTGAGGAGGTTCTATGTTTGTTGAAGCGAAATTCCATTTTTATCGGACTGCTGTTCCTACTCGCTATGTTCGCTTTTGCAAATCCATTGGCGGCGCAGCAATCCAAAGAATCAGCTGAGGCCGAACGTGCGGCCAATGCTGCTAAGGTTCTGACAGCAATAATGAACATTCCCGAAAACGCTATCCCCGATGAATTGATGGCACGTGCACACGCGATCGCGGTGATACCGCACGTTGTGAAGGGCGCCTTCGGATTCGGCGGTCAATGGGGTAAGGGCTTACTGTCCCAGCGCCGCGAGGATGGCAGCTGGAGCGCGCCGGCTTATGTTGAGATCGGAGGAGGTAGCTTTGGTCTGCAAATTGGAGTGCAAGCCATTGACGTTGTACTCGTATTCACGGACGAAGATGGCATTAGGGGTCTGTTGAAAGGGAAAGTAAAACTCGGTGTGGATGCATCTGCGACTGCGGGACCTGTTGGTCGAAAGGCCGAGGTCGGTACGGACATACTTCTCCGCTCGGGTGCGTTCGCATATTCACGAAGTAGAGGTCTCTTTGCCGGAGTTTCACTCGACGGTTCTGTGGTCGGGATGGATGACAGTGCGAATCGCAAAATTTACGGAAACGAAGTAACAGGAGAGCAGATTCTGTTGGGCAAAAGCGTGCGAAGCAACCCCACTGTGGAACCGTTCCTGCACGAACTCCAGAAAGCCTCTCCTCCGCACGTCCATGAAAAGAAAGTAACTCAGAAATCGTAACCGTCGATGTGTATCGCAGTGGTTTGTGAACGATGGCAAAATCCTTCTCCAATCACTGCTATGACTGGAGAGGGCGCACTGTTTCGTTGCAGCCTTCTCCAACAGAAATCTTGAAGGCAGACCACAGAAGGTCCCGCCAGCCCGATCGAACCAAACTCGCACGCGTGCCCCCATTGCCGGAAAATCGTAATGCTCCGGCGAAAGTCCTAAGTACTCGACAATTTCCTTGCGGAGTCGGCTTCCGATTTCAGCCTCGGTTGCACCCGACTCCAGTAACGTCAGTAGCGGCCCCACCAGCCACTCGTATTCGTCGCGCGGCCAGTTCGGGTCGCGCATGACTCCGATAGGATCCCAATCGTGCATCAGTGCATTCAGTTCAGAGGAACGCTGCTTCAACTCTCGTCTGCTAAGAGGCATGGGAGTTTATGTTCTGTCCCGGCTAGGTATCGACCACGGGATCCTGCGGCGAGTCGCCGACAAAAGGAACCGTGATAGCCAGCCATTTCTCGCCGGTTGTCTCGAACATGACGTCCCAGGTGATCGGCACACTGTTAAGTGGCTCGACGCCGAATCCAGATAATCGAACGTCTTTCCAAAGGTCCGTATCGAGTGGCCGTCCAATCCATTCGCGAAACACACGATCCAGAGCCGGCCAAACCTGTTTTACAACGTGATCGAATTGCGTCGAGAGCTCCAGGTAAAAAGCCCTCGCCTTAATGTCCGGACCGTCGAGCCCGCCCGGTAGCGCAATGGCCACCTTCGTTCGAGTTGCGGGAAACAGCCACTCGCCTTCCCAATAGGAGTTCGCCGGCGCATGGGGTATATGCATATAGAGAAGCACACCAAAATCCGGATCCTCCATTCGGGGAGGCCGAAAGCGGAGTCGGAGTTCCTTCAACAATCCCATCGCGAAGCCCAGTACGTCCTTCTTGCGTCGCCTATCATTGCAGCGCGCCGTGACGTCTGCAAACGCTTTGTTAGCCCGCCGCGGATTCCTCGACGAACCTTACAATTGATCGCCAGCATTCCTTCGGCGATATCTGAAGCAGCATGTGCGGACCTGGAATCCCGACAACCTGAGCGTCCGGGCGAATTGTTTGAAGCTCTTTCCAGCTGCGTTCCGACACCAGCCTATCATTGCGCCCCCGCAAATAGAGAATGGGCTTGGAAAGCGATCTAACTGTCCTCCGTTCGTCTGTCTGTAGAACCTGTCGAACCCTGCGCGCAATAACATCTGCAGGCAGACGCCGAAGTACAGAATGTACGTTCTCCACGAGCGCTGGATGGGATTTATGACCTAACAGAACGGAGCGAATTACGAGACTCGGGAGTGGAATTGTAAATAGAGGCGGGATTACCAGATAACGAAGCGCCGGAAAGATGGGGCTGCTGATGAACGAGTTACACAAGACTAGCGCCTGAACCCGGACATCCGCTGCGATCCGAACACCGATTGGCCCGGAAAATGATTCCGCAATAACAATGCAGTGATCTGTGATTTTCTCTCGCGCATGCCGCTCAAGGATGTCGACCGATGCCTCGCTCGTCGGGTAGTCCGCCACAATCGTGCTGACCCCAACGGGAGCAGCATCGACGAACGGCGCGAAAAGCTCACCCGTTCCATCAAGACCGGGTAGAAGCACTGCAGTGATGACTGCCATTCAGGAGCGGCCCTATGCCTGGCGGCGTTAGGGTTTCTCACCAACTGCCAGGAGATGGGCACTGACTCCTTGCACCGAAGGTTCGTGTTCCAGACGCCGCGCAATCATTAACAAACCCTGCTGCCGGCGTGGATCCCGCCAGCGGTTCTCGAAATCAGGCAATATCCACACTGGCCCCTCAATACCAAACACTTCGACTTTTGCGAAGCCGGCTGCTGGCTGCTCAACCTCCGCCTTCAATTCGTCCGGACGATGGAGGCTTCGCCGTTGTGAAATACTCCAAGCGGCCGGTTTCATTCCGATGAATGCCTTCCTCGAGATCTGCCGTCACAATGCTCTGGAACGCTTGGTCAGCGAGCAAATCTCTGGAAAGCCCATCCAGTGCTGACGCAAATCGGGATATCCCGCGACGAAAACATTACCACCCGGTTTCAAGACCCGGAGGGATTCCCCCAGCGCCTGTAACCGGTCCTCCTGATGAATCAGATGATAGAGCGGACCTAATTCAAGAACGGCATCGATCGAATGGTCATTCCATTTCAGTTCGCGTGCATCGCCGATGCTGCAACTTGCAATGCGGCGGCGAACTTCATCGCTTCGCCGCTGAGCCTGTGCCACCAGATAGGGCACGGGGTCGATTAGATGAACCTCGTACCCAAGCTCCGCGAGCCAAAGCGCGTGTGTCCCGGGGCCGCCGCCAACGTCAATGACGGTAGCGGGAGGCTTCGGAAGTCTCTCGGTAATTAACTCTTTGGTGCGTTCGAATTCCAATTGAAAGGGTCCGGTTGGTAGCCGGTCCGCTTCCGGTGTTTCTTCATAGAAGTTACGAATTTCGGGATTCAGTTCCATGTTCCCAAGACCACTGCTCTAATTCGGAAATTTGTTGTTATCGAGCTTCAAGTTTTCGGTCCCCTTCGCGCTGTCGGGCAAGGAATGTTTCCAAATGCCCGGCGACAACTTCCGGATTGCGAAGCCGGTAGACGGCATCGATGGCCACAAATGGATCGCACGGGCAACTCGATGCGCAATCCGTTGGATAACGTCGTCAACACTTTGCCTCAAGGTTTCGATAGAAAAATCCCAAAACGGCGACTATACCATCGCGTTTGTCTCGCCTTTGCCGACTTCAGTCCTGATATCGCAGTTCGCGATCTTGGACGCTTGTAAGGCGGGCATCCTGGCTTGGAAATGACTTTCATGGTTTGGTTGCGCGGCATCATGATTTCGAAAGTCATTTCATGATTTAGATGAGAGGCATCATGATTCCGTTCCGACCACCCCGTCTGCGCCTTCGCTTCGCTCGGCGCATCCACCCCCGCTCTGCGGGGAAGGGAATGCTACACTGAAATTAATGAGCGTCGCTGAGATCGAAACAAAGAGAGAGCACGAAAGCTTTTTCACGACGACCTACGCATCTCTGGTCAACTGGGCCCGCAAGAGCTCACTGTGGCCGTATCCATTCGGTACGGCGTGTTGCGCCATCGAATTCATGTCGGTTGTGTCCTCGCACTACGACATCGCGCGATTCGGGTCCGAAGTCGTCCGCTTCTCGCCCAAACAGTCGGATGTTTTAATGGTGCTCGGCACGATTAACGACAAGATGGGGCCTGTCCTCAAACAAATTTATGATCAGATGGCCGAGCCGAAATGGGTCATCTCGATGGGCGCGTGCGCGACTTGCGGAGGATTTTATCGCGCCTATCACGTGATGCAGGGCATCGACGAAATCATTCCCGTCGATGTCTATATTCCCGGATGTCCTCCAACCCCGGAGGCAGTGCTGGACGCCATCATCAAGCTTCAGCAGCAAGTGGAGAACGATACGCGGCTCTCCTATGAACGTCATCCAAGGCAGACCCGCCTGAAGACCCCCGAATTCGATGCGACTGTTCATGACCTTCAAGGTCCACCGCGCACGGTTGTGCGGTTCCTGGAAGAGAATCAGGAAATTCAGGGGCCGATCGCAACGGCATTCAAGCAGCGTTTTCCGGATGACCTCGTGCACATGCGCGAATTTCGCGGAGATCTTTCGATCACAGTCAAACGCGATAATGTGAAGGAAATCCTGCGCACCCTGAAGCACGATCCGGCCTTCGATTTCAAATTGCTGTTGGATGTGACTGCCGTCGACTACCTTTCCGAGCGCGCATCGCGCTACGATGTCGTCTACCACTTGCTTTCGCTTTCAAACAAGCATCGTTTGCGATTGAAAGTTCCTGTGCCCGGCGAAGATCCGGCGATCGACTCCGCCATCGATATCTGGAAGGCTGCAGATTGGGCGGAGCGCGAGGCCTATGACATGTTCGGCATCCAATTCAAGGGGCATCCGGATTTGCGTCGGATCCTCACGCATGCACAATTTGCCGGTCATGCGCTGCGAAAGGATTTTCCGCCTGGACAACGTACTCCCTGCACCGACACGGTCGATTTGCCGGTCGTCGAACGCGCCAGGAAATACGCGGAATCAATGGGACTGGCGCATCCTCAAATACTCAACATTGGACCGCAGCATCCGGCAATGCATGGGACATTCCGGCTTCAGGCGGCTGTCGACGGTGAAAAGATCATCGACGCCGATACTGAAATTGGATTCCTTCATCGATGCTTCGAAAAGATGGCTGAGACGCACATGTACTGGCAGGTCATTCCCTTCACCGATCGCTTGAATTACATGTCTGCGATGATGAACGGCGTCGCCTATGCCATGGCTGTCGAGAAGATGTTCGGAGTAGAAATACCGAAGCGCGCCCAGTACATCCGGGTCATTCTCTCGGAATTCAGCCGGATTGCCGATCACCTCGTCTGCATCGGAACGAATCTGGTCGATCTGGGCGCCATCACCAATTTCTGGTATGGGTTCCGCCCCCGCGAGGAAATCTACGATCTGCTCGAGTCTTGTTGCGGAGGACGTCTGACGGTCAGCTATGTCCGTATCGGCGGTGTCGCCGAGGACGTTCCGGCGGATTTCGTGAGGCGCTCGCGGGCTCTGCTCGATAGCATCCCGAAATATGTGGACGATATTGAGAAGATGAATCGCCACAACAAAATTTTCAAAATGCGGACGGAAGGAATCACCGCAATCTCCACCGAAGATGCGATCGACTGGGGTTTCACTGGTCCCGTGCTTCGCGCCGCCGGTGTCCCATACGATATTCGGAAGTGGTTTCCAAATTATGATTACGACAAGTTTGAATTCGAGATTCCCATTGGCGAGGCCGGTGATGTGTACGATCGTTATCTCGTGCGCATTGAGGAAATCCGCCAAAGTCTCCGTATCATCAAACAAGCGCTCGAAAACCTGCCGGAGGGTCCAGCTCAGATTCATGATCGCCGGATCAGCCTGCCCCCCAAGAAAGGTGTGTATTCCAACATCGAAGACCTGATGAATCATTTCGAGCTGATTCAGGACGGCATCCTTCCGCCGATCGGCGAGGTCTATTCGTATTGGGAAGCAGCGAATGGCGAGCTCGGCTTTTATCTGATCAGCGACGGCAGCAAGCGGCCTTACCGCTTACGGTGCCGAGGTCCATGTTTCTATATTTTTCAGGCATTCAATCACCTTGTGAAAGGCGGATACCTCTCGGATGCAGTTGCAGCCCTCGGCTCATTCAATATCATCGCGGGCGAGCTGGAGAAGTGACCTTTTGTCAGCGCGAGATCGTGACTCCGACTCGCCGGCAGTAGGGTGCGATCTTGCATCGGGAGCAGACCGGGCTGATGGGCTTGCACAGATTCTGCCCGTAAGTGACAAGCAAATCATTGAACCTGATCCAATACCGGCGCGGCAGTTTCCTGCGCAGAGCCATTTCCGTATCTTCAGGGGTTTTGGTTCGGACATAGCCGAGCCTGTTCGAAATGCGGTGCACGTGCGTGTCGACCGCAATTCCCGCCTTACGAAAGCCGAGCGTCATGACGATGTTCGCCGTCTTGCGTCCGACCCCCGGCAGTTCGAGAAGGTCATCCATGCGCGACGGCACCTGGCCTTTATATCTGGTCAGCAATTGCCCGGAGATCGCTTGGATAGTCCTTGCCTTCACGCGATAGAACGAAACCGGATAGATCACTCTTTCAATTGTACCGACCGGTGTCGCCAACATCTTTTCTGGTGTCGCTGCAATCGCGAATAGCCGTTCGCTTGCGGCGTTTGTCGTTTTGTCCTGTGTGCGGAGGCTCAGAATGCAGGAAATCAGTACAGTGAACGGAGTCTCGACGTAATGGCCAATCGCGGGGACGGGCCACTGAAGTATCTCTTTCCGCAAAATGCGGACAACTTCATGGATGTGGTCGGGACGCATGAAAACGGTGTGGAGAGGCGCCGATCGGATTCGAACCGATGCATAAAGGTTTTGCAGACCTCTCCCTTACCACTTGGGTACGGCGCCATTCAACGATCGAGACCTTATTATAACCATATTAACTCCCGCTCCGGATAACCTTGACCCTACGGGCCATCACCCGCGCAGCGCAAGCCCGCGCGCAGGCTCAAGAGAAGCGCAATTCCCAAAATGGAGCCAAGGATCCAACAACGGGACTTAAACGACGAGAACACGAAACCGAGAGGGGAAACGGGTTCCCCTGGTGGCGAGCGGCCTTTTTTTCCAGGAGTCAGGGCAAGAGCTCTGACGGTGACTCCCACCGGCGAACCCGTTACTGTCCACTATATGCTTCCGGGAAGACGTACACAAGGTCTTGCGAGCGGGACTTGAAACCTACCGCTTAGCCGTTCCAATACGGATAGACGCTTGTTTCCACCATTGGCAATCAGTTTCTCTCGAAAGCGATGGAAATGAATAAGGCGTCCATAGAGCACCGCCACAGTTGACGCTTGCCGTCCCAATGAGTTGAAATTTACGGAATCAAGGAGACGAGCGATGGCAAGAATGGATAAACGCGATAAAGCGTCTGAGATCCGAATCAGTCCGAATGAATTTGCTTGGGCGGCCGGGGCAGGCCCCAGCGTTGGGACGTCCCTCATGCGTGAGGTTGAAACCGCCGTTCTCAAGGGCGATCCTTCGAAGCCCGGCCTTTACACCATCCTTCTTCGCATTGCTCCGAATACGAGGATTCAGCCTCATTCTCATGGAGACGACCGGATCGCGACCGTCGTGTCCGGCACCTGGTACTTTGGTTATGGAGATACATTTGATGAATCCGCACTGAAAGAATTGCCTCCGGGAAGCTTCTACACTGAACCGCCCGGCGTGAATCATTTCGGGCTCACCAAAGAAGAAGTCCTGATTCAAATGACAGGAATTGGACCGTCGGATACGACCTACGTGGACCCGCGACACGACCCAACCAAATCCCAGGCCATGTAGATGCGCTTCGGTGTATTCACGAGCTTGATGGGGCAGACGTGGCCAGGTGTATTGGAGCTTTGGCAACATCTCGAATCGACGGGATGGGACACTGCCTGCGTGTCGGACCATTTCATGCCGAATACGCGCGAACGCGAAGGCGCGGTGCTGGAAGCCTGGAGTACACTTTCCGCACTCGCGGCAGTCGTGCCCCGGATGCGGATTGGTACTATTGTGCTCGGCAATACCTATCGTCACCCATCCGTCGTCGCAAAGATGGCAGCGCAGGTCGACATCATCTCCGGTGGACGGCTCCTGTTCGGCATTGGCGCGGCCTGGCAACGCAACGAGCACGAGGCCTATGGCATCCCCTTTTACACGATGCGCGAACGGCTCGAGAGACTCGATGAGGCGTGCACAGTGATCCGATTGCTCTGGACCGAGCGCCGCAGCAATTTCAATGGCCGCTACTACCAACTCGCCGACGCCCCCCTCGATCCCAAGCCTGTGCAGAAACCGCACCCAGAACTGATGATTGGAGGCGGCGGCGAACGCGTCACGCTCCGCATTGCCGCCAAGCACGCCGACCACTGGAACGTCTGGGGCGGACCGAAAGTTCTCGCACGCAAAAGCGCCGTGCTCGAAGAGCATTGTTCCAAACTCGGACGGGACAGCAAGAGCATCAACCGGTCGGTCAATATGGCGTTGCTGATCACTAACAGCAAAGCCGACATTGATCGGTTGGCTGAGACCATCGCAGCACGTATGGGAAGTCATGCCGCCGACGCTCGCGATACCTGTCTGGCTGGAACGCCCGATCAGATCCGTGAACAATTACGGCGGCTACAGTCCGCCGGTGCCACAATGGTGTTCGTTCCAACCATGTTCCGGCCTTTAGACGAACTGCGGCGCACGAGCGGTTGCTGGAGTGGAAGTTCCATGCTCAACTTTCACGCTCTCTAACGGAAATGGGTGGCGATTTCAGCGATGAACCGGTTCATGTCACCCCGTCTGCGCCTTCGGCGCAGCCACCCCTGCGAGAAATCCGAAAGGTTCTACAGGCTCCGGAATTCGACCGGCTCACCTACATTTCAAGGAAAAGCGGCACTCACATCGTTCAGAAGCAGACGGGAAAAGGACCGGCAGTCCGATTTGTGAAGCGCTACATCGGTAGCAATGCGCGGCTTGCCGCAATCGGCGATTCCGAACGGGATATCGCAAT
>Ga0209237_1000573_pt1 | contig 20998 bp, 20 predicted proteins | sample GraSoi013_1_40cm_2_FD_185820 | JGI IMG/M metagenome (GOLD analysis project Ga0209237, IMG submission 185820) | Grasslands soil microbial communities from the Angelo Coastal Reserve, California, USA - Sample 10_02_2013_1_40cm (SPAdes) (version 2) | ecosystem: Environmental > Terrestrial > Soil >... | reverse complement strand
CGCGTTGTTGGGATCAGCGGTGAAGTTGGCAAGTGCCTGGTCCTTGGTGATGAATTTCACGCCCGCCACGCGGGGATCGCTGGTCAGCTGCTGCTGGAACGAATAGACGGTCGCCAGGGGGGTGTCGTCGGCGACGTTGATGGAGATCACGCTCACCTTCTCGCGGAAACCGTCGAGCACCTGCGAGAAGGCATGACCGATCAGCAGGTTGACGCCACCCAAGATGAGGATGAGCGTGATCGACAGAACCGCGGCCAAGCTGACCGCCAGGTTCCGCCAGAAGCTCTGCCAGGCGCTATTGAGCGCGAATCTGAGGTTTCGAAACATCGTCATGGTAGCGGCCAGAACGGTCATCTCGGGCAATCTGCCCAGCGTCGATCGCAATGACGCGGCGACGGAGGAGATCGACGATCTCACGGTTGTGCGTCGCCATCACAACCGTGGCGCCTCGAGAGTTGATGCGAAGGAAGAGCTGCATGATCTCCCACGCCGTGGCGGGGTCGAGGTTGCCGGTGGGTTCGTCCGCGATGATCATCCGCGGCGCATGCACCAACGCCCGCGCGATGGCCACGCGCTGCTGCTCGCCACCGGAGAGGTTGGAGGGATACGTTTGCTCCTTCCCCGCCAGACCAACCGTGTCGAGCGCCTCCGCCGCGCGCGACTGCACCAGTCGGTCGGGCTCGCCGAGAACGCGCAGCGCGAACGCCACGTTCTCGTAGACGGTGAGGTTCGGCAGCAGCTTGAAGTCCTGGAAGACCAGGCCGATCTTGCGCCGGTAGTACGGCAGCTTGCGCCGCTTCATGCGGCCGAGCTCGACGCCTTCGACGAAGATCTTGCCTTTCGAGGGCTTCTCCTCCCTGATCAGGAGGCGGACCATGGTCGACTTCCCCGCGCCAGAAGGGCCGACGAGGAAAACGAAGTCGCCCTCGGGAACGACGAGATTGATGTCTCGAAGCGCCTCGGTTCCGGTCGGATAGGTCTTCCAGACGTGCTGGAAGCTGATAACCGGCCGGCTGTCGAAATCTGGTGTTAGAACCATCAGCTAGATCTTTTGCTTTGACGTTGGGCGCCAGCAGGCGCACCCGGCTAAGTCGCGGGCAGTATAACGCATGCCCCCGGATGCTCCAAATGCGACCCGTTGAGTTCAAACACGTATGTAACGGAGGGGCGCGGGGTTGCTTGCGCGGGGGCGGTTCGGGTTCCTCTAGGAGCTAGTTTCCGGAGCCGTTCTGGCTCTGGCTCAGCTGCCGGCGCAGCCAGGCTTCGATGAACGGATCGATCTCCCCGTCGAGCACCGCCTGCGCGTTGCCCACCTCGAGCCCAGTCCGGACGTCCTTGACCAGCGTGTACGGCTGGAGAACATAGTTTCGGATCTGTGAGCCGAACTCGGCCGGCAGGACCTGGCCCCGGATCTGGTCGAGACGTGCGGCCGCCTCTTGCTGCTGGCGCTGGAACAGCCGGGCCTTGAGCACCTTCATGGCCGTCTCCCGGTTCTTCATCTGCGAGCGCTCGTTCTGGCAGGTGACGACGATTCCCGTGGGCAGGTGGGTGATGCGGATAGCGGAGTCGGTCTTGTTGACGTGCTGGCCACCCGCCCCGGTCGAGCGGTAGGTGTCGATGCGCAGATCCTGAGGGTTGATCACGACCGCATCCTCATCGGTGTCCTCGAGCTCGGGCATCACCTCGACGAGGGCGAACGACGTGTGCCGGCGGTGGTTCTGGTCGAAAGGCGAGATGCGGACCAGCCGGTGCACTCCGTGCTCGGAGCGCATGAGCCCGTATGCGCGGGGGCCTCGAACGATGAACGTCACGCTCTTGAGCCCTGCCTCTTCACCCGGCGACTGGTCGATGACCTCGACCTCGAACCGATGACGCTCCGCCCACTTCAAGTACATGCGCATGAGCATCTCGACCCAGTCCTGCGCCTCCACCCCACCCTGGCCGACTGAGATCGTGACGACGGCGTTGTGATTCGCGTATGGGTCGGTGAAGAGCAGGTCGAGCTCACGCGATCGCAGCTCGCCAGCCAGCTTCGCCTCTTCCTCCTCGACCTGCTTCGCGAGCTCAGGGTCACCGGACGCGAGCTGATCGAGCTCGATGAGGTCGCGAGCCCGCTTCTCGAGCTGCTCCCAGGTTCTTATCAGCTCTCTGTTCTCGGCGGACTCCCGACCCAAGGCGCCCGCGGAGCGCGGGTCGTCCCAGATGCCCGGTTGAGTTAAGCGGTGATCGAGCTCGTCCGCGCGCTTGACCTTGCCGGGCAGGTCAAAGATGCTCCTTGAGCTGAAGAATCCGTTCCAATAACTCCTTCGGGCTTAGTTGAACGTCCATTAGCTCTCCTGTTGACGCGTCGCCAGGTTGGCCCGGCTACGCCGGGCCAAGACCTCGCGGGTCACTATCGACACCGACTTGGCTGGGAGTCGTCTAGCGCGGGATCCTGATCCCGCGCTTTTCTCAAAGATGCTCCTTGAGCTGAAGAATCCGTTCCAATAACTCCTTCGGGCTCAGTCGAACGTCCATTACTTCTCCATTAATTTATCAGCGTGGCCGGGTTGGCCCGGCTTGCCGGGCCATGACTCTGCGAACCGGCAACTAACCAAAACGCGGCCGGGAGAGGGGGTTTCCGGTAAGGGGGACGTAGTCCCCCTTGCCTATCTTCCGTGGCACCTCTTGTATTTCTTGCCCGACCCGCACCAGCAGGGATCGTTGCGCCCCAGCTTAGCGGCCCCGGCTTCACCGACAGCGCCCGCAGCGGCGCCCACCGGCGCGACGCGTCGCGGCTTCGGGGCTCCGTTCCGCCCTGACTTGCCATCCCCATCGAGCTCACCCGGCCCGCTCTCGAGCACCCTTCGTACCACCGGCTGCGGCCTGGGGGGCGGCGCGTTCTGTGGCGCCGGCTGGATGTGAAAGATCATCGCCACGATCGAGCTCTGAATGCGATCGCGAAGCTCGTTGAACATCTCGAGGGCTTCGTTCTTGTACTCGACGAGCGGGTCGCGCTGGCCATAGGCGCGCAAGCCCACCCCTTCCCGGAAATGCTCCATCTGGGTCAGGTACTCCATCCACTGCCGGTCGATCGTCTGCAGCATCACGCTCTTCTCGACCAGGGGCATGACCTCCGCGCCAAACGCCTCGACCTGCTTGTCGTAGGCCTCGGCAGCAGCGGCGTTCAGGTGGTCGGCCAGGGCTTCGCGGCCGCGCTCCACCACCTCTTCAGGAATCTGCGATCCGGGCGCGATCGGTAGATATGCGGACAGGTACCGGATCAGCGCGTCCATGTCCCAGTTCTCGGGGTGCCGGCTCTCGCAGTGAACCTCGATGCCCTTGGCGACGATCTCTTTGACGTACTCGAGGATGTTGCCGCGCGCGTCCGCGCCCTCGAGCACCTTGCGCCGCTCCTCGTAAACGATCTGGCGCTGCTTGTTCATCACGTCGTCGTACTCGACCACGTGCTTGCGGGCATCGAAGTGCATCCCCTCGACCTTCTTCTGCGCGCCCGCGATCGATCGCGCGACCCACGGATGCTCGATGGGTTCGACCTCGAGGCTGTCCATCAAGCGGCCGATCCGGTCCGCGGCCGGCCCGAAGATCTTCATCAGGTCGTCCTCGAGCGAGATGAAGAACCTGCTCGAGCCGGGATCGCCCTGGCGCCCCGCCCGTCCGCGAAGCTGGTTGTCGATGCGCCGGCTCTCGTGGCGCTCGGTGCCGATGATGTGCAGCCCGCCGACGTCGGTCACACCCGGTCCGAGCACGATGTCGGTTCCACGCCCGGCCATGTTCGTGGCGATAGTGACCGCGGCCGGCTGGCCCGCCTCCGCGATGATGCCGGCCTCGCGCTCGTGCTGCTTGGCGTTGAGCACGTTGTGCTTCACCCCGCGCCTCTCGAGCATTCGCGCGAGGCGCTCGGACTTCTCGACCGAAACCGTGCCCACCAGCACCGGCCGCTTCTGCCTGTTCATCTCGACGATCTCGTCGATGACGGCCTCGAACTTCGACTTCTCGGTCTTGTAGATCACGTCCGGGTTGTCGTCTCGGATCATGTCGCGGTGGGTCGGGATGGCGAGCACGTCGAGCTTGTAGATCTTGTGGAACTCCTCCGCCTCGGTCATCGCGGTACCGGTCATGCCCGCGAGCTTTTCGTATTGGCGGAAATAGTTCTGGACGGTGATGGTGGCGATTGTCTTCTGCTCCTGCTGAACCTTGACCCCCTCTTTGGCCTCGACCGCCTGATGCAGTCCGTCCGACCAACGCCGGCCGGGCATCGTGCGGCCCGTGAACTCGTCGACGATAATCACCTCGCCGTCCTTGACCAGGTATTCCTGGTCGCGCAGGAAGAGCGTCTTCGCTTTCAGCGCCTGGTTGATCTGGTGAGCCTCGATGACGTTCTCGAGGTCGTAGATGTTGCGGATGCCCGTCCAGCGTTCCATCTTCGCGATGCCCTGCTCGGTGAGCGATGCGGACTTGTGCTTGAGGTCGACCTCGTAGTCCTCTTCCTCGACCAGGCGCCCTGCCCAACGCGCGTACTCGTAGTACTTCTCGGTCGACTCTTCCGATTGGCCGGAGATGATGTGCGGGGTCCGCGCCTCGTCGATGAGGATGGAGTCGACCTCGTCCACGATCGCGTAGTGCAGCGTTCGCTGGCTGCACTGGGTGAGGTCGAGGGCCATGTTGTCGCGCAGGTAGTCGAACGCCAGCTCGGAGTTGGTCGCGTAGGTGATGTCGGCGTGGTAGGCCTCTTTCTTGGTCGCGGGCCGCAGGTGCTGCAGGCGGCTGTCGGGGTGGGTCTCGTCGACGAACTCAGGGTCGTAGACGAAGGTGCCGACCGTACCGACGTTGACGCCCACGCTCATACCCAGCAGGTGATAGATCGGTCCCATCCAGCCGGCGTCACGCCGGGCGAGGTAGTCGTTGACCGTGACCAGGTGGACGCCCTCGCCGGCCAGCGCGTTCAGGTACAGGGCCAGGCTGGCGACCAGCGTCTTGCCCTCGCCGGTCTTCATCTCGGCGATCTTGCCCTGGTGGAGGACGATGCCTCCTACCAGCTGGACGTCGAAGTGCCTGAGGCCGATCGTGCGCCGGCTTGCCTCGCGGCATAGAGCGAACGCCTCGATGAGCAGCTCGTCTGGGTCCTCGCCGTCGCGGGCGCGCTGGCGAAGCTCGTCCGACCGAGCGCGCAGGCCCGCGTCGTCTAGCGCCTGGAGCTCGGGCTCCAGCTCGTTGACGGCGGCCGCAATCGCGAGGTGGCGCTTGATTTCCCGCTCGTTCGGGTCGAGGAGCTTGGTCAGATTCAGCATGGGGGCTAAATCAAGGGTACCCGGTGCCGGTGAGGCAGAAACCCTCCTAAGGGATGACCGGCTCGATGATGGCGACCGAGCCGTCCGCCCGCCGGAATGCGATCTGGATGCCGCCGGAGAACTCGTCGAGGAAGATATGGAAGGTCTGGCCGTCGGACTCCAGCTCCGCGATGGCCTGCTCGATCGATTCCGGCAGCAGTTTCATTCGAATCCGTTCCGGTTCGGCGCTGCGAGGCGGCGTCGGATTCTCCTCATCTGGCATTCGGAGCGGTGAAACCTCGAGATGGCGGTGCGTCCGCTTCTCCTTGAGCTTCATCACCTGCCGGTCGATCTTGTCCAGGGCGAGATCGAGTGCCGATTGCGCGTCTACGCCCCGCTCGTGCGCTGACAGCACGGGAGTGCGTCGCCCGCTCACGTGAACGTTGATGCGGCACACGATGGTCTCAATCCCGAAGCGCTTCCGCTCGACGGAAAAATCCACTTCAGCGTCGGCGACCCTGTCGAAGTGACGCTCGAGGCGGGCCAGCTTGCGCTCGGCATAAGCCTTGAGCTCGGGCTTGAGGCCACCCGTGCGGTCGTTCAGAACGACCTTCACAGCCTGAGTATATGACGTGAAAAGGCGCGCTAGCGGGTGGAGGGCTTGTATCCCGGAGGCGGCGGGAAGAGCGCGGTGATCTCCTTCGGCAGAGGAATTCCCTGCGTGAAGATGCGGTCCAGAATCTTCGGCCGCAGACCGGTCGGCTTGAACTCGCCGATCACCTTGCCGTCGGGCGTCGCTCCCTTCTGCTCGAGCACGAACACGTCCTGCATCGTAATGATCTCCTGCTCCATCCCGATAACCTCGGTGATCTGGGTCACCTTGCGCGAACCGTCGCGCAAACGGTTGAGCTGCACGAAGAGGTTGATCGCGCCCGCGACCTGCTGCCGGATCGCGCGCACCGGCAAGTCGACGCCGGCCATGAGCACCAGGGTCTCGAGGCGGGCAAGCGCGTCGCGCGGGGTGTTGGCGTGGATGGTGGTCATCGAACCGTCGTGGCCGGTGTTCATGGCCTGGAGCATGTCCAGGGCCTCGCCGCCGCGGCACTCGCCGACGACGATTCGCTCAGGACGCATGCGCAAGGAGTTGATGACGAGGCGCTGAATGGTGATCTCGCCCTCGCCGTTGATGTCCTTCGGACGGGTTTCCATCCGGCACACATGCTCCTGATGCAGCTGGAGCTCGGCCGCGTCTTCGATGGTGACGATGCGGTCCTCGACCGGGATGAAGCCGGACAGGACGTTTAGGAAGGTCGTCTTGCCCGTGCCGGTGCCGCCCGAGATGATGATGTTGGCCTTGGCCAGCACGGCGGCTTTCATGAATCCGAACCCGGCCTCGTTGCAGGTGCCGAACCGAATGAGGTCGTCGACCTGGAAGGGGTCGCGCGAGAACTTGCGGACGGTGAGCAGCGGACCGTTGAGGGCCAGCGGCCTGATGACCGCGTTGACGCGGGAACCGTCGGCCAGACGGGCGTCGCACAGAGGCTGGCGTTCGTCGATGCGCCGGCCGACGGTGCGGACGATGAACTGGATGACGTTGAGCAGCTGGTCCTCGTCGACGAACTTGATGTTGGTGAGGACGACCTTGCCCCCCATTTCGACGTATACGTGGTCGCTGCCGTTGACCATGATCTCGGTTACACGGTCGTCACGAATCAGCGGCTCGATCGGCCCAAGCTGCTGGTAGTACTCATCGATATTGATTCCGGGGATCCGAACTGCCATTCGTCAGCCTCCCGCTGTGATCCAGACGCCGCCCAACTATACGGTTTGGGCCCACGTGGTTCATACGCTTACGCGCGCCACCGCCGCCCCGATCACCGGGCCCGACCCACCGGCCTTGAGAGCGGATGCGCAGGCATCCAGCGTCGCTCCGGTCGTTGCGACGTCGTCGATGAGCAGGATCGACCGCCCGGCGAGGCCGCCTCCTTGCCAGGCGAAGGCCCCCTGCACGTTGTCATGCCGCCGGCGGCGGTCGTGGCCGACCTGGGGCGGCGTGGCGCGCGTGCGGACGAGTCGGCCGGGCGGCGGCTCGAGCGCCATGTGGGCCCTCACCTGGCGCGCCAGAAGCTCCGACTGGTTGAATCCGCGCGCCTTCAGTCGCTCGCCATGGAGAGGTACCGCCTCGACCCACGAGGCCGCCAGGCCTTCGACGGACAGGCGCTCGACGAGCAGAAGCGACAGCGGCTCGGCCAGGCGCCGCCAGCCGCGGTACTTGAACCTCTGGATCGCATCCTCGATGGGGCCTTCGTATGCGACCGCGGATCGCAGCCGCGACAGCGAACGAAGGCGGCTCCGGCACCCGCATTCGGAGCGAGCTGTCTCGACCTCGGCGCCGCAGCGGCGGCACAGCGGCTCCTGGAGATATCTGATTCGCTGACGGCAGCGATCGCAAAGCCAGGCGCCGACCCTGCCGCAGCCACCGCATCGAGGCGGCAGCAGTAGGTCGAAGAACGGTGAGAGCACGGGTCGAGGCTACGGGCCGGTGTCAAGCCCGCCTTTACATGCATCACGTGCCGGGTCAGCCGATGAGGATCTGGTCGCCTTGCTGCAGGCCCAGCTCGGCCGTCGAACCGGCCGGCAGCTCGAGCACGCTGCGAGCGCCCCAAACGAACCACACCACGCCATACCACGCCGGCAGCTTCGGATAGACCTTCTTCACGCGTTCCTTGCTGTCGAGGAACACCGCGTCGATTGGAAACCTCATGAACAGCATGTGGATGCTGCCGCCCTCGCACGGGTTGATCCACATGCCACGTCCTGGCTCCAGCGTTCGGCGGAACATGAGGCCGACGCCGCGCCCGATGAAAGTGGCTGGAACGTCCAGCTCAGCGGCAAGCACCTTGCCAGTGCGCTCGTGCACCGCTCGAAGACCCGTCATCTGAATGGCGTAGCGTAGCTGCGCGGATGGAGTTCGACAGCGACGGGGTCAGCCTGCACTACGAGCTCCACGGTCCCGAGGACGGGCCTCCGGTGGTGCTGGTGCACGGATTCGCATCCGATTACCAGCTGAACTGGGTGGGTACGCGGTGGCAGGAGACGCTGCTGAAGGCGGGTTACCGCGTGATCGGTCTCGACTGCCGCGGCCATGGCGCAAGCGACAAACCGCATGACCCGGGGGCTTACTCGCCGGCGGTGATGGCCGCCGACTTTCGGCGGTTGCTCGACGAGGTGCACATCGCCGCCGCGCGGTACATCGGGTACTCGATGGGCGCGCGCGTCGGGCTCCAAGCGATGATCGATTTTCCGGATCGGATTGTCCGTGCGGTGCTCGGAGGTCTAGGCATAGGTGGAGCGGTCGAGGAAGCGGAGAAGATCGCGCGGGCGCTGCGCGGAGGCGAGCCCGAAAGTCCATCCGCCCTTTCTTTCCAGCGGTTCGCCTCGGCGCGCTCGACCAACGACCTCGAGGCTTTGGCGGCGTGCATGGAGGGCTTGGGTCATAGCGCAGGGTTTGATCCGGCTCGCCTGGCCGCCATCACGACGCCGATCCTCCTTGCGGTCGGCGAGCGCGACGATATCGCTCACGACGCGGCTCAGCTTGCGGCCCGGATTCCGGCCGCTCGGCTAGTCGTGATCCTCGGCCGTGACCACATGGGGGCCGTGCCGGCGCGCCAGTTCAAGGATGCGGCCGTGGAGTTCCTCGCCGGGACCTGATACGCACGTCTTGCGCAAGACGGGCGAAATCTACCCTGCGCAAACGCACGTTTTGATCCAACGTGCGAAATCGGTGGAGGGTCAGCCCGCGCGGTGGTGGTAGCGGATTCGGTGCTTGGTCCGCTGCACCATGACGGTCGTCGGCACGACCGATATCGTCCCGTCCGCCTCGAGCACGGCCAGCTGCACGTCCTTCATGTCGGTGATGCCGTGCTCGCGCATCGACATCTCCACCTCGCCCTGGTCGACACCTTCCCGCCTCATGACGTCGCTGAGGTACTTGCCGTCTTTCACTATCACCGCAGGCGCCGGCGAGAAGAGCTGATGGAACCGAGGCATGTTGTCGAGCTTGCCGACGAGATAGTTGGTCCCCACCAGGGCCACGATCAGGACCACCCCCCCGACGACCGACGTGTCGGGCCCGGTAATGGCCGGCTGCAATGCGTTTGCCACCAGCAGGATGAACACGAGGTCGTACAAGGTGAACTGGCCGACCTCGCGTTTGCCGAACAACCGCAATGCCAGGAGCAGCGCAACGTAGATGACGACCGCACGTATCACCAGCTCCCACGGCGGGACCGTGAACTGCAGGGCTGCGGGCGTCTGCTTTCTCCCGGGTTACCTGGGCTGCATGAGGATCAACGCCGCGGGCCCCAGCAGCACGATCCACAGCGTCGGGAAGATGCAGCCCACCATCGGCAGCAGCATCTTCAGCGTGGCCTGCGCCGCCTTCTCCTGCGCCCGCTGGCGACGCTTGCGGCGCATCTCGTCAGACTGGATACGCAAGATCTTGCCGATACCGGTACCGAACTGCTCGGACTGGATCACGGCCTGAATGAAGTTGTGCAGGTCCTCGACACCGCTACTTCGGCCCATCTCATCCATCGCCTCCAGCCGTGGGCGGCCGAGGCTGACCTCTCGGAGGACCTTGGCGAACTGCTCCGACAACGCGTTCTTGTACTTGTCGGTAACACGTGCGAGCGCGGCGTCGAAGCCGAGTCCGGCGTCGACCGCGATCACGAGGAGGTCCATCGCGTCCGGCAATCCCTTCTGGATCTCAGCACGTCGGGCGTCAACCTTCTGCTGCAGCCACATCACCGGCGCGTAGTAGCCGAGGATCGCGCCCACGGCCAGAGAGATGACCAGGTAGACCGGGTTCGCCAGCAGGAAGCCGAGCAGCAATCCGACCGCCGCCAGCACCGCGGCGGACACGATGCGCACCGCACCGAAGTCCTCCGGCGTGAGGTTGCCGGGCCGGCCCGCAAGCTCGAGCTTGTTCATGAGGTCTTGCCGAGCCTTCGCCGGTGTGGACCGCGAGAGCAGGCTGCCCAGCTTCTCGATCGACGGTCGCAGGAACCGCTCGGTGAACGGCCTCTGCAACTCGACCTCCTCGATGGTGAGCGGCTTCTCGCCGCCGTACACAGAGAGGCGCTGCTGAACCATCTGGGCCGTGTTCGTCTGCGGGGTCCGCGCAATTCCCAAAAAGATGATGAAGATTCCGAGGCCGACCGCCAGTGCAAGGATTGGAAGCATCAGGTCATACCTCGATCGCGACCACGCGACGAATGATCAGGTTGCCAACGAAGATCATGAAGGCGCCGATCGCGAGCAGGATCCAGCCGATGAAGTTCTCGAACATCGGCCGGAAGTAGCTTGGGGTTACGAAATACATGAACGCGGCCAGCACGATCGGCAGGGCCGTGATCAGCGTTCCGGACGCGCGCGCTTGCGCGGTTAGGGTGGCGATCTCGCCCTTGATGCGGACCCGCTCGCGGATCGTGTAGGCGATGTTGTCGAGAATCTCGGCGAGGTTTCCACCGACCGTTCGGTGGATCGAGTAGGCGGTTGCAACCAGGTCGAAGTCCGCGCTGGCGATGCGCTTGGTGATATTTGAGAGTGCTTCGTCGGGTGAGCCGCCGAGATTCATCTCTCGGACCGCGCGAGCGAATTCGTCGGCGATCGGCGGCACCGCGTTCTTGGCGACGGTGTCGATGGCCTGGGCAAACGAATAGCCGGCTTTCAGAGCGTTCGAGAGAAGGGTCAACGTGTCGCCAAGCTGTCCGTTGAAAGCGCGCAATCGCTTTCCGATCCGGTACTTCACGTAGAAGCCGGGCACCAGGTAGCCGACGATGCCGAGCACGACGATCTGGATGATGCCGCCCGGAAATCCGAATCGAACCAGGCCGATCAGCATGAAGAGCGCCAGGAAACCGAGCTGGATCATGAAGTACTCGGACGTGCGGAGCTTCAAGTCGGCGCGGCCCAGCTGCTCGGCCACAGATGGCTTGCCTTTCTTGGCGTCGCCACGGCCGACACGCTCGGCAGCTGGCGAGAAGAGGCGGAAGCCAGTCGCCTGCGGAAGCGTCTGCGCCCCCGCGGTGGTGACGCCATAGGCCGCAAGCCGGGCCTGAAAGTCCTCGGCGCCACCGGCGGCTCGACGCGCCTGGTTGAGCCCGACGAACAGCAGGAAAACACCGGCGAAGGCGAGAAGGGCGAAAATCGCGCCTATTGGCATCTGGGACCTCCTACAGGGTTAGTACAGCTTATCCGGCGGGGGCTGAGGGGTGGGTACGAATAGCGATTCCGCGACGTCCTCGCCTTCGGATCTGAGGTGCTCCATTCGCATGGGAAGCACGCCGGTCGCGGTGTGGTAGCCGACCGCCTTGCCTTCTGAGTTGACGCCGATCTGCCGGAACAGGAAGAGCTCCTGGAATTGGACCTCGCCGTCCTTCATGCCGAGGACCTCGGCCACGCTCACGATGCGGCGCACGCCGCCCCGCAACCGGGACTGCTGGACGATGAGGTGGATCGCAGAGCCGATGGTCTCGCGGATGGCGCGAGACGGGAGGTCCTGGCCGGCCTGCAGGACCAGTGTCTCCAGGCGCACGAGGCACTCGTGCGGGTTGTTGGCGTGCAGGGTTGACATCGAGCCATCGTGGCCGGTGTTCATCGCCTGGAGCATGTCCAGCGCCTCGCCGCCACGGCACTCGCCGACGATGATGCGGTCGGGTCGCATACGGAGGCAGCTCTTGACGAGCTCGCGGATGGGCACCGCGCCCTTGCCCTCGACGTTGGGTGGCCGCGACTCGAGCTGGATCCAGTGCGGCTGCTGGAGCTGCAGCTCGGCTGCGTCCTCGCACGTGATGAGCCGCTCTGTCTCCGGGATGAACGACGACAGGATGTTGAGCAGGGTGGTCTTGCCGGAGCCGGTGCCGCCGGAGACCAGGATGTTCAACCGCGCGCGCACGCATGAACGCAGGAAGGTCATCAGCTCAGGGCTCGACGAGCGGAAGCGGTTGACGACGTCGGCCGGCCCCCACTTCTCCTTGGCGAACTTCCGGATGGTCAGGCATGGGCCTTTGAGCGCGATCGGAGGGATGACCACGTTGACACGTGAGCCGTCCTTGAGACGCGCGTCACAGATCGGGGTCGACTCGTCGACGCGGCGCCCGACGAGGCTGACGATGCGATCGATGACCTGTCGCATCTGCCGTTCGGACTCGAACGTGACCGCCGAAAGGGTGGGCTCGCCGCTCTTCTCGACGTAGATCTGCTTCGGGTGGTTGGCCATGATCTCGGTGATGCTCGGGTCGGCAAGCAGCGCTTCGAGCGGGCCCAACCCGAGCACGTCGTCGAGGACCGACTCGACCAGGCGTTCCTTGTCGGCCTTGGTCATGGTCATGGCCGTGCTGCGGAAGTACTCGTCCGCGAGCTCGACGATCTTTTCGCGAACGCCGGGCTTGTTGCTCGAGTCGATCTGGTCGGCGAACTTTTCGATGAGCTTGGCGTGAATCTGGACTTTCGCCGCGGTGAAGGCGGGCGTCATCTCGCCGCCCGCGGCCATGGCGGCCCGCGCGGCGAGGTTCGACAGGGGCGCTGCGGCCGCGGGCGCAGCCGCGGGGCGAGCGACGGGGATCGCGGTGGCTGCCGCATAGGCTGAGGCCGGAGCAGCTGTGGCCGGCCCGTTGGTTGCCGGCGCAACCGGCGCCGGCACCCCCGTCTGGTTTTGCTTGACCCGGTCCAGAAGACCCATTAGCTAGCGCCTATTACAGCGCGATCACAAAGCCGTGAAATGGTACCTGGCTTCGACCTCTTTCTGGCTCACGCCCTGCGCCGACAGCACGGTCGGGCACGTGGGGTCCGGAGCGCTCGGCGGCTGCTTCAAGTAGTCGTTGAACGACTCCAGCGTGTAGCGCACCGTCGTGTTGCCGAGGAACCAGGTGAAGTACTCCGCATCACACTGCGTCAGCTCGATTGTCAGGCTCGATGTGACACCGGTGGTGGCGCCCTGGGCGCCGCCCGCTGCCCCGCCTCCGCTGGCCGGCTGCACGTTGGCGCTGGCCGGACCGAGCCCGATGATGTGGACGTTTGTGAACACGGTCTTGCTGACTACCTTCGCCGGCCCAGCCTGGGCGCCGGTGGTCGAGAAGATGGTGAGGCTGGCCGAGGAGATGACGGTGATGTAGTCGCCGAGCGTGATGTGGCCGGCGACGCCTTGCTGCTCACCAGTCGGAATGGTCATGGCAACGTAGCCACTGGCGAGCGGCAGATACGCTGGTGCGGACCCGGCCGGGATGAGACCGGCGTCTCGGGCGAGCATGTCCGATGTGATCAGCGCGCCCTTCGTGATCTGGATCTCTGAGATCAGACCCTTGACGTCACCAGTCTTGGTGTACGTGTTCTGCAACGTCCCCGAGATCTTCGTCGTCGTCAGGTCTGAGTCGGTGAGCTGATGCCGGATCGGGATGGACTGCGCGGCCACGACGACGGTCTCGTTGGGGCCGCCTCCGATGGCGCCGCCGCCCCCACCGAAGTTGCCGAGAAGGAACACTCCGGCGCCCGCGAGGATGGCGAGAAGTAAGCCGATGATGATGAGGAACCGACCTCCACCTGGTCGAGGTCTTGCTGGAGCTGATGCGACGGCCAAAACTAAGTCACCTCCGGATCACTGATTCCTGGAAACGCCGCCATTGTAGCGAGGGGGACCCCGATCGTCCCCCTCCAACGGGCTACTTGTCGGGAACGAAGAGAGCCCCTTGCGGGGCTCTCTTGTTGAAGGTGCTACTACGTTTGGTTCTCGTTAGCCGAGTGCGGCTACGACGTTCGAGAACACGTTCTTGATCTGGTTGCCCATCGTAAGAAGGATGACGATGACCACGATTGAAACGAGCACGAGGATCAGGGCGTACTCAACCATGCCCTGCCCTTCCTGACGCGACGTAAGGCTGCGAAGTTTCCAGTAAAGGCTCAACATCTGCGATTCACCTCCTTTTTTCCGAACTACAGACTGTCAACCCGAATGACGGGCCGCCTGTTGGATTCTTGCGGCCGAGGCATCGACCGCGGCCCGTGATCCTACTCGGGCGCCCCAGGCAGGTCAATTCATTAGGCAAAAAATCGTTGCCGGGTGACTTTACCCGGGGGCGCGCCAGGTTCGCCCTGATACCTTTCGCCGGGAAATGCAGGCGGCCGACGTCGAGACCGAGGTGAGCAAACGCGACGCGTCCTACTGGCGCGACCTGGCCTTCAGCCGGCTCCTGCCGGCCCTTTTCTTCAGCATTTTCCTCGCCCGCCAGCTCCTGTTCGTCTGGGGCAGCCTGGGCTCGCTGCACAGGCCCGGCGACTACCTCTTCCTCCTCCAGCAGTGCCTCGCCCTCGCCTACTTCACGATGCTCGTGATCCTCTACAGCGTCCGGCTGCCCAAGCGGGGCACCGACCATCGCCTCGGCGTCGTTTTCATAGCGTTCACGGGCACCTTCTCCGCGATCGCGGCCAGCTTCCTGCCTGGCGGCGGCCGCCGCGAAGGCCTGGTCCTGTCCGCGGACGTCATCGCCACCATCGGCCTGGCGTACTCGGTTTGGGGCCTGGCCTACCTGCGCCGGTCGTTTTCGATCATCCCTGAGGCGCGGCGCCTGGTCACCGGAGGCCCCTACTCTCTGAGCCGGCACCCCGTGTACCTCGGTGAGGTGATCACAGCGATCGGGATCAACCTCGCCACCGCCGGCTGGCTGGGAGCGCTCGCCGTCACCTACTTCGTCGTTTGCGAGCTCTTGCGCATCCGCTGGGAGGAGGGCGTGCTTTCGCGCGCATTCCCGGGGGAGTACCCGGCCTACGCGCGGACGGTGCCTCGCTACCTGCCCAACCCGCTCAGGACCCGCCGCTGAGCCGATTGGCCGATCGCCTGACCGCGCGCACGCTCCTGCTGGGCGGCGTGATGATCGTCATCCCGGCCCTGTTCGTCGGCGCCGTCCTGGATCCAGACTTCTGGTGGCACATACGGATCGGCCGCTGGATGGTGGAAAACGGCCGGCTGCCGTCCAACGACATCTTCACCTACACGGTTCCGAGCCATGTCTGGACCGACCACGAGTACCTCACCGAGATGCTCATGTGGCTGGTGTACTCGGCAGCGGGTGCGCTCGGGATCGGCCTTCTGTTCGGCGCGATCACCTACGCCGGCTTTTACCTCATGTACCGGCAGGTCCGCCGGCAGCCATTCGTGATCGCCGGCGTCGGGCTTGCGCTCGGCGCGATCGCGGGCGCGCCTATCTGGGGCCCTCGCGCGCAGATGATCACCTTCGCCCTCACCTGCCTCGAGCTGTACTGGCTCCAGGGGTACCTCAGCGGCCGCAGCCGGGCGCTCCAGTTCTTCCCGCTGGTCATGGCGCTGTGGGCGAACCTCCACGGCGGCTGGGTGATCGGGTTCGTGTGGCTTGGCGTGGCGCTGGTGGCGGAACTCGCGGGCTGGGCCTGGGAGCCGTCTAATCCCGCCCACCGCGCGCACGTGCGGCTCCTGGCGATCGTTTCCGCCGCATCCGCCGTCGCCGTGCTCGCCACCCCCCACGGCTTCAACCTCTACCTCTATCCCTTCCAGACCGTGGCCAGCATGGCGCAGGAGAGGCTGATCGTCGAATGGTTCTCGCCGGACTTCCACCAGCCCTACCTGCACCCGTTCGAGGCCATGGTCTTGCTGCTGATCGTCGGCTTCGCTCTGCGGCGTCCATCGCTGTACGACCTGCTCCTTTCGCTGGTCGCTCTCGCGCTGGCGCTTCAGTCGGTCCGCAACATCGCCCTCTTCATCGCCGCCACGACGCCGGTGCTGATCAACACCTACTCGGAGGCCTGGAAGGAGATCTCGAAGGCGCGGGGCTGGAAGCTGCAGCTGCCGTCACAGCCGCTGTTCGGCGTGATCACCGCGGTAGCGCTGCTGGTGATCACGCGGCCGACTGGCTGGCAGCCCATCCCGAGGTTGGCACGCGGATGTACAACCAGTACGGCTGGGGCGGCTATATCGCGTATCGCTTCTACCCCCAGCCCAACCGCCGGGTTTTCATCTTCGGCGAGGCGGCGCTCATGGGCGACGACCTCCTCAACGAGTACGAAGACGTCCAGACGCTGCGGCCGGACTGGAAGACGCTGCTGGACAAGAACGGCGTCGACTACATCGTCTACAACCGCGGTGAGGCGCTGGCCAATGTGCTCGCGACGCAGCCGGGCTGGACGCTCGTCTACCAGGACTCGGTAGCCGTGATCTACGTGAGGAAGGCCTCTCAGTAGACCTGCCAGATCTTGAAGTTCGGCGTGTCGTACGCCGGCGGCCCGAGGCTGTCCGGCGGTGGCGCCGGCAGGTCCGCGGTCCAGATCACGTATCGGATGTGGTCGGAGTGCACGAAATCGGCGAGGTCGGCCTTGCCCGTGAGCAGGTCGAGCGCATTCTGCGTCTTGGTGTAATAGTCGAACGTCTCGTCGTAATGGCCGACGTATACGGTGTCGGCGCTGTACGCGGGGACGAACAGGCCCACCCCCGGCATCGATAGGACCGTGCCGGCCGGATGGTTCCCCAGCCACGCCAGCCCGTCGTACTCGGCCCGGCTGACCGAATACTGAGGTTGCGTGGCCACGGCCAGCGGGGCCAGGACGAGGAAGGCGCTACCAACAGACGCGAACGCGACGTAGGAGAAGGGAACGAGGGCGCGTGCCCGCACGCTGCGCAGCCTGGGCAGGATCAGCTCGTACATGCCCCGCGCTCCCAGCACGACCAGGGGAAGGTAGAGAGCGTCGAGGAAGCGGCGGCGGAGGTCGCCGGCCGGGTTGGGTAGATAAAGGATGGCGGCGAGCAGGACGAGCCAGGCCAGCAGGAAGACGTCCTCGCGGCTGCGCCGGCGCAGGGCGCCTGGTATGCCGGTCAACGCGAGCAGAAGCTGAGGCGCGAGGGCGAAAACCAGGCTGACGGTCTCCGGCGGCAAAGCGTTCTTGGAGTGGAAAGTCCAGCGCTGGACCTCAGGGTTGCCGACGAACGCGAAGTACGAATAAAGGATGTAGGGCGCGGGAATCGCGAAGGCCAGCGTCGCGGCCATCCAGCCACGCGGCGGTGCGGGTCTCAAGAACAGCGCCACAGCGGTGGCGCCCCCCATCAGGATCGGCATCTGGGGGTGGATCGATGCCTGTCCCAGCCACGCCACGCCTGCCAGCGCCCCCAGGACGAGGCTGCCTCGCTGGATCGCCTTGAGCGTGAGGGCGACGCCGAGGCCCGCGAAAACGCCGGACCATGCGAAGTGAGGCAGAGCGAGCACCGAATAGAAGGCCGTGAGCTCGGGCATCCGCCAGTCGAGCGTGTCCGTGCGGTTGCCGAAGATGACCGGGTGGCCCAGCGCCTGGATCACATATCCCAGCCCCAGCCCGATGGCGACGAAGAAGAACGCGAACCGGCGCGCCGACCGATCCTCGATGAAATGCGAGATGAAGAGCCACGCCGCGCCCATGAGGGCGAAGGCCGCCGCGATCCTGGCGCCATGAAAGACCACGATCAGCGGCACCTGCAGGATCGCCCCTATGTGGCCGAGCAGGATCCAGAACATGAATAGGTATGCGGAGGGGCTCGCCTCGGTGGTGTAGCGGTTCTGCCACGACCACGCCCCCTCCCAGCCCTGGCGCATCTTGGCCAGATAGGTGTTGGCGTCGTCGCCGAGGTAGAAGAAGCCCATGAACACCTGGTCGTGTGGCTGGACGATGTAGGCGTACGCGTACGGCACCGCGGTCACGATCGCGAGCACCAGCCCCATGACGAGCGGCAGTGTCCAATCCCGGCCAGGCGCGGAGGCCGCGACCCGCGCCACCGGCCTTACCGCTTCCATCGGCCCAGGCTCAACCGCAGCACCGTCCACAGGGCCCGACGCACCTCGCCCCTCGAGACCTTCGACGCGCCGGCGACGCGGTCCTCGAATCTGATCGGCACCTCGACCACCTTGTATCCCAGCCGGCGCGCCCGCCAGACCATCTCGATCTGGAACGAGTATCCCTGTGACATCACGTTGTCGAGCCCGATGTGCGTGAGCAGGTCCCTGGTGTAGCACCTGTACCCCGAGGTGCAGTCGTGCGTGGGCAGGCCGAGGAGCAGCCGGCAGTAGACGTTGGCGCCCCACGAAAGGAGCCAGCGCTGGAACGGCCAGCCTTCGACCGCCAGTCCACCCGACCGGCGAGCGGCCTCGACGATGGCATCGAGGTCCTTGGGCAGGTGCGAGCCGTCCGCGTCCATCTCCACGAAGAGCTGGGCCCCATCTTTCAAGCCGATCCGAAACGCGTCTTCATACGCACTGCCGAGCCCAAGCTTGCGCGCCCTGTGCAGGACCCGGACCCCTTTATCGGCAGCCGCCAGGCGATCCGCCAGGTCTCCGGTCCCGTCAGGCGAGCTGTCGTCGACGACCAGGACGTCGTGGCCCAGTGCGCGGACGCCGGCCACCACGCGCTCCAGGTTCTGCACCTCGTTGTAGGTGGGCAGGACCACCAGGACGCCATCGGTCACGATCGCGAGCGAAACCTCACCCTCACGACGTGCCTGAACATGTCCAGGGAGCTTCGGACCGCGCTGACCTTGGTCGGGGCCGAGTTCCGCCAAATCACGGGCACCTCGGCGATGCGTACGCCCTTGTTCTTGGCGAGATACAGCACCTCCGGGTCGTAACCGAAGCCATCAGTCGTAAGACCGGCGAAGACCTCACGCGCGATGTCGCCGCGAAACAGCTTGAAACCGCATTGCGTATCCCAGATTCCAGGCAGCAGCACGGCCTGGACGATGAGGTTGAATGCCTTGCCCATCAGGACGCGGTAAACAGGCTGCGAGAGCTCGACGCGAGAGCCCTTGATCGCGCGTGAGGCGATCGCCACACCGGCGCCGGCCGCCAGCTGGGCCTCGAGCTTTGGGAGCTCATCGATTGGAGTGGAAAGGTCGGCATCGGTGACGAGCACGTTGGTGCCGCGAGAGACCTTCACCCCTTCGGCCAAGGCGCGTCCCTTGCCCCGGTTCGCGGGCAGCGCCGCGATGCGAATCGCGTTGTGCCGCGCGGCGGCCGCGTCCATCACCCCTCGCGTCCCGTCGGCGCTGCCGTCGTCGACGAGGATGAGCTCGTACCTGTCGCCGCGCCCGTCGAGAAACGCCTCGATCTTCTCGATGGTGCTGGGCAACCTCTGCTCCTCGTTGTAGCAGGGGACGACGACGCTGAGGTTCACCCCTTCGGCGGCCATGGCGCCAAATCGTAATCGGGGACCGGGCTATGACCGGGAGCGCATCACCTTCAACGCATACGTCGGGAGGACCGCCATCCGTCGAATGCGCCACGGTTGGCGCGCGAGCCTGAACAACCACTCGATCCCCACCCGGCGCATCCAGAGGGGCGCGCGGGGGACTCGCCCGGTGAGGTAGTCGAAGGAGCCGCCGACCCCGATCGCCACGGCCACCCCGTTCAGGCGATCACCGACGCGGTCGATCCAGAGCTCCTGCTTGGGCGCTCCATAAGCGACCAGCAGCACGTGCGGCCGTTCGGCCTGGATCAATGCGACAGTCTCGTCGTCGGACGACGGATCGGCCGATCCCGCGTGCGCGGCGACCTTCAGGTCTGGGTGCTCTTTTTGCAGCTGCCGCGCCAGCTCGTCCGCGACCCCTGGAGCCGCTCCGAGCAGGTAAAGGCGGAAGGCGCGTCGCGCGCATAACGCCGCAAGAAGTGGAATCAGATCGACTCCGGTGACAGGCGACGACAGGTCGCAGCCCTGCCTGCGCGCGGCCCAGACGACGCCGCTGCCGTCCGGGATACAGAGGGCGGCGGACTCGAGCACGCGCGCGAACTCGATGTCGTCGTGGGCGCGCATGACGAACTCGGGGTTCACCGTGGCCACCAGATGACGGCCCCCGGCGTCGACGAAGGCTTCGATGCGCGCCAGTGCGGCCGCCATGTCGACGCAATCCACCCGCACCCCCAACACCCGTGTCTCGCGCACGGGCTGATTATCAGCCGGTGCTTTCAGTTGGGCAGATGGGTGGTCACAGCGGTCACGTCGATCGATGGTTCTTCCGGACCGAGGCTGTAGATGAAGTCGGAAAGCGACTCGCCTCCGCCAACTCGTATTCGCGTCCACATATATCGATCGGTGCGACTGTGCGCGGTGCCGGGCAGCTCGGTCACCGCCGTGTCGTATCCGGTCGTCTGAAGCGCGTAGACCGCCTGCGCACTGAATTTTCCTGAGGGGTAGGCGAAGTCGACGACCGAATGGCCGATCAAGCGCTGCAGCCATGCCTTCGACGTGGCCAGCTGGTAGGTGGCCGAGTACAGCGAGGCGCCGCCGATGTTGGCGTGGTCCACCGTATGCGAAGCGATCTGCATCCCGTCCTGGTCCATCTCGACGATCTGTGCCGCCGTGACGTATCTCGGCTGGCCGACGAAGCTGCTCACGATGTAGGCCACGGCCTTGAAGTTGTAGGACCTCAGAATGGGAAAGGCGGTCGTGTAGAGGTCGGTGTAGCCGTCATCGAACGTGATCACCACGGGCTTGGTGGGGAGCGCCGTGAGGCCGCTGAAGTAGGCGCGCAGATCGCTGAAATCGACCGCGTGGTATCCGTGGACCGACAGCCAGTCCATCTGGGTGTTGAAATCTTCCGGAGTCACGGTGAGCCGGTAACCAAGACGGTCCAGGTAGATCGACGGAGCAGGTCGGATGTAGTGGTACATCAGGATCGGAACGTTGAT
>Ga0209237_1000572_pt1 | contig 21008 bp, 13 predicted proteins | sample GraSoi013_1_40cm_2_FD_185820 | JGI IMG/M metagenome (GOLD analysis project Ga0209237, IMG submission 185820) | Grasslands soil microbial communities from the Angelo Coastal Reserve, California, USA - Sample 10_02_2013_1_40cm (SPAdes) (version 2) | ecosystem: Environmental > Terrestrial > Soil >... | reverse complement strand
TTGGCCGTGAGCAGGCCGCCATGGCCGATTTCCTGGTCGCTCTCGCGGACTTCGACCGGCGCAGGTCATGGGAGGAGCTGGGCTATTCGAGTCTCTTCTATTTCCTGCATCGCGAGCTCGGCCTGTCGAAGGGCGCCGCTCACTACCGGAACCGCCTTCGCTATCGGCCGCGGCTAGCGGGCCGGCGGTTCAACCGGTTGAACCAGAGCTCTGCCTCTCCGCCGTTCCGTCCCCCTCCGCCGACCGGCCTTCGCCGTCCGCCCCGCGCGTCGAGCCGGCAGTTCATCCGGGTGAACCGGACCTCTCTCTGTCCGGCCAGACCGAGCCCGGTTCGGAAGCACAAGCCGCACAGGGCGCTGCCAGTGGCCGCTGGAGTCCGGCGGGGTCTGTGGGTCCACGTGGCGGGTCGGATTCGATCACGTGCTTCCCCGCGCGTTGGGCGGCAGCTCGTCGCCCGGCAACGTCAGGTTGCTCTGCAGGGTTCACATCGATCTCGCGGCCAGGCACGCGTTCGGGGACGGCTGGATCGACCAGTTCACGTGCAAGTCTGCACGACAAGGACCCGCGCCGCCCGCATGACGCGAAGCCGGGCTGATCCGCCAGATCCCCGGTCATCCTCATCAGGAAATCATCGCACCAGCAGGTGGCGGCGCCGCCTCGGCGCCGCGCGATGCGACGCCGTGCTAGGCTCCGCGCCCCGGCGACGGGAGTGCGCGATGACCCAGAGCGGTGCGGTTGGTCCCCTTCGGTACGGGATGGTGGGCGGCGGTCCGGGCGCCTTCATCGGCGACGTCCACCGGCGGGCCATCGCGCTCGACGGCTCGGCGGGGCTGGTGGCGGGATCCTTCTCCCGAACGTACGAGAACACTCTGGCCACAGGGCGCGCCCTCGGGCTGGACTCCTCGCGCCTCTACCGCTCGTTCGAGGAAATGGCGGAAGCGGAGGCGGACCGCAGGGACGGGATCGATTTCGCGGTGATCGTCACGCCCAACGGCTCGCACTACGCCGCTGCGAAAGCGTTCGTCTCACGTGGCATTCACATTGTGTGCGACAAGCCGCTCACCATAGAGCTGGCTGAGGCCGAGGAGCTGGCCGCTCTGGCGCGCCGCAAGGATCTACTCTTCTGCGTGACCTACACCTATACGGGATATCCCGCCGTGAAGCATGCCCGGGAGATGATCGCCCGCGGTGATCTCGGCGAGCTCCGCTTCGTGAACGCCGAATACGCGCAGGAGTGGCTGGCCACGCCGCTGGAGCGCGACGGCGTTCACAAACAGGCCGCCTGGCGGGCCGACCCGAAGGAGACGGGAAAGGCGCTCTGCGTCGGCGACATCGGCACCCACGTCGAAAACATGGTGCGAACGCTGACGGGCCTCCGGATCAAAAGACTGTGCGCTCGCCTCGACACGCTCGTTCCCGGGCGTACGCTCGACGACAACGCTTCGATCCTCGTCGATTACGAGGGCAACGCTCGTGGGCTGTACTGGGCCTCGCAGGTGGCGATCGGCTACGACAACGGCCTGCGCGTGCGGGTGGTCGGCTCGACGGGCTCGATCGCCTGGTCTCAGGAGGATCCCGACCACCTCGCGGTGTCGCGGCTCGACGAGCCGTCCGAGATCCTGTCGCGCGGCCGCGACCGCTTCTACCCGCTGGCGCAGGGTTATTCGAGGGTGCCGGCCGGTCATCCCGAGGGCTATTTCGAGGCCTTCGCCAACATCTACAAGGCGTTCACGGCGGCCCTGAGGAAGAAAAAGAGCGGCGCGGCTCTCTCGCCGGCGGATCTCGATTTCCCCGGCGTAGAAGATGGCCTCTCCGGCGTGCGCTTCATCGACCGGTGCGTGGAGAGCTCGAGGAAGGGTTCCGCCTGGGTAGAGTTCTGAAAGGAGACATCCGATGGCCCGTCCAGTCACCCTGTTCTCAGGCCAGTGGGCCGACCTGCCCCTCGCGCTGCTCTGCCAGAAGGCCCGGTCGTTCGGCTTCGACGGCATCGAGCTCGCCTGCCAGGGCGACCAGATGGACGCCCGCCGGGCGGCCACCGACCCGCGGTACGTCGAGGAGAAGAAGGCCATCCTGCGCGAGCACAAGCTCCAGGTCTTCGCGCTGGGCGGGCACCTCGCCGGCCAGTGCGTCGGCGATCAGTGGGACCCGCGCCTCGACGCATTCGCGCCCCCCGAGGCGAAGGGGCACCCCGAGAAGATCCGCGCCTGGGCCACCCAGGAGATGAAGCACATCGCGCGCGCCGCCAAGGCGATGGGAGTCAGCGTGGTCACCGGCTTCCTCGGCTCGCCGGCCTGGCGCTACTGGTACGCCTGGCCGCCGACCAGCGAGCAGATGATCGAGGACGCATTCCAGGAAATCGTCCGCCTCTGGACCCCCATCTTCGACGAGTTCGATGCCTGCGGCGTCCGCTTCGCCCTCGAAGTCCACCCCACCGAGATCGCCTTCGACTTCTACACCGCGGAGCGCCTGCTCGAGGCCTTCCGCCACCGGTCTACCCTCGGCTTCAACTTCGATCCCAGCCACCTGCAATGGCAGGGAATGAAACCGCACCTCTTCGTCCGCGACTTCGCCAAGCGGATCTTCCATGTGCACATGAAGGACTGCGCCGTCCGCCTCGACGGCCGCTCCGGCATCCTCGGCTCCCACCTGCCCTTCGGCGACGCCCGCCGCGGCTGGGATTTCCGCTCCCTCGGCCACGGCGACGTCGACTTCGACGAGATCATCCGCGCCCTGAACGCGGCCGGCTACCAGGGGCCGCTCTCCGTCGAGTGGGAAGACTCGGGCATGGACCGCGAGGCGGGAGCGAGGGAAGCGCTGGAGTTCGTGCGCCGCGTCGACTTCGCGCCCTCCGCGATCGCCTTCGACGCCTCGATGAAGAAGTGAGACGGGCGCACCCAGCCGAGGCGGCGCAGGGTCGACGCAAGAAGCTGTCCCCTGAGCCGCCTGAACCCGGGTGGCCTAGAAGACCGCCTCCGGCACGTAATACGACTTGGCGTTCTCCCGCGTGATCAGCTCGCTCGCGAGGATGATCCGCAACGGCAGCTTCTTCTGATAGAAGCCCTCGAAGACGCGCCCGCGCAGCCCGACCACGGCCAACGACACGGCCGAGGCGACGACGTCCGGCGGGTAGGTCGCGTCCGCGCGGACCAGCGGGTCACCGTCAATGATCCGCTTCACCTCTTCTTTCTTGGCCCCTCCGCCGAACATGATCTTGATGTCCTTGCGACCCGACTCCTTGTACGCCTGCAGCGCGCCCTCCAGCATGTCGTCATCGGCGGTGTAGACGGCGTCGATGTTCTTGTACTTCGCCAGGTAGTTCTCCATCACCGCGACCGCCTTCTCCTTGTTCCAGTAGCCGGGCTGTGAATCGAGCACCTTCATGTTCGGATACTTCGCGGCCACGGCCTTGGCGGTCTTGGTGCGCAGATCGCTGATCACGCTCGGCACGCCCTCGATGAGGACGACGTTGCCCTTGTGGCCCAGCTCCTTTGCGATCCACTCCATGGCCTGGCGGGCATACGACTCGTCATCGTTCGAGAGATACACGTCGTAGACGGTCTTGGTGACGCCGCGATCCAGGACCACGACGTACACGCCCTTTCCATACGCCTTCTCGACCACGGGCGTGAGCGGGGCGGACTCGAAGGGGAACACCACCAGCCCGTTGACGCCCTGCACGAGCATGTCCTCGACGTCCGCCACCTGCTTGGTGACGTCGCCGGAGGTCTTGAAGACGAAGTCGACGTTCGGATCCTTCTTCTTCCAGTCGTCCATCGCCTTCTTCGCCCACCAGTTCGCGCCGCCCATCCACCCGTGGTCCGCCGTCGGCATGGTGACGCCGATCTTGATCTGCTTCGCCGCCGCGCCCTGGCCGGAGGCCGAGCCCCCGAACGCCGCAAGCACCGCGATGAACACCGCTGTTACCAGCTTCTTCATGGTTGCCTCCGCCTCCGTGAGAGTAGTCCTACTGCCGTTGCCGCTGGATGAACACCGCCCCGATGATCACCAGACCCTTCACCGTCCCTTGCAGGTACGGCGAGATCCCGACCATGTTCAGCATGTTGTTGATGACGCCGAGCGTGATCGCGCCCACCACCGTGCCCCAGACCGTGCCTCGCCCCCCGGACATGCTGGTGCCGCCGATGATGACCGCGGCGATCGCATCCAGCTCGTAGTTGACGCCGAGCGTGGATGAGCCGACCGAGTTGAAGCGCATGGAGATGAGGACCGAGGAAACTCCGACCATCGCCCCGGTGACCGTGTACGCGGCGAGCCGCGTCGTGTCCACGTCGATGGCCGAATACAGCGCGACCCGCGAATTCGAGCCGACGGCGCGGGTGTAGCGTCCGTACCTCGTCCTCCCGAAGATGAAGGCGAGCGCCGCGGCCAGGCCGACCAGGATGAAGGCCGGCAGGGGAATGCCGAGCGGCGCGGAGGATCCCAGCTCCCCGAAGAGCGAGGACGCCGAGCGGAACTCGCCCGCGTTCGCCATGTAGAGCGATAGCGAGCGGAACAGCGCCATGGTGCCCAGCGTGACGATGAAAGGAGCGATTTTCCCCTTCGTCACCAGCAGCCCGTTGGCCAGCCCGCAGGCGAGCCCCGCGAACATGGCGCAGGCCACCGCCGCCGCGACCGCCGTCCCCTCCGGCCACCCGGCCTCGAACGAACCATTCAGCACCAGGATGGCCAGGCAACCGACGAAGGCGGCCATCGAGCCGACGGAGAGGTCGATCCCGCCCGAGACGATCACGAACGTCATCCCGAGCGCGATGATCCCGGTGTACGAGACCTGCCGGATGATGTTGAGCAGGTTCTGCCACTGCAGGAAGAAGGGGCTCAGCAGCGCCGAGACGACGGTGAGGATCGCCAGCGCCACGAACGCGGCGTAGCGCTCCTTGTCCACGCGCTGCAGGAATGACAAAGCCGCGTTCATGCGTTAGCGCCGGTGCGCAGACCAGTGGCCATATACATGATCTCGCGCTCTTCCACGTGGTTTCCCTCGAGCTCGCCGACGATGCGCCCTTCGCGCATGACGACCACGCGATCGCACATCCCGATGATCTCTTCTAGCTCGCTCGAGATGAGGACGACGGCAGCTCCCTTTGCCGCCAGCTCCGCGAGGAAACGGTAGATCTCCTGTTTCGCGGCCACGTCCACGCCGCGCGTGGGCTCGTCGACCATCACCACGCGCGGCCCCGGGTCGAGCGTCTTCGCCAGGAATACCTTCTGCTGGTTCCCGCCGGAGAGCGACTCCAGCGGCGCAGCCAGGTTGCTTGCCTTGATGCCGAAGCGGTCGCGCCAGGTCCGTGCCTTCGCCACCTCCTTGTCGCGATCGATGACGAAGGGCAACGAGGCGTAGTCCCGGAGCGAAACGAGGGTCATGTTCTCCGCGATGCCGAAGCCGGTGAGGACGCCCGAACCCTGGCGGTCCTCCGAGAGATACCCGAAACCTTGGCGCACCGCCTGCTTCGCATCTCGCGCCCTGGCCTCCTTGCCGCCCACGCGCACCACGCCCGACGAGGGCCGCAGTCCCATGAGCGCCTCGGCGATCTGCGTCCGCCCTGCTCCGACCAGACCCGCAAAGCCGAGGATCTCGCCTTCCCTCACCGTGAAGGAGACGTCGGTGAACGCGCCGGGCGAGCTCAAGCCGCGGACCTCCAGGACGACGGGTCCCACGGCCTTCCTCTTCGGCGGGAAGATCTCCCGGAGCTCGCGGCCGACCATGCAGCGCGCCATTTCCGGCGGCTCGATCTCGGCGATGGGCGCCTCGCGGACGAGCTCGCCGTCCTTGAGGACCATCACGCGATCGCAGATCGCCTTCACCTCCGCGAGCTTGTGCGAGACGTAGACCAGCGCCATGCCGCGCGCCTTGAGCGAGCGCATGAGCGCGAAGAGGCGGTCGATCTCGCGCCGGGTGAGCATGGTGGTGGGTTCGTCGAGGATCAGCAGGCTCGCGTCGAACGCCAGCGCCTTGCACACTTCGACGAGCTGCTTCTGCGCCGCGCTCAAGCCCTCGATCCGGTCCTGCGGCGACACGTTGGCGCCGAGCTCCGCGAGGAGCTGCGCGGTGCGGACGCGCATCCCCGTCCGGTCGAGCACCCGGCGAAGCTTGAGCAGCTCGGCTCCGAGGAAGACGTTCTCCTCGACACTCAGGTCCTTGGCGAGGTTGAACTCCTGCGGGACGATGCTCACCCCGGCGCGCCGGGCGTCCGAAGGGCTGTCGAACGCGATCGGTCTGCCTTCGAGCTCCAGGGTGCCGGAGGTCGGTTCGTAGATGCCGGAGAGAATCTTCATGAACGTCGACTTCCCCGCGCCGTTCTCGCCGATGAGCCCGAGGATCTCCCCGCGGCGGATCTCCGCATCGACGTCGCGGAGCACCGCGTTGCCGGCGAATTCCTTGCGCAGCCGGCGTACCCGGAAGAGCGGGGGCGTCATGAGCGGTCTCTGATATGACCTTGGGCGGTCGGGTGTCAAAATGTCCACCCGTGGCAAGCCTGCTTCACGTCACAGCCGGAATCGCAGGTGCCCGCCCGCTCGAGGCTTCACGACGGTTCTCGTGGCGAGCGGCGCTCGCGCTCACCGCGCTGTCGCTGGTGGCGGATGTCGACGTCCTCGCCTTTCGCTTCGGCGTCCCGTATTCCGATCCCTTCGGGCATCGAGGAGCGACGCACTCGCTGGTATTCGCCGTGCTGGCCGGGACCGTGACGGCTCTCCTGCTCTCCCATGGCGGCCGGCGGGACTTCTGGCGCACGGCCGTCGTGACCTGCCTTGTCGCCGTCAGCCATCCGCTGCTCGACGCGATGACAAATGGCGGTCTCGGGGTGGCGCTTCTCTGGCCCGTATCGAACGCCAGGTTCTTCGCGCCGTGGCGACCAATCCCCGTGGCGCCGATCGGGGCACGCATGCTGAGCGCGCGGGGCCTGCATGTCATCCTGGTTGAGGCCTTGTGGTCGCTGCCGGTACTCGCGTGGGCGCTCTGGCCTCGGGTGCGCGAACCGCCATTTCCTCACGCGCAGGCTGGCCGCTAGGCTCCGCTCGCAGGCGGTATGCGTCTCACGCAACTGCTGTCGGATTGCTTTGCCGTGCCACCGGCTGGTAATCGCGCGTCCGGTTCAGTCCCCGCCGTAGTCGCACGTGAGCTGAATGCGCTTGAACGTCGTGATCTGCGCATCGAACGTAAACGTCTCGTCGTCGCGCTTGCCGGAGACGTGCACATGACAACCCGCTCCCGCGCCTTGCAAATACGGGATCGCCGCAAGGTCGCCGCGGGCAGCAGTGCCGACAAACGGTAGAACGACCCTCATTTGCGCGTTCTTTACCCGCGCCTTGGAGACCCGGTCGGCGTAGAAGCAGGTGTTCGTCCGATGCAAGCAGTTCATGCTCGACTTGGGGCGAGGAGCCTCGAGCAGCACGTGCCATGTGAGCTCGTCCGTGGAACCGGTGGTGGACTCGACCGTGACGAGTCGCAACGCCTCGGGCTGGGAGATCGTGACCGGGCGGTAATAGGCACCGGGTATGGTCTGGCCGATGTAACTCGCCAGGGCCTTCGCGATCTTCTCGCTGTTGGGTGCCGCGGCCGCCACGATCCAAAAACCCGGCTTCAGTCCTGGGATGGTCGCGGACTCGATCACCCGCGGGAAGTCGCCATGTTCGGGAAGGCCGGAAGTTTTGTACTGTTCGAGGAGGGCATCCGCGCCATCCGGGGTGGTCGCACCGGTAACAATGACGAGCCAGGCGTTGTGCTCCGCCGCGGCAGTCGCGGCCCCAGTGATCGGGACCATGGAGCCGCACAGGAGCGCGCTGATCAGCGGCGGGACGACGCGACGTCGCAACCTCTGCGCCATGTCCTCTCCGATCGCCGCCGGGAGATCATCTCCCGCGCAGGTAATCCGCCGTTACGTTCTCTCGCGTGCACTTCTTGTAGATGTCGTCGCCCAACTTCAGGCGGCCGCTGGTCGCGCCGGGCTGCAAGAGATCGACGTGGTTGATCAAGCTGAAGTGCAGCAACCACCCTTCGTTCTTGTGCGCCGCAGCCTCGACCACCTTGTCGACCACCTCGTCGGGACAGGCTTCTTCCGAGCGGAGCGCCGTGCCCCTCTGCAGCTTCTCCAGGTGCTGGCCCAACTCCTCCGACGAGCCAGCATTCTTGCTTCGATATTTCTTGCCGTCGCGCTTGCAGACGGCATGGACGGCGTAGGCATTGGCAAAGAGCTTTTTGATCGCTGCGTCCGACGGTCCTTTGGCTCCGTCCACGTTATAGTACACCACGCGAACAGCGACGGGTCCGGGATCATGCATCAGATACCCGTCGAAGAACCGGTGCGCCATGAACGAACCGCTCGAGTGAGCCACGACGACGAGCCGATCCGAGTCCTCCGTGAAGTGTCCCGCCAGGGCCTTGACCTGGTCACCGAGGTCCTTGAAATCCGCGAATCTGTCGTAGGACCCGTCGTCATCCAGCGGACCCCGGATTGCATAGGTATGTCCGACCGTTGGAAGGGCCGCCGCGGCCAGCGCATCGGTCCACGCGCGAGTGCCCTCCGCGGACATCTTCAGTCCGGCGAAGGTGATCAGGACGCTGTTGCCGTCGGCCATTTCTTGTAGCTCACGCTTGGAGGGATGTCGTGCGGAAGGATCTCGTCGTCATCGTCCGCGGCCAGATGGCTCGCGCCTGCGCCGGCTCCTGAAGAGGCTTCTCCGGCGAACGCGTTCGGAAACACCTTCTCCGCGACCGTCGTACCGAAGATCTTTCCGTCGGTCAGCTCGCGTTTCCAGGTGAAGCGCCAGGTCCGCTGGGTATCGTCGAACGGGATGTCGAGCGACGCTTCGGGCACGAACGCCACGAAATCGCCGTTCTCGTCGCAGAGTCCGCCGGGGCGTTTGCCCGCGGGGTTCTGGTACTTGATGCTCGCCTCGACCTCCGGCGCCCGCACCCAACTCCCGTCCACCCACTTGTCACATCGGATGATCAAGTCCTTGGTCGGCGGGACGCAGTGCGCTTTGCCTTTGAGGTCGAGCCTCTTCCCTTCGCCGCGCGTGACCTCGAAGGTGTCGAGGCTGGGGACGGCGTTGAACGAAGCGCTGAGCAGCTGCGGCGGCGTCTGGAAGGCGCCCGGGTTGCCGAGCAACACGCTGACGTTGAGCTGTTTTCCCCACCGTCCCGGATCGCTGGTTCCACCGGGCGCGATCGTCCAATCGGCGCTGAGCACGCCATGACCGATGGTGCCATCCTGTCGCGGCGGTTTCCCTGTCACCTCGAGCTTGATCTTGGCCTTCGCCTTCTCCCACTGCTTGAGATCGCCTGCGAGCTTCGCCTCGACCCGCACGCGCGTATCGCTCATCTTGAAGGTCATCCTCTCGACCCCGGTGGCCTTCAACGGCCCGAAGACGAGCGTTCCCGCCAATTCCACGAAGTCCTGGTTGCAGCGAGAGAGCAGCGCGTTCCTGTCGAAGGCGATCGCGGGCCCATCCGCGTTCGAGAGGGGCGTCAGATCGACGCCGTGATGGCCTCCATTGATCGCGAGGAAGCACGGACGCACATAGAGCTCGTCCGAGGGCTGCAGCGAGAGATCGGTGATCAGCTTGCCGATCGCGAATCGGGGCCTGAACTCGAGAAACAACTCCCGCAGGTCCGCCGCGGCCTGCGTGAAGGTGATCTTTCCTTTCCTTTCGTCGACCGCGTGGATGATCGAGGCTTGCGCGGGGAAATCGCTGGAGTCGGCCTTTGCCTTGAGCTTCTTCTTGTTCGCGTCGGTGGGCTTGTCCAGGGTCGCCACCACTTCGAGGCCGTCCGCCGACACGCTCTGGACGGTCAGCGGCAAGTCGAGGAACGTCCGGAACTGCTCGAGACGCAGGCACAGGGCGTGGCTGACCTTGAAGGCTGTTTTGACCTTCGCCTTCTTCGCGTAGTCGGCAAAGGAGAAGCTCTTGCTGATCCTCGCGTTCTTCTCGGCTTTGACTGCGAAGCCGTTCTCGATGGTGACGCCCCCCAGGGTGGTCGTTGCCTCGTGGCCATGCAGCGCCACCAGGGGCACTGCGACCTTCGCGTAATCCCAGGTGGCGCCGGGGGCGGGTTCGCCGCCACTCGTCTTGACGTACTGCAGCGCCAGAAAACCCTCGAGCGCCAGCGGCGGCTTGTCCTCGAAGGGGGCCCAGGCCCAGAACGAGTCGTCGACGGGGGATTTGAAGATCCGCAAGGTCCCCGCTGGCGAAGGCTTCGTCGCCGAGAGCGAGAGGCACGGCGTCTTCTGAGGCGAGAGGGCCGTGCCGCCCTGGTCCTTCGCCGAAAGCTCCCAGGTGCCCCACATGCTGAACCGCGGCGCGATCGTGGCAGTCCCCTCGCGGACCTGAAGTTTGTCGAAGACGATTGGAGGTGATCCGGATGCGTCGGTGCGAGTGAGAGTCAGCGAGCAGCCTTCGTAGGTTCCATAGCCCTCGAGGACGAGCACGGCAGGGACAATCTGCCCGACCGCGACGCCGGCATCGACGCCCACGAAGCTCAGGAAGACTGGCGTCGTCGAGGTCTGTGCGCGCTCGAGGCTCGCGAGGTCCCATTTTGCCCGGGCAGTGACGATGTTCTGCCGCAGCGCGAGATCGCAGATCCAGGCGCCAGTGACGGGATGGATGTTCTCGATGGCGCCTGTCGGCGGAAGCTGGTTGGCGGCGGTGCCGAAGAGCGAGTCCGATGGGTCGCCCCCGATGGCGGGCACCTCACCGAACTGGTCGTTCGCGGTGCACTGTCGGTTCCACCAGGACAACGGCCGCAGCGCTTGCTCGAGTTCGGGCAAGCCGTGGGGCCCGCTTTGATCGAGGAGGTTCAGCAGATGCGCGATGCGCGTCGGTTCCTTCTGGTTCAGCTCGGTCAACAGACGGTCCAGACCGTCGGCGGTCCACTCGTTGATGTGGCTCAACTGCAGCCCGCGCCAGTGCAGGGGTACGAGCGCCTTGAACAGCTCGAGTCGCGCGTCGTCCGGCTTCTTGAGAGGCACTTCCTGGAAGGAGACGTCGTCGCTGTCGAGCGTCATCCGATCCGCCCGCGCGGGCACCAGGATCGTGTAATCCTGCTTGTTGGTATCCGCGATTTCCAGGACGCCCTCGACCTTTTTCTCGCTGCAGAAGAAAGTGACGCGGACGACGATCGGCTTGTTGTCCGCCCGCCCGGAGAACTTGTACGGGTTGTCCAGAGATAGCTTGAGCCAGTAACCCGGCTCATCCACGGCGCCGGATTTTGGCTTCAGGTCGTTGTTCGTCGCGCCGTTCCGGAGCGCGAACGTGCCTGTGTGCATGAAGTGCTTCAGCGGTACCTCGTAATCGGGGTCCGAAAACATCTTCTGGAGCTCATCCTTCTCGGTCGTGTTCACCCTCGGGGGATGGCTCGAATCGCCCTCTGGTGGCATGCCGGTCCCCGCCTCCGAGCTGGCAAACTTCGTGAGGATGGGAGAGATCTCATTCGTCTCCAGATAGTTGTTCGCGCTCGCGGTCCCGCCGGGCTCGCCCACCTTCTGGATCACCGACTGGATGCCGGCGGGCATCTTCCCGACCAATGCCGCGATGCCGTTCGCGCCAGCCGGAGAAAAAATCTCGAAGTGCAGGTCCTTTCTGGTCAGGGCGCTCCCAGGCCTGATGCCCGGCATGCTCCGGACGAAGCCGAGCACTTCGCCCATGCCGACCTGCAAGACGGGCTTCGAGAACGTGACGACGCTTCCCTGCCTGAACGCCCCGATCGCCTTCGTGACCGGCGCAGGCGCCACCTTCGTAACCGCTTTTGGTCCCGCGGGCAGGACCGCGTGACCGATGACCTCGAACTCCGTTTCTTGTCCGGTTATTTTCGCGGCGGACCAGTAGGTCTTCCCGAGCGCCGTGCCGCCGTCGAGCGACGAATCGAGGTTCACCACTGCGCCGTGACGGAGCCTGAGGAACGTCTGCACCCAGGATGCTGCCGCTGCTGAGTCGGGCGCGTTCTTGTCCGACTTCGCCGAGCGCGCCGGGCCGGGGGCGGGATTCGACTGGGGTGCGTTCCAGTCAGGAGGCTCGAGGTGCATGTACAGGCTGTACAGAACGATCGGCGGGTTTCCGGCGTTCTTGGGATCCTCGAGCTCGTGACGCAAGAGGACGAAGCCCGGAAGGCGTTGGTCCAGGAACTCCCGCAAGACGTCGGTGTCGCCGGCGGTGCGAGGCGGAATGAACCGGGCCGCTACGATGTATCCCGGCAAGAGTGCCGTGACTGGCGTCCTCGCGTCCGGTGGCTCGAAATGAGCGCCGCCGTGAAGACATCTGCTGACAGTGACGGGGTAGTATCCGGCACCCTCCCCGCTCTCGTTGAGAGCATAGTAAGCAGGCGGGTGCTGCGCGGCAGGCGGTTGCTGGCTGCCGTTCGCTGCCCCGAACGGGAAGAAGACGCGACGCGATTCGATGGTGTCGAGCTGGTACTCGAAGTGCATGGGGTCGATCGAGTTGCTGTGAAAGAAGCCACCCCAATCGAACCCGTGTCTGCGCATGATCTCGACGAGCTCGGTCGGCATGTCGAACACGAGCGAATGCAATCCATTCGTGCTCCAGTTGATGTCGACCGCGCTGCCCCAGGCATGGTTTGAAATCAGGCCTTGCTTGAGAGTGCGCTTTGCGCGCTCGTAATACGCGGCGACGATATTGTACGCGTCATTCCATTTAGGATTGACGAGTCCTTTCCGTGGCGGCTTGTTCTCGGGCAGCGTCGACCACCAGGCCATCGCGTCCCGCCGCAAGTCCGCAGAGTCCCGGATGTAGTTGGTGGGGTCGTTCCTTATGTACCGAAAGCAGAATCCGCCTATTTCATGAATGCGGTACTTCGTCCGGAGACAGAACGCGCGGACTTCTTCGAGCGCCGCCTCCAACACGGGGACGAGCAACCGGTGGACCTGGAGGACCTCCAGCTTTTCGTCAAAGCCGTAGCGCTTCAGGTCCATGGTTTCGATCTGGTCGTCGTAGTCCGGATCCCAAGGGGAACCGCCGAACAGCTTCTGCTTTTGCTCGACGTCGAGCTGCTGCCTCGTTCGTGGGCCGTAGTTCAGGGAGTCGATGTGTTGTTCCTGCTTCTCCTTGCTCAGACCAGGAGGAACGGTCACCTTCGACCACTGAAACTCTGGCGCCGGCGGCTTGTTTGCCATGATTGCCTTCCGCGTAGGCGGCCGGGTCACTGAGGCGCGGGAGCCTCTCCCCAGAATGCCTTGACGTTCGACGCATGATCGAGGAGTGCACCGCGATACGCCTTCCCGGCGCCGCTGAAGTGCGCCGCCAGCGGCGCCAGCGAGTCCGCCGAACCCAGCTCGAAATCCTTGACGATCGCGCGAACCTTGCTGTCGCCGGTCGAAAGGTAGTAGGCGGCGGCGCGAATCTGGTCGCGATCGCCGGCCATGAAGAGCGATCTCGCGGACTCGAATCCCAACTCGGGGATGCTCGCGTATCTGGAACCCAGGACGTTGCAGGGTCCGAATCTCGTCGAGTAGAACCGGCACTCCATGATGTTGCGCAGCTGTCCGCCGTGCACGTCGCCGGGCTTCGGCGTGGACGTCGCACGGCTGTAGTACTGGTAGAGCAGGTGGTGTTCGTACTTCGGCCGGGGGACTCCACCTGACTCCTGCAAGGCGATTGCCGCCAGCCATCGGGGATCGAGGGCGACTTCCTTTTTTTCCAGCACTTCGTTGCACGCCGCGACCGCGAGGTCCTTGAACCGGGCGATCACCGCTGGCGCGTCCATGAGCCTCAGCGGGTCCATGCGATCGAGGTTCTCGATCGCTGCATCGGGGCTGCCCAGGTACACCTCGCGGGTCCGCGGCGTTCCGGAGATCGTCGTGAGGAGGTACCCGAGGACGGTCTTGTCCATCACGATGGTCGAAACCCGCTTGATCCCTGCGACCGTCGCGTCGTTTCCCGCCGACGAAAAGAGCAGCTTCGCGTCGTTGACGGCGGCGCCGCTCTCGTCGAGGAGCGGCTCCGGGGAGCGATGGCGCACGAACAGGGCGATCCCGAAGTTCACGCCGTGGTCGAGCGTCCCGGATATGCCGACGGTGCCGTCGGCCTTGGTCGGGTAGCCGAGATAGATCAGGGCCCGTTCGAGCGCCCGGCACACCTGCTCGTCGCAGGCACCTCGCCTGACCGTCGCTTCACCTCGCAGGATCGCGTGCAGCTTCTCGTGGCAGCCGGCCTGCTCGGCCCCCCCCTTGTAGAGCACCCTCTTGACCAGCGACGAATCGAGCTGTTGCTCCAGGGTGAGGCCGAACGTCGTTTCCGTCGCCTCTTGAGAGCAGATCCACTCCGCACGCGACTTCATTTCCATCATCGCGCCGGTGAAGCCGGGGTTCTTGTCCTCGTCGAACTGCAGGGCTTGTGCGATCGGCACGTCCGGCCCCTGCAAGGGCAGCCTCAACAAGGCGAAGACTTCGTCTTCGTCTACGCGATGCTGCCAAGGCCCGATGATCTCCAGGGAGCTCAGGGCGGTGAAAGTGCCGTCCGCCTTCAGATACGTGCGTACCCTCGAGAACTTCGGCGGCGGGTCGTGCCCGATCTGGAACTTGTGCACGAACGCGACGTCGATCGGCACCTCGGTGCCCGGCGCGAACCCTGTGACCTTGCCGGCAGCGTAGAGGCTGTTCACTGCGTAGACGGCATTCTTCTCCACCGCGAACGTTCCGAGGACCGGCTTGGGAATGGTGCCGAACCGGGCGGAGTTCTCGGACACCGTGACCCAGGTTCCCGGTGCACCGTTCTCGCTGATGACGAGCCTGTAGGCGTAGCCGATGCTGTCCCGGTTCGGCCGCGTCGGCAACACCAGGGCACGGCGATTCTGAAAGCCGACGTTCCAATCCCAGTCGTCGACGTTGCCGTTCCACGTCTTGTCGAACAGAGCCGTCGAGTCGTCGTCCAGCTTTTCCCCGGTCTCGCCGTGAAATTCGACCCGGACCACGGCTTTGCGGAACACCGGTGCGATCGTCGGTTTGAACGTCGCTCGAGAGCCGAGGCGAAGATCGCCGTCCACCCTCACGTCGACGGCGAGGTCATTGTCGAAGTCGATGAAGGTCGGCGACTCGACGGGCGCCGCACGGGGAAAATCGGGTGCAAACCGATACCCGACCTTTCCCGTTCCGAAGAGCTTTGCGCGGATCAAGCTCATCAGCGGCTTCTGGCCGTCGACGAGGATCTCGAACTTGTCGCCTTTCAAGTTCACCAACGCCGGGATGGGCCCGATGTCCTCCGTCCTGGCGCCCCTCACGAGCCACCAGAGGAGGCAATCGACCGATTTCGGTAGATTGGTTTGCTGCCCCTCGATTGGGAACGTCAGCGTCAGCTGGGATGGATCGGCGATCTTTTGCGTCAGCGAACCGTCAGGCTCGTCCGGGACCAGGCGGACTTTCGGAATCAGGGTGAACTTGTGGGTGGATTTCTCGCCGATCCGCACGACGGTGGCCTCGCTCGAACCATCCAGGACTGGTTTGCCCGGCATCGTCCCCCCATCAGACGAGCGACGACGGGAATTCCCGCCACCCCGTTCTCACTGGATCATACTTGATCCGCCGCTGGATCGAGAGCCGCATCGGTCAACGGGAGGATACGCCTCGCGGCTCGAACGTCTTCACGGACGCTTCGCGGCGCCCTCCGTGTTCGATCTATTGGCCATCGGGATCGCGGAGCCGAAGCCGTGCTGAAGTGCTCCCGCGTCGCCATTGACGCAGTCGCCCCTGTAGGTATCAAATGAAACTGTGCCGGGGGGCGATCCGCGAGCAAACGCGACCATGCGCCGAGAGCACCTCGAGCGCCCGCCGGAGACGATCCGGCAGTCGGGGAGCATCGACATCCGCTACCACATGAGACCCTGATGGAACGAGCCGTCACCATCGCCCGGACGAACCTGGCGGACAACGAAACGAACGTGAATCGCCTCCGCGTCCCGCAGTTCGGGATCGTGGCGTTCAAGCTGTCCGCCAGCGGGAAGGAGAGCAAGACATACCTGCAACCCGGGGTCGCTTCCGTGGCTGGCGCTGGAACCGACGACTTCCACTTCGTGCCGGACAAGGAATCGATCACCATCGCGTACGAGATCGACGATACCTGCGCGATCGTCGATGAAGGCACCCTCGAGCTGTTCACGCGGTTCAAGAAAGATCCGCTGTGGACGCTCGATCTCGCGAAGCTGGGCCGGAGCTGGCTCGCGCACGGGCAGCAGGAGGTGAAGTGGGACGGGCGGGTGGTGAAGTCGGCCGAGTCTCCGGGCACCTCGGCCGCCGCCAAGACCGCGCATGACCTGGGCTCTCTCGCCCCGAAGGAGATGGACGGGTTCCCCGACGGCTACCTGACCCTGGAGCACTCGCCGTACAAGCTCAAATTGACGCTCAAGAGCGATCTGTTCCCCAAGAGGCGCGTCGTGGCGTGGACGTACTTCCAGATCGTGCTCAAGGGCATCGAGCTGGAGCTGGGGCCCGAGGAAGCGATTCCCAAGGCGTTCTTCTTCGGCGGGGACAAGCTGAAGATGGACAAGGAGGTGCGCGGGCAGATCGATGCCCACGGCGGCTTGCCCGCGGCCGCTGCCCCGGGCCCGCGCGAGGTGCGCCTCGTCAGCAACATCTTCAAGACGAGCGGCAGCCAGATGATGGACAACACCGGATTCGAGCTCTACGAGAAGATGTGGGGCCACGGGCCGAACATCCCCGTCTTCGCAAAGATCCGGCTTGCGGATTCGAGCGGCAGCGAGGTGAAGCTCGAGTCCGACCGGGGCGCGGTGGCGCTCGGAAACGCGCGATTCTTGTGGGAGTGGCTCGATCCCGACGAGGTCCCGACGAACGGGCCGCGCGCAGCGCCCCCGTCCGGATCTCCAGCCAGCTTCATCAGCAGAGCCATCAATTACGACAAGAACCGCACCGAGCCGAAGGGCGACAACTGCCACGTCGACCGCGGCGGCAAGCGCGGACCCAAGGCTGAGCCGGTGTTCTCCGAACAGTCGGGATACTCGCCTCAGAGCACCTTGAAGAGCGGCGACTTCCCCTTCAAGGTCGAGCAGTGCAACGAACGCAAGTGGGCCGCGTTCAGCCGGCCCTGGACCAAGGGCAAGCTGGCGGGAAAGACCGGCGTCGTCTTCCAGGCATCGCGAATGGCGGGAGACGATTACAAGCTGCGCGTCTATCTCGCGTGGGAGCACGACAAGGACGGCAAGTACGCGCTCGACGTGAAGACGGACGACCTGGGGAAGACGGTAGATGCCGCGATCCAGGCGGAGACGGGGAAGCTGCAGATCTGGCGTGACATCCAGATCGTGCGGTACGTGCGCAAGCGAGGTGCCGTAGCGACCTTCATCAACGCCGCGAACGAGACGGCCATCAAGAAGCATTACAAGCTCGCGTACATCAACGTCGATTTTGCGCCGCTGAACGCGATCGCGACGGAGAGCTACGAGTTTCCCAACCACCGGTTGAAGAACGGCAAGGCGCCCGAATACGACAAGATCTGTGCTGCCGCGCTGGACCGAAGAGGCGACGCGCTGCTCACGAACCACATCGCATCCGACCCGGCAGCGAATCACGTTGCCGACGCGTCGATGTTTCGATTGCGCCTGTATCCGGAGTTCGTGAAGGAGCTCCACCTGAACCTGCATTCGGCGGCCGGAGCTGCCGACATCGCCACCGCGGCTGCGACGGCCATGATGACTCCGGATGATTTGGCATATCAGCTGGGCAAGATGCCGGTGGCCGGGTGGCCGGTGGACGCGCTCCACACCCGGCTCAAGGCAACGCGTGCCCGCTTGATTTCGGACAACCTGGAGGAGGATTACCGATACGCCAACTACCTCACCGACGTGCTCCCCGACCTCATTGGGCCGGTGCTCGACAAGCTCGAGGTCCTTTCCGGGCTAAACACTGCGGCGCCGCGGGAGGCGGCGGATGGAATCTCGATCATCCACTTCGATCACCTGCACAACGTTGTGCGCGACCTCGCCGTTCGCAAACCCGCCTTGATGGCGCCCGGGGTCCACAAGGTGGGCGTGCTCCGCGGAATGGCGTTCGACCCGGGCGACGCGTCACATCATCGCTGTGCCTTCGTCATGTTCGTGCAGAGAATCGACACGTTCGTGCATGAGATCGGGCATCACCTCTTCTTGCCGCACACGAGGTTCAACGGCGGGCCGGCCGAACGGCACGACGACGACGACAGCATCTGCATCATGAGCTACAACGAGAACCGGGACGTCTTCTGTGGATTGTGCCAGCTCCGCCTGCGCGGCTGGAGCGCCGAGGCGCTCGACAAGGACGACGCGAAGAACGAGAAGGTATGAGATGTGGAAATCCTGGCTCGCGGCAGCGGGCGCGGTGTGGTCGTTTCAGGGCACCGGTGCGGGGCGGGCCCTTGCGGGCGCGGTGCCACCGGCGCGGAGAGCGTCCCAGATGACAACATATGAGGCCCGGCCGGAACGCGACGCATATGCGATCCAGGAGGAGATCAAGGTTCACCTGCGCATCACTAACGGGAACGCAGGCGCCATCGAGCTCGGCGATCCCTCAGCGCGCGGAAACCAGCCGACGTATACGGTGCGAGGCGCCGGTTTCGAGAAGGTGTTCAGCACCGATTCGCTGCTCAAGAACCCGTTGGAGCAGAAGCCTCCACCACAGGGAACGATTCGAATCGCTCCTGGCGCCACCTGGGAGGCCACCGTCCCGCTGCAGGGGCTCGAAGTGCCGGCCCCTGGCCTGTACGAGCTCGCGTCCCGCATCGACTCCTCCGCGGGCGCGGCGGTGAGCGAGCCGGTTGCGTTCCGTGTGACTCCACCCGCGCCCGACGACGTCGGCGCGGGTACGGGCGTGCGCCCGTATGGAAACGGCGAGGGGGAGATCGCGCTGCTGCACCGCACCCCGGCGGGGACGCTCCTCTATAGCGCGCTTTACTTCGAGCCACGACCGGAGCTCCGCGAGACCAAGGTCGCCGACCCGGTGCTGCGAAGCGTCGTCGGAGCGAATGCGCAGGACGTCTCGGTCCCCCGCAAGAACACGCCGATTCGGAGCGAGCTGATCCGCTGGGTCGTCTGGCGCGAAAGCGCCACGATCAGCGCCATCTCGTCCACCGCCGAGATCGTCAGCGCAACGTTGCCCGAAGAGCCGCGCGCACTCATCCGGCCTGCGCTCAAGGAAGAGGGCGGCCCGCTCGACGTCCTCGCCCTGGCGAAGGATGGGAAGCACGTCCATCTCGTACGGTTCAAGGACTCACGTGGTTCGCTTGCCTGGACTGCGGCGCTTCCCACAGCCGCCGGCACCATCTCGGTGGCAATGGGATCGCCGCAGAAGGGCAACGTGCGCCACCTGGCGTTCGCTACGCACGACCAGGACGGAATCGTGGTCTTCCATTCCCATTACGCGCGGGACGGCGCGTTGGCGCCGTTCAAATCGGTGCGTTACCAGGCGCCTGCGGTCGAGGGAAAGCCGCTCCAGCTTCTGCAGGCGGTGCAGCCCGCGTTGTTCATCGATCGGAAGGAAGCCGCGTCGGCAGCCGTCGTAGCGGTCGCAGGCGAGCAGGTGTTCCTCCTCGAGGCCCATTTCGCAGCAGGGCTGTTCGGCGACGAAGCAACCGTCAAGGCGACACGGTTCGCGCAGGCGGCTGCTCCGCCGGTGGGTGGCGCCCTGTTGTACGTGGACGGCAAAGACGGCTCGATCTCGCGCCGGGAGGGCGTATTGCAATTGGCCGACAGCACTTTGGTGCGCGTCGCAGACGGCGTCCTCCAGCCGCTGCGCGCGCAGACGACGCCGACGCGGCCGATGCTGCTGCTGCCGGGTCGCGAGGTGAGCTACCTTCTCTGCACGGACGACGCGCACGGGCTCTCGATGACGCCGGTTCAGTGAGCGTGTGTTGGTGGAGCATGCCGCTCAGTCCAGCCGCTGCATGGCGTTTCGATTGACGTAGTTAGCAATCGCCTCGCCCACGCCATCGCTGATGCGAACCGTGCTCGGATAGTGCATGCCGCCCCAGATGCGGCCGTTGTTACCGTCGTCGCGCGCTTCCGCGATGCTGGTGTACGTGCGGCTCGGCTGACCGGTGGTTGTCAGCGTGAACGTCTGTGGTCGCCTCTTGAAGTAGCTGAGGAGGACGGTCGCGGCCGCCCCGTTCTGGCTGGGGTGCCCGGCAGGGTATTCCGGGTGCGATGGCGCGTTGATGAGCGGCAGCCACTCCGGATCAGCAGCGGTCTCGGGGTTGCCGTCAGAGTCCGCCAGCGGGATCGAAGTCACCGGACGCCAGGTCACCTCGGTCGGAATGGAGCCGTAGAATCGCTTGCTGCTCCAGATCGTGATTGCCGTGTCGGCCATCGCGAGGTTCACCACCGCGAGAAGCCTGTTGTTGTCGGAGAGGGACAGGTTGTTGGCGCGCGCCATCTGGTTCGCTGCCTGATTCCAGTGGACGCTGGCGGGCGGACCCGCTCTTCCAGGGATACATGACGGACTTGCAGAAACGGTCGGCGTTCTTGCGAAAGGCGATGTTCCCCGATCGTAAGTGAGCGGCGCCGTCATCGTCACCCCTGAGCCGCCTCGATCGGCACGATCCATCCCGCTTCACGCAGGTAGCGGTAGAGGTGATGCAAGGGCGGTTCGAGAATCAGGTCGTCGGCGCCGACCACGGCGGACTTTGAATCGGCGATGCGGACCCGGCTGGGACCGGAGCCCAGCGCCTCGGTGACGGCGGCGCGGGGCATGGGATAGGCGTAGAACTTCACGTTGCTCGCGAAGAGTTTTCCCATTCCCTCCAGCAGGCTGCCGGCGAGTTCGTCGTACAACTGCGATTGAAGGATGTACGCCAGCATCGATACGCCGCCGACCAAGCGCAGGGGCTCGGTGGTGTATCGACGGAGGTAGGGGGCGAGCTGGTATGCCTCGGGCAGGTCGGTCACCAGCGTTGGGGCGAGCCCGAGGGCGGACTCGATCCGCGCCAGAAGTGTGCCGTTGTCGGGCGCGTCGTCGTCGAGGACGGGATGAAGGGCTATCTCGACGATGCCGAGGGGCTCG
>Ga0209237_1000571_pt1 | contig 21020 bp, 20 predicted proteins | sample GraSoi013_1_40cm_2_FD_185820 | JGI IMG/M metagenome (GOLD analysis project Ga0209237, IMG submission 185820) | Grasslands soil microbial communities from the Angelo Coastal Reserve, California, USA - Sample 10_02_2013_1_40cm (SPAdes) (version 2) | ecosystem: Environmental > Terrestrial > Soil >... | reverse complement strand
CAGCTCGACCTCGCGCTCCAGCTCCACTCCGAACCTGCGGATGACTTCGTCGCGCGCATGCTCGATGAGCTTGGCGACGTCGGAAGCGGTGGCTCCGCCTTCGTTGACGATGAAGTTCCCGTGCAGGTCGGAGATGACGGCGGCTCCCTGCCGGGCGCCTTTCAACCCGGCGGCCTGCACCAGCCGGCCCGCCGAGTCTCCTGGCGGGTTCTTGAAGACGCTCCCGCAGTTCTTGGTCTTGATCGGCTGCGTCTGGTTCCGCTCGGCCGTCAGCTTCGCCATCAGGCGCTTCGCCTCTTCGCCGTCCCCGCGTTCGAGCTTGATCGTGGCGTCGATCACGAGCGCGCCATGGAGCGGGCCGTCGCGAAGCGCGGATGTGCGGTACCGGAGCTGCAAGTCCTTCAGGGTCCACGTACGATGGTCCGCGCCAGGCTGGAATCCACGCGCCTCGACCAGCACCTCGCGCAGCTCCTTGCCCCAACAGCCCGCGTTCTGGTAGACCGCGCCGCCGACGGTTCCCGGCACGCCGATGGCGAACTCGAACCCGCGGAGTCCGGCATCGGCCGCGATCCGCGCGAGCCTCATCATCTTCAGGCCCGCTCCAGCACGGATGTTGATGCCTTCGACCTCGTGCTCGCGGTTGACCACGCGCACGACAAGACCCTCGACCCCTGCGTCCGCGATGAGCAGGTTGGTACCGGCCCCCAGCAGCAAGTACGGGACGCCTCGCATGCGGCAGCCTTCCAGCACCGTCTCGATGGACTTGGGGTTTGCCGATTCGATGAAGAACTCGGCCGGGCCGCCGATGCCGAACGAGGTGCGTGAAGCCAGTGGCTCGCCCTGGCGGACGCCAGGCAGCTCGCTGAGCCAGGTGAGGCTAGACTTTTTGCGCCAGCTCATCGCCCAGCTTTCTGATGTCGCCCGCGCCCATCAAGAGAAGGACGTCGCCCGGACCCACCAGGCCCTCGAGAGTTTCGCGTGCGCGCTCGAACGAACCGACATACACACCGTTGGGGATCAGGTCTGACAGGTCGCGCGCCTGGATGCCGGTCGGGTTCGCCTCCCCGGCGCTGTATACGTCGACCACCAGCACGCGGTCCGCTGCGGTGAACGCACGCGAGAAGTCCTGGAGCAGCGCCGACAGCCGCGAGTAACGGTGCGGCTGAAAAACCACGATGAGGCGGCGGTGCCGGAGCTCGCGCGCCGCCTGCAGGGTGGCGCGAACCTTGGTCGGGTGATGGGCGTAGTCGTCATAGACCGCCGCGCCCTGGAAAAGACCGAGGAATTCCAGCCGCCGGTGGGCGCCGGGAAATCGCTCCAGCGCTCCCGCCACGTCCGCAATGCTGATCCCGAGCTCCAGCGCCATCGCTGCCGCGGCGGTGGCGTTCTGCACGTTGTGCCGCCCCGGCTGTCGAAGGTTGACCTTCCCCAACTCATGGCCTGCGTGATGAATCGTGAACGGCCGGCGATCATCGCAGCGGTAGTCGGCGCTCTCGCTGAAGCCGTACGTGATGCGGCGAGCCGGCGTCTCCAGCGTCCGCGCGCGCTCGTCGTCGGCGCAAAGGACCGCGAGACCTTCGGCAGGCAACCCGGCCACGAACCGCGCGAACAAGTCTTGCACCTCTCCGACATCCTTGAAATGGTCTGGATGGTCGAACTCGATGTTGGTGACGATCGCGCGATTGGGACGGTGAAGGATGAGGCTGCCGTCCGACTCGTCCACCTCGGCGACGAGCCATTTCGAACGGCCGGCGCGCGCGCTCGAGCCATCGCCGACAAGCACGGTGGGGTCGTACCCCGCTTCGGTGAGGATGTGGCCGGTCATGTGCGTGACGGTGGTCTTCCCCGCGCTGCCGGCGATCGCGATCGAATCGGATTCGGCGATCAGCTCGGCGAGCATCTCGGCGCGCGTCAGCACCCTGACGCCCATCGCCTTCGCCGCGTCCAGCTCCGGCGACTCCTTGATCGCTCCGCTGTAGACGAGGAGGTCCTTGAAGAGCACGTGCTCGGGGTCGTGTCCGATCTCGACGCGGACGCCCGCGTCCTCGAGCGCCGCCGTGGTGTCCGACTCGCGCACGTCGCACCCGCTCACCTCATCGCCGCGAGCCAGAAACACGCGTGCCAAAGCGGACACCCCCGCGCCGCCGATGCCCATGAGGTGAACCTTCACTTTCGAGCAACCTCGCGCAAGACAGCCAGCACTCGCTTGGCTGCATCACGCCGGCCCGCGCTGGCTGACGCCCTGGCCATCGCCCGTAGCCGTTCGGGCGTCAGGGCGTCGACCGCGGCCACCAGGCTCGACGGGTTGAGGTCCGCGTCCGCGATGCGCACCGCCGCGCCGGCATCGACCATCGCTTTTGCGTTCTCTTCCTGGTGGCCCCCGCCGAACGTCCCCGGCACGAGCACCATCGGCAGGCCGACAGATGCCACCTCAGCGATCGTTCCGACGCCAGCGCGGCTCACCACCAGGTCGGCGCCGGCCATCAACGCGGGCATGTCGTCGGTGAACGCGAGCCCTCGGTAACCGGGCGCCGAGTGCAGCGCAACGCCTTCCACGCCCTGCCGGCCGGCTAGATGGACGACCTCCTCGAATCGCTTGCGGAGCTCGTCGAGTGCAGCCCAGACGACCTCGTTGATGTGCCGCGCACCCTGGCTCCCGCCTGTGATGAGCAGGTGCCGCGGCGGCACGGCCGGCGTGCGCGGTTCGAACCCATCCCGCAGTGGCACGCCGGTCACCTCCACGCGCTGGTTGCGGATCCTCTCCTCGGTGCCCGGCAGCGTCGTGCAGATGGCGGCGGCCCCGCCAGCGAAAAAGCGAGTCGCCAAGCCAGGGCGCACATCTTTCTCATGCAGCACGTAAGGGATGCCCCGCATTCGCGCAGCCGCGACCGCCGGCGCCATCACGTAGCCGCCCATCCCAAGCACGACATCCGGCTTGAAGCGATCGACGATGCCGAGACCGGCGCCCAGCGCTGCAGGGACGATGACCGGCAGCGCGACATTCTTCCAGGGCGCGTCGCGGTCGAGCCCGCGCACGTTGACCGTCGCCAGGTCGAACCCCTCCGCAGGCACGAGCCTCTCCTCGGGGCCGCCCTTTCGCCCGACCACCAGGAGCGCTCCATCCGGCTCCTCAGCGCGAAACGCGTGCGCGACCGCGAGCGCCGGATACAGGTGCCCACCGGTCCCGCCGCCAGCTATTAACAGCCTCATCCTTCCTTTTCTTATCCCCGAATCCGGAGCCCGCGCCAAAGCGGGCGATGCTCAGCAGTACGCCGACGGCCGCCAGGGTGGTCGCGACCGCGGTGCCTCCATAGCTGAAGAACGGCAGCGGCACGCCGGCGATCGGCAGCGTGTTGGTCACAGTGGCCATGTTCATCAGGGCCTCGAAGGCGATCCACGTCGTGATGCCCGCGGCAAGGCACACGCCGAATCGGTCTGCCGCCCTCAAGGAGGCCAGGTAGCCGCGCACGGCGAAGAATAGGAAACCCGCCATCACGACCGTCGTGCCGACCAGCCCTGTTTCCTCGCCGACGATGGCGAAGATGAAGTCCGTGTGCGCCTCGGGCAGCCAGCCGTACTTCTCGACCGAGTGGCCGATGCCGACGCCGAACAGGCCTCCCGAGCCCAGGCTGTAGAGGGCCTGCGTCGATTGGAAGCCCGCGCCCAGCGGGTCGGCGAAAGGGTTCTTGAAGTTGGTCAGCCGCGCGAATCGGTACGGCTCGAGGATCGTGACCACCAGGAAGGCCAGGCCGAGCGCGGCGACGAGCAGGACCATATGGCGGAAACGACCCCCGCCCGCCCAATACGCGCTGAGGAAGATCCCCACGATGACGATGGAGGTGCCCAGGTCTCTCTCGAGCATCAGGAGCACGAGCACGCCGGCGAGCATGGCCGCGAACGGCGCCAGCCCTTTGCGCAGGTCGCCGAGCTGGCCGGCATTGCGATCGACCCAATGCGCGACAAAGAAGACGAATGCCAGCTTGCCCAGCTCCGACGGCTGAAATGTTCCGAGCGGTCCCGCATCGAACCAGCGGCGCGCGCCATTGACAGTGACGCCGAGATGCGGCACCAGGACAAGGAGCATCAGGAGCACCGCGGCGACCGCCGCAGCCGGGGCCAGCGGGCGCAGGCGGCGATAGTCGATGCGGCCGAGGAGCAACAGACCGGCGAAGCCGATGAGCATCCAGGCCGCCTGCCGCTCCGCGTAATAGAAAGCAGATTGGTGCTGGGTGTACGCGAAGGCGACACTGGCGCTCGTAACCATCACCAGTCCCGCGCCGCTGAGCAGCACCGTGGTGAACAGGAGCAGCCGGTCGGGATGCCTGCCCGTTCGCGTGGCAGAGCTCATGTCTCGAACCTCGTGCGCACCGCAGCCTTGAAGCGGCGGCCGCGGTCCTCGTAGTCCTTGAACATGTCGAAGCTCTTGTAGGCGGGGCTCAACAGCACCACGCCACCCGGCCGTGCCAAACCGGAGGCCAGGCTCACTGCCTCTTCCAGGTCGCCCGCGCGCACGACCTTTGGATGATCGGCGAGCTCCTTCGCGAGCAGGTCCGCAGACGCGCCCATCAACACCACGGCATCGGCGTGCCGTATCACATCGGCCACCCACGGCCCCAGCTCGAAGCCGCTGCCGTAACCGCCCGCGATCAGCACCAGCGGTGTGTCGGGAAACGCGCTCAGCGCGACCCGGCCCGCGTCGGGATTGGTGGCTTTCGAGTCGTTGTACCAGCGCACGCCGTCCCACTCGCCGACCAGCTCGAGGCGGTGCTCGACGCCTTTGAACGTGCGGATCGCGGTGTCGATGGCCTCGTCGGAGAGTCCGGCGATGCGACCCACCGCGGCTGCGGCGAGTGCGTTCTCGAGGTTGTGGCGTCCAGGCAGCGGCATCGGCGGCACCGGCCGGTGTTCGTCGAACCAGACCACCCGCGCACGCGTGCGTGAGGCCAGCCGGCCGACGGCCTGGTCACGACCGTTGAGAACCGCGAAATCGTCGGCGCCCGCGAACTCGATCGCCCGCGCCTTGAGGTCGGTGTATCGCTCGAAGGTGCCGTGACGGTCGAGGTGATCGGGGCTGATGTTCAGGATCACGCCAACGTGCAGGCGCGGTTCCTCCACGGACTCGAGCTGAAAGCTGGAGAGCTCGAGGACGACCCAGTGGCGCGGCGTCACCTCGTCGAGACGATCGAGGACCGTGTCTCCGATGTTGCCGCCGACAAGCACCGGCCGGTCTCCGGTTGCCAGCACGATGCCGGTCAGCGCGGTGGTGGTGGTCTTGCCGTTGGTACCGGTGATGCCGACCACCGTGCCTGGGCACAGGCGCAGGAAGAGGTCGATCTCGCTCGACACCTTGATGCCCAGCCGGCGCGCGTCATTCAGGAGCTGCGAATCCCAGGGCACGCCGGGGCTGGCGTAGACGACGTCGGCGCCGGCGAGGACCGAGTCGTCGTAGCCGCCGAGCCTCAGCTCCACGCTCGGGGGCAGATGCGTGAGCTCGTCTTGAAGCTCCGGCTCGCTCTTCCTGTCGACAACACGCACGCGCTCGCCGCTATCGACAAGGTAGTTGGCCAGCGCGACGCCGCTGCGCGCCGCTCCCACCACGACGGCGGTCACGTGATCAGCCGCGCCACCCCGGCAGCAGCCAGCGCTGAGACGAGCCCCGCGCCCCAGAAGGAGAGCGCGATGCGGTTCTCAGACCAACCCTCGTGGTGGAACGTGTAGTGGATCGGGGCCATCTTGAAAACACGACGTCCGCGGCTGGCCTTGAAGTAAGCCACCTGAATGATGACAGAGAGCGTCTCCAGCACAAACACGAGCGCGAGCAGCGGTAGGAGGACGAGGAACCCCTGCTGGATCGCCATCGCGGCCAGCGCATATCCGATCGCAAGTGCGCCCGTGTCGCCCATGAACACGCGCGCTGGGTGCCGGTTGTAGACGAGGAATGCGAGCAGCGCTCCCGCGAGCGTCAATGCGACCGCCTTCTCGCCCGCGGTCGCGCCCGGCAGCAGCAACACCATCGCGGCAAGCGCGATCGCCGACAAGCCGCCCGCGAGGCCGTCCATGCCATCGGTGATGTTCACGGCATTCGCCGTTCCGACGATCGCGATCACGGCCAGTGGAAACAGAAGCCATGGCACGCTCGGCAGCAGGTATTGATGCGAACCGCCTTGCGCGAGAGCGATTATCGCCACCGGCAGCGCGAGAAGGAGCTGGATGGGCAGCTTCAGCCGGGCCGGGATGCCCAGTGAGCCGACATGCAGCTTCGCTCGATCGTCGGCGAACCCGATGAGACCGCCGGCGACGAGCCCGCTTACGGCGGCCAGCGCGCCCGCATGGCCGGCGAGCGCAGCCAGCAGGCCTCCGGCGATGCCGAGCGCGGCGAAAAGGATGCCGCCGCCCGTGGGAGTGCCCGCCTTTTTCTGATGCGTCTCGGGCAGCTCGGACTGGATCACCTGCCCCGCCTTGAAGCGCTGCAGCGTGCGGATGGCACTTGGATAGAGCACGAGTGCGACCACAAACGACACAACAAAAGTGATCGCTTCGAAGATCACTTCGTGAGTTCCTTCACAACCTCTTCGAGTCCCGCGCTGTGCGAAGCCTTCACCAGCACTCTGTCGCCGCGGCGGGCGTTGTTCTTGACCCAGATGACCGCCGCCTCGCGGTCGGACAGCAGGTGACCGCCCGAGGAGTGGGCGAGCACGCGGCCGAGCTCGCTGTCGAGGACGGCGACCGCATCGAACACCTCCGCGGCTCGGCGACCGACGCGCTGATGCGATTCCTGGGCCAGGCCGCCTAGCTCGCCCATCGCGCCCAGCACGGCGAGCAGCCGGCCCTGTCGTGGCTGTTCCGCGAGGGTGTCGAAGGCGGCCAGCATCGATTCCGGACTCGCGTTGTACGCGTCGTCGACGATGACGACGCCCTTCGCTGTCTCGTGTTCCTGTAGGCGGTGCGCCACGAAGACGTTCGACAGCGCGCGAGCGCCTTCGGCGAGGCTCACGCCGGCAAACTGTCCCACGGCGAGGGCTGCCAGAGCGTTGCGCGCCTGGTGGCGACCTTCGAGCGCGAGGCGCACGGGCACGTCGCGGACCGCGAACTCGCAGCCGCCGCCGGCGATTGCCTTGTAGTGATCGCCGCGCAGGTCGCCTCCTCCCAACCCGACGCTGTTCACCGGAGCAGCTGACATCGAGGACAGGAGCGCAAAGAACGGATCGTCGGCGTTCAGGACCGCGAGCCCATCGCGAGGCAGCGCTGCCACGAGCTCACCCTTACCACGCGCGAGGTGCTCCTGCGAAGCGAAGAACTCCATGTGCACGCTGCCGATATTCGTGATGATTCCAATCGATGGCCTGGCCAGCCCCGCGAGCCGGCCGATGTCACCTGCACGCTGCATCCCCATCTCGACGACCAGCGCCGTGTGCTCGGGTTCGAGGTTCAGCATGGTGAGCGGCACGCCCGTTTCGGTGTTGAGGTTGCCCATTGTGCGCAATACGGTGAACTTGCATTCGAGGATCGCCGCCACCATCTCCTTCGTGGATGTCTTGCCGTTGCTGCCAGTGACGGCGACCACCAGCGGATTCACGCGCCGGCGTACAAAACTTGCTAGTGAAAAGAGAGCGTCCCAGGTATTGGGCACGAGGACCTCGACGACCCCATGAGCCAGCTCTGTGCGCCGTTCGACCACGAGCCCGGCCGCGCCGCGTCCGAGCGCGTCCGCGATGAACCGGTGGCCGTCAGTCTTCCCGCCGCGCAGGGCGAAGAACAGGCCGCCGGGCACCACCTCGCGCGAATCCGTGTGGTAGGTCGCGAAGGTGTTGCCGACCTGGGTGCCACCGATCTCACCGCCGCCGGTTGCCTCGAGGAGCTCGAGGAGAGTCAAACGCATGTCTATATGAAACCGGTTGCGCTAGTCGGGCGTTATGCGCCAGTCGACGACCATGGCCTGGGCGATCTTTTGCCAGACCGGCGCGGCGGTCAGGTAGCCGTCGTTCAAGGTCCAGTCTGAGTTGCTGCCGGGGTAGTGCGGCTTGCGCATGACCACGATCATTGTGAACTTGGGGTGCTTGGCCGGCAGGAAGCCGACGAATGAAGCCCAAACGTCCAGCGTGTACTGCCCGTTGACGGGAATCTGCGAAGTGCCCGTCTTCCCCGCCTGGTCGAGCTCGAAGCCCTTAACGCGCGAAGTCCAGCCAGAACCGTGCTGGACGACGTTCTCCATCATGGCCGTCATCTGCTGCGCGGTGGCCCCGGTGATGACCTGGCGCTGTGGCTTCAACAGCAGCGGGTTGATGGTCGTTCCGACACGCTCGACCACGTGCGGCGGGGCGTATTTGCCGCCGTTCGCGACCACGTTGACCGCGGCCAGCATTTGAATCATGTTGACGCCGATGCCCTGCCCGAACGATGTCGTGGCGTACTGGCTGTCGCTCATCTGGTCCTGCGGCGGCAGCGGCACCGAGGTCTCGCCCGCGACGTCGATGCCGCTCGGCTGGGTGAGGCCGAAGCCCTTCAAGTAGCTGTAGCACGCGGCATGGCCTTCGGCCAGCATCGCCTTCATCGCGCCCACGTTGAGCGAGTGCGCAAGCACGTACGTGTAGTTGATGTTGCCGTGGTTCCGATGGTCCCAGTCGTAGATCCGGTAACCGCCGACGCTGAGGACGCCCGGGTCGTTGATGACGGTATCGGGCGTGATTGCGCCCTGGTTCATGGCCCCTGACAGCGTGACCACCTTCATCACCGAGCCCGGCTCGTACAGGTAGCTGGAGACGTTGTCCGCGAACAGTGACGGGTCGGTGTGGTTGAAGTTGTTGGCGTCGTAGCTCGGGTAGTCGGCCCAGGCGATGATGCCGCCGGTCGCCGGGTCCATGATCAGCACGCTGCCGCTTCCCGCGTTGGCTTTCTTGACCCCATCGGCAAGCGCCTGCTCGGCCTGGTACTGGACGTTCGCATCCACCGACAGCACGAGGTTGGACCCGTTGATCGGGTCCTGGTGCGTGTGCGTGCCGAGGATGATCTCTCTGTTCGCCAGGTCGCGGTAGCTCGAGATGTACCCGGGCGTGCCGGCCAATTCTTTCTGGTAGTACTGCTCGAGCCCGCGCTGCCCCTGCCCGTCATAAGTCACGAATCCCAGCATGTTCGCCGCCAGGCTCGAGCCCGCCGCGATGCCAGGCAAATAGGAACGCTGGGTCTCGTCCTCGAGCCCAACCCCCGGCAGCTTCAGCGCGCGCAGCTGATCGGCCTTGGCCTTGGGGAATCTTCGTAAGACATACGCGAACTTCGAGCCCGACTCGAGCTTCTGCATCATGGCCGCCTTGTCTACGCCCAGCACGCTCGACAGGCCGGTCGCGACGCGCTCGCGATCACGCGCGGCCACCTGGTCGGGGGACACGAAAGCCGAGTAGACGGTCGTGTTGACGACCAGCTGGGTCATGTTGCGGTCGAAGATGGCGCCACGCACGGCGGGCAGCTCGATGAGCTCGTGATACTGCGACTGCGCCTGCGCCGACAGCTGCACGTGGCGCAGCACCTGCCAGTAAGCGAGTCGCGCCCACACCGCGCCGGCAAGCAGCGCCGCGATTGTCAGCAGCGCGAGGATGCGCCACCGCGCCCCGATGACATGCTCGACACGTCGCGGGGCCCTTTTGCCGAGAGCCCCTGCGCTCAACTAATGCCGCCCTGCGGCCATCACGTCGCGGGTGCCACCGACCTTGTTGAACAGCGCGGCCAGGTAACGCTCCCACAGCGGTGTGGCATCGGTGCCTGCTGCGCCCGCAGGCGCCTGCAGGTCGATCGCTACCTGTTGAGCAGGGACGTAGGCGGTGGGGGCAGCGCGCTGCATTCCACTCTGCGCGGCCTGCTGCTGGACCTGAGCCGGGGCGTGCAGCGTCACCTCCTGATAGCGGAGCTGGTCCTGCTCCGCGACCAGCTGGCGCTGCTGGTCCTGCAGCCTGGTGATGTCGTACGAAGACTGCGTGACCTGAGCGGCGAGGGCGAGATAGAAGAGGATGCCGATCAGCGCCGCGCCAAACCAGAGATAGGCGTGACCGTAGGAATTCAGATGCAGCCGGTCGGCCGCAACCGAGCCCGCCACCTGCACGAAGCCGCGCGTGCGCCGTCGCCGGCGTGCCGGGACGTGCTGGGCGCCAGTCGCGCCGAGGCGGCGCCGGGTGAGTATTCGGGTCGATGTCAAGACGTGTGCCTCATCTGTTGCTGGATCGGTACCTCGTCGGTTAGTGCGACTCCCCACCGGCCCTGCGGGCCACCTCCCGCGAAGCGGGGAGGGAATGGTGCCTGGCGGCCGGCGGGGAAGCCGGTGGCGCCAGGACTTGGGGTGGGAGGGTTGATGTCAGATCTTTTCCGCCACCCGCAACCGCGCCGACCTGGCGCGGGGGTTCGCCGTCACCTCCGCCTCAGTCGGGCGGACGGGACGGCGGGTGACGATACGGAGGGTTGCCCGGTGGCCGCAGGTGCAGACTGGCTGCTGGGGTGGGCAGATACAGTCTTTGGACTCGACGTTGAAGAATGACTTCACCAAGCGGTCTTCCAGCGAATGGAAGCTGATCGTCGCCATACGGCCACCGGGTTTGAGAATCCCAAGAGCTGCCTTCAATCCTGCTTCGATCTCGCCCAACTCGTCGTTGACCGCGATGCGGATGCCCTGGAAGGTCCGGGTCGCGACGTTGATGTCGCGAGGCCACGCCCGTCGGGGGATGGCCGCCTCCACGGCTGCGGCCAGATCGCGCGTGGTGCGCAGCGGGCGGCGCGCCACTATGAACTCTGCGATCCGCCGCGCCCACCGCTCTTCGCCATAGTCGCGCAGGGTCCGCTCGAGCTCTGTGATGTCAAGCTCGTTGACGATCCGCGCGGCGGTGAGCGTGGAGCCGGTGTCCATCCGCATGTCCAGCGGCCCGTCGGCGCGAAAGCTGAAGCCGCGCTCAGCGGTGTCGAGCTGGACGCTGGAGAGACCGAAGTCGAAAAGGATCAGGTCGGCCGGGACGAACCCGGTCCTGCGAGCCACGGCGTCCAGCTCGCTGAAGCGACCATGGACGACGACCACCGCCGGCCCGTACGAGGCCAGCGCCGATCGCGCGGCCTCGACCGCCGCGAGATCGCGGTCGATCCCGAGCAACCGTCCGCCTGGCTCGATCCTGTCAAGGATCTGGCGGGCGTGGCCCGCCTGCCCCAGGGTGCAGTCGATGGCGACCGCCCCCCTCTGGGGCTTGAGCAGCTCTATTACCTCTTGTGAAAGTGCAGGTTGGTGCCCGCTCAGTGTCCTGAGATCACCCTGTCAGCGAATTCGGTGAAGCGCGGTTGCGCGTCGGCGCTGTAGCTGTCCCATCGGGCCTCGGGCCAGATTTCGACCCGCGAGCCCATCCCGATCACCACCGCGGTCGATGGCGATTCGATTCCCGTCAGGCGCCGCTGCTCCATGCTCAGCGTTATACGGCCCTGGCCGTCCGGCTCGAACGCCTCCGACATCGGATAAAGCGTCCGCGCCAGCGCCCGCTGGTCGGGTCCCTGAAGTGGCCTTTGCAGCTCCTCCGCCAGCGCGGCCCACAGATCCGGCGGATAAATCGCCAGGGCGCTGTCCTGGCTCACCGACACGTAGCTCCCTTCCGGCAGCTGCTTCCGGAACGCGGCTGGGATGGCGAGCCTTCCCTTGTCGTCCACGCGGACCCGATGTGCTCCCGTGAACACTCATTTGGCCTCCCAGAAGCTGAGGACAGCGCGCTGCCGGCGCGCGCAGAGGCCGCACCCGCAGCCATGGAGCTCGAGTGGCAGCGGGTTGCCGAGCTTGTCGAATCGGTGGTTCATAAGCCCCACGAACTCAGAGGCTTCGCCGTGAGTTCGCGGGGACCCCTTTTTCAAGGGCGTGGCGGCTCGCATCAACAGGTCCTTAGCCCGCTGAGGCGAACTCAGGAGCGTTTCCATCCGGTTCACCCTCAGCCGGCGGCTCCCCGGCGGCATTCAGCGAGGCCTCGGGGAGCGCGTCGGCATCGTCGGCGCCATCGCGGCTGCGGGGAGAAGTGGCGTAGAGGAGGTGTATGGCGTGCCGTACTTGGACGTAGGGTGCGACGTATGTTTCCATGTTGCTACGTTCACCACTTCTCCCCACTGATCACCGCGATTCGCCGCAAACCTTAACTACCACGTCTAGCCCTGTCAATACCTTTACCACAAGATGTAGATCGACTCTGGAGTGCCTTTGTAGGCAAAGCCCAATATGTTGGGCTTGAGGATTTCCCAGCTACTACATCCGGGTGCCAAATGTGATAGTGACGAACATTAGTTTGGACGGGCGCAGTAAGTGGGGAACTTTTGTGAGTTGTGCCCCATCGACCGCTAGCCGCTTCTTTTCAGCAGTCCCAGGCGCTTGGCGCGATTCTCAGCCCACGCGAACACCACGATGCTGGCGGGGATGAGCACCGCGCCCATCCCGAGCAGGATCGCGATCGTCGGCAGCTGCTCCCCCACTCCCGCGCCGTCCAGGAGGCTGTGCCGGATGCCGGCCAGAGCATACGTGAGCGGTGAGGCGGCGCCGGCGACCTGCATCGCCATCGGCAGCACCGACAGCGGGTAGTAGACGCCCGAGACCAGAAGCAAGAAACCCTGTAGGGCGATCGACATCTGCTCGCCCTTCTGAGGCGAGAGCAGGGGCAGAACCGCGGTCAGGATGCTCAACCCGATGAGCGGAACCGTGGAAGCGGCCAGCACTGCCAGCGCGCCCGGAATGTCGGCGTGGGAGAAATCCAGACCGAACATCGCGATCGCGATCAGCAGGACGACGAAAGTCCGTGCCAGCCCATAGCCGATGGCGAAGAGGCAGATTCCGAACAGATGCGTGATGCGCCGGACCGGCGCCATGAACGTGTACTCGATCGTCCCCTCCCATCGCTCCCAGGCGATGGCGTACGCCGCCTCCATGAAGACGAGCGACAGGTAACCCCACAGCAGCGCCCCGATGAGCAGGTACAGCTGCGCCTTGTGCAGGTCGAAGGAGCCGCCGGCGGCGCCGAGCGTGCCCAGGCCGGAGGCGAGGTAGCCGATCGACAGCACGCTCACCAGGCTGTAGAAGAGCCACACCACCTCCCACACCCAGTAGCGCTTGACGACGTGCATCTGCCGCTCGGCGAAGCCGAACAGCGCGTTCAGCTCGACATGGCGCACCCCCACGAACTCAGAGGCTTCGCCTTGAGTTCGCGGGGACCCCTTTGGAGTCTCGACGCTCACTCGGGGACCTCCTCTTCGTCCAGCTCCAACCGCTTGCCGGACAGGAGCATGAAAACGTCTTCTAGGGTGGCCGTCTGCCCATCACTCGAGTAGCGGCGGCACAGCTCTTCGGGAGTGCCGTCGGCCAGGATGCGACCGGCGTCCATCATCAGCACCCGGTCGCACAGCTGCGCCGCCTCGTCCATGTCGTGCGTGCAGAGCAGGACCGTCACCTCTCGCTCGCCTCGCAGCATCTGGAGGAGCGACTGCACTTCCTTCTTCGACCTGGGGTCGAGCCCGGTGGTCGGCTCGTCCATGAGGAGCAGCGATGGCGCCGTCAAGAAGCTTCGCGCGATGGCCACCTTTTGCTGCTGGCCGCGCGAGAGCTGCTTCATCGGCTGGTCCATCGTGTCGAGGGGCAGCCCGAGACGGCCGAGTATCTCGACAACCTTGTCCCTGGTGCCTCCGGCGCCGCGTCCGTAGAGACGAGCGGCGTAGAGCATGTTCTCCCACGGGCTGAGCTCCTTGAAGAACGCCGCCTCCACCGAGACGCGGTTCACATGCCGGCGCACCGACAGCGGTTCTTCGACGACGTCCCACCCGAACACCATCGCGCGGCCGGAATCCGGGGTCAGCAGTGTGCCGAGGATGCGGATCAGGGTCGACTTCCCGCTTCCGTTCGGGCCCAGGATCCCGGTTATCCCGCCGGCCTGGATGACGAGGTCGAGCTCGTGAAGCGCGACCTTGTCCTTCCACTCGCGGCGCCACCAGGGCGCGCCTGATTCGCGCTCCCGGCGCCGGAATGATTTCTTGACTCCCTGGATCTCGATAGCAACGCTCATGAATGGCTCCTGAACTACGGATGGCAAAGAAAAAGGACCGTCGCGGTGCCCAACAACCGCACGGTCCCTTGTGGTGTTCGAGTTAGAGGGTGGTTACCAGACTGGACTCAATGTGCGGTTTGAAGTAGGCAGACTTCGCCCTCGACGGCGAAGTTGAGCCTTTCACCGCACATCAAAGTTGCGCTCTCCTTAACAAGGGCATGGACACACCCGGGTGGGTGTGCAGTTCAGGCTTAGGGTAGTCGCGCCCAGGCGCGAAGTCAAGAAGCCTGGAGCTGGTCGACCACGAAAGCCGAGACGAACGCCTCCTCGCGCCACGACTCATACCGCCCCGAAGGTCCCGAGTGGCCCGACCCGAGGTCGGTTTTCAGGAGGATCGGCCGCGCGCTCAGCGTGGCCGAGCGCAGCTTCGCCACCCACTTGGCGGGTTCCCAGTACGGCACCCGCGGGTCATTGAAACCCGCCGTCGCGAGCACGGCCGGGTATGTCGTTCGGTGGACGTTGTCGTAGGGCGAGTACGTCTTCATGTACTCGTAGAACTCGGGGTCGTTGGGGTCGCCCCACTCCTCGTATTCGTTGACAGTCAGTGGTATCGATTCGTCGAGCATCGTGGTCAGCGCGTCGACGAAAGGGACCTGTGCCACAGCGCAGGCGAAGAGGTCTGGACGGGCGTTGAGGACCGCGCCTATCAGGAGGCCGCCGGCGCTTCGACCGCGAATCGCCAGCCGTCGCGGGTTCGTATATCGCTGCTCGATCAGCTCTCCCGCGCAGGCGATGAAATCGTCGAACGTATTCGTCTTTTCCAGGAATTTGCCATCCTCGTACCACTCTCGCCCCAACTCACCGCCACCCCGCACGTGCGCGATCGCGTAGACGAAGCCTCTATCGAGCAGGCCGAGCCGCGCCGCGTCGAACATGGGATCGCTCGGCATCTCGTACGCGCCGTAGCCGTACAGCAGCGTGGGGTTGGCGCCGTTTTTCGTCAGGCCGCGTCTGTAGACGATGGACAACGGCACTTGAACCCCGTCCGCCGACGTCGCCCACAAACGGTCGGTCACGTAATCCGCGCGGTTGTAGCCGCCGCGAACAGGCTGCTCCTTGACCAGGGTGCGCTCGCGCGTATTCATGTCGTAGTCGAACGCTGACCACGGCGCGTTCAGCGACGTGTAGAAGAACCGCATCACAGAGCTGTCGTAAACCGGGTTCGAGCCCGCATACGCGGTGTATGCGGCGTCGGGCTGATCGACGATGTGCAGCTCGCCACTCGTGCTGTCGAGCACCTCGAGCCGCTGCAGCCCGTCAGAGCGTTGACCGAGCACGACGTGATTGACGTGCACGTCGGTCGCGTTGAGGCGGACGCCTGCACGCTCGGGCACCAGCTCCGTCCACCCCTCGCGCCCAGGCCGATCGACGGGCGCCGCCATCAGGCTGAAGTTGCGGGCGCCGTCGTTGGTGAGGATCAGGAAGCGATCACCCTGATGATCGACCGAGTATTCCACGCCGTGGCGCCGGCCCTCGATGAGCACCGGCTCGCCGGCAGGGTCGTCGCTGCGCAGATAACGAGACTCGCTGGTGATCTGGCTCGAGCTTGTAAAGATGATGTACCGCTCGCTCTTGGTCAGTTCGACTCCGAGCTCGAAGCGCTCATCGTCCTCCTGGAGAACGAGCACGTCTTGATCCACCGGCGTGCCCAGGGCATGTCGCCACACCTGGTACGGACGCATCGTTTTGTCGGGCCGCACATAGAAGAAGGTCCTGCCGTCCGCCGACCAGGCAGACCCGTAATAGACACCGTCGAGAACGTCTGGCAACTCCTGGCCGCTCGACAGGTCGCGGAATCGCACCTCGTGGAGCTCGCTGCCCGTGAGGTCGACCGCATAGGCGAGGACGCTCCCGTCCTGGCTGTGCTCGACGAACCCCAGCTCGAAGTAATCGTGGCCCTGGGCCAGCAGGTTGGCGTCGAGCTCCACCTCCTCCGGGGCGTCCATGGAACCTTTGCGACGGCAGTGGATCTCGTAATCGAGCCCCTCGACCGTGCGCGTGTAGTGCCAGTAGCCTTTGAAAAACGAAGCCGGTGAGACGTCGGTCTGCTCGATCCGGTCCACGATCTCCTGGTAGAGGCGCTCCTGGAGCTTCGCCACCGGCGCCATGACGGCGTCGGTGTATTCGTTCTCGGCCTCCAGGTAGGCGATGACTTCCGGGTTGGCTCTTTGTCGTAGCCAGAAGTAGGGGTCGACCCGGCTGTCGCCATGCTTGGTGAGCACCGTTGGGTATTGGGCTGGGATGGGTGGGCGGGATGCCCCGACTGGCTCTTCCATGGGGGATACATCCTGCCAGGTTGAGGCGGCTTCCAAACTAGCTTCCGGGGCTCTTGGCGGTCATTTCTCGGCTATCAAATGAACCTCCGCCAAGAGCGGCCTACTGGGTCAAAAATGGCGCCCAAAAAAGGGCTGGTTTTCAGGCCCCTCCCAGCTTGAATGCCTTGCGCACCAGCCGCTTCACGGCCGGGGCCTCCGCGTCGGCTGGCGACCGCAGGGTGATGAACCGGGTGTCCTTGCCGGTGCCCTGGAGGAGGCCGCTTCCGTCCTCGAGCTCGCGGCCGCGATAGAAGAACATCGCGGCATGGTTCGTGAAGGTGCCGATGCCGACTACGTTGGCGCCGCCGGCGCCGTAGCGGACGATTTTCCACATCATGGTCTTCGAGCGCGGCGCCTGGCTGTTGTATGTGATCTCATCGGCGTTGGGGGCGGCCCCTTTCACGGTCTTGATCGCTGCGTCCACTATGGGCCGCGTCTTGGCCGGAATGTTCTTGAGATGGTCGGCGAGTGGAATCTGCTTGGCACTCATATCAAGCTCCTCCTCTATTACGACTCCCGAGCTGGCCGAAGCTCATCGCGGCGCCGCTGCCAGAAGCGCGGGGTTGTCCGGAAAGTACGCCCGGCCCCTGCTGCTCGGTAGTGGCTCTCATATCGAAGTGGAATCGGGGCCGGTGGGCGAGCTATTCACCGGCCGGCGAGAGAAGCATTCACGCGTGCCGGACGGCTGGCCAACACGGTTGCCACGAGTCCCACGATGGCGAGCACCCCGATCGCCGCTCCGTATATGAGCGCGGCTTGGTGGAGACCGACTTGGGTGACGCCGTAACCGGCGGCGACTGCCGGCACCGAGAAAGCGAGGTAGGCAACGACGAAAATCGCGGCGATCAGCGCGCCGCGCGCAGTCGGCGATGCAAGCCCGACCAGGCTGCGGAGCACGCCAAGCCACCCGATGCCAAATCCGACGCCTGTCACCGCGGTGGCCGCAAAAAAGAGTAACGGCGCGCTCAGCGCGACCGCGACGACTGTGAGGCCCAATCCGGCCACAAGGGACATGCCCCCGACGATCATCGAGCGTCCTGGCTGCCATGCGCGCGCGGTCACGATGGCGGCCACGCCTACGCCCGCGAGCACGCCGATTGCCAGACCGCCCAGGACCCGATTGGTCGAGCCGGCCAGCTGCAGGACGAGGTTCGGGCCAAGCGATAGATAGAACCCGCCGACACCCCAGCCGGCGATCAGACTCGGAAGACCTGCGATGAATGCGGGTCGCACTGCCGGTTCCACTCCGACGCGTGGCACCAATTGGAGGGTTCTCCGCTGTTGAGCCGGTTCGGGCATCAGAGCAATGCCGGCGCCGGCCAGCACGAACCCGATGAGCATGAGCCAGTAAATGAGATGAAGGGGGTCCGGCCCGTACTGCACGAGCACCGCCGACGCCAGCGCTCCAAGAGCCAGACCGACCGCGGGCGTGGCGCTGTTGACGATGGCGGCGAGGGTGGGGCGCTCAGGGGGTTGAAGGTCGATGAACGAAGCCGCCAGCGGGCTGGTCGCAACGCCGGTCGCGATCCCTTGCGCGATGCGCGCGGCAAACAGCCATCGAATGTCTGTGGCGAACAGGAACAGCAACATGCTCCCGATCTGAATCACGAGAGCTGTCAGGATCACCGGCCGGCGCCCCACAGAATCGGAAAGTGACCCGGTGAGCAAGAGCGCCAGGAGCAGGGCGATGGCGTAGATCGCGAACACCTCGGTGAGCGCCGCGGGCGAGAATCGCCACTTCGCCGCGTAGACCCCATACAGAGGCGACGGAGCGGCAGCAGCAAACAGAAACAGTCCTAGCGTTGTCGCCGCGACCCAGAAAGCAGGGCCACGACCAATCCTTGCCGAGGTCTGCATAGTGCGAGACAACAATGCACGCGCCTCAGTTATTTCTGCCGAACCGGTAGATTTCAGTGGATGAGAGCGACTGCCTGGAACCAGAAGACCATCACTGAGTTCAATGAGAAAAACGGCCGTGGAGTTGGCATGTGGGGTGACCACGTGCTGTTGATGACCGCCAAAGGCGCCAAGAGCGGCGACGCGATCACAACCCCGCTGGTCTATGGCCGCGAGGGCGACGACTATATCGTCGTGGCTTCGAAGGGAGGCGCGCCACAACACCCGAAATGGCTGGGAAACATCAAGGCCAACCCGGAGGTCGAGGTCGAGGTCGCGAACGCCCACGGCACCGAGAAGTTCAAAGCCCACGCCCACGTGGTCGACAGTCGAGCCGAGCGTGATCGCCTATACGAGGAGATGTCCAAGATCTGGCCCGCGTTCAAGGATTACCAGACGCGTACCGAGCGCCTGATTCCGGTGGTCGTCCTCAAACGCCAGCGCTGAACGAGATGCGCGAGGCCCAGGTCGACGGGCTTCGCATCGCCTATCAGCGGACCGGCAAGGGGCCACCCCTGGTTCTTCTTCACGGTTTCTTCGCCGATAGCCGGGTTTGGCGCCGGCAGCTCGGGGATCTCGCCGACGAATTCGACGTGATCGCGTGGGATACGCCTGGCTGCGGCCGCTCTTCGGACCCACCCAATACGTTTCGCATGCCCGATTACGCGAGGCTTCTTTCGGCCTTTATTGATGGCCTCCGGCTCGAGCGTCCGCATGTGTTGGGATTGTCATTCGGCTCCACGCTCGCTTTGGAGCTGTACCGTCAGAAACCGGGGATGTGCAGGACGCTTGTGCTGGCCTCGGCCTACGCCGGCTGGAGCGGCTCCCTCCCCGCCGACGTCGTCGAGCAGCGACTTCGCAAGACCATTCCCGATCTCGACCTCCCAGCTGCCGCGGTGGTGACCATCTACAACGTTCCGGGGCTCCTCACCGAGTCTGCGCCGCGGCCCCTGGTCGACGAAAATGCGGCGATCATGTCCGACTTTCATCCCGCAGGCATGAAAGCGATGACGAGGGCGCTGGCCGAGGCGGACTTGCGCGACGTACTTCCCCGTATCGCGGTACCAACGCTGTTGTTGTACGGCGACCAGGATGTTCGTTCGCCGCTGAACTTGGGCCACGACCTCCACTTTCAGATTCCCGGCTCCAGCCTGGTGGTGATCCCAGGGGCCGGCCATTTGAGCAATGTCGAGGCAGCGGACCTCTTCAACGCCGAGGTCCGCAGCTTTCTCCGGTCCACGAATTGAGTCGCAGCGTCCAACTAGACTCCGTCGAGGTCAACGGCGTTCGCATTGCCTACCGCCGCGCCGGCAAGGGTCCTTCCCTCGTCCTGCTCCACGGCGGCCCCTCAGACAGCCGCGAATGGCGCCATCAGCTCGAGGGGCTATCGGACGAATTCGACGTCGTGGCCTGGGACATGCCCGGATGCGGCCGTTCCGCGGACCCGCCGCAGAATTTTCGGACTCGTGATTATGCGGATTGCCTCGCCAACTTCATAAACGCGCTCGGGCTGGAAGGGCCAAGCGTCCTCGGGCTCTCGTTCGGCAGCGGTCTGGCGCTCGAGCTGTATCGATGGCGTCCCACGCTCCCGAGGAGCCTTGTCCTGGCATCGGCCTACGCCGGCTGGGCCGGCTCGCTACCTCCCGAGGTTGCCGAGAAGCGCAAGCTGAACATGCTGCGGATGATCGGGCTGGCGCCCAGCGAGTGGGTGCGCGAGTGGATCCCGACACTGCTCACAGAGGCGGCTTCAACTGAGGTGGTTGACGAGCTCACCGCAATCCTTTCCGACTTCCACCCCGAAGGGCAACGAGCACTGTTGCGTTCAGGGTTTGCCGAGCACGATCTGCGCGAGGTGCTGCCCCGAGTGTCGGTGCCGACGCTGCTTCTCTACGGCGATCAGGACGTGCGTTCGCCCAGGAGCGTGGCCGAAGAGATGCACCGCCGGATTCCGGATTCGCGACTTGTGTTCATGCCTGGCGTCGGTCACATGGCCGACCTCGAGGCGCCGGTGCGATTCAACTCCGAGGTACGGCGATTTCTTCGCTCTCTTCGCGATGGGTGAGCTATGAGCGTTTTCTTCCGCGCCGCCTACTTGTTCGGATTCAAGCCGTGGGACTCGGGCGTGCCGCCTCCCGAGCTCGTGGCGGTGATGGAAGGGCCTGACAGGCTGGCATCTGGGAAAGCCCTCGACCTGGGCTGTGGGACAGGCACCAACTGCGTTTACATGGCCAAGCACGGTTGGGAACCTACAGGCGTGGACTTCGTGCCCCGCGCCATCAAAGCCGCGCGGCGAAAGGCGGCGGCGGCCGGAGTCTCGCCTCGGTTCATCGTCGGCGACGTGACGCGATTGACCGAGCTCGGCGTTGGATCCGGCTACGACCTGATGCTGGACCTCGGTTGTTTTCACAGCATCCCGGACGCCGGGCGAGATGCGTACGTCGGGGGCACGACGGAGGTCGCCCGTAGCGGTGCGGTGATGCTGTTGTTCTGTTTCATACGGCCGGCGAAGCCGTCGCGAGTAGGACCGAGAGGCGTCGCCTCGAGCGAGGTGGCTCAGAGGTTCGCCTCCGGCTGGGAACTGGTCGCGGAAGAAAAAGGCCGTCCCATGTTTGGCGCGGACACCGCCTGGTACCGACTTCACCGGCGGTAAGTTTTAGTCCATAGGACTCTAACTTTGTGCTAGCGTAAGAGTCGTGACGACCAAAACCACGGACCACCCGCT
>Ga0209237_1000569_pt1 | contig 21137 bp, 18 predicted proteins | sample GraSoi013_1_40cm_2_FD_185820 | JGI IMG/M metagenome (GOLD analysis project Ga0209237, IMG submission 185820) | Grasslands soil microbial communities from the Angelo Coastal Reserve, California, USA - Sample 10_02_2013_1_40cm (SPAdes) (version 2) | ecosystem: Environmental > Terrestrial > Soil >... | reverse complement strand
CGCCGCATTCGGCTCCCGGCTGCCGCCGTGCGGGAGCTGGACGGTCAGACCGTGGTCTGGCTGGTGCGGAACGGTCGGCTCGAGCCGCGCGTCGTCCAGGCCGGTCCGGTCAGCGGGGACTTCCGCGAGATCCGCTCCGGCTTGTCGGGCGGCGAGCTGGTGTTGGTCGGCGGCGTTGAAACTCCGCGGGTGGGCCTGCGCGTACAGGCCACGACTCCATGATCCCCTGACCCCTGACCCCTGCATGGCTCTCGTACAAATCCGCGACGTCTACAAGACCTTTCAGCGCGACACGCAACGGATCGATGTGTTCACGGGCCTGTCGCTCGACGTCGCCCAGGGCAGCTTCACGGCCCTCATGGGGCCGTCGGGCTCGGGCAAGTCCACGCTGCTCAATCTGATCGCTGGTCTCGATCGGCCGACCAGCGGCACGGTGCGGGTCGCCGGGGCCGACGTGCACGCGATGTCGGCGGCCCAGCTGGCGGCCTGGCGCGCCCGGCACATCGGCTTCGTGTTCCAGCAGCTCAACTTGCTGCCAGTGCTGACGGCCTATCAGAACGTCGAGCTGCCGCTGCTGCTCACGCGGCTCTCCAAGCAGGAGCGCGCGGAGCGGGTGCGCGTCGCGCTCGGCGTGGTCGCTCTCGACGACCGGATTCACCACTACCCGCGCCAGCTCTCGGGCGGGCAGGAGCAGCGGGTCGCCATCGCTCGGGCGATCGTGGCGGACCCCACGCTCATCCTGCTCGACGAGCCGACCGGCCAGCTCGATGCCAAGAGCTCGCAGGAGGTGCTCACGCTGCTCCAGCGGCTCAACAGCGAGTTCGGCAAGACGGTCGTGATCGTGACCCACGATGCGCACGCGGCGGACAAGGCCAAGACGGTGCTGCACCTGGAGAAGGGGGCGTTGATCGAGCGGGCGGCCGTGGGAGCATGAAGTACCTCCCCCTGGTCCTCGCGAACCTGGGCCGCCACAAGCGCCGCACGTTTCTCACCATGGCGAGCGTCGCGCTCGCGCTGTTCCTGTTCGCGTCGCTTCGCACCGTGGTGACGACCATCGCCGCCGGCGCACAGTTCGGCAGCGCCCGCCGACTGGTGGCCACCAACGCCACGGGCATCGTCTTCCCGCTGCCGCTTGCCTACGCCGGCCGCTTGCGTGCGCTGCCCGGGGTGCAGGCGGTGAGTTGGGCCAACTGGTTCGGCGGGCGTTACGGCGACGGCAAGCGCTTCTTCGCGACCTTCGCCGTCGACCCCGCGTCGTATCTCGAGATGTATCCCGAGATCGTGCTGCCCGCCGACCAGCGCGAGGCGTTCCTGCGCGAGCGCTCGGCCGCCATTGTGGGGAGACGGCTGCTCGACGTGTTCGGCTGGCGCCTCGGCCAGGACGTCACCCTCCAGGGTACCATCTACAGCGGCGACTGGACCTTCACGATCCGGGGCGTCTACACGCCGTCTGATCCGGTGATCAACGACGACATGCTGATCTTCCGTCACGACTACCTGGACGAGCGGATGAACCGCGCGGGGTTTGCCGGCTGGTACATCCTGCGGATCGACGATCCGAACAACGCGGCGGGGATCGCCAAGGTCGTGGACGACCAGTTCCGCAACTCGAGCGCCCCGACGAAGACCGGCACGGAGCAGGCGTTCAATGCCAGCTTCGCCACGATGTGGGGCAACGTGAGCCTGTTGATGAACACGATCGGCATGGCGGTGGTGTTCGCGATCCTCCTGGTCACCGCGAACGCGATGATGATGAGCGTGCGAGAGCGCATGGGCGAGGTCGCCGTGCTCAAGACCATCGGCTTTTCGGACCGGCGCGTGTTCGGGCTGGTGATGCTGGAGGCGGGCCTCATCACCCTCACCGGCGCCGTGCTGGGTCTGGGGGGCGCGAAGCTGCTGTATCGCGCCACCAACTTCAGCGCCGCCGGCTTCCTCCCGGGCTTCAACGTCAACAGCACGACGCTCGTCGTGGGCGGTGCCATTGCGCTGCTCCTGATGCTCGCGAGCGGGCTGGTTCCCGCGGTGCGGGCGGCGCGCCTCCCCGTCGTGCAGGCGCTGCGTCACGTCGAATGAAGATCCCGCTCGTCTACAATGTCCGGAGCGTGCTGCAGCGCCCGGTCTCGACCGCCCTCACCGCGCTGGGCATCGCGCTCGTGGTCGCGGTGTTCATCGGGATGTTGGCGCTGGCGAGCGGCTTCCGGACGGCGCTGGTGCGCACCGGATCGGACCGCAACGTGCTCGTGCTGCGCCGCGGCGCCGACTCCGAGCTGTCGAGCGGACTCTCGCGCGAGACGGCGAGCATCCTCGCTGCCTCACCCCACGTCGCCACCGGCGCGGACGGGCACCCGCTGGTGAGCCCGGAAGTGTACGTCCTGATCCCCCTCCCCAAGATCTTCGATACCACCCAGGTGGCCAACGTCGTGGCCCGCGGGGTCAGCGATCGGGCGTGGACCGTGCGCTCCAACGTGCGCGTCGTCGCGGGGCGCAAGCCCGAGTCGGGACGCTCCGAGATCTGCGTCGGCCAGCGGATCGTCCCGCGCTTCCGCCACACCGGCATCGGTGAGACGCTGCGCTTCGCGGGGAGGGACTGGGGCGTCGTATGCCATTTCGCGGCCGGCGGCTCGGCGTTCGAGTCGGAGATCTGGGGCGAGAACGAGCAGTTCATGCCCGTGTTCCGCGGGCAGGTGTTCCAATCCATCACCATGCGGCTGAGCGATCCCGGCGCGTTCGACGAGGCGAAGCGATCCCTCGAGACCGACAAGCGCATGACCGTCGATGTCCACCGCGAATCGGACTTCTACGTCCAGCAGTCGCAGCTCCTGGGCCGCCTGCTCCGGGTCCTGGCGTTCCTGATCACGGGGATCATGGCGATCGGCGCCGTGTTCGGGGCGGTCAACACCATGTACGCCGCGGTCGCCTCGCGCGCGCCGGAGATCGGCGTGCTCCTCACCCTCGGTTTTCACCCCCGGAGCGTCCTGGCGAGCTTCCTGCTCGAATCCGCGATCATCGCGGCCGCCGGCGGCGCGGCCGGGTGCCTGTTCGCGCTTCCCATCAACGGCATCGTCACGAGCACGACCAACTGGGCGAGCTTCAGCGAGATCGCCTTCAGCTTCCGCGTCACGCCGGGGTTGCTCCTGACGGGACTGGTCTTCGCGGTGGTGATGGGGGTGCTGGGCGGCTTCTTCCCGGCCCGCCGCGCCGCGCGGGTGCCGGTGGTCCAAGCGATCCGCTGAGGCCTGCCGGCCCGTAGCTCGCTGTCGCACGCACGCCACACCCATGACGTCTTAAGCGTAGTGACGCCGCGCTCGGTTCTCGAGGTATCCCGTATGTAGGGATCCCTTCCGAGCGAGGTGTCTATGACCAAGCGCGCCGTCCGCCTCTCGATTCTGCTCGTGGCCCTGGCCGGGCCAGCTTCCGCGCAGCTCATCTCGATCAAGACCGTCCCGATCGCCCAGGGCGACCAGTTCGACATTTTCCCGTCCAACAATGTCGGGATGGGCGGGGTGTCGATTGCGCTGGCGGACACGCTGCTCGACCCCTTCATCAATCCGGCGAAGGGGGGGCGGCTCGGCGCGGCGCGGTTCTTCAGCGCTCCCACCGTCTACAGCATTTCGCAGCGGGCGGGCGGAGGCCGGACGCTGCCGCTGGCCGCTATCGCGGGCTCGGGCGAGTGGTTCGGCGGGCTGTCGCTCGCGCTGCAGGAGGTCGACGCCAGCCGGCCGCCGTTTGACCAGGGAGTGGTGTTCAACCCCACTGCCTCGTTCGACACGGCTCCGGCGCCGGTGGCGACCGTGCCGCCGCGGCAGGACTCGTATGGCAATCAGTACGCGTTTGCGATGGCGGGCAGGAGAGTGCCCGGCGCCGGGCTCTCGCTGGGAGGCAGCGTGACGTGGGCCAGGCTCACCGGGATCGATGGCGTCGATCTGCTGTATGCCGGCAGCGCCGGGCTCAAGCAGTTCGGTCACACCCTGGACGTCCGGCTCGGGCTACTCAAAGAATGGACCGGCGACCGGTCGCTGGAGGCTCTGGTGCTGCTCGACCGGTTCGGGATGAGGCACGACGTCGGCTACCTCGATCCGGTGTGGGATCCGGGCACGCAGCGGCAGATCCTACGCACGCGCTTGGAGCACAACTTCGATCGCACCAATACCTGGGGCGTGCATCTTCAGTACCAGCGTCCCCTCGCCGCGTCGGGCTGGCGGATCGGGTGGCTCGCGACCGCCAATCGGATGTCCCATCCCAAGCTCCCGGAGTACGAGCTCGCGAACGTCCCGGTGATCCCGCGCGATCCCGGGCACTCCGCTGCGTACAACGTCGGCCTCGGGCTCTCGAGAGCGAGCGGTCCGGCGACGTTCGCGATCGACGCGATCTATGAGCCGATCTGGAGCTACACGTGGGCCGATGCGGCCTCGCCGGTCGTCACGACCATGGGCGACACGATCCCGGCGGGGGGCAAGACCGTCGAGAATCGCTTCCGCTTCTCGAACGGCTTGTTCCGGATGGGGGTGAGTCGCGACGTGGCACTTCACGGTCTGGGAAAGGCGCTGGGCTTGCAGCTCGGCCTCGTGGTCCGGTCCGTCCACTACCGGCTGGCGCAGTCCGACAACGTCCAGGCCGCCGCCCGGAGTCTGGAAGAGGGGTGGCGCGAGTGGTCGCCCACCTGGGGTCTGAGTTTGCGCTTCCCGGACCTGGAGATTCGCTACCGCGGGCGGGCCACCCACGGGACCGGTCGGCCGGGCGTGCAACCGTCCGGCGTGTTCTTCGCCGCCCGTGACCTCGCCGTTGCGGGCAGCAGCATCCTCGTGGCGCCGAGCGGCCCGCTGAGCCTCACCGAGGTCCGCACGACCACGCATCAGATCTCCATTTCGCTCCCGCTGCGCTGAGGAGGCGCCCCCATGACGCGCATCGTCAGAGCCATCTGCCTCGGCCTCGTCACCGTCGTCGCCGGCTGCGACGGGCTGGCGCCGCCGGAAGCGCTGCCGCCGCCGCTCGACACCGAATTGAGGCAGACCCTGTCACGCTGGGGCGTGATTCCGATCGGGCCGATGCCGGCCCAGGATCCCGCACTCGTCGATCTTGGCCAGGCGCTCATGTTCGACAAGATCCTGAGCGGCAACCGTGACATCGCCTGCGCCACTTGCCATCTCCCCGCGCAGCACGCGGCCGACGGCCTGTCCCTCGCCATCGGCACCGGCGGCACGGGAGCGGGTCCTGCACGCACGCCTGGCCCGGGGCGACAATTCGTCCCCCGGAGCGCGCCGTCGCTGCTCAATGCGGGCCTCGGCCTGAACTATCTGTTCTGGGACGGGCAGATCGCCCGCTCCGGCTTCGGCCCCCCGCCTCCCGGCCCCGCCGCCGGTGGGTTCGTGACGCCGGCCGGCGGTCTGCTGCCGGCCGTGCCCAACATTCTCGCCGCGCAGGCGATGTTCCCCGTGGCGAACCACCGCGAAATGCGCGGCGAGCGCGGCGACCTCGACGTGTTCGGGAATCCGAACGAGCTGGCGCAGTACGGTGACAGCCAGTTCGTCGAGATCTGGCAAGCCGTCACGCGTCGGCTGCTGGCGATCGACGCCTACAAGGCGAAGTTCGCCGCCGCTTTCCCGAGTGTGCCGCCCGGTGGGCTCGGCTTCCAGCACGCCGCGACCGCGATCGCCGCCTTCGAAATGCAGGCGTTCACCAAGACCGACTCGCCGTTCGACCGCTACCTGAACCGGGACGACGCGGCGTTGACGGTGGAGGCGAAACGCGGGGCGGTGCTCTTCTTCGGCAAGGCGCGGTGCTCTCAGTGCCACAACGGCCCGTTCCTCGGCGCGAGTAGCTTCGCGAACGCCGGCGTTCCGCAGCTCGGGCCGGGGACGGGCAATGCGGCGCCGCTGGACCTGGGACGCGGCGGCCTCAAGGATCAGTCATTCTACCGCTTCGCCTTTCGGGTGACGCCGCTGCGCAACGTCGAGCTGACGGCGCCCTACATGCATAACGGGGCGTTTCCCACGCTCGAGGCCGTGGTGCGTCATTACAACGACGTGACCGGAGAACTGCAGGCCTACGACGTGTCGCAACTCGCCCCGGCGCTGCGCGACACGTACCACGGTGACGACGCCACGATCAACGCCGTGCTCGAGACGCTGGACTTCCGGCTCCGGGCGCCGCTCGGCCTCACCGATGCCGAGCGGCGCGACCTGGTGGCGTTCCTCAAGGCCTTGACGGATCCCTCGGCGCGAGACTTGACCTCGCTCATCCCCGCAACGGTGCCGAGCGGGCTGCCGGTCGAGCCGTGAAGCCCGGCGCGCCTACTGAAGCGCCTGGCGCTCCGCCCTCAGGAACGCCGCGAGCGCCGCGATCTCCTGGGGCTTGAGACCGAGGTCGGGCATCCGGAACGTGCCGCTCTGCGGAGCGATCGCCGGATTGGCGAGGAACAGCTTTAAATAGTCCGCGGGCCAACGGCGGCCGGTCAGCTCCGGCCCGACTGCGACGGTGCCGCTTCCCTCGATGTCCCCATGGACGTGACAGGTGACGCACCCCTTGGCCACGAAGAGTCGCCGTCCCCGCTCGCTCTCGGGCGGCGACACCGGCGCCTGGGCCCCGGGGGCGATCGCCAGCAGGGGCAGGAGCGTGATCCGGCTGTTCCCGAACCCGCTGTAGATGGTGATCGTCCACTCGCCGGGGCGGGGCAGGGTCAGCGAGGCGACGTACTGCCCGGGCTCCCTGCCCGGCGTCGCCATCGCTTGGGCAGTGACGTCGCCCGCGCGGGCCTCGATTCTGGCCCGGAGACCGCTGAGCCGGGTGACGCCGTGTTGCCGCACGGTGAATGTCAGAGCGACCGGCCGATCCGCTACGACGTAGTCGGGTAGCTCCTCAACGGTGATCGCCGCCCACCCGCCGGGGTAGGCGCTGATCAGCCACACCAGTAACAGGACTCGCAACATGGCGCCCCCTTCGTGGTTTCGTTCTGTTTCGATGCCGCGAGCCCGCCGGAGGTTTAAGGCTTCGCACCGCTTGCCTGGGTTCTCGGGCCCGCTTCACCGGCCCTATATTCTGGCTTCGTGCCCCCGGATATCCCCGCCGACCTCGAGGCGGCGCTCGCCGAGCGCTACGAGCTCCGTCAAGTGCTCGGCCGCGGCGGCATGGCGACCGTGTACCTGGCGTACGACCGCAAGCATCGGCGCGGCGTCGCGCTCAAAGTGCTCCTGCCCGGCCTCGCCGCCTTTCTCGGCGTCGAGCGGTTCCTGAAGGAGATCCAGGTCGCCGCCCACCTCACCCACCCACACATCCTCGCCTTACACGATTCGGGCGAAGCGGGCGGGTTCCTCTATTACGTCATGCCGTACATCGACGGCGGGTCGCTGCGCCAGCAGCTCGCAGGCGGGGCGCGCCTGCGCGCCGAGCGCGCGCTGGCGATCGCGGCGCCGGTGGCCGATGCGCTCTCCTACGCGCACCGCATGGGCGTCCTGCACCGGGACATCAAGCCGGAGAACATCCTGTTCTCGCAGGGTCATCCGATCGTGGCGGACTTCGGGATCGCCAAGGCGATCAGTACGGCCGGCGGCGCGAACCTGACCCGCACGGGCTTCCCGGTCGGGACGCCGGGGTACATGAGCCCCGAGCAGGCCGCCGGGCTGACCGATCTCGACGAGCGGACCGACGTCTACAGCCTGACGGTGGTGATCTACGAGATGCTGGTGGGCGAGGTCCCCGGTCGCTGGCCAACGGAGGATGCGGTGCGGACGGGGCGGTTCCTCGAAGCGGCCGCGACGCACCGCACGCGGCTGACGGAGGCGGGTAGCCGGATCGAGGGGGCGCTGGTACGCGGCCTGGCGATCCGGCACGACCAGCGCACGCCGACGCCCGGGGCGGTCATGGATGAGCTCGCGGGCAGAGCGACGGAGGGAGCACCGCGACGTCGCTTCAGCGGGGACGAAGTTCAGCAGATCGTCAAGCGCGCGACCGAGCTCGAGGCGACGACCCCGACGGCGAGCGGGGCGATGACAATCGGCGGCGTCGAAGCCCTGGCGGCCGAGGTGGGGATCGCGCCGGAGGTCGTGCGGGCGGCGGCGCGCGCGGTGGCACCCGCAGGCCCAGCGCCCACTCCGGTCGAAGCGCCACGGCCCAACCGCTGGCTGGGGGGTCCCACGACGCTCCGGTTCGAGCGCGTCGTCGAGGGCGAGCTGCCGGACACCGAATGGCCGATGATGGTCGACGAGATCCGTCGCATGCTGACGAACGTCGGGCAGGTGAGCCAGTTCGGACGCTCGTTCTCCTGGGTCGCCACGCGCCGTGGCGCGTCGCAGCGAGATTTGGAAATCGTCGTGTCGGTCCGTGGAGGCGCCACCCGTATCACGATCCACGAGAACCTCGCCTCGCTCATCGGCGCGATCTACGGCGGTATCGGCGGCGGGATGGGCGGCGGTGGGATGGGGCCGATCATCGGAGTCTTCGCGGGCGCGTTGCACGTGACGGGGGCTGTGATCGCGGCGGTCGTGCCGCTGTGGCTGCTCACCACGTTCGCGACCGCGCGGACGGTCTTCTACTACAGCACGAGGCGGCGGGTGCGCGAGCTGGAGCGATTGGCCGACGGATTGGCGTCGCTCGCCCGCGAGCTGGTTCCGGAGCGGCACGCGCTGCGCAATCCCGAGCGATAACCGTTGCGGTGACGCCGGGATCAGTGCCCGAGCGCCCGCTCGGACGTCGCCTTCTCCCGCCCCAGGTCTGCCCGCATCTGGTCCCGCAGCTTGCCGATCACTTTTCCGCGGATGTTGAGGAGGCCGCTCGGCAGATTGTCGAACCGCAAGCGCCGCAGCAGGATCAGATAGATCCCTGGCTTGCCGGCCGAGGTCGGCCGGTCGACGACGGTCATCAGGTCGAGTGCGGCCTCGAAGTAGTGGTCCGCGTAGATCTGTTTGCCGGCCACGAGAGTGGCTCCGGCGAGCTCCGGCGGCCCATACACGGCCAGGTGGGTGATGCCGAGAATTGGCCGCAGGCTCGGCAACGCGTCCTCCGACCAGTAGAGCACTTCGACCAAGCCGTTGAGCTTGCCATGCGGATACGTCGCCAGATACGTCTGGAACGAGGGGACGTACTGGTACACGTAAGGGGACTGTCCGAGCAGCGCGGCGAACGCGTCGCTGGCGCGGACGTTGCCACGATCATCGTACACCACCATCGCCGTGTCCCCGCGGGTGCGATAGTCGGTGACGTACTCCAGCAGGCGGCGGCGCGCATACGCGTTCACCTGAGCCTGCGGATCGGCGGCCGACCAGTCGATCGCTTCGCGGATCCGCTGCATCTCCGTCGCCGGCAGCTTGATCTTGCAGTCGCCCGGGCGGCAGTGCTTCAGCTCGGCGACGTCGCGGCTGTCGACGGTGAGCGCCGCGACGTCCGCCGCCGTGGCCGGGTCTGAGAAGATGCCGAACCGCGTGCGGGTCGGCGTGCGGAGCGAGGTCGGGAAGTCCTCCACACGACCGACGAAGAACTCGCGGGAGACGTTGGCCGTGATGATGCCGAACACCGCGACGTCGCGTTTGTTCTGGGTGTCGAGGACCTTCACGACTGCGTCGCCTCGCTGTACGTCAGCGAGTTGCGTCGAATCGAGGCCGATGCTCTGGCGGAGGAATTGCTCCAGGGTCGCCGGCAGTTGTTGCCCGGATGTCGGCCCCGCCGCGGCGAGACCGCCGATCAGCGCGGCGCCGACGATCACTCGTTTCCTGTCCACAAGCACGCTCCGGCTTTAGCGACGTGCCGCGCTGAGCCCATCCTTCAGCATCGAAGAGTGGCTACTGCTGGCGCGTGAACACGGCGCGCCACCCCCGGTCCAACGCCACCCACGTGAAATGATTCTGATCGAGCACGCTCAGGACAGAGGACTGGACGAGCTTCTGGCCGGGGCTCGTGCCCGCCGCGGTCGCGACGGGACTGAAGGTGACGAGCGGTTCGCCCGCGTCCAGGGTCCCTGTCATGAATTCCGGTGCAGAGCCGCCATTGTACACCGCGCTGCTGAAGAACCGGTCGCTTCCCGGGTCGAACCCGAGGACCCCTTGGCCCTGAATCGTGGAGTGATCCAGCTGCTCGGTCCACTGCAGGCGCAGGTCATCGAACAGTGTCTTCACCACGCGCGTTCCCGACGCGTCGGGCGCACCGTCAAAGTTGCCGGCGAACCACATCTCGAACCGCCAGGTTCCAACCAGGCTGCGGAGCATGCCGCGGGCCGGGTCCAGGTGAGCCGGCTCGAGCGATAGCGCCGCTGCCGGGTCGGTCGTCCGATTGAGGCGCTCGCCACCCTGTGCGGCGAGGCGCCGCGGAGCGGTCGCCGCAACGGCGAGAATGCCTATCGCGGCGGCGACATATCCCCGGCGGTACAGCGCGTCGATGCTCATGGCTGGGAGTTTTGCAGGGGCTGTGCCACGGCGATCATGCCTGAAATCGTGCAGCCGCTTGGAGCGGTAGCCGAGGGTTGACGGGCGTCTCGCCTGCACTCTTGCAAGCTGCACGCGCTCAAGCCGCGAGGATCTTCCCGAGGTTTTCGAGTATCGCCTTGAGTTGACTCTGCACCCGGCGCTTCTCCAAGAAACGACCGCGCAGCCACCCCGCGAGGGACCGCGGGGTCCACACGTCCCGAATCGTAATGGCTGTCGCGCCCGCCCCGGCGTCGAGACGAAAGAACGTCTTCCAACCTTTCCGCTGACCTCGCTCCACCCAGCCGAACGTGGTCGGCGGAGTGAAATCGACTATCTCGAATTCGGTCTGACGTGCGCCGAAGCGCGCCGTGAACCGGGCTCCCTTCTTGAGTGGCCCCTGGCTTTGGACGCCGTCGCATCCGGGTAGCCATTGGGCGATGCGCTGTGGGTCGGTGAGCAGCGCGAAGACCCGATCCACCGGGGCGCGGACGGAATTGATGAGCGTATGGCTGACGGGCTGCATCGCCCTTGATCATGCAGGAGCGGAACGGCCTGCACAAGGCGCGCGACCGCCACACCGGTGACGACGCCCTCGTTCCAAAAGGCCGCGGGCCGCGAAACGGTGCACGCGGCGACCAACCCCGCGCGACGTTCGACCCGCACGCGGGTGGCATCGGTCACGGCCGCGGGCGTTGCTCCACCGTAGGTAGTCAGCCATGGAGCCACCCCTCCAAGAACAGCCCGTCGCATGGGCCCGCCTGCGAGTGGACGTCAACTGTGGTCTCCGACGCGGCGCGTGGTACCGAATCGTCCAGGTCGCTGGAAACGACGCCGTGCTCGAGCTGACTCCCGAGCCGGTGCCGGTGCCTCGCCGCTTGCTCGAAACCGTGTTCCACCGGCCGTTTCGCTGGTCCGTGGTACCGCGTCCCCACGACGCCCTCAATGTGCCGAGCGACTGGGGCTCCAGCTACGCGGTGTGCCCGGTGTGTCGCACCCGCGCGCCCGTCGCCGGTCGCCCCGTCGACCTGCGCTGCCCGCGCTGCCACGGCGTCTTCGGCGTCGCGTGGGGCGAGCGGTACCTGGCGCCCGGCCGCGACGTCTGACGGCCAGTCTACCCCCACCTCCGTCCCACTCAGCCAGGCAGCCGGTTCACACGTAGTCCCGTAGAGCGCTCGGCGTTGTCGCGAGCGCGAACCTTCCCTGCGTGAGGAGGTTGCCAGTGGACAAGACGAGGCTACCTTCAGGGCGTCCAATCAAGTGACGCCGCGACACCCAAGTGGTTTTTCAGCACCCTGCTAGACCACGCGTCCCTGTTGCAGCACCTCGATTACCGATACTCGAGCTCGCGCCGCGTGTAGATCTCGCCGCTCCGGGCGACCAGGGCGATGCGACGCACGTTACGGATGTCGGCGAGCGGATCGGCATCCAGCACTACGAGGTCCGCGACGGCGCCTGCGGTGAGCGTGCCTGCGCTGTCGAGGGCGGCGCCGGCCGCACGCGCCGCGTTGCGGGTCGCCGCCAGCAGGACGTCCACCGGTCTGAGCCCCGCCGCCTGCATCGCCTCGAGCTCCGCGAACACCGCAGCGCCATGTAGCGTGAGCGGGTTGCCGGCGTCTGTGCCGAGCGCCACCGGAATCCCGGCGTCGTGCACGCGCTTGAGGTTCGCCAGCCCCTGGGCCAGCGTGCGCGCCGTGCGGGCGGACCGCTCTGCGACCGCGGCGGCGCCGAGGCGCTGCGCCGGGGCCACCGTGTCGGTCGCCAGGGCTTTGGCGCGAGTCGCCGGGTCGACGCATGCGAGTGGCTGAAGGTCTCGCTCGAACCGGCGCGCCGCCACCTGGCGGTAGCCGTCGGGCACCGTGAGCGTCGGCACGTAGATCGTTCCCCCGCGTCGCGCGAGCGTGAGGAACTCGTCGTCCACCGGCCCCGACCAGACCGAGTGCACCAGCACCCGCGCCCCGGCCTGCATCGCGTCCTTCGCCTCCCACAACCCGGTAGCGTGCACGATGAGCGGCAGCCCGACTTGTCGCGCCTCGTCCCCTGCGGCGTGCACCAATGCGGAGACCCGGGCCGTGTCGGGAGGCTGGGGCGGCATGATGTACCACACCTTGACCGCCGCGGCACCCCAGGCCCTGTGGGCGCGCACCGCCGCGCGCACCGCGGTCTCATCCGACATGTAAATGAACTGGCGCTGATCGGGGAGGTTGAGCCAGAAGTCGATCGTCGAGAGCAGCGGACCCGCGGCCACGACGCGCGGAGCGGTGGTGCTGCGGGCGGTCCGCTCCTGGAGCTCGAGCGTCCATGGGTAGCCGCCCACGTCGAACACCGCGGTGACGCCGCTGCAGAGGTAGGAGCGGTAGAAGCGCTCCGGCGTTGCGTGCAGCTCCGCTTCGACCTGCTCGTAGGGGTAGCGGTCTCGCAGGTCCAGCGCATCGGGTCGCCCGTCCACCCAGCCGGTCTGGGAGAAGTGCACGTGAGCGTCGATCAGTCCCGGGATGATCCATTTCCCGGTGGCGCTCACGGTGTCGGCATCGGCCGGCACGGGACAGGCGGCGCGCGATCCCGCGCAGGCGATCCGGCCGCCCCGCATCACGACCACGGCGTTGGCGAGCGGAGCAGCGCCCGTGCCGTCCACGAGCGTACCGCCGACGAGCGCCATCGCAGGGGGTGGCACGTTCGCCGTGGGGAACGCCGTCGTGACGGCCACCCTCCAGCCGGCAGGGGTGCGCACGAAGACGCGCTCGCTCACGCCTCGGGCGCTCCCGCTCGAATCCACCACGCGGTAGCGGTACACGCCGTAGGCGACGTCGGGCGACACAGGGACGAGGCGCAGGTGCGTCGCGACCAGCGTGTCCGGCCACCCGGCGCCCGTGCCGCGTGCGAAGTCGTCATAGCCCTGTCGCAGCCCGTCGGGCCCCACCCGCGCGAGCGCCGGAGTGTGGAGGTAGCGCGAGAGATATGCGGCGCGGTCACGCGCGTGGATCGCCGCGATGTTGGCGCGGAACGCGTCGAGCGGCGTATCCTGTGCCGCCAGGCGGGTGGCGGTAACGAGCAGGGTCACCAGGGTGAAGCGACTCATAGGCTTCTCAGTGCCAGAGGTGGTAGAGCGTATAGATCGCCAGGCCAACCAGGCCGCCCACCAACGTCCCGTTGATCCGGACGAACTGCAAGTCACGTCCGACCGCCAGCTCGAACCGTCGGGAGGTCGCCTCCGGGTCCCAGCCCGCCACCGTCTGGGCGATGAAGTCCCCGATCTCCTGTCGGTACTGCTCGACGACCGATACCGTCAGATCGATCACCAGCGCGTCGATTTCCTCGAGCAGCGCGCTATTGGCGGCCACGGCGGCGCCGAACGCGCTGATCCCCTGCTCGAGCGGACGCGGCGCTGTCGCGCTCGCCTGCGTGGCGTAGGTCACGATGGCACGACGCGTCGTCTCCCACAACCGGGCCGACAGCTCGGCCGCGCCCGGCTCGGCGAGCCAGTCTTGCTTCATGGCTTCGGTGCGCGCGATGGCCTCGGGTGAATGCTCCAGCCGGTCGATGAGGTCGCGCAGCGCGGCGTCGAACGTCGCCCGCAGCGGATGCCCGGGGTGGGTCGCGATCTGGCGCAGCAACCGCTCGATCGCCCCGACGATCCGCTCGTAGATCTTCTCGTCCACGACGCCCGGGACCCACCACGGGCTCTCGGCGCGGACCTGGTCCCGGATCAGATCGCGGTTGTCGTGCACCGCCTGTGCCGCGAGCCGGACGGCTTCGCTCAACAGCTCCTGATGCCCATCGGCCACGAGCAGGAGCGAGAGCGTCTTGCCAAGCGCGGGGGCCACTCGGGTCGCGCGCAAGCGGGCGCTCACCACCTGGTGCACCAGCCGGCGCATCTCGTCGTCCGGCAGCGCCTCGAGCGTCTTGGCGACGCCGCTCGCTACATGCAGGGCCACCCGGCGGGCGTTCTCGGGCTGGCTGAGCCAGCGCGCGGCGCGCTCGGCGAGGTGCATCGTCTGGAGCTTGGCGGCGATCACGTCGCGGGACAGGAAGTGGTTCTGCACGAAGTTCCCGAGGATGCGGCCGATGCGCTCTTTTCGGGTCGCCACGATCGCCGTGTGGGGGATCGGCAGACCGAGGGGCCGGCGGAACAACGCCGTGACGGCGAACCAGTCGGCGAGGCCGCCGACGAGCGAAGCCTCCGCGGTGGCGCGCACGTAGCCGAGCCAGGGGTACCGGCTCTCGAACGCGGTCGCCGCGCCGAACACCGCCCCCGCCAGGGCCAAGAGTCCGGTAGCTCGCCGCTTCATCGCGTCGAGCTGGGCTTGCCGCACGGCGTCGTCGGGGCGCGACCAGACGGGGGTTGGGACCGTCATTCGAGATGGGCAAGATAACCTGGAAGCCGGGAGCGTTCACGCCGCGGCTCGTCGACGAGTGCGTAGCCTGCGCCCGACAGGTAGGTTACCGGAAGATCATGCTCTGGACGAACGAGCTGCTCCACGCCGCCCGGCATACCTACGAGAAGGCCGCCTTCTCGGAGCGGGGGTGGTGACCGCGCCGCGCCGCTTTCAGGATCATTTCTCCGATGTCGCGGCCGCCTACGCGGCTCATCGGCCGACGTACCCCGCCGCCTTGGTGGATTTCCTTGCCGAGACTGCTCCGCGGCGCGAGCTCGCCTGGGATGCCGGGTGCGGATCGGGCCAGCTCTCGGTGCTGCTGGCGGATCGCTTCGCGCGCGTGATCGCGACCGATGCAAGCCCCGAGCAAATCGCTCACGCAGCGCCACACCCGAACGTGGCATACGCGTGCGCGCCCGCGGAAGCGTGCGGGCTGCCCCAGCGTATCGCAGACCTCGCCGTGGCCGCGCAAGCCGCGCACTGGTTCGATCTCCCCGCTTACTACGCGGAGGTGAGGCGCGTCGGGCGACCTGGGTCGGTCGTCGCCCTGGTGACCTATGGGCTGGTACGCGTCGATCACGCGATCGATCGCCTGGTCGATCGCTTCTATGTGGAGGTCTTGGGCTCGTACTGGCCGCCCGAGCGGCGGCACGTCGCGGACGGCTACCGCTCGCTGCCGTTTCCCTTCGACGAAATCGTCACGCCGCATTGCGAGATCCAGGCAAGCTGGGCGCTTGCCGATCTGATCGGGTACTTGGAGACGTGGTCGGCGGTGTGGGCGCTGGAGCGGGCGGTGGGGCCTGCACCGTTCGAGGCGTTTCGGCGCGAGCTCGCCCACGCCTGGGGCGCCGACGCGACAGCCCGGCCCGCCCGCTGGACGCTCGCGACCCGCGTCGGGCGGCTGTAGACGGAGGGTATTTGGACTGGACCAACGGCCTTCTCCTACTCTAGTTTTGCAGTCATGACGCCCCGCAAACGCAGCGTCCCGTCATCCAACGCTCGCGACGTCGCGACGGAGCTCCGCGACAGCGACCAGGCCTTCCGCTTGATCGTGGAGAACGTGCAAGACTACGCGATCTTCATGCTCGACGTCGCCGGGCGGGTGAAGAGCTGGAACGTCGGCGCCCAGCGGATCAAGGGATACTCGGCCGAAGAGATCATGGGGCAGCATTTTTCCCGCTTTTACGTTCCGGAGGACGTGCAGGCGCGGAAACCCGAACACGAGCTCCAGGTGGCCGCGGCGGAGGGGCGGTGCGAAGACGAGGGCTGGCGTGTGCGCCAGGATGGCTCCCGCTTCTGGGCGAACGTCGTCATCACCGCCTTGCGGAGCGCCGACGGCGCGCTGCTCGGCTTCGCGAAAGTCACGCGCGACCTGACCGGGCGCCACCGGGCGGAACAGGCTCTGCGGGAGACGGAAGAGCGGTTGCGGCTGCTGGTGGACGGCGGGAAGGAGTATGCGCTGCTCATGCTCGATCCCGCAGGGCGGGTGGTGAGCTGGAACGCGGGGGCCGAGCGCATCGAGGGGTACTCGGTCCAGGAGATTCTTGGACAGCACATTTCCCGGTTTTATCCGCCGCAGGATGTGCAGGCGGGCAAAGCAGAGCGGGGGCTGCAGGTAGCCGCGGCGGAGGGGCGGTGGGAAGACGAAGGGTGGCGAGTCCGCAAGGACGGCTCCCGCTTCTGGGCGAACGTCGTCATCACCGCCTTGCGGAGCACCGACGGCGCGCTGCTCGGTTTTGCCAAGCTCACCCGCGACCTCACCGAGCGGCGCCGGACGGAAACGGCGCTACGGCAAAACGAGGAGCGGCTCCGCCTGATGGTGGAGAGTGTGAGGGATTACGCGATCCTCGCGCTCGACCGCGAGGGACGAGTCATCAGCTGGAACACCGGTGCCGAACGGATCGAGGGATACCGTACGGAGGAGATTCTCGGCCGGCACTTCTCCCGCTTCTATCAGGCGGAGGACGTGGCCCAGGGAAAGCCGGAGTGGGAGCTCGAGCGGGCGGCCAGGGAAGGGCAGTTCGAAGACGAAGGGTGGCGGGTGCGCAAAGACGGCTCCCGCTTCTGGGCCAACGTGGTGATCACGCCGATCCGGGACGCCCAGGGCGTCCTGATGGGCTTCGCCAAGGTCACCAAGGATCTCACCGAGCGCCGGCGGGCCGAAGCGGAGCTACGCCGCCAGAAGGGGTTCATCGAGCAGCTGATCAACTCGAGCACGGACGGGATCCTGGCGTTCGACCGGGAGTCCCGCTGCACCCTGTGGAGCGACGGCATGGCACGGATCAGCGGCCTGCGCGCCGAGGAAGTCTTGGGGCGGCCGGCGCTCGAGGTGTTCCCGTTCTTCAAGGACACCGGCGAGGACAAGCACTTCGCGGCGGCCTTCGAAGGCCGGACGGTCACTGCGGAAGGCGGCCGCTACAGCGCGCGCGAGCCCGCAGCCCGCTCCGTCTTCGAGGCGCAGTACTCACCACTTATCGGCGACAGCGGACAGATCGTGGGGGTACTGGCCATCGTGCGGGACGTGACCGAGCGGAAGCGTGTCGAGCAGGAGCTCGCCCGGTCCAACGCCGAGCTCGAGAAGTTCAGCTATTCCGTCTCGCACGATCTCCGCGCGCCGTTGCGCGCCATCGACGGATTTGCCCGGGCGTTGCACGAGGACCATGGGTCGAACCTCAACGCCGACGGTCAGCGTCTGCTGGGGGTGATCCGCGACAGCGCCCAGCGCATGGGTCAGCTCATCGATGCGCTGCTCAACTTCTCACGCGTAGGCCGGCAGCCCCTGGTCACGACGTCCGTCGACCTCACGGCGCTGGCGGAGTCGGTCGTGGACGAGCTGCGGCGCACCGCCAACGGCGTTGCCGTGGAAGTCACCCTCCACCCCTTGCCCACGGTCGCTGGGGACGCGACGCTGTTGCGCCTGGTGCTCGCCAATCTTCTCGGCAACGCCTTCAAGTTCAGCCGCAATCGCTCGCATCCGCGGGTCGAAATCGGGGCGCGGCGGGAGGGAAGTGAAGTCACCTGCTACGTGAAGGACAACGGCGCCGGATTCGACATGCGCTTCAAGGACAAACTGTTCGGCGTGTTCCAGCGGCTGCACCACGTGGAGGAGTTCGAGGGGACCGGAATCGGGCTCGCCCTCGCCCAGCGCATCATCGATCGCCACGGCGGGCGGATCTGGGCGGAGGGAAAGTTGAACGAAGGCGCGACCTTCTCCTTCTCCCTTCCCAAGGCGGCGCCCACCGCCTAGTATTCGTCCCCGTGACTCTGCACCACGCGGCCTCGACGCGATTTGCGTTTTACCGCTGCAACGACCCCCGGGAGCGGTGGGCGCGTGTGTGTGATCAGCTGACGTAGCCACAGGTCACCCCGATGTCGTTCCGGCTCCCGAGCATGGCGGGGGCATTTTTTTTACCAGTGAAGTGAATGGAGACGAGGCGCCTTCCCTGGCCACCCCGCGGCGATCGCCGCCGACGCACCCCAGCGAGATCGAGCGCTGGCGTGAGGAAATCGACCACGTGGACCGCGTGCTGGTGCGCCTGCTGAACCTGCGGGCGCGCCTCGCCCTCAAGATCGCGGGGTCGAAGCGCGCCGCGGGGCTCCCACTGCACGCCCCGGCGCGCGAACGGGACGTACTCGCCAACGTCGCCGCAGCGAACCTCGGCCCGCTGGATGGGCCGGCGGTGCAAGCAGTGTTCCGACGCATCGTCCGCGAATCGCGGCGCCTGGAGGAGGATCAGTTCAGGACGCCACAGTGATCCGCAGGTATCCGGGTCGAGGGCCGCGACGTCGCAGCTCGCGGGCTCGAGCGGCGCAGAGCCTAGTACGCCGAGGCGTGTCGAGTTTAGATTCCCACGCCTATGGCCGACGCTGCGACGCGACCCAGCAAGCCTGCGATTACCCCCGGCGCCTGGCAGGAAGCCCGGGGCCTGATCTACGCCCACCGCAAGCGGCTGTCGCTGGGGCTCGTGCTCCTGCTCGTCAACCGGATCGCGGGGTTCGTGCTGCCCGCGTCCCCCAAATGGGTCATCGACCGCGTGATCGGCCAGCACCGCCCGGAGCTGCTCCTGCCGCTGGCCGTGGCCGCGGGCGTGGCGACGCTGGTGCAGGCGGCCACCGGCTTCGGCTTGTCGCAGATCCTCGGGGTCGCGGCGCAGCGCGCCATCACCGACATGCGCCGCACGGTCCAGGCGTACGTCCTGCGTCTGCCGGTCAGCTACTTCGATTCGACCAAGAGCGGCATCCTCATCTCGCGCATCATGACCGATGCCGAGGGCATCCGCAACCTCGTCGGCACGGGACTGGTGCAGCTGATCGGCGGCTTGCTCACGGGAGCGGCGGCGTTGGTCGTCCTCTTCTTCCTGAACTGGCGGCTCACGGCGATCGCGATCCTCATTCTCGGCTGCTTCGGCGGCGGCATGGCGTTCGCGTTCACCAAGCTGCGGCCGCTGTTCCGGGAGCGCGGCAAGCTCAACGCCGAGGTGACGGGACGGCTCGGCGAGACGCTCGGCGGCATCCGCATCGTCAAGGCCTACCGCGCGGAGCGGGGCGAGCGGCTGGTGTTCACGCGGGGCGCGAACACCCTGTTTCGCAACATCGCCGCCACGATGACGGGTATCTCCGCCGTGGGCTCGTTCGCCACACTCATCGTCGGCGCCATCGGCATCCTGATGATCCTGGAGGGCGGTCATGCGGTGCTCACCGGCGCCATGACGCTGGGCGATCTCTTCATGTACGCCATCTTTGTCGGCCTCGTGGCGCTGCCGCTCATCAACATCGCGTCGATCGGGACGCAGATCACCGAGGCGTTCGCGGGCCTCGACCGGATCCGGGAGATCCGCCGGCTCGCGACCGAGGACGCCGAAGACGGCGCCCGTCCAGCGCTGGCGGAGGTGGAGGGGGATGTCGTCTTCGACGCTGTGAGCTTCGCCTACGTGCCGGGGAAGGACGTGCTACGACACGTCTCGTTCCACGCGCCCCCCGGCTCCACCACGGCGCTCGTGGGGTCGTCAGGGGCGGGGAAGAGCACGCTCATCAGCCTGGTGCTCGCGTTCAGCCGCCCCGGCGCCGGGCGCGTCCTGGTGGACGGACGCGACCTCGCCACAGTGCGGCTGGCCGAGTATCGCCGGCAGCTGGGGGTCGTGCTCCAGGACAACTTCCTGTTCGATGGCACGATCGCCGAGAACATCGCGTTCGCCCGCCCCCACGCGACGCGCGAGGAGATCGACGCGGCAGGCCGCATCGCCCACTGCGACGACTTCGTGCGCCGTTTCGAAAAGGGCTACGACACGGTCGTCGGCGAGCGGGGCGTGAAGCTGTCGGGCGGCGAGCGCCAACGGGTCTCCATCGCGCGGGCGATCCTGGCCGATCCGCGGATCCTGATCCTCGACGAGGCCACGTCCAGTCTCGATTCGGAGAGCGAGGCGGCCATCCAAGACGGGCTGCGCACGCTGCGGCGCGGTCGCACGACCTTCGTGATCGCTCACCGGCTTTCGACCATCCGCAGCGCCGAGCAGATCCTAGTGATGGAAGGGGGCGAGATCGTCGAGCGCGGCACCCACGCGGAGCTGCTGGCGAAGCACGGGCGCTATCGCCAGCTGTACGATAAACAGTACCACTTCGAGCAGGACCTGTTCATCAACCCCGGCGAAGACTTCACGCCGGAGCCCGAAACGCCGGTGGTGACGACCCCGGTAACCCCGCCTACCAGGCTCTGAGCCCGCTCCGACAGCTCTGCTGCGTGTCTGCAACACTGCCGCGATTGGCTCACACTGATTATGGTGTGGTCGAGCCGATCACACAGAGAGCGTGCGCGCATGTCCGAAACGCAGTGGGCTCGCTTGGCCGAGGATGCGAATTACGGCGTGCGTCGTGGGGCGTGGTATCGCGTGGCGGACCTGACCTCGAGCGACGCCGTGCTCGACGTGAATCACAAGCAGATCGCGCTACCGCGCGGGTCCGTCAAGCTGAGAACCAAGCTGCCCCGGGCGTGGACCATTGTGCCGCGTCCCCACGACGCGAGGCACGTGCCGGAGACGTGGGCCGACAAGTACGCGGTGTGTCCCAGCTGCCGCAACCGCGCCGCGCTCATGGGGAATCCACACACGCTGCGCTGCGCGCGTTGCAGTGGGGTGTTTCAGGTCGCTTGGGAGGAGTGGTTCCTCGCCGCACCGTGATCGGGGTGCGCGCCGCTCAGCCGACGTTCACCGGCTCGAGCGGCTGTGCTTCCTCGGACTTCAGGTAGGCGTGGTGGTCGTGGTACAGCGCTCCCTCCGGGAGCCACTGCCACAGGGGGCCGAGGTCCCGTCGTACCCGCTCCACATAGAACTGGGGGATCTCGGTCGTCTCCTGGTCGAAGTAGCGCTGGATCTGGGGG
>Ga0209237_1000568_pt1 | contig 21141 bp, 24 predicted proteins | sample GraSoi013_1_40cm_2_FD_185820 | JGI IMG/M metagenome (GOLD analysis project Ga0209237, IMG submission 185820) | Grasslands soil microbial communities from the Angelo Coastal Reserve, California, USA - Sample 10_02_2013_1_40cm (SPAdes) (version 2) | ecosystem: Environmental > Terrestrial > Soil >... | reverse complement strand
GTCTATAGTGTTATCTCTCGTCCGACCCCCAGAGACTTCGCCTTTGTGTACGCGACGGCCGCCGTTGAGACGTCCTCGATGGCCAGCCCCACTGACTTGAAGAGCGTTATCTCTTCGGGTTTCTCCCTACCCCGCTTGAGACCCAGAACCACCTCCCCCAGCTCGCCGTAGATCATCTCCTTTGAGAAACGTCCCTCCGCCATCGGAATCAGGAAATCTCCCGCCTCCTTCAGGTTGGCCTCCAAGGAATCGACGATGATTCTCGCGGAGGAGACCACCCTTTCATCCAGTTCCCTGGCCTGAGGAGAATGCGAGCCTATCCCGTTGATGTGGGTCCCCCTCCTCACCCAACTCCCGTCAAAGACCGGAGTCTTTGACGTCGTCGCCGTGACGACGATGTCGCTCATTGCCACCTCCTGCGGCCTTCCCGGCCTAACCTTGATTCCCGTCTTCTTGCTCATCCTCTTGCAGAAATCCTCGCACCTCTTCGAATCGCGCGAGTTTACGACTGCCCCATCTAACCTTCGCACCTCGGAGATCGCCAGGAGGTGGGTCTCCCCCTGGACCCCTGAACCGAAGATCCCCATCGTCGAGGCGTCTTCCCTGGCCATGTACTTCGTCGCCACCGCACTCGCGGCCGCAGTTCTGACGGCAGTCACGTAGGTGCCGTCCACGATGGCCATCGGCATTCCACTCTTAGCGTCGAGGAGAAGTATCGAACCGATAACCGTCGGGAGGCCAAACTTCTCTCTGTTCGTCCCGAAGGCCGAGACGACCTTGATTCCCAGCTGGTCCTTCCCGGGGAGGTATGCCGGCATGAACGCGGTCACACCTTCGTGGGCTTCCACCCTGATTGTGAGGCGGACGGGCATCACGGCCTTCCCCGAGCCGAGGTCTCGGAAGGCCCCCTCCACCGCCTCTATCGCTGTGGGGTAGTCCAGGACGCCCACGAGGTCCTCGGCATCCAAGATGAGGGTCATCTCAACGCAACTCCCGTCCGCCCGAGGGGCGATTACCTGGTCGAGCCTCAGCCGCGATCAGGTCTATCTTTGTGATCACTCCTTCGATTTCTTCTCCTACGGAAACGAGCACGGCCGGGACATAACCGAAGAGTGAGAGTAGGGCTCCAGTCGGGGTATCGCCGTTGACGACTGGAAGGGCAGGCCCCATGAATTTTCTGACCGGTTGAGACAAGACCTTCACCGGCTCGCGACTCTCGGCCAACAGGGTAAGGATGCCACTCTCTGTAACTGAACCGACGGAGCGCCCACCCTCCAGTACGGGCATCTGGGAGATGCCGCGCTTCTTCATCAGCGCGATGCAGTCCGAGAGCTTCTCGGCTGTCTGCACACTAATCACGGGTGACGACATTACATCGGCAGCCTTCTTCTCCGCGGTCGCCCTGCTCGAAGTGAGAGCCTCCGAGATCGCCTTCAGCGAGCTGAACGCTGGGTCAACCATCCCTGCCTCTATCTTCGCGATGAGGGACTGGCTTACCCCCGCCTCACGCGCCAGCCTCGCCTGCGTCATCCCAAGCTGAAGCCTGAGCCTCTTGAGCTGCTTCGGGTCGACGAGCGCGAAGGCCATTATTCTTATCGGAATAATCTTGTCAAGAGGTTATTTATACTATTATCGACAAGTCTGAGCGAGATATGACATCAACCATACCGACGGAGCCTATCGGGAGCATCCCGAGGCCTCGCGAGCTGCTGCAGGCAGTACATGATCACGCCGCGGGGAAGACTTCGCTTCACACGCTTGAGGGTGCCTACGACGATGCCATCAGGGAGACAATCAGGCAGTTCGAGGCTACAGGCTCGCCGATAATTACGGATGGGGAGCAGAGCAAGCCGAGCTTCGCCACGTACCCCGTCGCGGGCGGAAGGAACATCGTCGAGTCAGGGGGGCTGGTGGTGACCTTCTCCGATAGGCACGTCCGGGCCCTACCGAAGCTCACCTCGGGGCCGTTCAGGTATCAGCAGTACGCTTCGGATTATGTGAAGAAGGCGAGGGGGTTCACCTCGCTTCCGCTTAAGCAGGCCGTAATCTCAGCCAGCCTTCTCTCCACGCTCTACCCAGAGAAATCCGTCCAGGGCTACTCGCGAGAGGCTTTCACTGAAGACCTCATACAGGAGGTCACGAAGGACATCAGCGGCAGCCTCAGGGCGGGGGCAGAAGTCGTGCAGGTCGACTTCACGGAGGCGCCTCTCGCGAGGAAGCTGGACCCGAGTGGCGAGCTGCTGAAGGAGTTCGTGGCGATAAACAACGAGGTATTCAGCAGGCTCAAGCCCGGGGAGCGGGAGAGAGTGGGCGTCCACGTCTGCAAGGGCGGCGACTGGGACTCGACGCATAGCGGAGAAGTGGACTACGCGGAGGTCCTCCCGGAGGTCTTCGAGCTGAAGGTCCCACGGTTCTACTTCGCAATCGCCGGTGAGGCAGACCCGGATCGCACCCTGAAGCTTCTGGCCGACTATGTAGAGGGGAGGAGGAAGATATTCGTCGGAGTCACGGACCCAATCAGCAAGGAGCAGGAGACACCCGAGGTCGTCGAGAGGCGAGTCATCAAGGCGGCGAAGCTCATCGACCTTAAGAACCTCGGCACGACAGATGACTGCGGCTTCGCGCCATTCGGGGACGACAGCTCCACGTCTAGGGAGCTTGCCTTCGCAAAGATACGCGCTAGGGTAGAGGGGACTCACAGGGCAGAGAAGAAACTTCGCTAGCTCCTTCCCGCCGCGCTCCCGCGGCCACCCTCGATGAGAGAGCCGTAGGTTCGTGAGAACTCGCTGCTGCCCAGCGGCGGAACCGACCCGATCTTGAGATTCTCCGTCACGTGCTCCGGCTGCTTGTGGCCCACAAGGGGAGCGATGACTGATGGGTGGACCGAACGCGGAAACTGCAGCAGGAAGCCGCTGCGCGTGTAACCCTCCTTCTGATAATCAGCCGAGAGGAGCCGCCCGTGGTCGAGTGGGGCGCTGGTGAAGATACCCACTCGAAGGCGTTCGGCGGCCTCGAGTACCGATAGCTGGTCATCCATCATCCTCTGATTCCGAGTGAACGCCTCCGTCATCCCCAGATTCAGGGGGAGCTGTATGAACCGGAATCCATGGTCCCCTCCACCGACGTTCCTGGCAACGTCGACTGCGTCATCCAGGTTCAAGTGTTCGGGGTGAGAATTGGGAACCCTGAATGAGTTCCACGTTGCGAGCCCGTAGTACCTCAGCCTCCCCCTCCGCCTCTCCTCCTCGTAATAGGTGAAAACAGCCTCGAGCCTCTCCAGAAAACGCCTGATCCCAATCTCCCTGAGCCACGCCTCCCCTGCGTTATGGAGGTACATCAGGTCCAGGGCGCCCACTCCGAGGTTTCTCAGGCTGCGCTCGAACTGGGCCTTGAGGAAGGGGACGGACGTGCTGTGCATTTCAGCTCCGATCTCGTCTGGCTTGAGAATCCCGGGCTTCACGAACTCTCTATGGACGTATGTCCAGAGGTCCATTGGGAGTTCTCCGTCGTTGGTGATGTAGCCGTTCTTCGAGGCGAGGAATAACTCCTCCCTCTTCACGGACCCCTCCCGAGCCAACCTCTGGAGCGCCCTGCCTACCGACCTCTCGCCTCTTTGAGCCCTGTAGTTTATCGCCGTGTCGATGACGTTAATCACGCCAGATTTCAGCGAAGTGAAGACGGCCTCCTCCACGAGCTGGTCTGTGTACGCGTCCGGGTCCCCAAGATACGTTCCGATCCCGAGCGACCCGAGGCTCAAAGATTCGAATGTCCTGAAGTGAGACCCTAGAGCGCTCTCCCCTTTGACCGATCTTTCGGCGAACTTCTTCGTTCCTTCGGGAGTGACGTAACCATCCAAGGTCAAGGTCTGATATCGATTCGGTAAGAGATTGATGGCTTAAGGACTGCGATGGCCTCCACACTAGAACAGGCGCCTGTGCACTCGTTCCTCGACCGGCGGAGAAGGACATCACTAGCTGAGCGAAGAGGAGGTCAGTCGCCTAGCTCCTGGTTCGAGCCTTTCGGGCACTGGCAGCAGGCTGAAGATAGGCACTCGGTCTTAATTCGCGGAGCCTCTCTCGCCTCAAGCCGCTCTTCGAGGTGAGGTCGAGGTCGACGACCACAGAGGTCGTCTTGTCTTGAGCCGTTCTCTCGGATAGCTCCATGACGTGCTCTTTCTTGTCGTAGACGAGGTCGATTACGGAGCTTCTCCCGAGAAACTTGGGAGGATGGTAGACATTCGGGGCGACGACCGGCACGCGATTCTCGAGGGCACGCGCCCTCAAGTAGACGAGCCAAGGCTCAGTCCCCCTCGCGGCTATGAAGGAAGGGACTACCAACAGCTCGGCCCCCATCAAGGTCAGAGTTCTGGCGCTCTCAGGGAAGACGACATCGTGGCAGACCAGGACACCGACCCTGGCACCGTCGACCGTGACGAGCTTGAATCCTGAACCCCCACTCGCCATTCTTTTCTCCCGCCGGTAGAGATGCACCTTGTCCTGACGAGAGAGAACGGACCCCCTCGGCGAGACCGTGAGGCTCGTAAGGTGCGTGCGACCGTCTCGAGACTCATAGTACGCTCCCAGGTTGATGTATGCGTCGAGCTCCTCCGCGAGTTTCGTGGATCGCCGAAGGATGTGGTCGTCGTCGTCCTTGAGAACTTTAGAGAGAAGCCAGTGCTCGGGGAGGCAGATCAGCCTCGCTCCCTTCTCGGCTGCGCCTCGAACCAGGGCTTCCGCATCTTTGAGCGCTCTGCCCGGGCTATTCCCGTAAATGCCGGTCTGAACGGCTGCGACCCTGATGCGGCCCAAAGAACCCCCCACATCACGCTGCGATCCCCTGGTATTTCTGGGTGGTCGGGCAAGGATATTACACACCATCCAGCAGCCCAAATTTGTGAAGGAGCAGGAGCCAGCCGACCCCTTGAAGGACATCAAGTCGTCCCGCGGCAGAGAGCTCGAGGGAAGGATAGTCATTCTCTGCGTGACTGGCAGCGTCGCCTCGATCGAGGTCCCTTCACTCGCCAGAGAGCTGATGAGGCACGGGGCAGAGGTAAACGCGGTGATGTCCGAGGCAGCCGAGAAGCTCGTAAGGCCCGAGACACTGGAGTGGGCGACCGGGAACCCTGTCATCAGGAGACTGACGGGGAAGACGGAGCACGTGAGGCTGGCAGGAAAGTGGAAGGGCAAAGCCGACCTGGTCCTTATCGCGCCCTGCACCGCGAATACGATATCGAAGGTAGCGGTCGGCATTGACGATACGCCCGTCACGACGATTGCGTCGATGGCGCTCGGCGGAGGAATCCCACTCGTGATCTGTCCGGCCGCCCACGAGCCGATGTACAAGAATCCAGCCGTCGTCTCGAACATGCAGAGGCTGATGGAGAGAGGCGTCGATTTCGTCGGACCGAGGATCGAGGAGGGGAAGGCGAAGATGGCGAGCATCGACGAAATCGTTCAGGCGGTGCTCCGAAGCTTCACGAGGAGGGACATGCAGGGAAAGCGTGTGGTGGTGACGGGAGGCCCGACCGTCGAATTCATCGACCCGGTGAGAGTGATCACCAACCTGAGCTCGGGCAAGATGGGCCTCGCGCTGGCGATGGAGGCGTGGAGAAGGGGGGCCGAGGTATCCTACATCTTTGGGGGAGGTCTGTATCCTCCTGACTTCATTCGGTCGAGGAGGGTGTTGACGACAAAGGACATGCTGGACGCCGTCTTATCTGAAATCAAGGCCAGTGAGGCAGACGCTTTCATCTCCGCAGCAGCGCCGGGCGACCTCGCCCCGATGACCCCAGCCGAGAGCAAGATACCAACGCGGGAGGGAGAGATTGACCTCAAGTTGAAACCCACACCTAAGATAATCGATAACGTGAGGAAGAGATGGCCCAAGCTGTGCATAGTCGCCTTCAAGGCCGAGACCGCCCCTTCGCAAGAGGAGCTGAAGCGAGCTGCGAAGCGATTCATGCAGCACGCGGGTGCGGACCTGGTGGTGGCCAACGACGTCTCCAACGGAAAGGGGTTCGGTGCGGATACGAATAGCGTACTGATACTTGGCATTGAGCGAACGACCCAAGGAGCAAATAGCGAAGGTGATTCTCGATATGGTGGCCGCGCTATTGAAGAAAAGCACTCGTTAAGTCCGTCGACCACCGGGATGCCAAGGCTGAAAACTGGAAATCCCCCGCTTCAAGCTGCCAACAAACGATCGTCGAGAAACACACTTCTATCACGGGAACACGGGGCACAAGAGGGTCTACGGGAGCGGGCCAGCAGCGTCCAGGGTCTCAAGAGATGTCAAACTGTCGGCATAGAGTGAGGGCATGCCTCGACGGGTGGGGAGGGTGAGTTGCAACTAGAGTCTCTGTTGAGGAGGCGAGCCATGATCCGGGCCTTCAGAGGAGACGCAATCGAGGACGAGAAGGTTTGGAGTATTTTGAGAAATGCGTGGAGGGCTCCCAGCGCCGGCCATCTGGAGCCGCAGGACTTCGTGGTCGTTAGGGACGAGGGCATCAGGAAAAGACTGGCTGAAGCGGCTCTGGGGCAGTCGTTCATAGGAGAGGCGCCCGTGGTAATCGTGGTCTGCTCCGACACGAGGAGGAATGTTGGAAGGTATGGGGAGAGGGGGAGGAACTTCTACAGCATCATCGATGGCTCCTTCGCATCTTTCATAATACTGCTCTCCGCCGTTGAGCTAGGCTTGGGGGCATGCTTCGTGGGGGCCTTCGACGATGAGAGGGTGTCGAAGGTCCTGGGGCTCCCGAAAGAAGTCAGGCCGATTGGGATAATTCCACTCGGAAAACCTGCCGAGATACCACGAAGATTGAATCGTCAACCACTCGAGCGGAGGGTCCACTTCAACAGTTACGGCAATTTGTTCTCTCGTTCGCGAGGCGATGGGACAGCACGTCTTAGCTAGGCCATCCAAGTCGTCGGCGCTAATTTGTCACCTAACCAGCCCTTTTCTCTGGCCAAACCAAGGCGTAAACCCAACGGGTGCGAAATCTCGAGTCTCGGACGAAGCAGCGAATTCACTTATGCGACTTTTGGGCCGGCTTCTCGAGGCTCTTCGTCAGGAGTTCTCTGAGCTCCCGTTCCTCAGACTGCTTCTTCTCAAACTGCTTTTCGCTCATCGTCGCGAGCTGGAAGGTTGCGTGATTACGCCGCGGCTTCGCGAGGAGGAGACCAGGCCCAGTGTCACACTTGACCCCAAGTCAGCCGGGAGGCAGGAGGGCGGCAGAGCAGGTGCGCGGAAGGAGCGCTTAGAACCATCTCTCCGCTGGACAAGCTTAATACCGAATCGCCGCCGAAATCGGACTCCTTGCTTCCGGAACTGAAGCGAAGCGCTCCCCTGGGGCAGAACCCCCTGGCTGCAGGTAGGTCGACCACAAAAATCGCAAGCGTGATTTTGGTTATCGTCGTCGCGGCCGTCGGAAGTTACTACGGATACGGTTACGTCTCGAGACTAGGCCAGCCCATCTATCCTTTCAAGGGGGCATACGCTGAATACGGGGCGAATGGAACCGCCCTGCTCTTCCCGTATCAATTTTCGATTAGGCTGGAGGTCGTCGACCTCAATTCAACGGCGACTCAGTTCCTGACGACTTACAAATTCACACTCGCGGGTCAAACTCACCAGAACAGCACTACACGGTGGGTAAAGTCGGCGTCCGGCGCGACAACATCGCCGTTCACACCGACCATGACTCCGGGTCGAGTCTACGACACCAACATATCGATAAGCGGCAGGACCTTCGGCGTCACTGCCTACGAGTATGATGCTCAGACAGCAGTTACTACCATCTACGTGAGCAAACAGGTGCCGCTGCCTGTTCAGTTCAAGTTCACTGCAGGGTCGCCCCCTGCCCTCTTTAGTATCTCGATCAACCTGATCAGGACAAACATCCCCCAGCTTTCCTCCTAGGCCGAAGCCGCCTCCCTCCCATTGCTATTCCTGACCAACTTGTCAAACAAAAGGAGCCAAGAACGACAAATTCCTCTCGTCCACAGATAGCGAGCGTTGACGCTGAAGAACGTCCAGTTGTTCGGACCCGACGAGCCCGTTCTGTTGAGTCGCCACGCTTCCATCGAGCAACCTGTCTCTGGGAATGGCATCCTCTACCTTACGGACCGAAGGCTCATCCTGATTCATAGGTCCGGGGTTCTGCGAAAGACCGAGACCCCACTTCTCGACCTTACCCTCGACGAGATAAGCTACGTGAGAGTCGAGGGGACTCTGTGGAAGGTCCTGGTGATCGGTGCGCGAACCCAGGGCGGCCGGGTGGTCACCTACAAGGTCCACGCACAGAATCCGGGAGTCTGGAAGGCACAGATCTACAGTCTGAAGGGAAGTCTGGGAGGAATCAGGTTCATCCCGCCACGAACCCCACCATCATCATTGAATCAGGCCTCTCACATCGCCCAGCCGGCACAACAGGCAACCAAATTCTGTATAGACTGTGGGCACCGTCTACCGCCCGAGGCGGCCTTCTGCTCATCCTGCGGCGGTCCGCAGTGAGTGGTAATTGATTAGATCTGCTAAGTATGAAGCCTCCGAACTGACTGGCCATTACTAGCTACGAGACGGCAGGGGCTGCGGCGTACGTGCAGGTCTTCGCGGTACGTGTTGACGACACGTTAGCCTTATGGCGGGAGTCCGATTCCTCGTGGCAATACCAACTGAAGGAGAAGAACCAATGAGCGAGGAGAAGAGCCTTCTGCGATGGGGTGGTCTGGCCGGAATGCTGGCTGGCATCGTCTTCATTCTCGTCCCCGTCACACTGTTTGGCTTTGTGCCACCGGCGCCTGCCGACCCCGCGGGATTTGTCATGAGGTTCCCCGATGTCAGAGCGGCCATCGCGGTGGGGAATGGCCTCGACTTTTTGGTCAACATCTTGTGGGTTGCTCTTATCCTTGCCCTGTATCGGGCTCTCCGCGGGACGAGCCTCGCGGCTGCGCTCTTCGGGAGCGTCCTCTTCGTTCTGGGTCTAGGAGTGCTCTTTGTTGAATCCAGCACGCAGGTCGCTTTCGACCCCATCTCCAAACTCTACCATGCTCCCGGGGCGACCCCCGTGGAGCAGCCGACACTCGCCCTCGTGTGGCAGGCGACCCAGGGCATGTTCAATCAGTTTGACACCGCAGCGACACTCCTCCTGTCGGCAGGTATCATCGTTCTCGGAGTGGCCATGTTCAGGGCCCCGGCCTTTGGCAAGGGCTTTGGCGGGTTGAGTGTGGTGCTCGGAGCGGCTACGGTCGTGGCGATATCTTTCTTTGGGGTCACCTCCCTATTGTCCGCCCTTCTTGTCCTTCCCATATTTGTCATCCTTCCCATCCTCCTGGGATGGAAGGTCTACAGTCTGTCAAGGCCGCCCAGGAGCCTGGCAGCAACCCATGAGAACTGAGAAAGCTATGGAGGAGGTCGCCTAGCTTCCTACCGTGACCCCAGAACGATACCGCGACATCGCCCTCGGCTTTCCGGGCGCGAGCTCGGTATACGCATCACTCCGTTTATCGCTGCGTCCACGTTTCTCTTTTTGCTTCATAGCGAAACCAAAAAGAGTTCCTCTCCTTCAGCGACCGCGCTTAGGCTCGGATAGAAGAGGGGGTGGCGGTGTTAGAGTCCCACTATAGACCAGTCGACCGAAACAGAGAGAAATGATTTGATTCTTGGCGTTCAAATATTATCGGTGGTGTGATGCATGACAATGGAGAATCAACGGCGACGATGAAGCAGATGGGCCTGCCAAGAAGCAAAGGAGTTGCTGAGAATTGATTGATTGACTCTACCCTCGGCACCTTGCCCTGAGGTGACGTTCCTCAAGCTCACCCTCTCCCGACGCTCCTTCTCCACTCTTTTCTTGGCTTGCTCCGGCGAGAAATTCGGCTATCGACCCTAACACCGGCCCTCCTGAGGTCCACAGGCTTGATTCCACTGGCCGTCGCCGTGAGTTGTTGCCAACCGGACCCTGAGGTTACGTTGAATGCCCCGATGTATCCGCCCGGCACAACCTGGAAGGGCTTCATGATCTTATTTCCGAAGTCGAACTGGGTGCTTCCCTCTGCTCTGAAGGATTCGAACCAGGTCGGGTAGACGAAATCCGAGACCTTGACCCCGCCGATATTGTATGCCAGCGAATCCGCCTCGCAGGCATCGCAGACCTCGTAAGCATAGATTACGCCGCTAGTGGGGTTGGCATCCTGCACGAATACCGTGAGGTTGACATCGGGATCGGCGAGCATCTCGCACATCTCATGGCTCACCGTGACGGGCCACTGAAGGCCGTTCCGAATGTCTTCTCCTGCGAACGCCTTCGCCAGCGGCATCCCGCTCGGGGAGAGGTCGTGATAGCCGAGTGCGTTCGCCTGGTCCGAGTTGTCCAAGATAACCAACATCCAAGAAGAAGGGTCCGGGTTGGTGCCCTGGGGGACGAACGAGAGGTCCGCGTCTATCCCGAAGACGGGGGCGAAGTCACGATGGACCTGAGTCTGGAAGGCGGGGACGGCCGCCCGCACCTGCGCGTCGGAGAGGAGGGTGCTCTCGTTGACAACCTGAATCTTGATGTTAGCCATTGGGTGAATAAATAGAACAACAACTATAAGAATTCTCATTCTGGCGGATAGGCCTTGGCTCTCTCCCAGCAGGGAATCTCCGCGATCAAGAACGTCGTCGTGGTACTACAGGAGAATCACACCTTCGATTGCTATTTTGGGGCCTTTCCGGGCGCTAACGGCACTTCTGGGAAGAATATCTGCCTCCCCCAGTCCCCGGGTTCCTCTCAATGCGTGAAGCCGTTTCACCTTTCAAACCTCGCCCCACCCGATATGCCCCACGGTTGGGACGCGGCTCATGCGGATTACGACGAGGGGAAGATGGATGCATTCGTCTACACCGAACGCGGGAGTCAGACGATGGGGCACTACGACGAAACGGACATCCCCCACTACTGGAAGGCGGCTAAGAGCTACGTGCTCTGCGACAGATACTTCACCTCCGTGATGACACAGAGCGCGCCAAACCACCTGTACCTCGTCGCCGGGACCTCTGGCGGTAACACCTCGAACAAACTGCCGCCGACCCTGACCTTCGAGCCGATTTTCAAGCAGCTGGATGCGAAACGGATCACCTGGAGAGTCTACGGATTCAACAGATGGTTCAAGGGCTTCGAGTATGTGCAGCGTAACCCGGGCTTGAAGGGGAACTTCGCCAGCTCAGCGAGGTTCGCGCAGGACCTTGCGAAAGGCAGCCTGCCGCAGATATCGTGGGTGATCGGGGCCCCGGGGGGATCCGAGCATGCCCCGGAAAACATCCAGTTGGGCGCGAACTCCGTCGCCAGCCTGGTCAACGGCCTGGGGGCATCGAAGTACTGGGGTTCATTGGCGGCCTACGTGGCCTGGGACGACTACGGAGGTTGGTACGACCATGTGGCGCCGCCGCAGGTTGACTCCTACGGCTACGGGTTCAGGGTGCCCTGCCTCGTAATCTCTCCCTACGCGAAGAGGGGATACGTGGACAGCCAGACGAACGACCACACCTCGATCTTGAAGTTCATTGAAACTCTCTTCGGGCTGAAGGCGCTCAGCACCCGCGACGCCTCAGCGAACAACATGAGCGAGGCGTTCGATTTCAGCCAGAAGCCCCGAACCTTCGAGCCGATCTGACCTAGGCTAGACTACTTTGCGCCTTTTCAGTATTATATAACGAAATTGAGGATGCCAATAGGTATCGAAAAATGAAACGAACCCTACTGGTCGCGTCCGAAGTCTTACTGGCGGTTCTTCTTCTTTCAAACTCCGCCGTCTCCTCCTCGAAGGATGCGAACCCGACCGCGGGTAGACCTGCCCCCCTGATTTCGTCTGTCCCCACCGTCCAAGGCGTGATGTCCGCTGGGAACGATACAGGGGGAGGCGTCGTCGGGTCCGAGTCACAACCGGCGCCTTCTGCGAATTCCCCTCTCGCTACCGGGTTCGCCGGTTTGTCGTACGGGATGACTTACGCGTGTGGCGCCGGCTTCACCTGCACTGATCACGCTACTCCCCCCGATGTGCAGATTGCTGCGGGCCCCAACTACATCCTCGAGATGGTCAACATATTCTACGGGGTCTGGACGAAGCAGGGCGCACTCGTCAAGGTTTCAGGGCTTGCCTCACTGTGGGGAAGCGGGAGTGACTACATCGGCGATCCCAAGGTACTGTACGATTCGCAGAGCGGGAGGTGGTTTGCTTCGTTGCTGGACGTCAGTCAGGGGTCCGTGAGGGTCGGGGCCTCAGCCTCCGACGACCCTACCGGGAGCTGGCACACGTACTCCTTCAAGACTTCGGGGTACTGCCCCGACCAGCCCATCCTCGGAGTCAACGACGACAAGGTGATGGTCTCCGCTAACGACTACCTCCCGGGCTCGAAGGGGTGCAGCGGGACCTTTGTCGGGCTCCAGTACTGGATTTTCAACAAATCTCAGATGCTCACAGGCGCCTCCGTCGATTACCAGTTCGTCCCGCCCGACAATAGTCTCTTCTCTCTGCATCCCGTCCACTCGCTTACCTCAACCAAGACCGAATACGTCGTCAGCTCTTTTACCTCGGGCACCGGGCTGAATCTCTACTCCATCACGGGAGTTCCTCCGAGCGTCCAGATTAGCCAACATACACTGTCCATTTCTACCCTGCGCCTTCCGCCGGCCGCTCCCCAACTGAATGTGGCCACACAGATCGATACGGGTGATAATCGCGTCCTTGACGCTAGCTGGTCCAACGGGACGATGTGGGTCTCCCTCAATGATGGATGCACTCCGGCCGGCGACTCTGCGCTTCGCTCCTGCCTCCGCCTTATCGAGGTGAACACGAACACGAACTCCGTGCTGCAGGACTGGGACGTCGCCACTCCCGGTCACTACTACTTCTATCCCGCCCTTCGCGCGGACTCGAAGGGTGACCTCTTCGTCGTCTTCGGCTACTCGAACTCGTCGGTCTATCCCTCCGTGGCAGTCGCGGCGCACGGTTTTGCCGACCCCATCAACACTCTCGGGCAGCCCATCACTCTGGCAGCAGGATTGGGTCCCGAGGCCAATGCTACGGGATTCTGCCCTTCATACCCCGTGTGCAGGTACGGTGATTACTTCGGCGCAACGACCGACCCATCCGACACCTCTTTCGTCTGGGTCGCTGGGCAGTACGGGACGCAGAGCGGATGGTCGACGTGGATAGCCGGGGTGAGGATGCCCGGCACGCAAGTCCCTCTGACGTTTAGCTACACGGCGACGGGAGGCGCGCCATCGACCGCCCCCTCCATCACGTTCACCTCATCGGGTGCCCAAAAGTCTTCACAATTATCGTCGACTCCGACCACCTATCTCGCTGACTACGGGACGGTGTGGAATGTCACCAACCCACTCGCCGGGTCGACCAATACGCAGAGGTGGGAGACCAACCAGTCGGCTTCGGGGGTGGCTTCCATTGCCACGTCCACGGCATTCGTCTTCTATCATCAATTCAGCGTCAATTTCACCTTCGTGGTACACGGAGGGTCCGGCTTTTCCCCTCCCCGTGTCAACTACTCCTACTTTGGTTCGCAGAGCAGCGGCATGGCGAACTTCTCGGGCTGGGTCGACAGCGGCTCTCCCTACAGTTATCAGAACCCTCTGGGGGGAAACTCCTCCTCCGAGAGGTGGGAGGCCAGTTCCGGGACTCCGGGTAGAGTGACTGCCTCACAGAGCATCTCGCCCGCCTTCTACCATCAGTTCGCCCTGACTGTCTCATACCAGGTCTCCGGCGGAGGCACCCCTCTCGCCCCAACCTTCTCTTCCGTCGAGTTCGGCTCGGCCTATGATGTGGGGATGAGCACGGTTCCAGCCCAGTACTGGCTGGATGGTGGAGCAAGATGGAACGCGACCAATCCTCTCCCTGGCACTCCCAACGAGGAGAGGTGGTTCTCCGAGTCGCAGGCGTCTGGAACCGTCGACGGCGGCGCAGCCCTCTCGATCGCGTACCAGCATCAGTTCTTCGTCAACATCTCGGCTACCGCAGGGGGCTCCACCTCTGTGGGGAGCGGCTGGTTCAACGCAGGCCAGGCGTTCGTGGTGAAGGCGGAGCCGTCGGCTGGGTGGGCCCTCGGCAGCTGGAGAGGAATAGGGGACGGCTCATACTCTGGAATCTCAACTATAATCCCGCTAACGGTGAATCGCGGCCTCTCCGAGCAGGCGTCCTTCCTCCCGGGGCTGACCTTGGTAGCATCAGACGGAGGGACCATCACTGCTTCGTTCGCGGGTTCTTCCCAGACTATAGCTGGTGGCAGGACCTACTATCTACCCCCAGGAACGAACATTGCCGTATCTGCAACCCCGTCTTTCTTCCTCTACCAATTCAACGGCTGGTCGGGGTCGAACAACAGCGCCCTTTCAAGCTTCGAGTTCTCGATGACGACCCCACTCACTTACAGGGCCGAGTTCGCGTTCAACTACATTGTCCTGGGAGCAATCGCCGGAATAATTCTTGTCCTAGCACTGGCAGCGTATCTGGTCTCGAGAAGGTTGCATGAGACTAGCTCCGGCTCGTAACCATCTGTTTTGCGGCAAACTTGCGCCTGGCGCTCAGGGCTATCACCGTCTTCTCATAGTCCGGCCACCTGACGGCAAGCTTCTGGGCAACCATCCTTTCCACCATCGTTGCAAACTGGTGCTCCCTCCTGTACGGAGCGCGCGAGTCGTCGCCCGGCTCTTCCCACCTCTCGTGAAGTCCCATCGACCTCTCTCTCTCGAACTTCTTATCGAAGTTGACGACCCGCTCGTCGGTAATCCCCTTCATCCTGCAAAGCTCGTATTCAATGAGTTCGTGAAGCGCGACCAGGAAGACGTATCTCTCATCCTTCATCTTGCTGACGCGTACTGCGACCGGCTTCCCCGGGATCCAGTCCCCAACCGTTTCATATCGCTGTTTGCGGTGAGGCACCTCCCTAACGACGAACTTGACCCTACCAATCCGCCTTTTAACCAAAAACTGTCGATTCAGCAGCAGCCGGGAGCTCTTATGGCTCTCGGTGTCTAAAGACTCGTCCCTTTTAGTTAACAAGTTTGGGTCTTCCTCCGGGCAGCGGGAATGCCGCGCCCCCGAGGGGCAGGCAAGCACAAACCCGGAGTTTCAAATGCCGAACTCTCTTCGGCGGTTTCCGGATTTCATCGAGAAATGGGATCTTATCCCATCCCATCGAGGAACCATTTTGCGAGCGAGACCTCGTTCGTGTTCCCCCGTCTTTCAACATGCACAATCCCTCTCTCAGCGAGCACTGCAACGACTCTGTGGGTCTTTAGCCTGGACAGACCGGTCTCCTGAGTGATGAATTTCTGCATGTAAGTGCCCCCATGAACCTTGAGCACACCGACAATCTTCTTCTCGTCGGGCTTCAAGGTCCTCAGAACCATCGCACCTGCGTCCTTTCCGGGGTCAGATTCGTAGTAGGTCTTCATCTCCGGTAGGACGAGGAAGTAGATTACCCCAACCATGCTGGCGAGGACCGTGCTCAGAAACAGGAGGGAGGAAAGTGGGATGAAAAAAGTCAAGTTCTGCGGGAAACCGCGTGTCAAGATTAGGTAGAGCACTGTTATCGGCGATTCTGTTGGTTCATAAATCAGGGCTAACAGGTAAATCGAGACAGCAAGGCCTGAGGTCGCCGCCAGGAGCAGTATCAGTAGAACCTCGAGCTTCTTCAAATCGTTTGGCTCCTCGCCCTGATGCTCCCGAGAGATTCTTTACCTTATCCGCCCCGAGCCCGGTTTCATGCCCCCGAACCGCTCTCCCTGGTTTCTCATGTCTTCTCGCCCTTGACGGCGCCTAAGCTGGCGCTGCCGGGTGTCTCCACCTGAGGGTCATGACGCCGCCTATTATGCCCAGTACCGCTCCTACGATGAACCCTCCCGTCCCGAAGAAGCTCACGACGGAGAAGATGAGTATCAACAATCCGAAAACGACCGACTGTCGCGGATTGATCCTTAACATGATGCCAGAACCGAGCACGATGAGACCTGAAACGAGCCCGACCAGGCCCACCCCCGCCAGGATACTTCCGACGAAGCCGGGAAGATTCTGGACCGGGAATGGTCTGGTGGCGTTATGTGTGAATAGGGAGGTGCTCAGGTGAGGAATCACGAAGACAGCTAGCGTCGTGATGAGGATTCCAGCCAGGATCATGAAACATCCTCCTATTATGGCGAGTACCGACGCCGTGTTGGGAAATCCTTCTGTCATTTTTTGTGTAGTCATTTTTGAATCACAGGGAATGTATGGAGAGGGTGGGACTAAATTGGTTCGCTGAAACGATCTTGATACAGTCGCCACTTGGCTGAAACGAAGCCGATGCGATGTCGAATTATCTTCTCGGTTGTCATCGGAACTGGTAGGATGAGCTATCGCTTCCTGCCGGGGAGGAAGAATCCAGCGTGGTGCATCCTAGGTTCCGGATAGAAAAAATAAGGGAGCTGGAAACGGTCTTCCTACTTACTATGCTGCTCGAGGTCTCGCATCATCTGCTCGAACTGTTCCTTCGTGATTTCTCCTCGCGCGTACCTCTCCTTCAGTATCTCCGCTGGCCCTCCCCAGTAGTGCCCATACCAGCGGTAGCGCCCGCCCCACCCCCACCCCCAGAAGAGGAAGCGGAAGACGAAGAAGACGATGAAGAAGAAGAAAATGAAGCCGAAGGGGAAGAAGAAGAAGCCGAAGGGGAAGAACCCGTAGTATGGGTACCCGATGGCCGCCGGCGCTGAAGCCGCCCTTGCCGCTCCGAACGCCAAGCCGCCGACGATTAGGATTGCTAGGATTGCGATGAGGGCAACTACGCCCCATCCGAATGGTGATCTTGTGCGAAACCTTCTGTTCTCGACCGATGTGTTCATGTGGTTTTTCGTCACCATCAGAGCCGCTGTTTCTGCGTTATTTATTGGTATCGGTTTCCCGATAATCGGAAAAGCGATACGCTTAAAGCCGCACGCGGCCATGCTGACACTCGGGAAACTTCATCATGTGGCCTTTACGCTGGATGATGCAAAGAAGGCGAGGACTGCGGATGCTCATTCTATCGATGCTTTCAACCTCCCCGAAAAATGGCGTCGAGATAATGAACGAAATCGAGGCTGCGACGAGAGGATGGTGGAGGCCCTCGCCAGGGTCAATCTACCCACTGATGGAACAGTTGGACAAGGAGGGACTCGTGAAGAAGAGGAAGGACGACGGCAGGTACGAGCTAACAGAAAAGGCGAGCGAGCAGATGGAGTGGTCGTTCGGTCCCCCGTCGACAAAGCCGCAGACCGTCGAGGAGATGCTCAACGAGATCACTTCCTACGTCTCATACTTCGAGGAGCTCAGCAGTTCCGACCGGTCAAAACTGGCTCCACAGATGGAGAGGCTGAAGGAGATCGTAGAGAGGCTGTCGCGCCTGCTGAAGCCGAAATCGGCCTAATCGATCCATCGAGAAACGTTGAGGTCTCTCGAGAGAACCTAAGGGATGCCGGCCGGCGGCCGCCGGAAATAGACCAGCCTTAAGTGCGACTGAGGGCGACAGAACAGAGAATGAACATCCGCAGCCTTCCACGCGTAAGTATTCTTCTTCTTATTTCTCTACTTCTCCTGATTATTTCAGACCTCCTTAACCCATATTACTGGCAACGTTTCGAAACGTTTTGGCTCGTGTCTGGATTACTGATTATCGTCCTCTTGTCGATTGGTGCGCTCATAAGATGGCGAGGGAGATAGAACAAATGGGTGACACCAATCCAGAACGCGACAAAAGCGGGGAAGAAGGAATCATCAGTCTAAAGAGGCAAGTCCGTTTAGAAGAGCATGAGCTTCCTGCCTACAAGCGAAAGAAAAGGAAGATACTGATTGGCTTCGGAATCCTCCTCATAATGGCATTTCTCCCTCAGGGCTTAATCGGCCTTCGTCTTATCCCAATCTTCTTCCGCTTTTCCTACTGGCCACTTGCGGCCGTATGGTTATACCTGATGTGGGTTTGGCAAAGGCCCGAGAACAGGGAATTGCGCGAATGGAGGAAACGGCGCATGGAGTCGAAAGACACAGATGCCGACCCTCACTAGGGAGAAAATCCCGCTCCCGGATGCCGCTAAGTTACCAGAACCGAACATAATGCGCTAACTTTATACTACTCCTGGACCACTCAAAGTCATGCTTCGAGAGGAAAAAGCAAAGCTAAGAGAGAGACTCACACCCCAACAGTACGAGGTCTGCGTCAACAAGGGGACGGAGCGACCGTTCACCGGCGAGTACTGGGACAACCATGAGAAGGGTGTCTACCGCTGCGTTGTCTGTGGCAGCGAGCTCTTCAGCTCCAGCACAAAGTTCGATTCAGGGACCGGCTGGCCCAGCTTCTGGGAACCGGCGAAGAAGGAAAACGTGAAGGAGAAGACGGACCGCTCGTTCTTGATGAAGAGGGTCGAAGTGGAATGCTCAAACTGTGGATCACACCTCGGTCACGTCTTCGAAGACGGTCCCGACCCGACCGGCCTGAGATACTGCATCAATTCTGCGGCTCTCAAACTGGTCAAGCCCTAAGCCTTCCTACCCCCCCGCCGGCCCGGCCATGTTCTGGCGTTACCTGCGCCGTTGCGCCTTCCATGCCTTTGCTCGCTCACAGAAGGCCTCGGCCTCGTCCTCCGTCCTCGGGCAACGTTTGTAGTGCATGATGATCTCCCGCAACGCTTCCTCGATGGGAGTTGGGGGACCGGGGCACAGGGCGTCGAGCTGCGCCCTGACCTCAGCCAATGGTTGCCAGATCTCTGACGGGATGACTAGGGGCACGCCTCCCTTACTTGCCATGGCGCCTTTGCTCGCCCATTCGTATTTCTGGCTTTCCCAGATTCTGTCCCGCCATCGGGGTATTACTTGGGCGTCCCGTTTCGGGCGATGCCCGCCTGACGAACCACGAAGACCCCGATTGCTGAAGGGCAGAGGATTCATTATAACTTCGTGAAGATGCATATGGCTTTGGGAAATCAAACTCACGCACAGTTAGCGCGAATCGGGATTACGTCCCAAGAACAAGTGAATGGAGCCTCTAAAGAGGCCATCACCCGCGAAGTAACGAGTTCAGCACCACTCCCCGTTCCATAGTCCCCCGTTCCTTGCATGAACGGTATTATCCCGTAGAAAATGAGTATTACGGCTGACAGTGCAGTCCAGACTAATACCAACACAAAGGCGTATCTCTGATACTTGAAGAACAATTCACTTGGAGAAGAACCCGTGAGGGCTGAGTAGTACACGAAGGAGAGAACAGGTATGAGGGTCAGGAGAAAATACGCAATCGTCAAAACCTGGCGCCGCTTCATTCGTTCTCATCCTAATCCGCCTTGCCTGCGCCTATTAACCAACATCCATGCAATAACCGCAAGCATGACCCCGAGAAGATACAGAAGGCGAAATCACCCGTTTTTATTGGGATAGAACCCTTTCCCAACGCTCTGCTTAAGTAAATCCTTCCAATAAGAGCTGAGCTGAAAGCAAATCATGCTTGTTGATTTCAAGATCAAGAAATTTTCGGGCTGCCGAGTAGCTTCGATAAGTTACGTCGGGCCTTACAGGGAGGGCGGCGACATGATGCGGGAGGAGTTCAACCAGATCGTGAAGTGGGCGAGGAAGAAGGGCGTCCGAACTGGCCGTTGGTTCTTCGCCATGCTGGATGAGTCTGAAGTTCCCGACAAGAAACGAAGGTGGGAGGCGGCAATAGAGGTCAAAGGAGCCAAGGCCGAGGCCCAGGGCGGCATCCAGTTCCGAGAATTCCCCGACCAGCTCGTCGCCAGCGTGACCTTCGACCCTGAGAAGGTCTCTCCCCGCATCGTCTACTACGGCCTGGAGGGTTGGCTCGAGCAGAGTAGGAAGGACAGAGAATACAAGTCCGCGGGTCCGCCGCGTGAGGTCTACACGGGCGACCCCTGGAGGAGCGCCCGGGCCTGGGCGAACATGGAAGTTCAGGTTCCCGTAAAGAAGCTCCGATAATATCGCGATGACCTCGTTCTTCGACGACGCCTACAGGGGGACACCTCCGTGGGACGTCGGCCGTCCGCAGAGGGAGTTTGTCAGGCTGGCCGAGAGTGGAGAAGTTCGAGGGAAGGTGCTAGACGTAGGTTGCGGAACTGGGGAGAACGCCATCTTCTTCGCAAAGCGCGGCCTGGAGGTTTGGGGGGTGGATGCGGCTCCTCGCGCCATCGAGAAGGCAGAGAGGAAGGCGACCCTGAAAAGAGTGAAGGTAACCTTTCTGGTAGCCGACGCACTCCGCCTTGAGCGGCTCAGGCGAAGGTTCGACACGGTCACGGACTGCGGACTCTTCCACACCTTCTCCGATGCCGAGCGTGAGAAATTCGTCGGCAGCCTGAACTCTGCGCTGGAGACCGGGGGTACCTACTTCATGCTCTGCTTCAGCGAGAAGGAGCCGACAGATTGGGGAGGTCCTCGCAGGGTTACCAAGGAGGAGATCAGAAGCAGTTTCCAGAAGAAGTGGAAGATAAACTACATCAAGGAGGCGAGATTCGAGAGCAGCTATCATTCCGATGGGGGGATGGCCTGGCTCTCGTCAGTTACGAAATCTTGAATCGTCGGAGATGAACATGACGGAGATACAACTTGAGGATATCAGTGTGATGTGCGTCGTCGCAAAAGGCGGCCCATCCGGAGCTAGGGCTGCCTTCGATGAGCTAGAATCGAAACTCCCGAGCCTGAGAGGTAGGAAGTTCTACGGCACCTACCACGAGGGTGAATATCGTGCCTGCGTAGCCATGAATGAGGGCGACTCTCCGCACGCGATGAAGTTGATCACGTGGGTAATCCCGGGAGGGAGGTACCTTCGCGAGAAGGTCGATGACTGGGAGCAGAAGGTCGAAACACTCGCTTCAGTCTTCGAATCGTGGCTAGAACTCATCAAGTCGACCGCACCCGACCAAGCATCGAGGTCTACCGAAGTCAGAGAGAGTTGCTGCTATTGCTGCCCATAGAGTAGCGGGCGTCTCGACGGAACGTTCGCCTCTATTTCGAAGCTGCCTTCCCTGTCTGCGACCCGTGAGCGTTGCCGTTGGCTACGAAGACAACTCCCAAGACGAGAAAGGCCACCCCGACGGCCACATTGCCATAGAAGAGGAAGAGGAAGAACGCCAGGGTC
>Ga0209237_1000567_pt1 | contig 21170 bp, 25 predicted proteins | sample GraSoi013_1_40cm_2_FD_185820 | JGI IMG/M metagenome (GOLD analysis project Ga0209237, IMG submission 185820) | Grasslands soil microbial communities from the Angelo Coastal Reserve, California, USA - Sample 10_02_2013_1_40cm (SPAdes) (version 2) | ecosystem: Environmental > Terrestrial > Soil >... | reverse complement strand
CGAAAATACAAGATGAACATTGAACAGATGGACGTTCGCCCTGGCGGCCGATGGCACTTCACCCACATCGACACAGATGGTACCAAGTACGGTTTCCACGGCGAATTCCGCGAAGTCGTGCGCCCCGAGCGCATTGTGCAGACCTGGAACTTTGAAGGCATGCCGGGCGAGTCCCTTCAGACAGCTCTCTTCCAAGAACAGAATGGCCGAACCACTGTCACATCCATCGTCAAGTTCGAACGCAAGGAGCATCGCGACGGCATGCTAGCAAGCGGCATGGAGAGCGGCATGAACGAGGGCTACGACCGCCTCGACGAGCTCCTGCGGACCATGCATTGAACGACGAGCGTCTGAGCGCGACCTTTCAGGCCATAGCCGACCCGACACGCCGCACCATCCTCGCCCGCCTCGCACAAGGCGAAGCCACCGTCCAAGAACTATCAGAACCTCTACCGATAAGCCAGCCCGCAGTCTCCAAGCACCTCAAGGTCCTGGAACGAGCCGGTCTCATCGAACGCAGACGCGAAGCACAGCGACGCTGGTGCCGCCTACAAGCCAGACCCTTGCGGGAAGTCGCGATATGGGCTACAGAGTTCCAGCAGTACTGGGATGAGAGCTTCGAACGACTGGACGCATTGCTAGAAAAGAAGTCACGCGGCAGCGACGATAGGCCACGCTAAAGACTCGCTAGCTATCGCCGAGTAACTCGGGGCGTCACTAGGAATGAGGCTGCTCTGACAACGAGTCCCTCCTTCACCAATTCTTCCTTCACAGCTTCTATGTCACCACTCCAGTGGAACCATTTACCTACCTGATTCTCGCGGGTGAGAACGCAGGTGTCAATAGTCTTCTCGAGGAGTTTCGCCAACGCTTCCTCGTAGGAGAGACTAGCACGATCAATTCCGCTACGTGTTCTCGTTTCCCATGTCTGCCAGATGTTAGCGTGCAGATGTTTTTCCGGTTTAGGATCTTCAACGCCGATTATGAGCGCGTAGCTTTCTAGATTTGTTAGTGCTCGGTGAAACTTGGAATTGTTCTCTTTTGCCTCTAGTCTGAGCTTTTTTCTCAATCGGTCTGTCCGGATTGAACCCTCAGCCTGGATTGTTTTCAGCAGGCTCTGTTCGAGGCCTGAGAATATCTCTCCTCTCTGGACGAGCTCTATGTGATATTTCACGATCGGATCAAGGATGGGCCAGGTCCTGTTCGAGAGGAAGGTCTTCGTGCGCCTGAATATTCTGGAGGCAAGAACGTCATCTCTGCCCTCGATCTCCCGAGACACCCGAGCTACTGGCAAGCCCGAGATCTTGACCGACCACCAGTCCATCCATCCGCTAAATCCCTTCGCAGAGGGCTTCCATGATCTTCCAAGTATGGCATTGATGAAGCTAGGGAGTTCATTTCCTCCCAGGAATGAGACGAGGCCTTCCTCATGGATGAATCTGTAGATTTCTTCCGTTGTCTTGAGCCGGAGGCTTGGTTTGAGCCTGTGTTCCTTAACCCGTGCCTCCTCTGCTCTCTCAATCAACTGTTTAGCTTTCAAGGTCGGGTTGATCGCGATAGGCTCTTCTGAGAATGAATATGGTTGGGGGAGGTCAGCTCAACTGGGAACAAATATTGTGTAGAGCAGGAAGCTGTTGAAAGCGATGATCAAGGCGACAGTAGCGATGGCAAGGATCATCGTGATCCTTCTGTTGACGAAGCCTGCCATGAACTTTTTCTTCGAAGTATAGTAGACGATTGGAATCATCGGGAGGGGAATCATGAGGCTCAAAATAACCTGACTGTAAACGAGCAGGCTGAGCGGGTTGAGTCCAAGCAGTATTGCGAACGTTGTCGGAAACACGTTGATGAACCTCGTCACTATTCGTCTCGCCCACACGTTCCAGTGCTTCCCGATCAGACCCTCCATTATGACCTGCCCAGCTATCGTCCCAAGCGCCGACGAGGAGAGCCCTGACATGAGCAGAGTCAGAACAAAGACGACAGCGATCGCCGGCCCGAATAGCAGCCCTATTCCGCGAACAAAATCGCTGACCGTGACGTTCGCGTTAGGATAGAGCGGTACGGCGATGAGAATTATTCCCGCATTGACCACAGACGCAATCGTCAAAGCAATCACAGTTTCCTTGAGATGGAATTTCCTCGTTCTCTCTATCTCCACGGTCGAAAATGGGTGATGAGATGCTGGTTTCATTGATTCGGTGACTGAAGTGCCCAGGCTTCCCCCATTGACTCTTCGTCCCAAAAGGTCCATCTTGTTCTTCGAAAGCCAAGAGTGAACAAACAAGGCGTGTGGCATCACGGTTGCGCCGATGATCCCAACTACGATCAAGAGGGCAGCGTTAGTCGACGCCAGGGGCAGCACAGAGTGATAGGCGACCTGTGACAAGTCAGGCTTGATCACTACCAGATTGTAGAGAATGCCAATAACGAGAATACTAATCAGCATCGCGAAGTATTGCTCAATCAGACGGAATCTTCTGCCCATCATGGCGAGCAAGAGGATGACATCTAGCGCACCGAATATTGACGCATAGAGAAGTGGAACCCCAAAGAGCAGATTGAGACCCAGCACTGTCCCCAAGTATTCTGCAAGGTCTGTGGCTGCGACTGCGGCCTCGGCGGCGAGCCAGTAGGGGATAACATATCTGCGCTTTACAAGCGACATTCTGACAAGTTCAGGCAGTGAATAACCAGAAGCAATTCCGAGTTTACCGGAGAGATATTGCAATAGCATGGCCATGCCTCCGGCAAACCAGGCGGCCCAAAGTAGGTCGTACTTGAAGCCGGCACCAGCTGCGATATCGGTGCCATAGTTGCCTGGGTCCATGTATGCTATGGACACCATGAGTGCTGGTCCTAGCCAGAGAATGAAGCTGCGCAGAGAAACGCTGGTTTTTGCTGGTTGAACCTGCGCCTCCACAGCAACCTGGCCCTGCGTGGTAGTCCTCCTCTTCCAGGGGAACCCTGCACCCAAAGAAATACGTCCGTTAAGCGAGCGTTTAGGTGGCTATATAAAGTTCGGGTGACCGAACTTTGTTCGGGGCCACTAAGAGTTGAGAGACTGTGTTCAGCACATTTTCGGTCTTGTGCAAGTCTGCTATTTCTTGGGTCCTCGGAGCCAGCCTTTGACTCCTAACTCCTTTTCCTTCGAAGTCTGCTCTGGCCCTATCTCTTCTACTCCAAGGAAACGCCGCGTCTCAACCAGGAACCCCTTCCACGCTGGCTCCTCTTCAAGGAGTATGTGATTCTTGCTTTCCAGCGGGATGAAGTGCGCTCCAGGGATCAGGGTAGCCAGATCCCTTCCATCCTCAAAACGGTTCACAAGATCGCCTCGCGTATGGATGACGAGCGTGGGCGCTGATACTTTTGCGAGTTGGTCGAGGACATCGATTTGTGCAAACTCCATCAAGTAGCTCACAGCGGTCTCTGGTGACGTGGATTTTCGCTGCAGCTCGTTAAACCAGTCAGCCTGCTCCGCGGTCCCGCCGGGGACGAACATGGAGGTGAAGATCTGGCGATAGGTCGGGTTGTCTTTTCCCCATCCCGCCCTTGTCAACGTCAGCATCGCTCTACCCTCTTCCTGTTCCTCGGGCGAAGTGTGGATCTTGGACCAGCCCAGGGCACTAGCTCCGTACAGTATCAAATGACTTACCCTTCCGGGATGACGCGCAGCGTAGGCGATGCTGACCGCGCCACCCTGAGATATTCCCAGCAGTGAAAACTTGTCGAGGCCAGCGGCATCAACAACGGTTTCTAGATCGTGTACCCAGTCCTGGAAGGTAGAGCTGGTTAAGTCGCGGTCTGATAAGCCGCATCCACGATCGTCATAACGGATGTATTGGTGGTATCTTGACAGCTCTCGGGTCCAGTGACGAAAGATCGGAGTGTCTAGATCGAACTGCAAATGTCCAAGCCAGTTTGCAGCCTTGACCAGGGGCGGCCCGTGACCGAGTGTGGAGTAGGCTAGTCTGACGCCGTCCTTTGTGGTGCAGAATCGGATCTTCTGGTCCAGACGAACTATCTCACTATACAATAGTTTACGCGCGGTTTAAGATTGCCGGACAAATGCTCAGTGTTGAATGCCTACTGCTTGAGATGGTGAAGCTCCAGACTCATGTCAATGGCTTTGGCCGAGTGAGTTATCGATCCCACCGAGATCACGTCCACGCCCGTCTTGACGTAGCTCGCAAGATTCTCTCGTGTAATACCGCCGGACACCTCGACCAGAAGAAGGTCTCGAAGTTTTTTTGTCTCAAGTAAACTCACCGACTTCTTCACCTCTGACGGTGTCATGTTGTCCAGCAGAACAATGTCAGCCCCAGCCAACCCTGCTTCCACAGCCTCGTTCGGGGTTGTAGCCTCAACTTCTATCTTCTTGGTGAAGCTCACCTTTGCCTTCTCTTTTCGAACAGCCTCGGTTATAGAACCAGCCAGCGCCAAGTGATTATCTTTGATCAAGACAGCATCATCGAGCCGGAGACGATGTGTGTCGCCTCCTCCCAGCTCGACCGCTCTTTTCTCGAAGTACCTGAGCCCTGGAAGGGTCTTCCTGGTACAGGCTATTCTCATCGAGTTCCCGTTCTTCTTGACGATGTTGACAAGTTCAGCCGTCGCGGTTGCTACTCCTGACATGTGAGCTAACAAGTTCAACAACACGCGTTCCACCTTGAGGAGTGCACGTCCAGAACCGTTGGCCTCAAGAATTATTGTCCCGGAAGAGACCTCTTGTCCGTCCCGGACCTTGGGTTTTCCCTCGCAGCCTAGGAGCTTGAGGAGGATGATGGACTCTGATAAGCCAGCAATTACGGCTCGTTCTTTGCAGACCACCGTCCCAGTCGCTTTTAAGGCTGGATCAACTAGCGCGTCTGTGGTAATGTCTCCATGGCCGATGTCTTCGTCTAGAAACTTTTTCAGTGCTTCTTCAATCAACATTTCTGAAAATGTCACTTCATGAGCTATGCTTCGGTCTCAATCTCTCCGCGATGAACCTCGTGGCCGCATGAGCCCAGAAAGATATCCAGCCCATCGGGCACCGCATCACTTCTGAAAGGACTTACGTGCACGAAAACCCCTTCACGGTGATCGATAGGACATTCTGCTTTGATGAGATTTTTCGCTTTGGTTCTGGGACGCTGCTTGGAGACGGGATCGAGTCTCGCGGATAGTTTCTCAATCTTGAGCCCTAGGAGGCCGGCATAGAGCCCTCCAACACAGAAAATTCCGCTTCCCGCTAAGAGTCCTATTACTCCCGTCATGCCCAAAGCGTCACTGGATGTCATGACAAAATAGAAGGCTACGACCGGAGTGATTACGGCTACTCCGATGATAATCTTGCCCATGACGGAGAGAAAGCCCATGATTTTCCACTCCCACCAGATATCTCTAGATAGAAATGTCTTGGTCCTACCGCTTCTTTTTAGAGTCTCTCTCGCTCACAACACTCTCAACATGCTCGATGATCGTCTTGAGAGGGGTCCCTGGCCCAAAATTGCCCGTAATACCCTGCTTCTCCAACAACGGCTTATCCTCGTCAGGAATAATTCCTCCACCCACCAACAGAATATCATCTCCACCCTTCTCCCTGATGAGCTTGGCGACTTTTGGGAAGGCAGTCATGTGGGCGCCGTTGAGAAGGCTCATAGCCACAACATCAACATCCTCATCAATCGCCATCTGAGCAACCTGCTCGGGCGTTGCCAGGAAACCCGTGTAGATTACTTCCATGCCTGCATCCCGGAATGCGCGCGTTAGGATCAGAGCGCCTCTATCATGGCCGTCCAGTCCAGGCTTCGCCACAAGGATTCGAATCGTCTTGGAGGGTTTGGTGGTCGGCTTCCTTTGCGCGGGCATCGGACGTTCTGATCTTCGGATGAACCTTTCTGCTAATAAGGACTATCGGGTTTGTTAGTTGTATAGTTCGTCGTATCGTTTGTATTTCCAGTATGCCATGGATGCAATCCATGATACGACAAAGATGCCGATTATTCCCAAGCCCATTGTCTCAAAGTCTAGGGTTCCAAGCGAGGTCCAAAACGGACCGCTCAACTTCAACTCGCTGGAGAGGACTTGTAGTAGCTCAATTCCGCCGATCGCAAAAGCGACCGCGACAGAGATCACTGTTACTGTCAGGTTGTAGTATATCTTCCGGATCGGTCTGAGAAACGCCCAGCCGTACGCGGTCAGCATTGTAATCCCATCGGTCATGTCGACCAAGACCATTCCACAGGTAAACATGAAGGGAAGGACTAGGATCATCCATAAGGGAACGGTGGATGAGACTCCGACCCCAACAGTGATGGCTATCAAGGCGATCTCGCTCGCGGTGTCGAAGCCGAGTCCGAACAAGACGCCTATTGGGTAGATCTGCCAGGGTTCGCGTACGATCTTGAATAGGCCTTTGAAGTAGCGGTTTAGGAATCCCCTGTTTTCGAGGAGATTCTCCAGCTCCTGCTCGTTCATCTTTCCCTGTTTGAGGGTCGTGAACATCCGATAGATCCCGAGGACGATGATGACGTTGATGAGTCCGATTAGAAAGAGGAAGATTCCGGAGACTGTTGTTCCAATTATCGCGCCGCTGCTTCGAAGCGCTGGAATCTGGTCCTTCACAGCGTTGGTAGCGAGAATAAGCGAGAGGATGAGACCGACGACGACAGTAGAATGGCCAAGAGAAAACCACATTCCAACAGTAAGGGGACGCTTACCCTCTTGCAGCAACTTCCGGGTAGTGTTGTCGATGGCAACAATGTGGTCGGCGTCAACTCCGTGGCGGAGTCCGAAGGTGAAAGCGAGGACCCCGAGGCCCGCGAGCAAAGCGGACAGTTGCCCTATGATAATTGAAGCAGTAAGGCCAATGAGAGTGGCGATTCCTAGGGCCGAGTATACGATGGAGATTCTGATCTTCTCTGCTGTTGAGAGTCCGAGGGTTGAACGGTTTAGCTGAGTTTCAGTCAATTAAGAAGACGCCCTCTCCAGGCGCCATTATGGCTCCCAGCGCATATTGACAGGTTGTCTCGACTTGACTGATCAATGTGGTAATATAAAGTCTCAAGTTGGTAATACTTTTAGCCCTCTTGACCAAGCTGAGTAATACTATGAGGCGAGTCACGATTTGGTATTGAATGATGAAGGAGTTACCAGGATCAGCATGTCTCTACCACCCGAGCTTCTCGAAGCCTTCGACAAGGCATCCGAGCACAGCGGTTATCGGGATCGATCCAAGGCTCTCCAGGCCGCAATGCGATCGTTCATCTCGGACTTCGAAACAGGCGTTAGAGGAGGGCATGTTGTCGGGTCCATTGTCATGGTCTACAACCATGAGACACATGGTGCTGACGAGGGCATAACAGAAACCTCCCACCACCACAGACAATCGATACTATCGTCGCTTCACGCTCACATTGATGCTGCGCATTGCTTGTGCGCGCTGCTTGTCCGCGGAAAGGTCCAAGACATCACGAGACTGGAAGGAGAGCTGAAGCGCCAGAAAGGAATAATGCAGGTAAAATCATCCTATCTCAAAACAGAATCCGTATAAGATTCGGCATTTGTGAAAAGGAGAATTAGTATGAGAAAACTGGTCGTATCAGAGTTCGTGACGCTGGATGGTGTCGCCGAAGAGCCTGGCAAGTGGTCCTTCCCGTTCTGGAATGAAGAGATCGGCAAGTTCAAGTTCGATGAGCTATTTTCGAGCGACGCTCTCCTACTCGGGCGACTAACCTACCAGGGTTTCGCGAAGGCCTGGCCTTCGATGAATGATGAGGCGGGTTATGGGAAGAGAATGAACGGTTTCCCCGAGCATGTTGTTTCGAGAACAATGGAAAAACTTGACTGGAACAATTCACATCTCATCAAAGGGGATATTGAGAAAGAAGTATCCAAGCTGAAGCAGCAGTCAGGCCAGGACCTCCTGATCTTTGGCAGCGGCCAGCTCGTAAACGCGTTATTGCAACATGACCTGATCGATGAGTATCGGTTCCTTGTCTACCCGATTTTCTAGGAAGCGGAAAGCGTTTCTTCAGCGACCCCGGCAAAGCCAACCTGAAACTCGTAGAAACAAAGACGTTCACCTCCGGAGTCGTTCTGCTCCGCTACCAGCTCAACAGAAAATGATCTAAGCGGAGAATTTTGTTGCCGATGTCAGGTAAGCTTTCCCACCATTGTTGTGGAATCGCGTGACGAACAACGTGTCCCGAATGTAGTTAATGCTGAAGAGCGGAGAGAAGGTTGATTCGATCTCCTCCCCCGTAACTCTTCTCGGTCCGCCCCAGTCGGTTGGCTCCTTCTCGCTGAAACAGAGCATGAAGTATTTTCCTCTCGGAGATAGGACCCGGGCGACCTCCCTGACGTAGGTGGGCCTGTCGTTATCCGGGAAGGTGTGGAAGAGCCCCGAATCAACGACATTGCCGAAAACACCGTCTTTGAAGTCCAGCGAGAGCGCGTTTCCTATTCGAAAGTCGACTCTCTGTTTTCTCTCAGCCGCCTTTGCTCTTGCCGCGGCAATCGCGCGGCTCGTCAAGTCGACTCCAGCAACTGAGAACCCGTTCCCGGCAAGATAGAGCGCGTTCTCGCCAGTTCCGCACCCGACATCGAGAACGCTTCCATTATTCAGCTCCCCCGCCCTTACTAGTTCTACGAAGGCTGGTTGTGGGCGGCCTACGTCCCATGGTGGTACGGTCTTGTAAGCGTCCTCCCAAGAACTCAAGGACGGTCGAACACGCTCATCGATGCCGGATTCAAGAACGTTGTGGAGCCAGAAGGCCTCGCAGAGCACTCGTGTCGAGTCGAATCGCAAAAAGACTCTTTAGAGGAGCTTGCAACATGATTCATGAGTCTGATTTGGAGCAGCTTCAGAAAGAAAGCCTAGTCTCACCGACCGTCTCAAGATGGTTGCTGGAGGAGAACGAGCCCTCCAGTCAATACTTCACACTTACCGAGCTGATGGGACGCGACAAACAAGACGCCGCCGTCCGTAGGACAAGGGAGAAGATTGGAAAAGAGGGATGGGCTGCGAGGATCTTCGCGAAACAGAAAGAGAACACATACTGGGAAAGCAAGGAAACCTGTTACATTCCAAAGTTTACTGGCACCGGATGGCAGCTCGCAGTCCTAGCCGACCTTGGAGTATCATCTGAAGATCCAAGATTTGCGAATGCCGTAGACCACTTCCTCGAGCTTCACAACGTTGAGACCGGCGGGTTCTCGATGCGTCCCAAGAGTCAGAAACCGTTCGAGCCGCATGTCTGTAACACGGGCAACATGGTCCGGGCTCTCGCAAAAGCAGGATATTCAAAGGATGATAGAGTTCAGAAGGCGATGGGCTGGCTTCTCTCCAAGCAACTATCCGATTCCGCGTGGAACTGCGCGCCCTCTGGCAAGCACGGGTCCTTCCTCGCCACCGTAGAACCTATGTGGGCGCTCTCCGAGATGATCAAACACGAGCCACGGGAGGAATGGAAAGAGGCGGCGAAGATGTCCTCCGGGTTCGTTCTCAATCACAAGGTCTACAAATCCGATAGAGACGATTCAGTTATTCTCTTCGACTTCCTCAAGATTCACTATCCCACGCATTATTGCTACGACTTTCTCCACGGGTTACGGGTCTTAGCAGAGCTAGGTGTCCCAGCAGACGAGAGAATGGATGACGCGCTCAGAATGCTGCGCGCGAAACAGCTTGTAGATGGGAGATGGCCCCTGGAAGCTGTGTACCGAGGCTGGCGTCGATCTCATCCTATGCACGGGACCGAAACAGTATCAAGACCTGAAGAGCGAGAGCTCGTGACGGAAGGATGGGGAACCGATCATACCCTGCAATTGGAGGAGGCGGGCAAGTCAAGCAAATGGGTGACGCTGCAGGCATTGCTCGTTATGAAACGATTCGGGCTTGCTTGACTCGTCATCCTAGGATCTAGAACACAGATCTGATCAACCCCCCGTCGATTGCGAGCATCGTTCCGTTGATGTAGCCCCCCTTGTCGCTCGCCAGAAACGCGACGAGATAGCCAACTTCCTCCGAAAGTCCATACCTACCCGCGGGCACGTCCTGGAGCATCTGTTTCATCGCGTCATCCACGCTCTTTCCTGATCTCGATGCGAGATCGGTTGCGACTCGTCTCTGCCTGTCCGTGAGTATGTGTCCCTGCATGATGCCGTTCGAGGTTATTCCCTTTGAACCGTACTCTAGTGCAAGAGATTTTGACAATCCGGCAAGGCTCAATCTTATCGTGTTGGACAAGACCAGATTCGGGACCGGCTGCCGCAGGGCTGAGGAGGTGATGTAGATCAATCTCCCCCACTTGTTTTGAACCATTCCGGGAACAACCCGCTTCGTCAGCCATAGAGCGCTCATCAGAAGTAGCTTCACACCATTCTCCCAGTCTGAGTCGCCGAGGTCAGCGAAGGTCCCGGGTTTCGGCGGGCCGGCGTTGTAAGCGAGAATGTCTATGGTTCCAAATTTGCTGGTTGCGAGATCGACTAGGTGCTCAATATCCTCTTTGAGAGTCAGGTCTGCTTTCATTGCATGTACATTGTTGTTTCCAGTTTCCTTTACAATGACTTCACGAGCCTTTGAGATGGAGTCCTGATTTCTGGAAGAGACTACAACTTTGCATCCTTCTGCGGCGAGAACTTTTGCCACGCCGAGCCCTATTCCCTTGCTTGACGCCGGGACCAGGGCTACCTTGTTCTTGAGTCCAAGTTCCAAGATAGTCCCTGCTCATGATCTGAGGAGATTAAAGTTGGTACTAGTTGTGAGATGGTAATGGATCCCAGGGCCTACCTCGAACGAATCGGGTATAGTGGGTCAACTCGGCCGACCGTGAATGTTCTGCGCAGACTTCACAGGAGGCATCTGCTCTCAATCCCGTTTGAGAATCTCGACATACACTTGCACAAGCCGATTATCTTGAGCGAGGCAGCTTTCTACGACAAGATCATCAGACATCATCGTGGAGGGTTTTGCTACGAGCTGAACGGCTTGTTTGCCGCACTACTAAGGGAGCTTGGTTTCGGAGTGTCCATGCTTTCAGCGTGCGTCGCGGGGAAAGATGGAGGCTTCACTCCGGACTTTGATCATATGACCTTGCTCGTGCAGCTCAAGCAGCCATGGCTCGCCGACGTTGGGTTCGGGGACTCTTTCACGGAACCAAAACGACTCGACATATCAGGCCCTCAAACCGACCAAGGAAGAGACTATTGTGTCACTAGCAAAGGACGTTGGACATTATTGTCTCGGAGAAGTGAGGAGAATGGTCGATGGGAGCCCCAATACAAATTCGGCCCTAGGCCACGAAAGCTGAGTGAATTTGCCCCGCGATGCGTCTGGCAACAAACCTCTCCAAGATCTCAGTTCAAAAAAGGTCGAGTGTGCACTCGCCTAACTTCCAATGGAAGACTAACGCTTACTGACACGAAGTTCATCGTGACACGAGGCAGCAAGAAGGATGAGCGACTGCTAAGGAATGTCGATGAGTTTGCTGTACTGCTTCGCAAGCATTTTGGTATCAGCTTGAACTGACAGGATTCAGTTCATTGCAAGGTACTTGTTCTCGAGATAACCTACCAGTCCCGATGGATCATATCCTTTGCCGAAGACGCGGTTTAGCAGTTCCTTCGGGGAGTATGTAGATCCCGGTTTGTGGATGTTTTCCGCGAGCCAGCTCTTGAGAGATGCGATGCTCTTCTCCCCCTTGATCGGGAGCATCCCTTTCTTTGTGAGCTCGCTCCACAACATTCCAGCAATTATGTTTCCGAGAGAATAGCCAGGGAAGACTGCGAACTGTCCCCAGCTCCAGTGTACGTCCTGCAGAACCCCGTCAGCATCCTTGTCCGGCCTCATGCCGAGGTAGTCCTCGATCATATCGTCCCATATGGAGGGAAGCTCCGAGACTTTGATCTTTCCCAGTAGGAGTTTCTTCTCAAGCTCGTACCTCATGGCGACGTGGAAGTTGTAGGTCAGCTCGTCGGCTTCCACTCGGATGAGGCTTGGTTTTACGGTGTTGAAGTAAGAGTAGAGTTGCTTCTGGTCGTACCGGGATACGAAGCTCAGATTGGTCTTCAGAAGGGGAAAGAGAAGCGGGACGAACTCCTTGCTTCTTCCAACAATGTTCTCCCAGAACCTGGACTGCGATTCATGAACCCCCGCAGATACGCCTGAGGCTGTTGGAGTAAACTGCAACTCGTGGTCTATCTGTAGCTCGTACAGGGCATGGCCGCACTCGTGCATGAGCCCGAACATAGATGCCTTGAAGTCCCTCGGTTCGTACCTTGTGGTTATTCTCACGTCGTCGCTGCCTATTCTGATCGCGAACGGATGAGTAGACACATCCTGGCGGAACCTCTTCTCCGGCATGCCCAGCAGCCGAAGAATCCTCTCGTTAACCTGCTTGAGGGAATTGACGTCGTAGTCGACTTCTTCCAAGGGGTGTTTCTCTTGAAAGAATCCTTGGGAGCGGGTCTTGGCGAGGATCTTCTTGAGTTGCGGGATAAGCGTGGAAAAGATCTTGTCAAGATCAGTGACCGTCAGTCCTTCCTCGGAGATATCCAACAGCGCATTGTAAGGATTTCCGGACGGGTCGAGATGATCTGCCTCCTGTTTTTTCAGCTCGGTAATTTTTTCTAGATGGGGCTTGAATATGGTGAAGTCAGACTTCTTTCTGGCTTCTCGCCAAGGGATATTCGCATCGATCGTGGCCCTTTGTAATTCCTCAACGAGTTTCGGAGGGACTTTCTGGAAGTAATTTAGTTCTCTCTTGGCAACCCGGACAATTCCCTTTTCGGCGTCGTTGAGAGCCTTCAACTTCTCAGCTTTCTCGACGGGATCTGTCAGGTCGATGGTCATCCTCTGGCGGAGCAACTCAATCTCGGATTGAGCCTGGCCTCTTGCACCAGCCCCGGCCTCGGGCATGTTGATCTCAAGGTCCCAGCCCAAGAGGGCAGAAGCATGGGTCATCGCTGCGATTGACTTGTATCTCGCTAGAAGATCGAGGACCACAGGATTATTGAACGGGCTCATAGGAGCGACCTCGCCTCTCGACGCTTAACTACCTAAAAACGTAGTCGATCAGAACGACTCGACAAAGGCGGTTTTCTTGCTTAGCAAGAGATAATACTCGACGGAAACAGAACTTCAAACCTGGGCGACGGCTGTGTCTGAGTTCGTCCACGTTGCTTCCACCGGCGAGATCCCGGAAGGGAAAATGAAGAAAGTCACGGTCGGTAGTCAACAGGTTCTAGTTGTTAATCTGAAGGGCAAGTATTACGCTATTGGGAATGTCTGCACACATGTGGGCGGTCCCTTGGACAGGGGCGTTCTCTTAGGTCAGGAGGTTCAGTGTCCGTTGCACGGCTCCCATTTTGACGTCACCAATGGTCAGGTGAAGAGGGGTCCTGCCATGAGGCCCGAGCCGGTCTATGATGTCAAGGTCGAAAATGGTAGTATTCTAGTTCGACCGAAGCAGTAGCTCACGCCGTCCACTGCATCGTTAGACTACGATTGCTTTGCGCCACAGCTAGTGCAAAAGACTGCGACGCTAGGAAGCTTGGCGCCACACTTCAAACAGAATTTTGTGTCAGTTGAGGGGGGTTGCGGCGGAATCGCTGGTTCTTGCATTACGGGGGCAGGCGCGAAGGTTTGCGGGGCAGGTTGACTCCAACCGGGGGCTGGGGGCCGATCTTGGATAGAGAAGTAAGCTATTACCTGGAAGATCAGGGCAATGAGAAGGATCAGAAAGCCTACGAGCACAATGGTGAGCGCTGCTCCGATCAGATACAGCAACCCAGCTGTGGCGAACGCGCTGACGTTCAGTCGCTGTGCAATCTTCTCGTATGAGCGTTTGAGAAAGATTGCTGATATGATTGTGAAGACCCAGAACGCGCCAAGGATCGCTAGGAATCCTAGAAATCCTACCCCACCGACTCCAAACGGGCCGATGAAGAATACACCGCCGATAGCTCCTGAGAAGACAAACACGCCAAAGACAACTGCTCCAATTACCGCGGTTATTCCTGCAAGAAGAGCATCGTCGAATATGGTCTTGTCCTGAACACTCTCAGAGATTTCTTTTGTCGCTAGTAGAATGAGTATCCAGCCAACCAGGCTGAGGACTGGGAAGAAGGCAAGAATTCCGCCTACGCCGCCGAGGGTCTTGGCGGACGATAGAGATGCCATGAGAGAGGTGCCTGTCTGTCCCGAATTAAAGGTTGGAAGTGGCTGATTTGATGGACGCGGAGCTATTCTTCTTTCCAGTTCATAAGTAGGCTGCCAAGGAGGATGAAGAATCCCGCTAGGCCTAGCGCTATGAGAGTGTTGGCCAGGGCTTGGGCTGGTTCTGCATAGATCAGCGCATCCCTCAGTCCGTCGTTCACGTATGTTAGTGGCATGAAGTTCGCTATGATCTTCATTATGTACGGCAGGCTCTCGCGGGGCCAGAAGGTTCCAGCCAAGAACATCATAGGGAAAGTTATCGCGTTGGCTGCTGCGTCCGCGCTCTCTGCTTCCTTTACGAAATTTGCGAGCACCATTCCGATACCCGGGAAGAGGAGGGAGGCCGCGACTACCAGTCCTACCACGTAAATGTCTATGGTCGCCGTCACCCCGAAGATGGCATAGCCGAAGAAGAGAATGACCACGAGTGATATGGTGGCCAGGATCATTTGGTAGCCAACCATGCCGAGGATCCATTCGATCTTGCTAAGAGGTGTGGTCGCGAGTTTCTTGATGATCTTCAACTCTCGATACCTACCATTGGTATTGACGGCACCGAAGACACCGGTCGTGAGCAGGGTCATGCCGATTACTCCAGGGATGAAGAAGTCAATGTAGCGAATGTTCCGAGTTACGAGGCCAACTTGCTGGACGCTGATGTCGGGGGGTTGACTCGGAGAGAGGGGAGGTGGGAGGTGGGTAGCGTATGAGTTGGTCGCCGCGAAGATTATGCCCTTTAACGACTGAGAAGCTTGGTCGCTCTGGTCGATGTACAGACTGATATTGGCTTTCTTTGTCGCAAATAGTTCGCTCGCAAAACCCACAGGCACAACTAGGAGTCTCTGGCCTCGGTTATGAGGCTGAGCGTCACTCTTGACGTAGTTGACCGGGTCTGTCTGTTCGGCCGGGACCATATGGAGGTCGAAGGCTCCGGTGTTGTTTAGCGCACTCACATAGCCTTGTGACAAGGGGGTGGGTGTTGCTTGGACTAGGTCCTTGTTTTGCACGTAAAGGTCGAACTTGGTGCTTCCGCTGCCGAAGATTGCTCCGAACAGGACGATAAGAAGCAGTGGAAAGGCGATAGTCCAGAATATGTTGCTCTTGCTACGATACCAGCTCTTGAAGTGTCCACTGATTATGGTGTAGATTCGGCTTCGCATGTTTAGTTTCCCTCCTCCGAAACTCTACGCCCGGTAAGATTGAGAAAAACATCATCTAGTGTAGGACGTCTGACTTCGATCTCTTTGTCCCGCAAGGGGGTTTGACCCAGACTCATGAGGATGTTTGTGAGCTCGCCGTTGTGCAAGGGGATCGCTATGTCTCCAGCGTTTCTGAGATCTGCTTTGGGTAGACCGGGGGGTAATTGTTTGAGCCCTTCTTCCCCAGCATCTCTGATGATGAGTGTCTTCTTTCCGCCATGATTGTCTATCAGCTGGTCAGGGGTTCCCGACGCGATTATTTGTCCGTGGTCAATGATTGATACGATGTCAGCCAAGTATTCCGCCTCGTCCATGTAATGTGTTGTTAGGAAGACTGTTTTTCCCTGGCTCTTCAACCGCTCAATGACACCCCAGACATCCCGGCGAGCCCTAGGGTCCAACCCGGTGGTGGGCTCGTCAAGGAAAACAACATCAGGATCGTTCACTAGAGAAACCGCAAGTCCAACTCTCTGCTTAAGACCACCTGATAGTTTCTTGAACTGTTCATCCCGCTTGTCCTTCAGGTCGACTAGCTCGATGAGCTTGTCCGCGTCCAGCTGATGTTTGAACATCGCTCCAAAGTAGTTGATGTTCTCACGGACCGTGAGCCGGTCTATCGCGTTGAAGTCCTGGGGCAAGACGCCAATTCGTTTTCGGATCTCGGCCTGGTCAGACCGTTTGCTCACATCGTAGCCCAAGACCCATGCCTGGCCGCCAGTAGGGTTTCGGAGACACTCTAGGATTTCTACAGTCGTGGTCTTTCCGGCACCGTTGGGGCCTAGGAAGGCGAAGACTTCGCCTTTGGTAAGGTTGAACGATATGTCGTTGACGGCGATGTTGTCGCCGTATTTCTTGGAGAGCTTGTCTACTTGTACGACCCTGTCGGATTGTCCAGGTAGAGATGCTGGTGGGTTGTCGCTCATTGGAGCGGGACTCCTATCGCGCGATTCTCAAGAGGTTCGTAATGATTATCGTCGCCGTGATCTCTTCCGGCTTCGATCGAGTGTAACATTCCATCAGATTTCACCACAATCATCGTATTACCCTCGTTGTTGCATTTAATGGTCGGGCACGTCTCGTAGTCACGTGATGTGATTACATCTTGCTGGGTTGCGAGATCTAAGTTGTTCGAATGCGTATTGTTCATCTCGAATTTCCTACTAGATTGATCTATGCCATCCATCTACGGGAACAAATTAGGAAAGATTGGTCAATTTTGTGCTGACATCCCATAGTCTCTGGGCGATCTCTTCGTTGTAGGATTCGTCTGATGACTTCTTCACTTTCAACTTCTCCAGGTATTCTCCGTTGAGGTCGTTTGCGTCGGGCGAGGAAGCGAGATAGACTATTGTCTCCGCACCCTTCTCGGGACTTGTCATGAACAATTTCGGTAAGGTCATGATGAAGCCTACTGGGCCGAGTGGTCTGGTCCAGATGTTGGTCGCGACAGTTCCCGGGTGCACAGAGTTGACTGTTACCCCGGTTCCTTGGAGCTTCTTGGCGAGTTCATGGGTGAAGAGGACGAGGGCTAGTTTCGATTGTCCGTAGGCTTTCCATCCACCATACTCTTTCTCCAGGTTGAGATCGTCGAAGTTGATGTGCCCATTGTAGTGTCCCACAGATGACACGTTGATGATTCGGCTGGGAGCGCTTGTCTTGAGCAGGTCTAATTGGAGGTTTGTCAGAAGGAAGGGTGCGAGATAGTTTGTGGCGAGAGTATTCTCGTAACCGTCCGTTGTAACGTGACGTCTTTGGTTGAACAGTCCGGCGTTGTTGATCAGCACGTGTAATTTGGAATATTTTTTCTGGAATTCTGTGGCAAGCTGCCGCACTGACTCAAGAGACGATAAGTCGGCGAGTAATAGATCAACTGAGTTGTTTTGTGATTCCCTGATTATTTCTGATCTTGCAGCCTCGCCCCTCTCCTTGTTACGTGCTACCATCACTATCGTAGCGCCCATCTTGGCGAGAGCTAGGCTGGCTGCTCTTCCGATGCCGGAGTTGGCTCCGGTAATCATGACAACTTTGTCTTTCATTGTTGTTTTGTCGGAGATATTTTCGTTCTGCATGCGTTATCGCGTAGGTAAACTGACTGGTAAGTCATTATTTAAACGCGTCGGTCATTTTTAAATACAGCCAACGCCATAGTGTCAACAGTAGAAAATGCCTCGGGTTGTCCCAGAATACAAAGTAGAAGCAAGGACACGGATTCTCGACGCCGCAGACCAAATCTTCGGCGAAAAAGGATACCGCCAGGCAACAATGGATGATGTGGCCAAGAAGTTGGGTGTCAGCAAGGGCGCGCTCTACCTCTACTTCGCCAGCAAGGATGAACTGTTTGAGGCAATTTGCCGGAGAGAACCCGCGGCCTTCAAGGAGATCTTGTACTCTACTTTCACCGAAGAACAGGTCCCGTTGAAGAGTGCCGGTGAATTCTTTGATAAGATGTTGAAGCGTTACGGGTCCAACCCAGGACTAAGCTTCGAAATATTCTCGGAGGCATCGCACAACCCCCGGCTAAGAAAGGTGCTAAGAGAAACCCAGGACGTGTACGCTGGGACCCTGATGAACTATCTGGAGGAGGGACAAAAGAGGGGCTTTGTGGGTGAGAACTTGGACTTGCGGTCTCTAACCTACGCGCTCATCGGTCTCTGGAACGGGATCGAGGTCCTAGTTGCTACTGGGCTTTCGGTTTCGGAAGCCCGGAAGGCGTGGCTGGAAGGATTCAAAGCCATATTCCTACAACCTCCAACACACAAGAGAAAATAGTAGAGAGATTTTTCGACACTCTCGCTAAAGGAATACTGACCGTTGACTTTGGATACCCTTTTTAGGATACCCGTAGCTACCCTAAGTTAGGATAGTTGACGGACAAAAATGACTGAAATAAGAATTCCAGTTGGAAAGGACGAAACGCATATTGTCCAAGCTAATGCCTCGTTCTGGAGTCGTCACTTGACCATTACCGTGGACGACAAGCCGCATGCCCTCAGCAAGGGAATATGGAAGTGGGAAAAATCGGCTACAGTCTTCGTAGGGGAGAAAGAAAAACATCAAGTTGACGTCAACATGGACGGCTTCGTTCCCAAGCTGAACTTGTCAGTAGACGGAAAGATTACTGCAACGGGCTAGCGACCTTAGCGAAGTCGGAAATTCAACAGGCTGTCCAATAGCCTGTGCCCTCGGTCTTCTTGTCAATCCATATCCTGTCCCTGTCTTTGAGGTCGAGCAGGAAACTTGAATGGCCGATTCTGGTTACTTCCACCAAGGATTCTCCACGGTGTTTCAAGTACGTGAGGTAGGCATAAAACCGATTTCCTGAAGCATCCTAACATCTCACATGGTTGCGGCGAAGCAACAGTCAGGTCGCCTTGGTTCCGGTAAGGTCGATCGTGTTGTGATCATTTTCAAAGAGAATCATACCTTCGACAATTACTTCGGCACTTTTCCCGGAGCTAACGGATTAAGCATGTCGAGGTCGCCTAATCCGCCCCCAAGGGACCCGGACCACGGGCACAGCGCATGGCTGACTCGCCAGACCAACTCGGTCCGCCAACAGTTCGTTGAGGCTGATATTCCCGCTTACTTTGCTTATGCAAGAAAGTTCACTCTATGCGACCAGTACTTTACGGATGTTGCGGGGCCGTCTACGCCGAACCACTTGATGGTGTTAGCTGCTGATTCACCTTTTATCGACAATCCGCATCCAGGTGAGCCCTCTAGAATCTCCTCATCGCTTCCCCTACTTCTTGACCGGAGCAACCTGTCTTGGGGAAACTATGGCGGGTACGCGTTTCAGTATCTGAGCAACGTTGGTGGTCGAAACAAGTTCACGTCTGACCAGTTCGCAAAGGACGCAGTAGCGGGTAAACTACCCAACGTCTCATGGGTTTATGCTACCAGCCAGTTTGACGAGCATCCCCCTGATCCGGGGAAGGGTCCGATGGGGAACGTGACGACGGGTATGCAGTGGACCGTGGACCAGGTGAATGCGATTGTAAAGGGAGGACTCTGGCAAAGGACTGCTATTTTCGTAACTTGGGATGATTGGGGTGGATGGTACGACCACGTTAGCCCACCTAGTGTCGAGACGTGGAAACTTACGACTCCACAGCCATCATACAAGGGAACACAGTTCCGTTACGGATCACGGGTCCCCTGCCTTGTATTGGGTCCATATGCGAAGAGCGGTTACACTTCGAAAATATTGCACTCACATGTTAGCCTGGTAAAATTCTGCGAATCCTTGTTCGGACTACCCGCACTAAACCAGCGAGATGCACATGCCGACGACATGTCGGACTGTTTCGATTTCACACAAACTCCAGCCCAGCCTCCTCCACCAAAACCTTGACCCGGTCCACGGGTTATCCCTGAACCAGAATCGTCCCTGTCATCTGCGGTGGATGGAATTTACAATGGAAAGTGAAGCTTCCAACCTGGTTTGTTGTGATTGTTATGTTTGCGTTCTGGATTGTACTTGATTGGGCTGCGACGACAACGTCATTCGCGTATGGTGCACCTACGGTGAAAGAGTGAGCCTTGTCGGTGGGATTGTAGAAGTGAATTGTCACGGTGTCGCCTTTGTTCACAGTGATCTGGCTCGACGAGTAGATGTAGTCAGAACTAAGGTTAGATGGTGCGCTAAAGCCTAGGTCCTGGGCGAACAGGTAGATGTCTCGTGTCTGCGGCGTCGGGCTGGGATGAGCAAGATAGCTGGTTCCTAATCCTGTGACGCTTCCAAAGATTGCGGCCAGCAGTACGGTTGCAATGAGGAGGTTGCGAGTGCTCCAAGTGACCATAAGCCCATGAAGTAGCTATTCCATTAAAAGGTTTTACCTTTGTAGTTCATTCAAGACACCGAGATAGCAGCCTCTAGTGATCGAAGTGGGATGAAATCTCCGCCGGTTGCTTTGAGCAGAATTTCACGTTAAATAGAAATTGAATCGGACCAGATATCTTGCTCGAGGAGTCTTAGAACCTGGATGGACCGGCATACATCTCTGAAAAAGCAGGCTCCAAAACAATCCCCGATTACTGCTGCCCAGCTTCTTGTTCAATGCTTAGAGAATGAAGGTGTCAAGTACGCCTTTGGCATACCAGGCGAGGAGAACATACACGTCATCGACGCGCTAGACGATTCATCTATCCGTTTCATTCTTGTCCGTCACGAGCAAGCCGCCTCCTTCATGGCAGACATCTATGGTCGTCTCACCGATCAGGCGGGTGTCTGCATAGGGACCCTCGGACCCGGAGCGATCAACCTCCTGCTAGGGACAGCGGATGCCAACACTGACAGCGTCCCGCTCGTCGCCATCAGCGCGCAAGGGGGCTTGAACCGGATCTACAAAGAATCCCACCAGATAATCGATCTAGTTAGTATGTTCAAGCCTGTCACGAAATGGGCTGAACTCATCCCGAGACCGGAAGCTGTGCCGGAGATGGTACGGAAGGCGTTCAAGCTTGCGCAGACCGAGCGTCCCGGCGCTGTCTATCTCGCCCTCCCCGAGGACGTCGAAAAAATGATGGTGCCTCCAGGGCATCATCCGTTGGAGATCAATGTGGTTCGCGACACTTCTCCCTCGCCGATTCAGATATCTCGGGCCGCAAAAGTTCTGGAAGCGGCAAAGAGACCTGTTGTTTTAGCGGGGCATGGTGCGGTGCGAAACCATACGAGCGAATCGCTCATTCGTTTCTCAGATCGTTTGCGCATGCCTGTCGCTACCACGTTCATGGGCAAGGGAGTCTTTCCCGACAACCATCCCAAC